>Ga0228536_1000181_pt1 | contig 160179 bp, 139 predicted proteins | sample SJ1Smetagenome_FD_168611 | JGI IMG/M metagenome (GOLD analysis project Ga0228536, IMG submission 168611) | Enriched culture of PCE-dechlorinating microbial communities from Ithaca, New York, USA - SJ1.S | ecosystem: Engineered > Modeled > Simulated communities (microbial... > Unclassified... | reverse complement strand
TGCTGGCACAGGAAACCCCGCCGTTCATGGGCGCTTTAAATTTTGCCTGGCTGACGGATGATATCGCCCCGGAGGGGGTACTGGGCAATCCCCACACAGCTGACCCTGCGCGTGGAGAAAAATACCTGGATGATGCTGCCAGGCAGACAGCTGCCGCGTTGAAGCAGGTCAGGCATTTTTCGTTCTAGGGAACCAAAACCCGGATCACAAGGAGCCGGGTTTTTCTTATGCTTTTAAGAGCAATTCTCTTCGATTTGTCAGGATGACAGATCAGTCTACATCGTCATCCTGAGGGCGATTGCGGCCGAAGGTTCTTGTTTTGGACTTTCAAGGCGAGATTCTTCACTTCGTTCAGAATGACAATTAATGCACGCCAGAGGGGTTTTGCCCTGGCTTATCTTCGTTCTTACTCCAGCAGATCCGGTCCGAGGTGGTCGATGCGGTTCTGGTAAACCACCAGTACCTCATCTCTATTGAAATCGATCCGGCTGATTGCTGTGTTGTTCAGCAGGTACCAGACCGGGTTGCGGGCTGGCAGGTCCATCAGGGCGGCCAGCAGGTAATTGTAGAAACCGCCATGGCTGACCATCACAACTCTATCGTCTGTACCCCCGTGCCTTTCGTATAGCTGTTCCACAACCTTCCTGGCGCGCAGGATGCGCTCCGGCCGCTCTTCGAAGGGGCGGTTCCACCAGCCGTTTTCATCCACCCAATTGGGTAAGACCAATCGCGGGAAGCGTTCCTGTAAATAAGAGCGGGTTTTGCCGGGCTGCCCGACCTGCTGGTCTTCAATGTCATGGTAAATCCCGCCAGTCTCATGCACCTCTGGCCAGGCGGTCAGTGGCAGGTCAAGACGGTCTGCGATGGCGTGCCCGGTGGCGGCAGCCCGCACCATCAGGCTGCTGTACACATGCGTAATGCCGAATCCGCCTGGATTTTCCAGGCATGGATATTGCGGGTGACCGGATGCAATCAGGCCAGCGACTGCCTGTGCCTGTAATTGGCCGCGTTCGGTCAGATCCGGGTCATCGCTGCGTCCCAATTCATACCCGTGTATTTCCCATAACAGGTTGTTTTCTGATTGGCCGTGCCGTACAAAATAAAGCTGCATAGATATTCCCTCGAGATGATTTTCCCCTGCCGGGATTATACCGTAACCGGCAAGGAATGTAGTGTAGCTGAGCTTACAGGCTGGAAAACACCTGGCGGGCTATCCTGTAGGATTGGACATGCGCCATGACAGTATCCTCGATCGGTTTGGCGTAACCGCCGCCCATCAGCATGACGACAGGGATGCGGGTATCCCGGCACAGCTGCAGTACCATCCTGTCGCGCTCTGCCAGGCCGCCTAAGGTCAGGCTCAGGCGACCCAGGCGGTCAGTTTGCAGCGGATCGACACCAGCCTGGTAAATGACCAGGTCCGGGGAGAAAGCGCGTACTTCATCCAACCCTTTCTGCAGTGAAGTAAGGAATACTGTATTCGAGGCATTGTCCGGCAGGCCGATATCGAGGGTGGAGGGTACTTTGCGGAATGGGAAATTCTTCTGTCCGTGCATGCTGAACAGGAACATGCGCGGTTCGCCTGCCAGGATGGCAGCGCTTCCATTCCCCTGGTGGACATCCAGGTCAACCACAGCAATCCGCTCTGCAGCGCCTTCCTGCAGCAGCAGCTTGCTGACAATGGCAATGTCGTTGAAAACGCAAAATCCCCCTCCGCGGTCTGCCAGAGCGTGATGCGTACCCCCGGCCAGGTTGCCGGAGAATCCGTCTTTCAAGGCTTGCCTGGCGGCTGCGATAGATCCACCCATGCTTGCCAGGGTACGCTGCACAAATTCAGGGCTCCAGGGGATGCCGATTTCGCGGATGACCTCGGGCGCCAGGCTGCCATCCACAAAGGCATCGAAATACTCCGGGGTGTGAGCCGCGGTCACCTGCGCCCGGGTGGCCGGCTCAGCCGGAACCAGTTCCTCTGGCTGTAATATACCTTCGGCAACAAGGGCATGATGCAGCATGGCATACTTTGCCATAGGGAAGCGGTGGTTGTCCGCTAAAGGCACCGTTATATGATCAGCGAAAAAGACCCGCATGTTGGATTAGCGCTGCCCCCTAGAACAGGAAACCGGTCCTTTCCCTCAGGACCAGGACGGTGATAATTGCAGCAGTTACGATCAACAGGACCAGGTCAACGGCGTGAAAATGGACATCCTTCACATACGTCCGTGTCGGGCTGCTGCCAAAGGCGCGGCATTCCAGCGCTGCAGCTGCTGCTTCGGCTTTGCGCAGCCCGTTTACCAGGATGGTGAACATGTAGCGCTGCCAGAGCTTGATGCGGTGCCCGAGCGAAGATTTCGAAGCCCTGCCGCGGATGGCGTGGGCTGAGCGGACGGCATCTACTTCCTGCTGAACAAGCGGCAGGAAGCGCAGCGCCAGGAATACGGCAAAGGCGAAGCGGTAGGGTATGCCCGCCTTGGCAAGGGAGACCATCAGGTCGCGCGTGTCGGTTGTCCAGATCAGCACAAAACTTGCCAGCACGACCACCGATAAGCGAAAGAAAAAGATTGGGCCCTGGATCAGGCCGGTATCCGTCACTTTCAAAGGTCCAAGCTGGTAAACAACATTTCCGGGGTCAGCGATTAAATGGAAAAACATCAGGATCAACCCGAGCCCCAGGATGAATTTGGAGCTGCTCAGGATCTCGCGCAGGGGTATTTTCCCCAGGAAGACAGTCAGCAGCAGCAGGACCACAAAATTGATGGCGCCGGATAAGGGGGTTTTGTACAGGAACAGTCCGGCTGCAACCATGAAAACCCAGGCCAGTTTCACCAGCGGGTAAATGCGGTGCATGACGGCATCGCGCTCAATGTACCGTAAACTATGCTGACCTTCAGCCATTCTGCACCTCCTCGCGGGTGGTGAGCGCTGTCAGCAGGTCAGAAGTGGTGCGCACCTCGCCGCTGATAAGCACGCCCCGGGCGTTCAGTTCACTCACCAGGTCATGCAGAACTGTCTTGCGCAGGTTGGCTGCCTGCAGGATCTCATCCTGGTTGAACAGGCCTTGGGGATGGCCGTCGAACAGCACTTGCCCTTCGCTCATTACGATCACGCGCTGGGCATACTCCTGCACCAGGCGCATGTCATGGGTGATCATCACTACAGCTATCCCTTCTGCCCGGATCTCTTCCATGAAGTGCATCAGGGTTTGCGTCATCTGTTTATCCTGCCCATAGGTGGGTTCATCCACCAGCAGGATGCGCGGGCGGCAAACCAGCATGGTGGCAACGCCCAGGCGGCGTTTCATTCCGGCGCTCAAGGAGAACGGGTGCTTATCCACCACAGCTTCCAGTCCCAGGCGGGTTAGCGATTCCTGGATTGTCTCTTTGCGCACTTCCAGGTCGGTTACGTTGCGCGCCAGCAGGCTGTAGTCGATCTCGTCCCACACTTTGTCAGTAAGGAACTGGTGCTCGGGATTCTGGAAGACCAGGGCAATGTGGTTGGCAAGGTCTTCCACCTTCCACTGTGCCGCCGGTTTGTCAAACAAGGTCAGGCTGCCAGCTTGCGGTTTAAGCAGGCCAACCAGCAGCTTGGCCAGGGTGCTCTTGCCCGCCCCGTTGCGCCCGACGATTGCCAGCAGCTCGCCGGCATGGATGTTGAAAGAAACATCTTTTAGGGCATGCGTGCCTTCCGCATAGCGGAAGCTGAGGTTTTTGGCTTCAACCAAAAGTTCCGGCTGTACTGTGGCAGGCTGTGCTTCCCGGACGGGGAGCACCAGGGGCTGATCCAGCAGGTGATTGTCCTGCAGCAAGGCAATGGTCTCCGGTACAGTGATAGGAATGTCCTGCATCTGGATATTGTGCCGGTTTCGGAGGGTCAGGCCGATCTCGGTCGTCTCCGGCAGCCAAACCCCCAGGGAGGTGAACATGGCTTCCCCGTGGGTTTTCAGTACCTCCTGCGGCGGTGCAGCAGTCAAGAGGGTTCCATCTTGCAGGAGGATCAACTGGTCGGCGTAAGACAGGAATTCATCCAATTCCCGGATCACCAGCAGGATGGTCATACCCTGTTCGCGTAATTTAAGTACCAGCTCATACACGTTGCGGGTGGCGATGGGATCCAGGTTGGCAGTGGGTTCATCCAGGATGATGAGGGAAGGCTTCATTGCCAGGGCGGTAGCCAGCCCCAGCTTTTGCACCTGACCGCCGGAAAGGTGCCATACCAGGTTACGCCGTTGGGGGCGCAGTTGGGTCACATCCAGCAGTTCTTCCACAGTAAGGCGAATTTCATCCGCATCTACCAGCAGGTTTTCCGGTCCAAAGGCGATCTCATCTTCGACGTACAGGGTGGCAAACATGGTTTCGGGATCCTGTGAAACCGACCCCACCCGTTTGGCGAGCTCTTTCACTTCCACCTTGGCGGTATCCAGCCCGTCGATAATCACCTCGCCGGTCAACTGGCCGCCCAGCAGCTTGGGAATGCGTCCATTGAACAAATCGCACAGGGTTGATTTACCGCATCCGCCCGGACCAACGAGGACAGAAAGTGTTCCTCTTTGCAGCTGCAAAGTAACATTCTTTAACGTGGGTTCCTGGTGGTTCCAGTGAGTGTAAGAAACGTTACGTAGTTCGGCGATAATATTGGTTTCAATCATGGTTTAGTCCCGAAAAGCGGGAAAGGGTGAACGGTGACACTTCCCTTTCCCGCCGATCTGGAAAATTAAATTCAGGTTATTGAGCCGAGCGGATCAAACCTGTTTTTGCCAGAGCCTTGGCTAAATAATACCCCAGTAAACCGCTAATCACAAGGCCGGAGATCAGGTTGATTGGCATTGCCAGCCAGACATCTTTGGCATAAGCCGGATCCCAGCCAAACAGAATGGCGGTCCAAACAGTTCCGAATTGTGAAGCACCCGCAGCAGCCATCATGGCAGCCAGCAGGCCAAATTTTTGGTAACCGCTGATGGCCATAATCACCTCAACACCCAGGCCCTGGAAAATGCCCCAACCCAGGGTGCCGATACCAGAGGCATTGCCCATCAAAACCTCTACGGTTGTTTCGATGATGCCGAGCAGGATGGCAGCGCCGGGACGGCGTACGAGCCACATGACAAGCACGTATGCCCACATGAATGCGCCTTGCAGTAATGCTCCGCCCAGCGGGCCGAGCGATGTATTCGCCAGGTACCAGAGATTGCCAATACCTGTGTTCACCACACCTGTGATCGCTGCAATAACCGCGATTATGACAATATCGCGAGTTGTATATTTAAAATCCCAACCACCACGTTTTTCCATTGAAATACTCCTCTTGTAGATTGATTTGAAACGAAAGCATTACAGGTTTCATTTACTGAAGAAACGGGCGATCAGGCCCAACACTACCAGGATAACCACGTTCACCAGAATGTATAAAGCCACTTTCACCACCTCCTTTGGGTTTTGATTCTTGAACAGAGTATCATTTCGGATTTGTAAGGTACTGCTCATTGTTAGTATACATGAAAACTAAATGAGTATGGAAATACTAACCCTTTCAATCAGAATTGTTAGGCGGTTTAGGGTAAACTTAAATCTATATTACTTTCAGGAGATGCTATGACCACAGGGTTCCTCGATATACTTGAAATGTCACGTACGGGAAAAACGGTCAAGAAAGAAGACTGGGATTTTGAAGGGGTGGTTATGACCACCCGCAGCCTGGTTTCGAAATATGACATCAAGTGGGATTCGCAGGAGATTATCCCGCTGGATGATGCCCTGGTAGACCGGGTATTTCAGGCGGCGCTTGAACTGGCAGAAACGCTGGGTGTTTACAATGTTTCCACCAGTAAGGTGATCCGCTTCAGCCGTGCTGAGATCGAGGAAGGCTTGCAGAACGCCCCGCGTGAACTGGTTTTCGGCGAAGGCAGTGATGCACGGGTGCTGCGTGCGAGAAAAGAAAGGGATACCAACCCTCCCGCTGTGTGGGCTGGCAACCCGGGAGTCCCGACGCCTGAAGAAATCTTCCAGCCGATGGTGATGAGCTGGATGAAAGAACCCATTGTAGACCTGGCAACCTGCGGTTCGCTGGTTACTTACAAGGGCCATCCCGTGGTTTCCGGCGAGCCGGAAGAAGTGTATGCCACCCGCAACGAGCTGACACTGCTGCGTGATGGGCTGCGCAAGCTGGGGCGCCCGGGCATGGGATTGCTGGCCGCCCAGAGCAGTGTCTCAGAGCTGGGCGACCTGTGCGTGATGAACCCGGCTTTCCTGCGCCCAACGGATGCACACCTGGTTCCGATGCTGAACGAATTGATGATCGACCGCGGCAGCCTGGTGCGGGCTGCCAACGGCAAGACCTACGGGGCGCGCAATGCCTCGCTGGCATGCGTGATGATCGGCGGACTGGCCGGGAATGCACCCGGGGCAGCGGTGGTACAGGCGGCTTCTTTTATGCTGGCAAACCTGGTGTGCCAGGCAGACTACCACCTGCTGCATCCCATCCACATCCGGCATGTAGCCACATCCACCCGGGGGGTGATGTGGGTTGAAGGCGTGGTGGCACGGGCTTTTGCGCGTAATTCGCCTGCCATCATCGTGGCAGACATCTTTCCCAAATCGGGCGCACTGACCTGCGAGCTGTTATATGAAGTGGCAGCCAATGCCGCCGTGATCTCTTACAGTGGCGCACACCTGGAAGGGGTTGGTGCGGCGGACGGCGCCCTGCCCAATGGTACCGGACTGGAAGTGCGCTGGATGGGCGAGGTAGGGCATGCAGTCACCCGCCAGGGTTTGAATGCTGCCCAGGTGAATGAGCTGGTTTCACGGCTCCTGCAGCGCTATGAGCCCATTTTCTCCCTGCCGGAAGGCAACCCGGGTGTGCGCTTTGATCAGGCATACAACCTGGAAACGCTTGAACCGGTTGCTGGGTGGCAGCGCATGTACGATGAAGTCAAGCAGGAAGTGCGCAGCCTGGGTCTGGAAGTGTAGCAGGAAGTTTTCTGTTTTTTTTCGAATCAGCGGGTAAATAAGGCCGCGCTGATTGGCATGAAGTGCATAAATATGGAAAACACGGCAACACCCGGCCTGGCCGGGGTTGCTAGTATAATTGTGGAAAAGGAGCGGACCTTATGGAAGACAGCTTAAAAGCCATTTATAACGCCATTATTGATGGGGCAGCCGATAAGTCAGCTGCAGCAGTGCAAACAGCCCTGGATGCAGGTGTGGATCCTGCTTTGATTCTAAACGAAGGTATGATTGTTGCCATGACCGAGGTGGGTAAGCTTTTTGAGGAGGGCGAGTATTTCGTGCCCGAAATGCTGATCTCCGCCAAGGCAATGCAAGCCGGGTTGAGCATCCTCAAGCCACGCCTGGTAAAGGAAAGCTACAAATCTGCCGGCAAGATCATTATAGGAACGGTAAAAGGCGACCTGCATGATATTGGTAAGAACCTGGTGAGCATGATGCTCGAAGGCGCCGCATTTGAGATTGTTGACCTCGGCTCGGATGTGCCTCCCCAAAAGTTCGTGGATGCCGTGCGCGAGAATGAAGCTGATTTTGTGGCTATGTCTGCCCTTTTAACCACCACCATGCCGAACATGAAGACTACAATCGAAGCCCTGGAAGAAGCCGGGCTGCGCAGCAAAGTGAAGGTTCTGATCGGCGGAGCGCCGGTGACCAGCCAGTATGCCCACGAAATCGGCGCTGACGGGTTTGCGCCGGATGCCAGCCGGGCAGTTGCCCTGGCCAAGAGCCTGGCAGCATCCTAACCGCTTTCAGGGAAACGAAGAACATGCCCCCAAAAGATATTTTAGCCACACTGGCAGCCGGCAAAGTGCTTGTGCTGGACGGTGCGACCGGCACGAACCTGCAGGCGCGCGGACTGGAAAGCGGCCAGTTAAGTGAAAGCTGGATGCTCGAGCATCCGGAAAAGATCCTTCAGCTTCACCAGGATTTCATCCAGGCGGGAGCGAATGTCATCCTGACCTGTTCGTTCAATGGCAACCGCTACCGGCTGCAGCATGCTGACCTGCAGGATAAAGCCGATGAGATCAACCGCAAGGCAGCTGCACTGGCAAAGCAGGCGGCCGAAGGGACGGATGTCTTCGTGGCTGGTTCTCTTGGCCCAACCGGGCAAATGCTTACCCCGTTGGGAACCCTGGATCCGGCAGACGCTGAAGCATCCTACGCAGCCCAGGCTGTCAGCCTGGCAGCAGCTGGGGTGGACCTGCTTGTGATCGAGACCCAGTTCGACCTCGGCGAGGCTTTGGCTGCGGTGAAAGGGGTGCGCTCAGTCTCCAGCCTGCCCCTGGCGGTCTCCTTCAGCTATGAGCGCGCCGGGCGCACGATGATGGGGGTAAAACCCGCCCAGGCAGCTGCAGAGCTGCAGCAATTCAAGGTGGATATCCTCGGAATCAATTGCGGGCGCAGCCTGGATGAGAACATGAAAGCGCTCAGGGAACTGCGTTCTGCCACCAGCCTGCCGATCTGGTTTAAACCTAATGCCGGCCTTCCTCGGGTGGACGAAAGCGGCAATACCGTTTACGATGTCAGCCCGCAAGACATGGGCGATAATGTCCCGGCCTGGGTAGAAGCCGGTGCCAGCCTGGTAGGCGGGTGCTGCGGCACATCCCCGGAACACCTGGCAGCCATCGCGGCAATGATATGCCGGCTGGATGCTGCATCATAGAGGCTAAGTTTGGCACAAATCTACACAGATATTCCTCTGGACTTCACAGCAGATATGGTCCTGCGGGGTCAGGGGGCAGATCCGGCCGTAGTGCGTGCGCGCCGTCCCGTCCTGGTGGACCTGGCAGAAAAAGCGATCGATGTTGGGGCAGGGCTGGTAAGCCCTGCTGTTATTCATGATACTTTTTCGGTCAGCAAGGACAAACAGACGGGTATCTTCCTGAACGGAATATACGCACTGGCAGGGGAATTGATCAGCGAACAGCTGGACGGGGCAGGCAGGATAGCCCTGGCAATCGTTACGATTAGTTCCGCACTTGAAGAAAAAATTTACCAGGCCGGGCATGACGGCGATATGGTACTAAGCCTGGCGCTGGACGGCCTGGCGAACGCGGCAGTTGATATGCTTTCCTTCTGGTATTGCCAGAAGATCGAGCAGCAGGCAGAGGCAGCAGGACAATCTTCCACTATTTCTTTCAGCCCCGGCATGTTGGGGTGGAGCGTTGAGCAGGGGCAGCCCCAGGTGTTTGCTGCCCTGCAGCCAGATCCGCAGCTGGTCAGGCTCTTACCCAGCGGCATGATGCTGCCGCGTAAATCCGCCTCCATGGCCATCGGCCTGGGTGGGCAAATCCAGAGGGGCGGCAAGCCGTGCAAGTTCTGCTCGATGAACAGCATGTGCAGCTATCACCAGGCACTGGAAACGCCATGACTGGACAATACAAGGTCGAATTCACCCCCATTGGCAGGCGCCTCGAAGTACCAGGGGATGTCAGCCTGCTTGCAGCTGCACAGCATGCAGGTGCAGACCTTGCTGCAGTGTGCGGCGGGGCAGGCATCTGTGGAACCTGCCAGGTGAGGCTGATCAAGGGCAGGCTGTCCGCGGTTACTGAGGTTGAAACAGAGACATTAACCGCAGATCAGCTGAATGCCGGTTACCGGCTTGCCTGCCAGGCTTACCCTGCCGGGGATGTCAGGATAGAAATACCGCCCGAATCCATGCCGGCAATGCAGCGCCTGCAGGTGGACGGGCAGGACAGGCTTTTCGACCTGGATCCGGCGGTAGTGCCGCTTGACCTGGAAATCCCGCTGCCTGCCAATACCGACCTGCGCTCAGATTTCACCCGGGTTGACCAGGAAGTGAAGAAAATGAAGTTATCCCCGCTGCAGGCAGACCTGGCAGGGATTACCCGCCTGAGCGAGATGCTGCGTGCACAGGATTGGAAAGTGCGTTTGGCTGTCAGACCTGGCCATGAAGCGGCATTACTGGTGGCAACGCTGCCTGCCGGAACACCGCTGTACGGGCTGGCTGTGGATATGGGTTCGACCAAACTGGCCCTGTACCTGGTTGCCCTTGCCAGCGGCATCACCGCAGCCAAAACCGGGGTGATGAACCCCCAGATCGCGTTCGGTGAAGACATTGTCAGCCGGATTGCCTTTGCCAACCAGGGGATTGAGAACCAGACGCTGCTGCAAACCCGCCTGGTAGAAACCCTCAACCAGGCCATTACAGGCATGTGTACCGAAGCCGGGATTGCGCGCAGCCAGGTGGTGGATGCAGTGCTGGTGGGGAACACTGCCATGCACCATTTCTTCTGCCGGCTGCCAGTCAGGCAGCTGGGGGCCGCGCCTTATGTACCTGCAGTGGCAGAGCCGCTTGATATCCTGGCGGGTGAGGTTAGGCTGGCACTGGCGGACGGAGCGCTCCTGCACACACCGGCTAACATCGCCGGGTATATCGGCGGAGACCACACTTCTGCCTTGCTAAGTATTTATCCTGAAGCAAAAGACCAGCGGGTGGTGCTGGTGGATATCGGCACCAATACCGAGATCAGCCTGATTGACCGCGGACGGATCTTTTCCTGTTCCACCGCATCCGGTCCGGCTTTCGAAGGGGCACATATCAAGGATGGTATGCGGGCTTCAGCCGGCGCCATTGAAAAAGTACGCATCGAGGATGGGAATGTCCATGTAACCACCATCGGCAGGGTGCCAGCAGTGGGTATCTGCGGTACGGGCATTTTGAGCGGCATCGCTGAAATGCTGGATGCGCATATTATTGACCGGCGCGGGGCTATGGACCGGGAACACGAACGGGTGCGCCTGGCAAACAACAATTCTGAGTTTGTGCTGGTTGAAGCCGGTGATTCAGGGGTTGGCCGGGACATTGTGATCACGCGCAAGGATGTGCACGAGATCCAGCTGGCGAAGAGTGCCATCCGGACCGGTATCAACGTATTGCTGCAAACCGCCGGAATCGGGGCGGAAGAAGTTGACCGCTGGATCATTGCCGGGGCTTTCGGAACCTTCCTCGACCTGTCCAGCGCGGTGCGCATCGGCATGTTCCCGGATGTGCCGCTGGAACGGTATCACCAGGTGGGCAATGCAGCCGGCGCCGGCGCCAAGATGATGCTGCTCTCAAAGAAGAACCGGGCAGCCGCCTGCCAGCTAGCAGGGGAGGTCAACTATATTGAGTTGACCATTTATCCAGGGTTTACCGACAGCTTCATCCAATCGATGTATTTTTCTCAAGAGAAGTCTCCCCGGAAGTGATATTATGAGCGATTACTTTACGATGAAATGGCTCCCCGAGGGTAAGCTACGCCTGCTTGACCAGCGGGCATTACCCGCGGAGCTGGTATATGTGGACTACGATTCCCCGGCGGGGGTGGCGGATGCCATCCGCCAGATGGTGGTGCGCGGCGCTCCTGCCATCGGGGTGGTGGCAGCCTACGGGCTTGCCATAGCAGCACGAAACAGCACAGCCGAACATACACAAGACCTGCTTGAAGAACTGCAGCAGGCAGGTGCAATGCTGAAAGCTGCCCGTCCAACTGCCGTCAACCTGTTCTGGGCGGTGGACAGGGTGTTGAACAGGGTTGCTTTACTGAAATCAGGCGCTCCTGGCGAGTTGCGGGCTGCAGTGCTTGCGGAAGCACAGAAGATGGAGCAGGAAGATATCGAGACCAACAAGCAGATCGGCTTGAACGGGCTGTCCCTGGTCCCCCAAAAAGCCGCCTTCATTCACCACTGCAATACCGGTGCCCTGGCTACCGTGGATTACGGCACTGCGCTGGGCCTGATCCGCACCGCCCATGAACACGGACGGGAAGTCTTTGTGTACGTGGATGAAACCAGGCCGAGGCTGCAAGGTGCCCGACTGACTGCCTGGGAATTGAAACACCTGGGCATTCCGCATGCCCTGATCGTGGATGGCGCCTCCGGCTATATTATGAAAAACCGGGGGGTTGACCTGGTTACGGTGGGCTGCGACCGGGTGGCAGCCAATGGTGATACCGCCAATAAAGTGGGCACCTATAATCTGGCGCTGGTAGCAAAAGCCCACCATGTGCCATTCTATATCGTTGGACCGACCAGCACCATTGACCTGGACATTCCCTCAGGCGATTTTATCGAGATCGAAGAGAGAGGCGCAGACGAGATCATCCGTATTGGTAAGGAGATGGTCGCCCCGGAAGGAACCCCTGTCTGTAACCCGGCTTTTGACGTTACCCCGGCGGAGCTGATCACCGCCATTATTACCGAGCGCGGGGTGATCTACCCGCCATTTACTGAGAACATCCGCAAGGTAATGGGTGTGTAACCCGGCTGCCGTCTTGCAAAAACGGTTTTGTGCATTAGAATAAAGAGCCGCAAGGCAGCAAGGCAATAAAGGAGTCCGCCATACACGAAGTAGGGATAGCCGAAAGTATCATGCAGATCACCCGCCAGGTGGCTGAGCAGAATAACATGATCAAGGTGACCAGCCTGCTGGTTGAGATCGGCCAGTTCAGCGGGGTGGAACCGCATGCCCTGGAGTTTGCCTGGGAGTTCGTCAGCAAAGGCACCGTTGCCGAGGGCAGCACACTGGAGATCGAGCGTCCCCCGCTGGTGTTGTTCTGCACCCATTGTTTGATCGAGTATCCCGGGGATATGGAAGACCTGCGCTGCCCGAATTGCAAGGATGAAGTATTTGAGATCCGTAAAGGACGCGAGATGCTGGTGCGGTCTATTTCGGGAGACAAAAAGACTGAGAAGGAGTAGTAGAAAATGACAGAGCAAAAAATTATCCCGTCTGAAGTGAAAGTGGTCAGGCTGGAAGAGGAGATCCTGGCAGCCAATGATGTTGTGGCTGCCGAAAACAGGGAATTATTGCGCCAAAAAAGTGTTTACACCATCAACCTGATCAGTTCGCCCGGTTCTGGCAAGACCACCCTGCTGGTGGAAACACTGAAAGCCCTGCAGGGAAAACTGCGCTGTGCCGTCATCGAGGGTGACCAGCAAACCAGCAACGATGCCGACCGCATCGCCCAGACCGGTGTCCCGGTGGTGCAGATCAATACCATCGGCAACTGTCACCTTGATGCGCCCCTGGTGCAAAAGGCTCTGGCCCAGCTGCCGCTGGACGAGATCGACTTGCTGTTCATTGAGAATGTCGGCAACCTGGTTTGCCCGGCAGGGTACGACCTGGGCGAGCAGGAAAAAGTGGTGGTGATGAGCGTGACCGAAGGTGAGGACAAACCGATCAAGTATCCGCTCGCTTTTCACCTCGCCACCGTGATGGTGCTGACGAAAATTGACCTGCTGCCTTACCTGAAATTTGACAAAGACCTGTGCATTGAGATGGCACACCGCATCCACCCCGGCATTCCCGTGATCGAGACCTCCTGTTACACCAAAGAGGGTCTGGCAGACTGGGTGGATTGGCTGCTCAAAAAGTGTGCATAAATTCCCCGACCTTACCTCAGTTCTGACTGCTGTTTTTCGTCTGGCAAGAAAAAACCATCGGAGACTAACCCATGCCCGTCAATCTTCCTGAAGTGTATATCGGCAAGGATGCCATCAGTGCGCTGCAAGCATTCATTAAACTGAAGAATTTCACCGCATTCACCCTGGTGACGGATGAAAACGAATACGAAGCCCTGGGACGGGAGGTTGAGACAGCCATCCGCAAAATTGACCGCAGCCTGCGCACCATTGTGCTGCCCGGCAAGGCCACCCCGGATGAAACCTATCTCATTCAGGTGCTGCTGGAGCCGGATGAGCGCCGGCGGGTCTATCTTGGGGTGGGTTCGGGAACCCTGACTGATATCGTGCGCTTTTGCAGCCACCGGGCAGGTATGCCCTTTATTTCCCTGCCAACTGCCGCTTCGGTGGACGGCTTCGCATCCACCGGCTGCGCCCTGACCATCCAGAAATACAAGCAAACCATCATGGCAGCCGCCCCGGTAGGGATCTTTGCTGACCTGGACACCCTGACCCATGCCCCGCGCCCGCTGATCGCTTCGGGCTTCGGCGACATGTTCGGCAAGTACACTGCCCTGGCAGACTGGCCGATCAGCTACCACATCGCCGGGGAAGCCTTCAGCCAGGAGCTGGCTGACCGCTCGCGCAGGGCGCTGCAAACCTGTGTAGACCAGGTACCTGTTCTGCACGACCAGTGGGAAACTGCCATGCATAAATTAATGGAAGGACTGGTCGAGGAAGGCATTTGTATGCTCCTGCAGGGCAATTCACGCCCGGCTTCAGGCGCTGAACATGTCATTTCGCATTACTGGGAAATGAAGCTGGCGCGCGAAGACCGCCCGCCCGTGTTCCACGGCGCAAAAGTAGGGCTGGCAGCCATCCTGGTTGCACGCTACTATGAGTTGTTGCGCCAGATCAGCCGTGAAGAAGCGCTGGAGAGGCTGAAAGCTGCCCGTATGCCATCTGCAGAGGATGAAGTTGCCCGTATCCGTTCTGTATTTGGTCCAGTTGCTGAGCTGATCCTGGCTGTGCAGCAAAAAGCGCTCCAGCAAACCCCGGAGCAATTCGCCCGGATGTGCCATATGATTGGAGACAGCTGGGACCTGATCCAGCAATTCGCCACCGCTGTACCGACCTCAGCAGAGATCAAAGACCTGCTGGTGAAGGTTGGCGGTGCTACCCATCCCAGCCAGCTTGGGTTGACCGATACCGATGTGCACGAAGCCCTGGAATACGGGTTATACCTGCGCAGGTATTTCACCATCCTCAACCTGGGCCGCATCCTGTCAATTCCAAAGCCGGAAGGGGTATTCTGATCCAATGATTGGTCAAAATCGACCCCTCCAGCCGCTGACCGAGATCCGTTGTTTCATGCTCGATATGGATGGGACATTTTACCTGGGTGAAAAACTGTTTCCCTGGTCGCTGGGGTTTATTGAGACCCTGCAGAAACTTGGGATCGGTTACCTCTTCTTGACAAATAATTCATCTAAAGACCGGTACTTGTACGCTGAGAAAATCTCCCGCATGGGGCTGCGGGTGAGCGAGGAGCAAGTGCTGACTTCCGGTGAAGCCACAGCTATTTACATGGAAGGGCGCTACCCCGGCAAACGGCTTTTCGTGGCGGGTACGCCATCACTGCTAAATGAATTTAGCAGCCGCGGTTTCACCCTGGATGACCAAAACCCCGAGGCAGTGGTGCTGGGTTTTGATACCACCCTGACGTATGAAAAACTGTGGAAATTGTGCGATTTCGTACGTGCCGGGCTGCCCTATGTTGCCACCCACCCGGATATCAATTGTCCCACTGAGCACGGTTTCATGCCGGATATAGGGGCTTTCCTGGCGGCAGTGACAGCCTCCACCGGGCGCAGCCCGGACATCATCATCGGCAAGCCGAACCGCATGATTGCCGAAGCAGCAGCAAAAAAGCTGGACCTGCCGCTGCAATCCCTGGCGATGGTAGGCGACCGCCTGTATACCGATATCGCTATCGGGCGCGAGGCAGGCATCACTTCGATCCTGGTGTTGAGCGGGGAAACCCGTACAGAAGACCTGCCTGGATCGCCGTACCAGCCAGATTACGTTTTTACCCACCTGGGGGAACTGGCACAGTACCTGGCTGACCTTTACCGCGAGGGCTGATCACCCTGCCGCCAGAAACTCTGGCATTCTCCTGCGCATTGGGTATAATTTCTGTTATTACGGGTGGTTTTTAAAGGAGCAATAATGCAGCATATCGGTGTGATTACAGACAGTACCTGCGATATTCCCCAGGAAATTATTGACCAGTATGGCATAAAAGTAGTCTCCCACTATATTCTGTGGGGTGAGCGTGAATTCATCGACCGTGTGACCCTGCAGCCGGTTGAGTTCTACCAGAAGCTGGAAATAGAAAGTGTTAAGCCCACCACTTCCCAGGCAACCGTTCAAGACTTTGTGAAGAAGTACGAAGAGGCGATCCTTGAAGGCGCGAAGCACTTGATCGTGCTGACCGTGAGCAGCGCCATGAGCGGAGCATACCAGATGGCACTGAACGCCGCCAAGCTGGTCAATATCCCCGTCAGCGTGGTGGATTCGAAAGGGCCTACCATGACCCTGGGCTGGCAGGTGCTGGAAACGGTGCGCAAGCGCAGCCTTGGACTGGATGTAAAAGCCATTCTCGAGAGCGTGGATACCGTCCGCCGCAAGCTGGTGCAGATCGTCGGCATGGAGAGTATAGAATTCCTGCAGCATGGCGGGCGGATCGGTGATGCCGCCAAGTGGATCGGCACAAAACTGCAGATCAAGCCGGTGGTCTCCATCAACCATGAAAGCGGGCGGGTAGAGCCGGCTGGACTGGCGCGTACCCATAACGGCATGGTGGATCTGCTGTATAAGAAATTCCTGGAAGGCTTGCGGGGTGAAGGTGCCCTGCATGTGGCTGTGTTGCACGGCAATGCCCCTGCCGAAGCGGAAAAACTGGCTGAGAAGGTCCAGGCTGAACTGAAACCCGCAGAAATCATGATTAACATCACCGGGCCGGTGCTCGGGATCAATACCGGACCGCGCGCCCTGGCGCTGTGCGGCTACCGGGAGTAACCTGTTTACAATCGTTTTCGGTCTCTGCCCATACAGACAGAAAAGGATCTGGCATGCCTGCATATTCAATTGACCCTGACCCCCAGGCGCTGGCACGGCTTTGCAGTGAGCTGGTAAAAATTGACAGCATCAACCCGCCCGGCAATGAAACCCGGCTGGCAGAATACTGCGCCAGGTACCTGGAAGACCTTGCGCTGGAAGTAAGTGTGATCAACCACGGTCAGAACCGGTCGAGCCTCCTGGCGCGATTGCCAGGAAAAGGAAACAAGCCCGGGGTGCTGTTTTCTGCCCACCTGGATACAGTCCCGCCCGGGCTAACCGCCTGGGAGCATGATCCGCTGAGCGGCCTGATTGCAGACGGGAATGTATACGGCAGGGGAGCAGCCGATATGAAAGGCGGTATGGCGGTCATCCTGTACACGGTTTCTGCCCTGCAGGCTGGACTGGAAGGTGATATTTACATCGCCCTGACTGCCGGCGAAGAGACCGATTCGCTGGGTGCAAAGGTGGTGGCCGACAGGCTGGCAGGTGTGCCCTTGCAGGGCATCATTATCCCTGAGCCAACTCACAACCAGGTGGTAATCGCCGAAAAAGGCGCCCTCTGGCTGGAGCTTACCACCTTCGGCAAAACCGCCCACGGCTCAACCCCCGGGGTGGGGGTTAATGCCATCGAACACATGCGCCTGCTACTGAATGAGTGGGACGCCCTCCCGTTCACCCTGCCTGCCCATCCCCTGTTGGGAGAGTTTACCCGCAGCCTGAATACAATCCAGGGCGGAGTGAAAACTAACGTGGTTCCCGACCAGTGCACGATCTCAATTGATATGCGCACCCTGCCAGGGCAGGACCATGCTGAGATATTCCGCCAGGTCGAAGCACTGATTGAGAAGTTGTCTGGCAGTGTGGATCAATTTAAGGCAACGGTAGTGGTCAGCAACGACCGCCCGCCGGTAATGACCGACCCTCACCATCCTTTTGTGGTTAAATTTAACCAGGCAGCCGAAACAGCAACAGGGACCAGACCTGCCCCGCGCGGCATGTTCGCCTTCACGGATGGCTCGATCCTGGCCCCCAGGCTTAAATTGCCGCTGGTGGTGTGCGGGCCGGGGCAGCCGAATATTGCCCACCAACCGGATGAATACGTTGAGATAAGCCAGTTGACAGAATCTGCAAAGATCCTGTTACAGGCACTGACCGGATTGCTTTCTGTGTAACGGAAAATTAACCCCTGCCGGGCAGGGAGGCAGTATATTCGCGCCAGCCACAGTACTGGGTGATTTCGCGCTTCTCTTCCACCAGCCAGGGTTCTGCCAGTACCCCGAATACATCGGTACCGTCGTCCAATTTCACCCTGCCGATCGACAACCCGGCAGGCTCCCGGTTCAAGACATCCGCCAGTCCATCAGGAGAGATTTCCCAGACCTCACAGGACACAGATGCACCCCCGCTGGAGACGCACAGCATGCCGGGATAGCGGTCATTAATCGACCATATCCGGTAGCAGGGGGCTGTCCTGGCTTCGCGCTGGAAAACCGCCCCAACCCGGATGAGGTTACCATTCAATTCCAGCCCCCTCATCAATGTTCCATTGACGGCCAGCAACATAACTGTTCAGTCCTGTTTGTCTTCAACGGCCGGATCATTTTCGATGCGGACCACCTGGATCTTCACGCGGGCAAGCAAGGCAGCCATAGCTCCCAGGGCTGCCAGCACCGGCGCAAAAATGGTCAGGATGCTGCCGGCTGCCACCCCGGCAGTGAGGGGGATCTCCATTAGAATTTCATCGTTCTCTTTGCGCAGGATCAAACGGCGCACATTGCCCTGGGCGATCAGTTTTTTAACTTCGTCTACCACTTTGCCGGCATCAACTTCAAATTCTTCATTCGTTTGTTTATGTTCGGATTCCATGTCATTTCTCCTGCTGCACGGGATTACATGCAACTGCATCCTGATTATACGCCGAAGCAGGCAGGCAAACCCTCCGGTTGGCTGAACTGCCGGTTGCAAATTTGGTATTAATGTGTTTTTTTGCTACAATGTAAGAACCTACCCTGAATTGTACCGGGGTGAGATCACTAGACATCAGGAGGAAACATGACGAAATTATTGGATGTTGAAGGAATTGGTCCAGCTTATACAGCGAAACTTGCCGCAGCAGGTGTTGGATCTGCTGAAGCATTGCTGAAAGAAGGCGCAACCCCCAAAGGACGAAAAGTCCTGGCAGAGAAGGCTGGTATTGCCGATTCCTTGATCCTTGAATGGGTCAACCATGTTGACCTTTTCCGGATTAAAGGCGTTGCCTCTGAATATGCAGACCTGCTGGAAGAAGCCGGCGTGGATACCGTTCCTGAACTGGCACAACGCTCCGCCCCCAACCTGTTCAAGAAGATGGTTGAAGTTAACGAAGCAAAGAAACTGGTCCGCAAGCTGCCGACCGAAGCACAGGTTGCAGACTGGATTGCCCAGGCCAAGAAACTGCCGCGGACGATCAGCTACTAACGCATCTATCATTCTGGATAACAAGGCGGTTATGTGGTTGTATACCATGACTGCCTTGTTCACTTTCTTAGCACAGCCAGCCTGTGTAACTGGTAATATAGTCAGCAGCTATTTTCCTCAGCAATATCCCCCTTAGCGTTATTTCTATTCCAGCCAGGTATCAAGTACGGAATAATTAATTAAAGCCCGTTTAGGGAACTGAATAAGAGAATGGTTCGTCTTAATAGTACAGCCTGCAGCTGCATTGATTTGCTTAAAACCTTTTTTTGAAGGTCAGCTGGAGATATGCTAAACCGGATTGTGACATTTCTTGCCGTAGGTGTTGTTCTTCTGGCCGTGTGTCTGCCGGAAAAACAGGAACTGGTGCTACAACATGCCAGCCTGGAACCGGTTAGCAGTGCGCCTGGTGAAGTTCACATTACCCCTCCGCTGTTGCAGGAAGACCTGGAACTGGATGGCGCTCCCGATTGCCTGGTGTTGAAGGATGGCAAAGCCTTGATCCAGGGGACTGCCTGCGGAAGCCCGGCACCTGCCCTGTGGGAAAGCCCGGATGGCTGGCAAATAAGGCAGGCGGCTGTTGGCGACCTGAACTGGAACGGCATCCCTGAGGTGACACTGCTGGTCTGGAGGTCATTTAAACCCTGGCCGGTGGACCGCTTCCTGGTACATTCCGGCAGGATCGAAACCCACCAGAACTCGGCAGGCGAAAGCTGCCATATCATCTTGATCGAGTACGAACCCGGTTCAGGGCAATTCGAAGAAAGCTGGGCTGGATCTGCATTGGCGCGCCCGCTCAATGATTTCCGGGTAATCGATCTGGACGGCGATCTAAAACAGGAGCTGGTTGCCCTGGAGACCAGCTATGATGCGGCCGGGTCAGGCTCAGAGAGCCTTTCTGCCTGGGAGTGGAGCGGTTTCGGTTTTCAACTGGTCACCCGCAAAGAAGGAAAGTTCTCTTCACTTGATGCTGGATATATTGGAGATGGACAACCCGTTGTACTGGTTGATGGCAACTTCATGGATGGGCAGAAATAGGTTTTTTATAGAACCGTTCTTGGTAAAAATACTGGAGGTAAGAAATGAAAACGAATAGCCGAATGCTTGTGATTTTGATCATATTGGTGCTGCTGGTTTCCTCTTGCAGCCTGTTTGGTACCCAGAGTATCAGCCCAACCCAAAAGCCGGATGCTTCTCAACCGCCAGGCGAAAAACCCTCAGTCACAGAGTCGCCTTCTTCGGGAGCGCCCGTGACAGAAGGAAGGGATGCTTCTGCTTTATACCGGCCGCCATTTGCGCAATATGTTTCCATCCCCGTCCGGCTCCCGGAGAAATCGGCATACGATTACACGCTGCCTGTAGACCTGTCATCAGTGGTTGGGTTGGACTCCCTTAACCTCACGGACAGCCAGCTTGCCATGCTGGCGAAGAATGGTTTCGTGGTCGCCGCGCCTATTCCGGGCAAGTTCCAGGAGTTCTACCAGGTGTATGAGACGTACAGGTATGAAGAAAACTCGACCGTGTTTGCGACCACAGACGCGGTTTTTCACGTCTACCACCTCATCTTCGATAAAATGCTGCGCGACCTCGAGCGGGATTATTTCATCCCAAACCTGGAGCTGCTTACTACCAGGATGCTGGAGACAACTGCCAGCCAGTATGAGACCCTGAAAGGTACAGCGCTGGAAGATGCCGCGTTGCGCAACCTGGCTTATTTTGGGGTGGCTGCCAGGCTGCTGGAACTGGATGCGCCGATTCCGGATGCAGCCCTGCCCCTGGTGGATGCGGAGGTTGCCCTCATCGAAGGTCATGGCGGGGCGGAAATTTCCCCCATCTGGGATTATCCTGGAATTAAAGAGGAATTGCGCCTGATCGAAGATTACAGCCAGTATGTGCCGCGCGGTCATTACACCCGCAGTGAAGCCTTGAAGCGCTATTTCAAGGCGATGATGTGGTTTGGGCGCATGACCTTTCGCTTGCGCGATGTCCAGGAAACCCAGCGAGCCCTGCTCCTGGTTGAGGCAGTCCGCAATACCCCGGATGCAGAATACCTGTGGGCACAGATCTATGATCCAACCGTGTTCATTGTGGGCAAGGCAGATGACCTTTCCTTTCACGAGTACGGCTTCCTCCTGGACGATGTGTATGGCAGCAGCCCCGAGTTAACTGCATTTGCAGATGAAGGGTTGATGAACCAGTTTATGGAAGAAGCGCGCAAACTACCACCTCCCCAGGTCAATTCGATGTGGGTGTGGATCTGGGAGGACCGCGATGAGGCCACCCAGGGCTTCCGCTTTATGGGGCAGCGCTTCACCCTCGATGCATACGTCTTCGGGCAGGTGATGTACCGGAAGGTTGGTACAGATGCCGACCCGCGCGATTTACCCAAGGCGCTGGATTTTCTGGCGGCTATGGGTTCAGAGGAAGCCTACAGCATTTTGGATGAAATGGGTGAAACGAAGTACGCAAATTATGTCGCCCAGATGGATAAAGTGAAGACAGAGGTTGCTTCCCTTGAAATGGATTCGTGGGGGCAAAACCTGTACTGGAACTGGCTCTACACATTCTTCCCCCTGATCGAGCCGAAAGATGAAACCTACCCGGCTTTCATGCGCACCCAGGCCTGGGTTCGCAAGGATCTGAACACCGCGCTGGGCTCGTATACCGAGTTGAAACACGACACCATCCTGTATGCCAAGCAGGTGATGGCCGAAATGGGCGGGGGAATGGAGGAACCGCCCATGGGGTATGTTGAGCCCAACCCGGAAGTGTACGCCAGGCTGAATGCGCTGGCGCAGATGACCTACCAGGGACTGCTTTCACGCAACCTGTTGAGCGATACCACCCGCAACAACCTTGAAAACCTGACCGGCTTGTTGACTTTCCTGCAGACGGTGGCTGAAAAAGAACTGAATGGCGAGACGATCAGTTCTGACGAATACACCCGCCTGATGTATTTCGGGGGCGAGCTGGAAGCCCTGACCCTGGCAGCTGCAGACACCACCGAGGAGTATGACCGCGACCTGAGCGACCAGAAAGCTGCCCTGGTGGCAGACATCGCCACCGGAATGGGGCGCGTCTTGGAGGAAGCCATTGGCCAGCCGGCGATGATTGTTGTTATCCCGCCGGATGACCCCACCAGGTATTCGGTCGGCGCGGTGTTCACTTACTATGAATTCACGGTACTCCCAGACCAGCGCATGACCGACGAAACCTGGCAGGGGCTGGTGGAATCTGGAGATACACCGCCCAGCCCTGGATGGACCTCGTTGTTTATGACACCGTAACATGGTCATGGGCAGGCAGGGTATTGTAAGGACCTTCTGGCGGGCAGCGGCACTGCTTATGGTGCTGCTGTCCGCTTCTGCCTGCTCAGCCGGTAGCGGGCAACCGGTCACGCTGGCCTTCCTGGGGGATGTCATGATCGGCAGGGATGTGTACGCCAGCCATCGGGATGGGGATTGGGATACTGCCCTGGCTGCCATTACCCCAACCTTGAAAAGGGCAGACCTGTCCCTGGCAAATCTCGAATCCCCTGTCTGCCTGGCAGATACCTGCGCTGCGGCGATGGCTGGCGCTGCGCCTGCCGGGATTAACCTGTGCGCATTACCGGACGGGGTAAACATGTTAGGCGCATCCGGCATAGATATGCTCTCGCTCGAAAATAACCACAGCGCCGACTGCGAAAAATTCGATGCTGCCTCCAGTGAAGGAAGCTCTGACTTCTGGGAGGAGAACAACCTTGAGCTGATCCAACTGGAAACACAGCCCGTAGTGAAAGAGATAAATGGCATCAGGTTCGCTTTCCTGGCCTTTAATGATGTTGGAGCTGAGTTGGATATTACAGCCGCGCAGGATGCGATTGCTGCCGCAGATACTGGCAAGAACATCATTGTTGTTTCAGTCCACTGGGGGGCAGAATACCAGGCTTCGCCCACCCCGCGCCAGCTTAAGATAGCTGCCGCTTTTTCAGAGGCAGGGGCAGATATTATCTGGGGGCATCACCCGCATGTATTGCAGGCAGTGAAGTGGATCGAACGGGCTGACAGCACCAAAACCCTGGTGTTGTACAGCCTGGGGAATGCCCTGTTTGACCAGGTCGTTCCGGATGATACCCGCCAGTCAGCAGTTCTGACAGTGACGGTTAACCGCGGCGGGGCGGTGACGTTGCAGCCTGAGCCATTCGTGATCGATCCATTTGAGGGGATTGTCCACCTTGCCGATCCTGGAGCTGCGGAATCAGTTCTCCAGGACTTGCATCTGCAGGGCGGTAATGCTATTAAAAAGTAGGTCCCCGGGAGGGTATCTCGGGGACCTGGTTTACCGGTTTCCCGGTTCAGATTATTTGATAAAAATTCTCATGCCGGCAGGCAATCGGCCTGCCAGAAACAGAAGATTATCCACCAGTAGCGATCTTATCATCCATCAAAATTTCCATCGTTTCGTCGTCCATACTTACCTCCAGGATTCGGCCTTGCCATCTAAAGATTGAGGTAAAGATACCCTATTAAACAAGCAAAATCAACTGATTTAAAAAACTTCCTATTAATCATATTATTCAGAGGATTAAAGCAGATCAATCATATGATGATGGCCTGTAACCCGTGCATTTCCTGCCGCAGACCTTCTTGCAGGGGTTGCATTTTCGTGTTCCAGGTTCTGCAGCAGCCAGTTAACCCGAAGTCATAGAGAAACCACAGGGAAATCGCCTGTTTGGCGTGGTGTAACCGTCCAGTACATCCTGGTTGTACATGGTATCCTGCTATCAGACAGGGCAAACAAATTCTTCTCTTCTCCTCCTTGAAAACGAGAGTTGGATATGACACATCCAGCTCTCACCATTTAAACTATTGGTGATTATCCCTGATGACCGTACATATCCGCAGGTTGTGTTATCCGGGCTTGGGTTGAGGTGCTGCAGCCCTAAGGTATAATAATTCAACCTCACAAATGAGCCCGCCCGTGCATTTCCCGGCAGGCTTGCGAAATGGAGATTTTATGACCTGGAGGAAACTCGCTCTCATCCTGCTGGCTGGTATGCTGGTTTTGACGGCTTGCAGCAGCCCGGGTGCGCAACCCGCCGCCACCACAACTGCTTCACCGGTTATTCCTTCGCCCACACCAACCCCTGAACCGCAAAAGGTGCTGACGGTTTGCCTGGGGACAGAACCAACCACCCTTTATCCGTACGGCTCGTCCTCCCGCACCACGTGGTCTGTCCTTGAAGCCGTTTACGACGGCCCGTTTGACGCATCACAGGATGGCATCAATCCGGTCATCCTGGAGAAGCTGCCCAGCCTGGAAGACGGTGATGCCCTGGTTGAGGTTGTAGATGTAACCGAAGGAATGCAGGTGGTGGATGCCAATGGCGATGTGGCCATTTTGAAGAAAGGGGTTGAAGTCTTCGATCCTGCCTGCGCTGACGGCACGGGCTGTGAGACGGTATGGGATGGTATTACCCCCCTGAAGATGCTCCAGATGACGGTGAAATTCACCCTTCTGCCAGGCCTTACCTGGTCAGACGGCACCCCGTTGACCGTAGCCGATTCGGTCTACTCTTTCAACCTTTCGAATGACCCGCAAACCCCCGTCACGCGTGGCAACCTGCTGCGCACCCAATCCTATGAAGCGGATGATGACCTGAGCGTAACCTGGAAAGGTGTGCCCGGGTTTGTACCCAACCGGTACTCCACCTTCTTTTGGATGCCGCTGCCCGAACATGCCTGGGGTGGGTTGAGCGCCGCTGAATTACTTGAAGCGGATGTCTCGCACCGCAGCCCGTTGGGCTGGGGGGCTTATACCGTCTCCGAGTGGGTGCAGGGCGACCATATCACCCTCAAGAAAAACCCGCTGTACTTCCGTGCGGGCGAAGGTTTACCTGCATTTGAAACTCTGGTCTTCCGCTTCCTTGGGCAGCCGGCAGATAATAATATTGAGGCGCTCCTGAGCGGTGAGTGCGACCTGGTGGACGATACCACCCTGCTGGACGAACAGCTGGAACTCATCCTGGAACTGGAGCAGGCGGGCAAGTTGAATGCCTATATCAGCCTGGGGCCTGAACTGGAACTGCTCAGTTTTGGGATCAAACCTGCTGCTTACGATGACGGGTACTACCAGATGCAGGGCGACCGCCCCGATTTCTTCGGGGATGCCAGGGTACGCCAGGCGTTCTTGCAGTGCATGGACCGCCAGGCGGTCCAGGAAGCCGTTCTGTTCAGCCTGGCTGATGTACCGGTTTCATATCTCCCGCCGGGCAACCCGCTGCTTGACCCAGCCTTGCAAGCACCTGCCTTTGATCCCACCGCGGGGGCTCTACTACTGGATGAAGCCGGCTGGAAAGACCTGGATGGTGACCCGGCCACCCCGCGCACAGCTCAGGGAATTACCGGGATCGATGACGGCACTCCCCTCAGCATTAGCTATGCCACCAGCCAGGCGCCTGTCAGGGAAACCATGGCGCAGATCCTGGTGCAATCGTTGAACCAGTGCGGTATCCAGGTGGATGTCAAGTATTACCAGCCGGCAGACCTGTACGCTGCCGGGCCGGAAGGCGTGGGGTTCGGGCGCAACTTTGACCTGCTGCAGTGGGGATACCAGCCGGTTTGTTCCACGTTTGCGTCCTGGCAAATCCCGTCTGCTGAGAACAATTGGATTGGGATGAACATTGCCGGGTACAGCAGTGAAGCATACGACTGGGCTTGCCAGCAAGCAATCCAGGCTGGTACGGCTGATCTGGCAACCCAGCAGGCTGCCAGCGCTGAAGTGCAGCGCCTGCTGCTACAGGATGTCCCGTTCGTGCCGTTGTTCTTCCACCCGCATATTGCTGTCAGCCGGACGGACCTGTGCGGGTTTGAAATGAAGAGCAGCACGCGCTCATCCCTGTGGGGCATTGAGGAGTACCAGATCGGTGCTGCATGTGAACAATAGGGACTGATAAAAAGAACGGAAATGATTTGCTGCCCCGCTAACCATCCCGGGGCAGTATTTTTTAAAATAACCGCTTTCATTTAGTGTACAATGATGAAAATGAAGCGCATTCTGGTTGTAGATGATGTCCGGGAGCTGGGATATTTCCTGCAGGCTGCCCTGGCAACCCTGGATAAAAATCTGGATATCCGGGTGATGGTGACAGCGGAAGAAGCCCTGCTTGAAGCTACCCGCCAGCCGGTTGACCTGCTGGTGACCGAAGTGCGCCTGCCCGGCATCTCCGGGATCGACCTGGCACGGCGCATCCAGCAGCGCTTCCCCAGCGGGAAAGTCATTTTCATCTCCTCCCTGGCAAACAAGAAGATCGACCAGCAAATAGCAGCCCTGAACGCGGCTGCCTACTTCCACAAACCGATGCAGATCCCGCGCCTCCTGGAAGCAGCTGCCAGCGCCCTGGGCATTACCCCGGCCTGGGAGCGCGAGGAGCCGGACCAGGATTCACAGGAAAGGCTGTCCAACCGGCTGGCCGGGCTGCGCTACTCGCTGAATGCCAGGGGAATTTACCTGCTGGATGAAAACGGGAGGGTAGCCGGTCAAACTGGCGAGGATGCCGAAGGTTTTCTGCCAGCCCTGGTTGAGTCCCTGGTGGGGGCAGTCATTGCGAATAACCGCCTGGCGATGCTGCCGGGCAGCAGCACAGGCGCCTTTGCCTGTACTATCCGGGGTAAGCTGCAGGATATGGTTTTTACACCAGCAGGCAAATACACCCTGTTGTTGACCCTGGAACCGGAAGAAGCCGGCGCAAGGCTGGCTATGGCGCACCAGCAATTGCTGCAAGCCGGGCAGGAAATCGCAGTCATTTTGACCAGCCTGGGAGCACAGCCCCCGGCAGCTGAGGAAAGACCGGATGTTGCAGCGAAGATGCCGGAGGAGTCACCGCAAGAGAAGGCGCATGCCCCGGCAGCAGATGAAGAGGATGAATTTGCTTCAAAGCTGATGCGGGAGGTAAAAAAGGTGAACCGCCAGACGGCGGATGCGTTTTGGAATGAACAGGTCAAGGATGGTAAGTTGGAGCCGCTCAATCCAGATGTAATCAGTTATGAACAGGCGGTCAAACTGGGGATCGCTCCCACGGATGAAGGGAATATCCTTCCCGCGAAGGAGGGGTAAGGGGTATGCACAGCAGGTGTCAACCGCGCCTGGGGTGTCTCTGTTCGTTTTATTCAGAGTATGTTAAAATGACCATCCCTTGGGGCGTGGTGCAATGGCAGCACACCAGACTTTGGATCTGTGGATCTTGGTTCGAATCCAGGCGCCCCAGCCTGAAGGTTGTAAATCAAAAGTGTGCCGCACTGACCTGAAGGATAGCAGCCTGATGGAGTGCGGTAATTTATTTATATAATGGATGATGACCTTTGTAATGTCACAGCAGTGATCCTGGCGGCCGGGCAGGGAACCCGTATGAAGTCCCGCCTGCCGAAGGTCCTGCATTCTATTGCCGGTAAGCCCCTTGTAATCCATGCAATTGAAAATGTATCCGCAGTGATCACCGAAAAGCCAGTACTTGTGGTTGGCTGCGGCTCTGACCAGGTGCGGTCTGTGGTTGGCAGCCGGGTGCATTATGCCGGGCAGGCAGCCCAGCTTGGTACTGCAGATGCCCTCAAATCTGCCCATTTTGCCCTGGAGGGATTTGAAGGGTTGATCGTGGTGGTCAGCGCAGACATGCCCCTCTTTACCACCCGCACCCTGCACAAGCTGGTGGATACCCAGCGCAGCAACCCGGGGGTGATGACCATGCTGTCGGTGCGCCTGGATGATCCGCACGGATTTGGCAGGGTGGTGCGGAAGGCCGATGGGTCCGTAGCTGCCATCGTGGAAGAAGCCCAGGCGGATGCGGAGACGCTGGAAATAAAAGAGCTGAATGTGGGCGCATATTGCTTCAGGTCTGATTGGATCTGGGGTGCGCTGGAGCGCATTAAGGTATCCCCTAAAGGGGAGTATTACCTGACGGATACCGTGGAGCTGGCTGTCAGTGAAAAGAAACGGGTGGAATGCCTGCTGGTGGAAGATCCCCAGGAAGCGATCGGCATCAACACCCGGGTGCACCTGGCAGAAGCAGAGGCCATCCTGCGCAGGCGTATCAACCAGGCCTGGATGCTGGCAGGGGTCACCCTGCGCGATCCGGAGACAACCTATATCGACCAGGATGTACAACTCAGTCGCGATACCATCATTCACCCCGGCTGTCATCTTAGTGGCAGTACGCGGGTTGGTCCTGGCTGTGAGATTGGGCCTTCCTCAGTCCTCTCCAATGCAGTTGTTGGGGAGAACTGCGTGGCAGGGCCGCATGCCGTACTTCGTAATATTCACCTGGATGCCAACCAGGTTGTGCGTTTTTGCATAATGGATGGTACCGGTGATAATGAGATTCAACACTAGCACTATTGATTGAAAGGAAATTGAAACACACATATTCATGAACACCCAAAACCTGGTTCTTCTCGCAGTCCTGTTCCTGGCGTTGGACCTTTTCTTTGTGGCGCTGAGGGCAAGCTTCATTTACGTCCGGATTCCGCACCTGGGCAGCCACCGCGAAAAGGATCCTGATGGTGTCGACCGAACCCTGAGACTGCTCGAAACCCCCCGCCTGACAGCCACCCTGCGCGTGTGCGTGGTTTTTTCGCATTTCCTGGTGGCAGGCACAGTTGCCCTGCTGGCGGAATCCCTGATCAAAGAACCATCCCATCCAACTTTCACACTGCTCATCCTGCTGGCAGCTGGTGTGCTGGTGCTGTTGTTCGAATTCTTTATTGAAGGCCGCATCCTGACTAATGTGGAAGCCTGGGCAGTGCGCTGGACAGGGTTGGCCAGGCTGTTTGATTTCTTGCTGCGCCCAATTTCTGCGCTGGTGTTGCTGGCATTGGGAAAGCCGGATGCGCTCAACCGGACTTTAGGTTCTGTAACCGATGATGAATTACGCAACTGGGTCGAGACCGGCGCCGAAGGCGACAGCCTGGAAAAAGACGAACGTAAAATGATCTACTCCATCTTCCAGCTGGGAGACACCCTCTGCCGGGAGATCATGGTGCCCCGTATTGATGTGCTGGCGATGGATGCCAATTCAACAATTGAAGAAGCGATCAAAGTGATCCAGGACTCCGGGCACTCCCGAATGCCGGTATACCAGGATGTGATCGATAACATCATCGGGCTGCTTTATGCCAAGGATCTGCTTGGGGCTTCCACCCGCGACAGGGAAATGCAGCTTTCGAGCATGAAAGACCTGATCCGGCCGGCTTATTTCATCCCTGAAGCTAAAAAAGCTGACGAATTGCTCAGTGAAATGCTGGCGCGCAGTGTGCATATGGCCATTGTCATCGATGAGTACGGAGGAATGGCCGGGCTGGTTACCCTGGAGGATATTGTCGAGGAGATCGTGGGTGAAATCCGCGATGAGTACGACCAGAGTGAAGAATTGCCCTTCACCCAGACCAGTGAAGACGAATACCTTTTCCAGGCGCGCATCAGCCTGGACGATTTTAATGAACTGCTCAATACTCACCTGACCAATGAAGTCGCCGATACACTTGGAGGCTGGATGTATGGTGAGATCGGTAAAGTACCCGCAGGCGGCGAGGAAGTGGTTGTGGAAGGCTGGCGGTTGAAGGTCGAACAAATCAGCGGCAGGCGCATCCGCCTGGTCCGCGCCAGCAGGGTGGCGGCTGAGAATGAAAGCGAGGACGGTGATGATGTTGAATGATGAAACCCGGCAGCAGCTAATCCAGACGGCGATTGAAGCCCGCAAGTGGGCTTATGTGCCCTATTCAAAGTATGCAGTTGGCGCAGCGGTGCTTACTGCTTCTGGCAAGGTGTATGACGGCGTCAATATTGAGAATGCTGCCTACCCCAGTGGCATCTGTGCTGAAAGGGTGGCGATCTTCAAGGCAGTTTCAGAAGGCGAGCGTGAACTGGAAGCCATTGCTGTTGCAACCAGCAACGGGGGGTTCCCGTGCGGCGCATGCCGGCAGGTCATGGCTGAGTTTGGGCTTGATACACGGGTGATCATCACCGATGAAAAAGGAAACGTAACCGGGGATTTCAGCGTGTCGGAAATTCTCCCGGGTGCATTTACCGGTAAAGACCTGCCGCAATAGAGATTTTCGGTATGGTACACGCAAAGGAGCAGACGGGTGCCGCGAAGTGAGCGTTCGCAACGGGTGGAGGCAGTTGTCCTGCGCCACAGTGATTGGGGGGAGGCAGACCGGCTGCTGGTCCTGTTCACACGGGAAAAAGGAAAGATCCGCGCCATTGCCAAAGGTGTCAGGCGCATCCGCTCGCGCAAAGCGGGGCACCTCGAGCCGTTTACCCGCTCCTCCCTCCAGCTGGCACTGGGCCAGGATTTTTGGCTGGTTACCCAGGCTGAGACGGTTGCATACTACCCGGCATTACTGGAAGACCTGCTGCGGACAGGGTATGCCGCCTACATGATCGAGCTGGTAGACCGCTTTACCATGGAAGAAGGGCAAAACGTTTCCCTCTACACCCTGCTGACGGACACATTGCAGCGGATTGCGGAAGAGCCAGACCCCTTCCTGGCAGTACGCTACGGTGAGCTGCGCATGCTGGAGCTATTTGGGTTCCGCCCAGAACTGTTCAGCTGTGTCCAGTGTGGAAAGGCCATCCAGGCGGAAAACCAGTTCTTTTCAGCGGAGATGGGGGGCGCTTTATGCCCCGGGTGCGGGCTGGGGGTCAGGGAAGCCAGGCCGGTATCCATGGAAGCCTTGAAATACATGCGCCACCTGCAGCGCAGCAGCTATGCGGCAGCAAAAAAAGCCGAAATCCCTGCGCACATCCGCAACGAGATGGAAACCCTCACCCAGTATGACATTACCTATAACCTGGAGCGCAAGTTGAACACGCCCGAATTCCTCCGCCGGGTGAAACGCAACGGCCTTCGCTCTGAATAAGCTGCTTTCCCGTTTCCAATTACAATTGAGAAAAAAGCGGTCAATACTGGCTCTGGTATAATTCACTTTCGTTTACTTATGACATTTTGGAGCGCGCATGTCTGAACCCTTAGATTTCCAGTCGATTATCCTTACCCTGCAGAACTTCTGGGCGCAGGAAGGCTGCCTGATCTGGCAGCCGTACTATACCCAGGTTGGGGCAGGCACCATGAATCCGGCTACCTCTTTGCGGGTATTGGGACCTGAACCCTGGAAGGTTGCCTATGTTGAGCCTTCTGTACGCCCGGACGACGGCCGTTATGGGGAAAACCCCAACCGCCTGCAGCAGCATACCCAGTTCCAGGTGATCTTAAAACCTGATCCGGGAAACCCGCAGGAGGTTTACCTGCGCTCACTCGAAGACCTGGGAATTGATCCGCTTAAGCATGATGTCCGCTTTGTGGAAGATAAATGGGAATCGCCTGCATTGGGCGCCTGGGGTCTGGGTTGGGAAGTTTGGCTGGACGGACAGGAAATCACCCAGTTCACCTACTTCCAGCAGGCAGGCGGGCAGACGCTTGAACCTGTCTCGGTTGAGATCACCTACGGGCTGGAAAGGGTCGCCATGGCTTTGCAGGGGGTGCGCTCCTTCCGTGATATCCGCTGGAATGGGACGCTCACCTACGGTGATGTGCACCTGCAAGGCGAGCAGGAACACAGCAAGTACTATTTCGAGGTGGCGGACGTTGAACGCCTGCGCAGTATGTATACCCTTTTTGAATTGGAGGCGCGCTCAGCCCTGGAGCAAGGGCTTATTCTGCCGGCGCACGATTACATCCTGAAATGTTCGCATACCTTTAATGTGCTGGATACGCGCGGCGCCATCGGCGTCACCGAGCGGCAGCAGTTTTTCGGCCGTATGCGCGACCTTTCGCGCAAAGTCTCCGAAATGTATATTGCCCAGCGCCAGCACCTGGAATACCCCTGGCTGAAGAACGGCGAAGTTGTAGCAGATGCAGGGAAAGGTGAACCTGAACCGGCAGTCAATGTCAGCCAGGCGCCATTCCTGCTGGAGATTGGCACAGAAGAGCTGCCCGTGGCTGACCTGGCATCAGCGATTGAGCAATTGAAGGAGAAAATACCTGCCTGGCTGCAGGCGCTGCGCCTGGAACATGGTGCAATCCATGTATACGGAACCCCCCGCCGCCTGGTAGTGCATGTGGAAAACCTGGCAGCCAGCCAGCCGGACTTGCAGGTGATCGTAAAAGGACCGCCGGCCGCCCGGGCTTTTGATTCCGATGGCAACCCAACCCCGGCTGCTGTTGGTTTTGCCCGCAGCAAAGGGCTGGATGTATCCGCGCTCAGTGTGCAAGAGATCGACGGTGGGAAGTATGTGGCTGCCGAGGTAAAAGAAAAAGGCAAACCGGCAGTGCATGCTCTGGCTGAAGTTTTGGCCGAATGGGTGGCTGCCATTAAATTTGACAAGATCATGCGCTGGAATGCGAGCGGGGTGGCGTTCTCGCGTCCTATCCGCTGGCTGCTGGCATTGTTTGGTGAACAGGTGGTTCCCTTTTCGTATGCCGGGCTTGCATCCGGCCGTGTCACGCGCGGGCTGCGATTTTATACCCCTGAAACCCTCACCGTAAAGGACCCTGAAGCATACTTCACTTTCCTGCAGTCGCAGGGGATCCTCCTGGACCCGGTTGAGCGGCGCGAAAAGATCGCTGCCCAGGTGAAACACCTGATGGAAGAGGTGAAAGCGGTACCCCAACTGGATGAAGACCTGCTGGATGAGGTTACCCGCCTGGTGGAAGTGCCCACCGCCCTGCGGGGTGATTTTGACCCCCGCAGCCTCAGCCTGCCGAAAGAGGTGCTCGTGTCGGTAATGAAAAAGCACCAGCGTTACTTCCCGCTGCAGGACGCACAGGGTAAACTGCTGCCACATTTCATCACCATCCGCAACGGCGACGCCCGCAGCCTGGACCTGGTGGCAGATGGGAATGCCCAGGTGATCCGCGCCCGCTTTGCCGATGCTGCTTTCTTTGTGAATGAGGACCTTAAAACCCCGCTGCAGGACCTGCTGCCGCGCCTGGATACGCTGGCTTTCCAGCACAAACTGGGTTCCATGCTGGCCAAAGCGCAGCGGGTGGAAAAACTGGTAGCCTCCCTTCTGCCTGCAAGCGGAATGTCCGAACAGGAAGGACAGACAGCCCTGCAGGCTGCCCGGCTATGCAAGGCTGACCTGGTGTCGCACATGGTGGTGGAAATGACTTCGCTGCAGGGCATCATGGGCAGGTACTATGCCAGGCACTCCGGTTACCCGGAAGCCGTGGCAGATGCCATTTTCGAACATTACCTGCCGCGTTTTGCCGGCGACAGCCAGCCGCTTACCCGCCCAGGGCTTTTCGTTGGGCTGGCAGACCGCCTGGACAGCCTGGCCGGCCTTTTCGCAGCCGGGCTTGCCCCCAGCGGCACTAAGGATCCCTTTGCGCTGCGCCGCAGCGCCCTGGGACTGGTGCAGAACCTGATCAGCTGGGATTTGGATTTTGACCTGGCTTCCAGCCTGCAGATGGCTGCGGCCAACCTGCCAATCCCTGCCGGAGAAAAGGTCCTGGCGGAATGCCTGGACTTCATCGCCGGGCGCATGCGCAGCATGTTCATCGACCAGGGCTCACGCTATGATGTGGTGGATGCGGTTCTGGCTGCCCAGTTCAAGAATCCCGCCGCTGCAGCCCGCGCGGTTGCCCAGTTGGGCAGGCAGGTGAACATGCCGGAATGGACAACCATCCTGCCGGCATATTCGCGCTGTGTGCGTATCACCCGCGACCAGAAAGAACAATACACGATTGCACCGCAGAAATTCAACGACGCTGCCGAGAAGGACCTGTATGCTGCTTTACAGCAGGCACAGGCAAATAAGCAGGGAACCAGCAGCGTGGAGGATTTTCTTGCTGCATTCATCCCGCTGATTCCTGCCATCAACCGCTTCTTTGACAGCGTGCTGGTTATGTCGGAAGATCCCCAGGAACGCACTAACCGGCTGGGTTTGCTGCAGCAGATTGCCAGCCTTGCAGAGGGCGTGGCGGATCTTTCTAAGCTGGAAGGGTTCTAGCCCAGCCAGCCCTGGTTTTCCGGGGGGACTGGTTCAATATAGGAAAGATGTAACCTAAACAGGGTCCTTTTTGCATGCCGGGGCAAGCCCTGTTCAAGATAAAATTAATCAGATGAGACATCCCCCCAGCAGGTTGGATTTTCATTTACGGGGGTTGCTGTAAATTGAGGAGAGACCATGCCAGAAGATGATCCCAGGATTACCGAATTAAGAGCCATGCGCAAGAAGGCGCGCCAGGCAGGCGGCGAGGACCGCATTGCCAAACAGCATGCCAAGGGCAAGCTGACCGCGAGGGAAAGGCTGGACTTGCTGCTGGATCCAGGAACTTTTACCGAGTTGATGCCGTTTGCTGTGCAGCAGATGGATGACCTTGGTGTGAGCGATGAAAAATTCTTTGGTGATGGGGTGGTGACGGGATACGGCAGGGTTGACGGTCGGACCGTTTACGTCTACGCGCAAGATTTCACCATCCAGGGCGGCGCCCTGGGCGAGATGCAATCCCGCAAAATCTGCCGCACCATGGACCTGGCAGTCGCCGCTGGTGCCCCTATCATCGGGCTGATCGATTCGGGCGGCGCCCGCATCCAGGAAGGTGTGCGCTCCCTGGGCGGGTATGCTGAAATCTTCCGCCGCAATGCGCTCTACTCAGGTGTGGTTCCCCAAATCAGCCTGATCCTCGGCCCCTGCGCCGGCGGTGCTGCCTATTCTCCGGCAGTTACCGACCTGATCATCATGGTAGAAAAAACCTCTTACATGTTCCTGACCGGTCCCGAAGTGATCAAATCAGTCACCGGTGAGGTGATCGACTTTGAAGGGTTAGGCGGTGCGGCTGTGCACCTTGGTATGAGCGGAACTGCCCACCTGACCACGCAAACCGAACAGGATGCCCTGGCGCTGGCCCGCCGGCTGCTCGGTTACCTGCCTTCCAATAATGTTGAAAACCCGCCTTTCTCCAAGGCGGCTGACCAGCCTTTATCCGATGAAAGCCTGAACTCGCATGTTCCGGTAGACCCCTCGATTGCCTACAATATGCACGAGATCGTGGAAAAGGTCGTTGACAGGGGCAGCTTTATTGAACTCTTTTCCACCTTTGCCTGCAATGCCATGATCGGCTTTGCCCGCATCGGCGGCTACCCGGTTGGCATTGTGGCACAGGAGCCCAGCGTGATGGCAGGTGTGATGGATATTGATTCTGCTGATAAGATCGCCAGGTTTGTGCGCCTGTGCGACTGCTACAACCTGCCGCTGGTGACCTTCATTGATTCACCTGGTTTTCTGCCTGGTGTTGACCAGGAGCACCGCGGTATCATCCGCCACGGCGCCAAGGTGCTGTATGCCTACTCAGAGGCCACAGTACCCAAGATAAGCATCATTACCCGCAAGGCTTATGGCGGTGCTTACGTGGTCATGAGCAGCAAGTATATGGGCACCGACCTGGCTTATGCCTGGCCGAGCGCCGAAATCGCCGTTATGGGCCCTGAAGGTGCAGCCAACATCCTCTACCGCCGCCAGATTGAATCTGCGGAGGACCCGGCTGCAGAGCGTGCCAGGCTGGTGCAGGAATACCGCGCCCAGTTCCTTAACCCTTACGCTGCCGCCAAAGCTGGATACATTGAGGATGTAATCGAGCCTGCTGAGAGCCGCAGCCGTATTATTTCCGGGTTGACCGCACTGCGTGATAAACATGAAAACCTGCCGGTGAAGAAACACGGCAATATGCCTGTCTAACCAGGGAGGGATGTATGCCGGAAACCATGAATAGCGCCCTGCTGATCACTGCAATTGGAATGGGATTGGTGTTCCTTTCCCTGATACTGCTGTGGTGGTTGATGGAGCTGATCGTCCGCCTTTTCACAGATAAGAAGAATAAGAAACCAGTTGTTGAGGTACTTCCGGCAGAAAGCGGGTCCGTCCTGCCGGGCGAAAATGCCGATACCCTCAACCGGAAAAAACGGGCTGCTGCCGCTGCTGTGGCATATGCGCTGGCAGCCGGCCAGGCCGGTGCAGCCGGCAGCGAAGAAATTCCCGCCCTCAGCCCCTGGCAGGTGGCGCTGCGTTCGCGCAGTTTCAGCAACCGGAGCGCAGCTTTTGGCCGCAAGCAACAAAGGAATGTGAAATGAAATATCGAGTGACCATCGACGAACAGACATTTGAAGTAGAAGTTGGCGACCTGCAATCCCGGCCGGTTATGGTAACGGTGGATGGAGAGACATTTGCCGTTCAACCGGAAAGCAGCGGGGCACAGCAATTAACAGCAGCGCCAGCCGGGCCTGCTGCTCCCTGCCCTCCTGCAGCGCAGCCGGCGGCGCGTACAACTGCGGTATCTTCTGCCAAAGTGATGACGGCTCCCATTCCCGGCACAATTGTGGCTGTACTGGTGAAAGCAGGCGAAAGCGTTAAGACCGGGCAGGAGTTATGCACCCTGGAAGCCATGAAAATGAAAAATGCCATCCGCGCCAACCGTGACGGTACGGTCGCCAATGTACTGGTGGCAAACGGCGACTCTGTCAAATACGGCCAGCCGCTGGTCGAATTTACTGAATAAGGCGGAAAAATGGATTTTGGTAGCCTGTTCCAGGAAATAACCCGCGGGTTCTCAACCTTCTACTGGGGCAACGCGGTCATGATCATCGTCGGCTGTATCCTGGTTGCCCTGGCAGTGATCAAGGAATATGAGCCGGTATTGCTCTTGCCGATCGGTTTCGGCTGTATCCTTGCCAACCTGGGGATGAGCAATGAGCACGGCATGTTCGAAGTGCTGTACGCGGCGGGTATCAAGACCGAGCTTTTCCCTCTGCTCATCTTTGTTGGTGTGGGCGCCATGATCGACTTCCGTCCACTGCTGGCTATGCCGCAAATGGCGTTGCTCGGCGCTGCCGGCCAGTTTGGTATCTATGGAACACTCGTCCTGGCAGTCTTGCTGGGCTTCCCCCTCAACGAAGCTGCTTCAATCGGGGTGATTGGAGCCATTGACGGCCCGACCGCCATCTTTGTTACCACCAAACTGGCGCCCGAGTTGCTCGGACCGGTTGCGGTGGCAGCATACTCCTACATGAGCCTGATTCCGATCATCCAGCCGCCCATTATGAAGCTGATGACCACCCGCAAAGAGCGCCTGATCCGCATGGAATACGCTGCCCGCCCGGTTTCCACCCTGGCAGTGATCAGCTTTCCGATCATCGTCACTATAGTCATCAGCCTGATCGCCCCGGATGCGGCGCCCCTGATCGCCACCCTGATGCTGGGCAACCTGCTCAAGGAAAGCGGCGTGGTAGACCGCCTGAGCAAGGCTGCTCAAAATGAAATCATCAATATCGCCACCCTTTTCCTGGGGTTGACCATCGGTTCGACCATGACAGCCCAGAGTTTCTTGAACGAAAAGACCCTCATGATCCTGGGGCTTGGTCTGCTGGCTTTCATCCTGGATACGGTTGCCGGGCTGCTTTTCGGGAAATTAATGTCTGCCGTTACCAAAGGCAAGGTGAACCCGCTCATCGGCGCCTGCGGTATCAGTGCATTTCCTATGGCTGGCAGGTTATCTGCCCGCATGGCGCAGGATGAGGATTACGAGAACTTCATCCTGATGCATGCCATGGGCGCAAATACCGCCGGGCAGCTGGGAAGCGTGATCGCCGGCGGTTTATTGTTGGCTCTGGTTGCTGGGATGATCTAAGAGTTAACTGACAAGGACGGGATTTCCAAATTCGGCGTCCATCTGCAACATACTGATCTCGGTTAGTGCTTGAATTTCAACCTGCAGGGTCCTGGTTACATCCTCGACCCTGCTTCTGTTTTCTAAATCACCATCAAAATACATGGGTTCACCGAAGGTGATGGCGTAAGGGCCGTTGAAATACCAGTGGGCTGGGATTTCTTCGCTGCCGGATTTCATGGTCAGTGTTTTGATGCGGGTGCGCTGGATATGGATGCCAGCGGGGATGATGGGTGCGCCGGTAGCCAGTGCCAGGCGGGCTGCGCCGCTGTGGAAGGAGAGGAAACCTCCTTCCAGGGGGCTGATGTGTCCTTCGGGGAAGATCATTACATTTCTGCCCTGCTGGAGATATTCCACTGCCTGGTCAAATGCCAAACGGCCTTGATGCGGGATTACCGGGATGAAACCCATGCTGCGCAGCAGGGTGCCGAAAGGCCGGATGTTGAAGACCTCTTCTGCTATGAGGATGTGGGCATGCTGGCGGATTGCAAAAGAAAGCAGGAAAGGATCGCTTACGCTGGGGTGGTTGGCAACGAAAATCTTGGCGCCCTGGGGCATGGAAGCCGGGCGGCTGATCCGCAGGTTGAACCTGACCAAGGTATAGGTACCCAAAAGCAGGAACATCAGCCAGTATAAAGCGGAAAGAAAAAGCATAATACCTCTTAAGTTCTAATTGTTTTTATTCGGTTACCCGAAAGTAGCGTGAGGATAACTGCATCAATGCTAACAAGGCAGTCCCTGTGGATAGAAAAACTAGGTGCAAATGGCATATTCTTTTTTACCTGCGGGTATGACAGGATACATATTGCTAAAAACCCCACCCGGGGCGAATAGTTACTACAGCTGCAATGGACTCCAGCCCTTGATAAGGGTATACTCGGTGCATATTTTGAATTAATGGAGGAAAAGTGCCGAAACAAGACTATGCTTTTGAACCTAACGGACCCAGAAGGTTGGAGATATCCTGGGGCATGTTCTGGAAGAATATTATTATCCGCCTGGATGGGCAGGAGCTGGACACGTTTGCCAACCAGAATGAATTCAGGCAGGGTAAGGAATATAAACTGGACGACGGTTCGGTATTATCGGTCCGGCTGGTCAATTCGCTGATGGGGCAGGACGTGCAGGTAGCCCGCAACGGTAAGCCTTTACCCGGAACGATGCAGGATCCGCAAACCCGCCTGCGATCCAGTTATGTGTTGCTTTACTTTATTGGCGGATGGAAGATCCTGTTCGGTATCCTGGGTCTGGCGGTGAATGGGGTGGATTTTTCGGTGCTCAGCAGGAACTTTATTGATATGTTTGTCGGGTTGGTATTCATCCTTATGGCATACCTGGTGCATAAGCGCCTTTCCTTGATCGCCCTCATCGCTGGGATAGCCCTGTTTGCAGGGGATTCGCTTTACAGCGCATATACCTTGTACCAGGCTGGCCAACAGCAAAACGTCTTCAGCCTGCTCATTCAGGTATTTCTGGTGTATTACCTGTATCAGGGGGTGAGAGCTATCAAGAAGGTAAAAGCAGAGCAGGAAAGCTCCGGGTTCGATCCCTTATAGCTTTAACCTTGAGCGTACAGCCTGCACTGCAGTCCTTACCTCGCGAACTTTAAGCAAGCTGATTACAATCCCGTAAAAGATCAAACCAGTTACCACTCCGCCAGCTGCCTGTATGGCGGAGTGTGAATTTTGGGTAAAATGCATCCAGACGGACAGGGCAGCGAACATCACCGCTGCCGCCAGCCCGGCTTTGCCAGCCACTGCCCAGATGCTCTTTCCTTCAATACCGTTTAGCTTGCGGCGCATAAAGAACAGCAAACCGATCATCTCCAGGAAGGTTGCCAGGCTGTTGGCGAGCGCCAGCCCGCCGTGCGGCATCCAGCCGATGCGGGCAAACAGGTTGGTAAACAGCAGGCTGAAGCCGAGGTTGAGGCTCATGGCGGCAATGCCGATGAATACGGGGGTTTTCGTGTCGTGCAGGGCATAAAAAGCCCGGCTGATGATCTCAACAACAGAATGCCCTACCAGCCCGGCTGCGTACCAGAGCAGCGGCCAGGCCACCAGTTCGGTCGAAGCTGAATCGAAAGCCCTGTACTGGTACACCAGCGCCACCAGCGGCTTTCGCAGGAGTATCAGGCCGACGGTAGCCGGTATGGCCAGCAGCAGCACACTGCGCAGCGTGGCTGCCAGTGAGGCGCGCATTTCTTCCTTCTTCCCCAGGGCAACCTGTGCAGAAAAGGTCGGCAGGGCTGCTATGGCAATTGATTGGGCAATGGCGGCTTGCGGCATGATCATCAATGGAAAGGCCAGGCTGATGCCGGTCAGGCTGCCGGTAGGCTGCATGGAAGCCAGGTAGGTGTTCAACAGGAAGTTCAGCTGGACCACCGCCACACCCAGCAGGCGGGGACCCATCAGGCGGGCTACCTCTCGGACGTGCGGCAGGTGAATTCCAAGGGTGGGGGTGTACTCCTGCTCCGGCAGGCGCAGCAGGCGCGGCACCTGTACCAGGAGGTGCAGCCCTGAGCCTATCACCACACCCCACGCCAGGCCGTAAATACCCATGCGAGGGCTGAGCACCAGAATGCCGAAGATCCACCCAAGAGAGTACATGGAAGGAGCCAGGGCTGGCAGCAGGAAATGCTGGTGGGCATTTAGAATACCCATTGCCAGGCCGCTGATACCGAATATGACCGAGGAGATAAGCTGAATACGCAGCAAACTGGCTGTCAAAGCTGCTTTGGCTGGGTCGGCGCCTGAAAAACCGGGAGCCAGGACATGGTCCACCAGCCAGGGCGCAAAGACTGCCGAGAGGATACTGAAAACTGTCAGGAGGAGGGTGACCAGGTTGAAAATGGAGGATGCCAGCAGCCAGGCTGACTTTTTTTCTTTCCGGGCCAGCAGCCCGGTAAAGGTTGGGACAAATGCAGAAGCCAGCGCTCCGCCGGCAACCAGGTTGAACAAGATTTCGGCAAAGCGGTTGGCAGCAAAGAATGCTTCACTTTCAGCCGAAGTCCCAAATGTTTGCCCGGTCAGGCTTTTCGCCAGCAGGCCTACCAGCTGGCTGATGATGATGGCAAAAGCCACTGTACCGGCAGCCCGGGCGATCTGGCGGTTGGCAGATTGCTCTGGAATGGGATCCATGCATGTGATTATACATTGGATGCTGTCTTAATCCGCTGATATCTGTCCTGCAGGGATTATGGTATAGTGTAGGAAACCTCCAAAGTAAAGCTTTACTCCCACTAAAGGACCTGCTGATGCTGGGATTGAGTTCATTTGTTTACCGCTGGGCAATTGGCAGGAGCTATTACCGGCCTGAAAACCCGATGACCCCTGTGCAGTTCATGAATGCGGCCATCCATCATGGCGTCGGTGCGGTTATGTTCTGTCATAATTTCCCGTTTGAGACCTACACCCGGGACGAGGTACAGGCGCTGTCAAGAGCGAGCCGCCAGGCAGGGCTCCAGGTTGAAATGGGTGCGCGCGGCAGCGCCCCGGATTATTTCAATACCATGCTTGAGATCAGCGACCGTATGGGTGCAGGCATCCTGCGGTTGACTCTGGATGTAGACAGGGCAGATAAAGCGGGGATCCCTCAAGAGTTGCAACGCATCCGTGCCTGCCTGGAACGCATCCTGCCTGTTGCCCGCAAATACGGCATTAGCCTGGCGGTGGAGAATTACATTGACCTGTTATCCCCCGAAATTGTTGACATCGTCGAATATTTCCATGATCCCCTGGTGCGGGTATGTTACGACAGCGCCAACTCGATCCTGGGATTTGAAAACCCGGTGGAGACAGCCCGCCTGTTGGCGCCGTACACCATCACTGCCCACTTCAAAGATGTAAAATCGGTATTGAACCCGCGCGGGAATATCATCCAGGGAACAGCCCTGGGGGACGGCATGGTAGATCTTCCCGGCATCCTGCAAGTGCTGCGCCGGGATGGTTTTCAGGGCTGCATCCATCTGGAGCTGTACATTGACCGGAAGGATGACCCACTGGAAACGCTGGTGTGGGAAGAGATGTGCGTGGAAAAAAGCATGACCTATGCCAGGCAGGTACTGGGCCTGTGACCGGTATTAACGGCTGACTGGAGGTAAAAGATGCCGAATTGCCTTCTGGGAATCGATATTGGAACTTCGGGATTGAAGAGCCTGCTGGTGGATGAGCAGGGCAAGATTCTTTTCAGCGCTTACAGAGAATACGACCTTTCATCACCCCATCCGGGCTGGTATGAACAGGACCCTGAGGACTGGTGGCGGGCTGCTGTTGAGGCGGTACAGGAATTGCTCTTCCGCGCCGGCGGTGGATTAGACATCCTGGCGGTTGGCTTGAGCGGGCAAATGCACGGCATGGTCGGGCTGGATGTGAACGGTAAGGTGGTGCGCCCGTGTATGATCTGGGCAGACCTGCGTAACAGTGCAGAGTGTGAACAGGTGTACGAGCAGGTGGGCGGGCTGGAAGAACTGCTCAGGCTGACCAATAACCGCATGCTGACCGGGTACACCGGCGGCAAAGTACTCTGGGTTCGAAACCATGAACCGCATGTATATGGGCAAATGGTTACGATTTTAAACCCCAAAGACTATATCCGTTACCGCCTGACGGGTGTTCGAGCAACCGATGTGTCCGATGCGTCCGGAACTGGGCTGTTTGATGTCCGTAAACGAGCCTGGAGCAAAACCCTGCTCAAAGCGCTGGACCTGCCGGAGAGGTTATTCCCGCATGCCTTTGAATCCTGTGAGGTCAGCGGAATGATTAGTGATGAGGTCAGCCGGATAATTGGTCTGAAAGCAGGTATCCCGGTCATGGGCGGAGGCGGCGATGCCGTAATCCAGACTACTGGCACCGGCCTGGTGAAGGAAGGGGTTTTCGCCACCACCATCGGCACAGGCGGGATTGTTTCGACTGCCCTGGACCACCCGTACGATAACCCTGAAGGCAGGCTGCAGGTGTTCTGCAACAACATGCCGGATAAATGGCATTCCATGGGAGTGACGCTTTCTGCCGGTGGCGCCCTGCGCTGGTACCGCGATGCTTTTGCTGCCCAGGAAAAAGAGATCGCCCGCCTGACCGGTCATGATGTTTATGACCTGCTGATGGCGGAAGCTGCTGCCAGCCCGGCCGGCTCGGAGGGGCTGTTGTTCCTTCCGCACCTGCTGGGGGCGCGCTGCCCTGAACCTGACCCGAATGCGCGCGGCGCTTATGTCGGGCTGACGATCAGGCATGACCGGCGACACCTTTTACGGGCGCTGGTTGAGGGTATCACCTTCAGCCTGAAGGATATGACCTGCCTGTACGAAAAGATGGGCGTGCTGCCGGATGAATTACGCACCTCCGGGGGCGGCTCCCGCAGCCCGTTCTGGCGCCAGATCCAGGCGGATGTGTTCAACAGGACCATCCATACCATGTATGCTGCCGCTGAGGGCGGAGCATACGGTGCAGCCCTGGCAGCCGGCGTGGGAGCTGGTGTATGGCCCGATATGGAAGCAGCAGCCGGATGCATTCCAGTAGAAACCACCGAGGCGCCGGATCCGTCGGTCGTACCGGTATATGAAAAGCTGTTTCAACTTTACCAGCGGCTGCACCATGCCCTGCAAGAAACATTTGATGGATTGGCAGGCATGGACTGAATCTTTCATCCATTATTTATAGATTGACACTGCTTTTCCCAAACAGGGCATCTTCCTGTTGCGAAATGCAGTAAATACAGTTCTCAAAAAGGTCTTTTTGGTAGGTATAATCAGAGTAACCGGATAAACCATGGGGAGAATTCCTCTGTTGTTGCTGGTTTCATTTGAAAAAATGAGGAGGAAATATGAGTGAAGAGGAAATGAAAAGCAAGAATCCGCTTGAGGGCCCGGAAGCAGGATTACACACCAACCCGACAGAAGAGGTAAAGGAAGAGATATCGGAAGCAGCTAAGCCATTAAAACAGGAGCTGAAAGCGGAAGCTGCAACCCCGGAAAAACCATTTATTGCCCCCGAAGAAGAGAAACCGAAAAAACCGGGTATCTTTACCAGGTTGCACCGCTGGTGGTTCAACAAGGACAGTAAGTTTGGGCGTTTCAACCAGAGGGCATTGCGCGTCCTGACTACCATCGCTGTCTTATTCGCAATTGGTTTTGCCGTGTGTTATTTTGTGCTCTACCGCCCGGCAACACAGGATCTCAAAAGCATGGCCGACCAGTTTGTTGATCTGGAAACCCGGTTTACCCAGTCTCAGAAGGATGTTACTACCCAGGCAGAGGAGATAGTGGTCTTGAGTGCTGAGGTGATCCAGCTGAACGATCAATTGGAACAAGAAAAAGCCCATATGGACATTCTGCGTCTTGAGAATGACCTGATGGAAGCCAAATATTACATCGCTGATGATTCTTTCTCCAGCGCCCGCACCAGCCTGGAGAGCGCCAAAACCCGCCTGGAAGACCTGGAGAAGATGATCTCTGCTGCTGATGCAGAACTGTACAAAAGCCTGATGGGCAGGTTAACCCAGGCTATCTCAGACCTCAGCATCAAATCTGCCAATACTGCAACTGATATAACGATGATTGTCAACCAGCTTAGGGAGTTCGAAACCAAGAGCTTTGGGTCTGAAGAATAATCACAACCAGCCTTAACTGCAATAAAAAAGCACCAGCGGAAACGCTGGTGCTTTTGGTACTTACTCTTTTTGATTAAGGTTTCGGGTTCAGCCAGTAGCTGACCTCATCCACCTGGATGGTGTATTTGGCGGTCGGCCCGGGGTTGACAAAAATACCGAAGAAACCGCTGCTAAAGCTGGAATTGGTCACCTCTTCCAGCAAAACTCCGTTAACATACAACTTGAAGTTACTGCCATTAGCCCAGACTCCCAGGCGGTTGACTGCATTGGAGTCTTTAACGATGCTGTCGGATGCTTTCCATGCGACCAGGGTGGTGGCAGTGCCTTTCTCGCCCGCTTTGCCATCCCACTTCCAGAAACGGTACTGACCGTCACAGGAGACCTCGAACAGATAGCCCTGATTGGGCGGGTTGAAGACCGGCACTCGGACGATCAGTCCGTAGCTGTCCAACCCGCTGCACTCGCCACTCTTGACTGTCATTTCGGTATACATGTTGGTGCTGTTCTGGGCTTGAGGCAGGCGCCAGCCGGCGACATCGGTCAGCCCGGTAAGCGACATCATGCCGTTGCTCCAGGAAGCGGCAGTGAAATTATCCACGCCGCCCGGCCAGAACCACTTATTGGCATTGTCCATCGGATCCGTATCGGTAGGAGTACCCAGCACGGTGCGCAGGTCATTTGAAGAAAGTGTTGCAGTTGGTCCGGTTGTGGCTGTTACCAGAGGGGTGATAGCCGCTGTGGGAACGCCGATATCTGCAGCAGTGGCGGCCTGGGTGGGGACAGCAGTCGGTTCAAGGGTGGGTTCTTCGGTTGGGGCAACCGTTTCAGCGGGTGCCTGGGTCTCAGTCGGGGGCAGGGTCTTTTCGATGACCAGCGGCAGGGTTGGCTCAAGGATTGCCGGTACCATAACCGTGGCGGTAGAAGGGGGTACATTGCTGGCAATGATCTCAGCCACCTTGGTGGCCATGGCAGCATCTTCTGAAACCTTATTGCCGGGCAAGGTGCATCCTGCCAGCAGGATTAACAGGATCAGGTTGAAGAATATTTTTTTATGCATGGGTCCTCCTTAGTATTCCAGATTAACCGTGCAAGGGGCATGCCAGATCAGAGCTTATATCCGACCTGCCTGAGGAACCCTTTGCGCCAGGCAATATCTTCTTCACCTTCAATCCCAAGCGGTGTCTCGCCATCCATAACGCCGAGAACTGCGACCTGGTCGTCTTCTTTTGCCACGACAACCCGGGTGTTGTTGGATGTGGCGCAGAAGATCTGGCACACTTCAGGCACAGCCTTGACCGCATTGAGGATATTAATCGGATAAAACCCGGATGCCAGGAAGATGAAGAAGCTGTGTCCGGCCCCGATATTAAGCGCATTAAGCCGGGCAAGGTGGATCATCTCGTCATTTGTTCCGCTCCAGCGGACCAGGCGCTTGCTGGACGCCTCGCAAAAGGCGATGCCGAACTGAATGCCGGGAACGGAATTGACCAGCGCTTCATGGATATCTTCGACTGACTTGATAAAATGTGTCTGCCCGAAGATGAAATTGATCTCTTCCGGCTTTTGGATGGGGATTAGTTTCAATTCCATCGAGTTGCCTCCTTGTACCGCCTGCTTTTCACTGTTATTGTACCTTATCTGTATAATAGGGTTATTGGCAAGCTAATTGCACCGTAATGGTTGTTTGTGTGTGTTTTCCCGGGAGGGATGCAAGGAGGTAGAAATGAAAATATCATTCTGGGACATTCTGGCCATCTTAGGCGTGCTGGCGCTGCTGGCTGTTGCGGCAGGGCTGGCGGTGGTCTTTCTCAATCCGCAAAGCGCCTTAAATCCGTTCCCGCCTGCCACCCTGCCTGCACGGGTGGTGATTCCCTCTGAAACCCCGACCATGCAGCAGCTGCCGCCCACCTGGACGGTGGTGGTTACTGAATCAACCCAGGTTGTGCTGGGAGAGACACCGCTGCCGCCGGTTGCTACTAATGATAATCTGCCCACACTGACTCCAAGGCCGACAGCTACCAGTACTCCAACACCGACCAAAGAAATGACAGCAACCTACACCCAGGCGCCGAACCAGGCATTGTGGATATCCCAATCTCCGGAAGATGGAAAGACCTTTTCACCCGGTGAGGATTTTGACATGGTCTGGAGGATAAAGAATACCGGGACACTTGCATGGACCAAGCGTTATAGCTTTGAATATGTCAGCGGGGCGCCGACCTACAAGTATTATTCCGAAATTGCTCTTAAAGATATCGTTCAGCCTGGAGGAACAGCAGTCTTAACTGTGGATATGGTCGCACCAATGGAACCTGGTTCCTACCGCACCGAGTGGGCGATGGTAGATGACACCAATGACCGCTTTTACCACTTCTTTTTCTTCTTTACTGTAAAGTAACTCACGAGCATCTTGTTGAAATTCATCCCAGCAGACTTTCTGCTGGGATGTTTTTTGGTGGAGATACCGCTTTCTTGACACTCGGATATTCTCGGATATACTGACACCAGGGTTGCGGAAAATGAGCTGCAGCCCACAGGGGTGATCCAACCTTCCCTGTTCTTCATGTTGGAGTATTTATGAACCAGATCGACCCGCAAACATTTGCCCACCTGGTAGAACTGGCTGCCCTGGAGTTGAAAGCCGGGGAAGGGGACTACCTGCGCAAAGAACTCAACCACCAGCTGCAGGCGATAGACGAGCTGGCTGCCATCCCGCTGGATGACAGCGTGGAGATCGCCGCCCACGGCGTGCCGTACCCCCTGGAACACAGCGCACCCCTGCGGAAAGATGAACCGCAGACCCTGATTGATCCAACCACGATCCTGGAGCAGGCTCCGGAAACTGAAGAGCGCTACCTGGTGGTTCCGGATATCCCCCATACCACGCTGGAATAACCCATGGAACTGTACGAATTCTCTGCCTATGAAATTCACCATATGCTGCTGGAGCGTAAAGTCTCGGCAGTAGAGGTGGCAACAGCTTTTCTTGAACGGATCGCTCAAATCGACGGGCGGCCAGGAACCCTGGATGCTGGTGAACTGACTGCTGATGACCTTGCTAAAGTGCATTCTTTTATCACGCTAACCCCTGAGCAGGCTTTAGAGCAGGCACGCCGGGTGGATGAGAAACTGGCAGCGGGGGAAACCCCCGGCATCCTGGCTGGGGTGCCCTTCACGGTTAAGGATATTTTCTGCGTGGAGGGTATGCCAGCAACGGCTGCCTCGCGTATCCTGGCAAATTTTCATGCCCCTTATACAGCTACCCCCGTCAGCCGCATGGAAGCTGCAGGCGGCCTGATGCTTGGCAAGGTAAATCTGGATGAATTCACCTATGGTTCTTCCAATGAATCATCGGCATTCCAGCCCAGCCCGCGCAATCCCTGGAACCTGGCGCATGTACCGGGCGGTTCCTCTGGCGGCAGCAGCACCTCTGTGGCTGCATACGAAGCTTGCCTGTCGCTGGGTACGGACACGGCCGGCTCAATCCGCCAGCCGGCCGCATTTTGCGGTGTGGTGGGTATGAAGCCGACCTACGGCAGGGTATCACGCTACGGTTTGATCGCCTTTGGTTCCTCGCTGGACTGCCCCGGACCGGTGGCGCGCGACACCCGTGATGCCGCCATGATGATGAACGCAATCGCGGGTGCGGATCCGCACGACAGCACAGCGGCTGCCGTTGGGGTGCCGGATTACCTGGCACAACTGGAAGCGGGGGTCAGGGGAATGCGCATAGGTTTATCTCCGGATTACTTCCGCATCAGCTATCCCGATGCTTCCAGCGGTAAGTACATTGAGCAGCCGGTTCCAGCCGAATTTGAACAGGCAGTACGCTCCGCCGCTGAAAAACTGGCTGCACTGGGGGCTGAGATCGTTGAAGATGTTCCCATGCCGAACACCCCTTACGGCATACCGGCTTACTTTGTGGTCAGCCGGGTGGAAGCCGCATCGAACCTGCACCGGTATGACGGGGTAAAGTATGGATACCGCAGCACAGGTCCAGTTACCGACCTGCGCGACCTGTACCGCAAAAGTCGGGCTGAAGGGTTCGGCTTGCAGCCGAAATTACGTATCCTGATGGGAATGTATGTCAGTGCCGCTCAGTACAGCGCCCAATACTACCAGCGCGCCTTGCGTGTTCGCACCCTGATCCGGAGGGATTTCGAAGCTGCCTTTGATCCGGCAGGACAATACAGGCTGGATGCATTGCTGACCCCAACAACCCCGACAACCGCCTTCCCGATCGGCGAGGTGTACGGGGATTCGGTCCTGATGCAGTATGCTGACCAGTTAACCGTGCCTGCCAACCACGCCGGCACTCCCGGCATCTCCCTGCCGGCAGGGTTTGCACCTGATGGCCTTCCAATCGGCATTCAGCTGCTGGGGCCGGATTTCAGTGAAGACCGCCTGCTGCGCATTGGCAGGAGCTTTGAACATGCAACAGAACATGAAGCATGGCGTAACGCCAGGCTGCAATTATAAGGTACCAGGAGTTTTCCATGCCTGAATATGAAGCAGTTATTGGGCTTGAAACCCATATCCAGTTGAATACCAGGAGCAAGATCTTCTGCTCCTGTAAAGCCGACTCCTGGTTCGACCCGCCCAACACGAACATCTGCCCGGTCTGCAGCGGGCTGCCGGGGGTGCTGCCCGTCCTCAACCGCGAGGTGGTGGAAAAAGGTGTGATGCTGGCAACCGCCATGCACTCAGAGGTGCGCGAAGTATCGCTTTTTGACCGCAAGAATTACTTCTACCCCGACCTGCCCAAAGGCTACCAGATCACCCAGTATGACCATCCCATCGGGGTGGGCGGCTGGATGGATGTTCCTATCCCGGCTGGGGCGGGGCGTGAGGCTTATACCTGCCGGGTGAACATCACCAAGATGCACCTGGAAGAGGACGCCGGCAAGACGAAAAATGCAGGACGTAAACGCCTGATCGATTTCAACCGCTGCGGTGTGCCGCTGGTGGAAATGGTTACCGAACCCGACCTGCGCACAGCAGAAGAGGCAGCCCAGTACCTGATGCGGCTGCGCCAGCTGCTGCGCTGGCTTGGGATCTCTGAGGCGGATATGGAAAAGGGTCATTTGCGTTGCGACTCGAATGTCTCTATCCGTCCTAAAGGCGCTACCTACCTCAACCCGAAAACCGAGATCAAGAATGTCAATTCGATCGATGCGGTGCGGGAGGCAATTAGCAAGGAGATCGAACGACAGGTACGCGAGGTTGAGGCTGGCAACTGCATCGAAGCCTGGACTCTGGAGTGGGATGAGGATGAAGGCGTGTTGCGCAAGATGCGTTCCAAGGAAACCGAAGCGGATTACCGCTACTTCAAAGAGCCCGATTTGCTGCCGGTACATTTGGATACCCCCTGGCGGCAGGCTATCCTGGAACACTTCCCTGAACTACCGCTTGAGCGCAGGAGCCGCTTTATGCAGGCATACCAGCTGCCCGAATATGATGCCGAGATCCTAACGGGGGAACGCTCGCTTTCTGACTACTTTGAATCGACCGTAAAATCATACAAGGGCGATTCCAAGAAGGTATCAAACTGGATCATGAACGAAGTGCTGCGAATGCTCAATGAGCGTAACCTGACGGCTGACCAGCTCAAGCTCACCCCTCAGCACCTGGCTGGTATCCTCAAACTGGTGGATGCCGGCACTGTGAACACTTCGACCGGCAAGAGCCTGATTGGCAAAGTACAGGAAAGCGGCAAGAGCCCGCAGGAGATCGTTGAGATGGAAGGTCTGGCGCAGGTCAGTGATGATGCCGCCATCCGGTCAGTGTGCCAGAAGGTTGTGGATGCCAGCCCGTCAGAAGTGTCTTCTTATAAAGCAGGTAAAGTCAGCCTGATCGGTTGGTTTGTTGGGCAGGTGATGAAAGAAATGCGCGGCAAGGCCGACCCGCAAACTGCCAGGAATATCCTGGAAGAAATGCTTCAGTAAAAAAAAAAAAACCGTTAATAACTAAGAACCGCCCGGGTATGCAGATATTCCGGGCGGTTGGTTTTCTTCGTTTGTTCAGGTTGCTATAACCAGGGCTGGTTTATCGGCCGTAAAGCCAACGTAAGCCTGGCTTTTCAGGCCTGCTTTTGCGAAACCTTCCTGCATGGCGCCGGCTGCCTCTTCCAGGTTGCGTATTGTAAAACATATTAATGAAGGACCCGCGCCTGAAAGGACCACGGCGGCTGCCCCGGCATCCAGCCCGGCCTGGGCAGCCTGGGCGGCGCCCGGGATCAATGGCAGGCGGTATGGCTGGTGCAGGCTGTCGCGATACACTTTCCCCAGCAGATCCATATCTCCGGTTTGAAGAGCATCAACCAGCAAGGCAGTGTTTCCCACGCTGCTAACTGCATTTTTAAATGGGACCTGTTTTGGAAGCGCCTTTCGGGCAGCCCGGGTGGATAAAGTGAATTCAGGCCTTACCACGACTACGGGCAGCCTGGCTGCTGGGTAGCTGCGGTACACCACTTTTTCATCCTGAACAGTCAAAACGACCAGCCCGCCGAGTAAAGCTGCGGTGGTATTGTCTGCATGCCCTTCCAGCGCCAGAGCCATGTTGGCCATTTCCTCCATTGAGACAGATTCATTGTAGTATTCCCGGGCGGCGAGCAACCCGCTGACGATAGCAGCAGCGCTGGAGCCCAGTCCTGAGCCGATTGGGATACCGTTGTGGGAGTGGATGACCAATCCGTCTGGAAGTTGCAGGCCTTTTTGCCTGGCAAAGTGAGAAAAAGCACGCGCCACCAGGTTGCTGCTGTCCTGCGGGAGGGTTTCCCGGCCCCAGCCTTCCGGAATGACAGTGATGCCTGAACCGCCTTCCTCAAAGGAGGTTTCCATGACAACATCCCCCAGGTCCAGCGTCACTGCCAGGCAGTCAAAACCTGGGCCCAGGTTCGCACTGGTGGGGGCAGCCCGGACAATGATCATTGCAGGCCTTCCAGGATGGTTGTTTCGATTGCCTTGTAATCCAGTGGCAATAAAGCTGGAGGCTGCATGCTTTTGGCGATAATATCGGGATCTTTCATGCCGTGCCCGGTGCAGACAGCCACCACCCTCTGCCCGCGCACATCCATCCTGCCCTGGTCGAGTTGTTTCTTCAAGCCCGCCAGCCCGGCAGCTGATGCAGGTTCAACCCACACACCGCTGGCAGCCAGCAAGCACTGCATGGCAAGGATCTCGTCATCGCTGGCAGCCATGATCTGCCCGCCGGATTCGGATGCCGCTGACAGAGCTTCTTCCCCCCGGGCAGGTTTTCCAATCCGGATGGCGGTGGCCACCGTTTCGGGCTGTTCGACCGGATGGCCGAGCACCAGGGGAGCAGACCCCTGTGCCTGCACACCAAGGATATGCGGCAACCCGCTGGAATGGGTTGCATGGTACTGGCGGAAACCCATCCAGTACGAGGTGATATTGCCGGCATTGCCCACGGGCAGGCACAACCAGTCCGGCGCACTGCCCAGGATTTCACAAATCTCAAAAGCGGCAGTCTTCTGCCCTTCCAGGCGGTACGGGTTGAGAGAATTGACCAGTGCGATCGGGTGGCGGTTGCTGATTTCCACCACCACAGACAGGGCATCATCAAACGAACCTTCGATCTGGATGACATCTGCCCCGTGTGCCACTGCCCCTGCCAGTTTGCCGGCTGCAACTTTCCCTTTCGGGATGAGCACAACACAGCGCATGCCTGCCCGGGCTGCATAGGCAGCAGCTGAGGCAGCAGTGTTGCCGGTGGAAGCGCAAATGACCACTTTTGCCCCTCGCCCGGCAGCTTCTCCGATAGCAATTGTCATACCGCGGTCTTTAAAAGACCCGGTCGGGTTCATGCCTTCGAATTTTACCCAAAGGGAGAACCCTCCCCCCAGGCTTTCAGCCAGTTTTGGCATCGGAATAAGGGGAGTGTTCCCTTCCAGCAGGGTAACAGGGAGGGTGTGTTCCGGGATATCCATCCAGGTGTGGTAGCGGGCATAAACCCCAGCATATTCCATACGACTTCTCCAAATTGGGTTGTTGACGATTATATCAGAGCCCCCGCCCGCCGGATCAGCAGTCTCTTGGAATCTTGTAGAGAGTCTGTATAATGAATTTACAGGGAACTTTTTCCACAGAGTGAGCGTCCCTGTAAAAGAGGTGTGTTCTATGAAAACCAGATATATCCTCCCCGCTGTTCTAACCGTTATGATTATCATTTTAAGCAGCTGCGGCATCCGGCCAACGACTGAGCCCGTAATCGACCAGGGGGCGGTAGAAACATCGGTAGCTGCAACGGTAGCTGCCCAGGGCACGCAGTATGCGGTCAATACTGTGATCGCTGAACTCACCCGTATTTCCCAGTTTACTGCAACTCCCCTCCCTCCTACTTTGACACCAACTTTTACCGTGACCCCAACGCCCTCAGCCACGCCAACAGCCACGGCAACTAACACTCCTGTTCCAACAGCAACTCCTAAACCAGCCACTGCAACCGCCACGCCTTTGCCTGTCCCCTGCGACCAGGTTGGCAAGATCACCGATATTACTATTCCAGATGGTACAACAGTTGCACCGAATAATACGTTCGTGAAGACCTGGCGGTTGGCGAATGCCGGCAGCTGTACATGGACTCCTGCCTACGCGCTGGTATTCACTGGGGGCAGCTCTTTGGGTGCGCCGACTGTAATTGGTTTGAGCACCAATGTTCTGCCCGGCCAAACGGTGGATGTGTCTGTCTCGATGACAGCGCTGGCAAGCGCAGGCAGCTACACCGGATACTGGCAACTGCGGAATGCGAGCGGCGGATTGTTCGGTTGGGGAACCGGAGCGAAAAACTCGTTCTGGGTGCAGATCAAGGTAGTATCAGCAACTGCAACCACCGATGCCAGCCACCCGCTGGATTTCGCGCTCAATTACTGCACTGCCCAGTGGAGCAGTTCGACTGGAGCCCTGCCGTGCCCGGGTTCCGGCGACAACTTTATTAATGGATCGGTTGCTTACTCAGCTGGTCCTAAATTGGAAGGCGGCTACCAGGAGGACGAGCCCTCGATCATTGTCATCCCCAGTGACGGGGCAGGCGGAATGATCACCGGCAAGTTTCCTGCGGTCACGATCAAGAGCGGCGACCATTTTAAGGCGAATGTAGGCTGCCTGGACGGGTACACAGATTGCAACGTAATCTTCCAGGTCAACTACACGGCCGATGGTGGCGCAGTGACCAACCTGGGCAGCTGGGCGGAGGTGTATGAGGGACTATATACGAATATTGATGTATCGCTTGATTTTCTGGCAGGGAAAAAGGTGGTGTTTTTCCTGGTAGTCCAGAACAACGGCGCTTCCCTGGAGGATAAGGTCTTCTGGACCGCTCCAGGTATCAAACGGTAGCGGATGCCTGTATTGAAAATCAATGCAGGAATCGCTATACTATTATGACACACTCATCAAAGGATCGATACTTGATGACCAGGAGGATACAATGACTGCAAAACTCTATAAACCAATTCTTCATTGGGCTGTGCGTATTGTCTCTGTGGTGGTTATCGCCGCCCTGGCACTTTTCCCCGCCACCATCACCAGCCAGGCGTATACCATTCCAACCTTCTCCATCTCTGCGGTGGTACCAGATACATCGGTAACCGTGGTCACGGCAAATTTCCCGGCCAATACCGATTTCACCGTCCGCATGGGCGCATATGGCACCCTTGGGATCGGTGGGATTGCGGTGGCAACCCTTAATTCCGGGACGGGAGGGGCTTTCAGCGCCACTTTCAGCATTCCTGCATCACTGGTTGGCAGCCAACAGATTGCCATCCGGCTGGAAAGCGCCAATGGCTATTATGCCTACAACTGGTTCTATAACAACACTTCTCCCGCTACACCCATCCCCGGTTACAGTGGAATTCCCACCTTCAGCATTACCTCTGTTGAGGCGGATAAGAAGGTGACGGTGCAGACCAGTAACCTGCCACCCAGCCAAGAATTCACTGTGCGCATGGGCGCTTATGGATCCTATGGCATCGGGGGCGTTGCTGTAGCAACCTTCAACTCAGGCACCGGCGGAAGCCAATCGATTACCTTTGATATCCCTGCCAGCCTGGCAGGCAGCACAAAGATTGCCATCCGCATGGACTGCCCGGCCGGATATTATGGCTACAACTGGTTCTGGAACAACACTACTACCACAACCCTTGAACCTGTTACCCCTCCCGCTGATGGTTACTCGGGCTTCCCCACCTTTAGCATCACTGATGTGGTGGCGGATGATACCGTCACGATTGCAGCTGCCAACCTTCCCAAAGACCAGGATTTCATCGTCCGTATGGGTGCCTATGGCACTTACGGTGTGGGCGGTGTTGAGGTTGCCACATTCAACTCGGGTGACGGTGGTGCGGCGTCCATGACCTTTGACATTCCGGCCAGCCTGGCGGGAAGTTACCAGATCGCCATCCGCATGGACAGCACCTCGGGTTCCGGCCTGAATGCCTACAACTGGTTCTTCAACAACACCACATCAGGCGCTGTAACCCCGCCTGCTGACGGCTATACCGGTTTCCCGACCTTCAGCATCACTGCTGTGGTGAAGGATACAACCGTAACCGTGGCTACTGCCAATCTGCCCAAAGACCAGAACTTCTCCGTGCGCATGGGCGCTTACGGCACCTACGCTATTGGCGGTGTCGAGGTGGCTACCTTTAATTCAGGCGCCGGCGGGGCACAATCCATGACTTTTACCATCCCGGCCAGCCTGGCGGGCAGCGGCCAGATCGCCATCCGCATGGACAGCACCTCAGGGTCCGGTCTGTTTGCGTATAACTGGTTCTGGAACAACAGCACTCCGTAACCTGCAGTACCGGTCATCAAGGAAACAAAAAGAGCCATGGAATGTGATTTCCATGGCTCTCTTTCGTTAATGTCATCTGGTCAGGGTAAGAACCCTTTGTAGATTACATCTCCAAATGCCAGCAGGATGTTTCTGCCGGGGGTAACCACAAACGCGGTCGCAGGCACCTGGGGGACGCTGTAATCGTCATTGGTCAACGGCCGGATTTGCTTAATGAAGGTCAGGCGCAGGCTGAACTGGTAGATTGCGGGGGTATCGGCGTCCAGGATGAAGAGTGATGATTGCGGAGGTTCGGTGGACATCAACTGGATGAAGCGGGTACCGCCCATAACGCGCGGTTCCGTCTCTGCCCCCGGGCGTTCATCAAAATAACTGACATCATTGCATTTGGTTGTGTCATCTCGCCCGAGCCGGTATGTGCACAGGGACATACTTCCGTCGGCATGCAGCATATAAACATCGTTGCCGTAAGCCGAAATGGCAATCAGGTCAGAAAGTTTTGGTTTCTCGTCATCAAAGAACCAGTTGGGGTTCTGGTCAAATGCCTGGTTGGTGCCGCGGTAAGAAAGCATGGTATCTTTCAAAATATCCAGGATGAACAGATTGGTGCCACCCAGGTCCACATCCACCGGTTGACCCCAGTTATTGTCCGGCGGGGCCAGGCTGGTTACCACTGGCGGCTCACCCGGGATGCAGTACATCAGGTTGCCGGTTTTATCCACTGCCAGCACTGTTGCCCCAAATGGGCTGTTGATCGGCAGGATGATAATATCCACCAGATCGCTGACGATGCGGACATCGTGGGTGCCGGAGCTGCAATTGAAAGTTTCGTCCAGGGAGTACGTGTTGCCGGATAACTCCAGGCGCAACACCCTGTTCTCGGCAGCATCCAGCGCATAGACATCGTTCATGTTGGCAACCATACGGGTAATATTTACCCCTTCGGTTTGCTGTACCAGGATTGGCTGGAAAAGTGAGCGGGTGATGCCTTCCATGCTGTCCAGCGTTGCTTCGATCTCCTGCCGCAGCTGGCGCGATTCATTGGACTTCCCGTAATTTTCAGCCTGCTCAAGCAAGCTGAGTGCCTGGTTCCAGGCCTGGCGCTGTACCTTGGGGCCTTCACTGTTGCGGGCTAACTCCACTTGCTGGGCTGCCTGCAGCAGGTATGCCTGGTGCCGTTCTGCCCTCCCCAGCCGGAAATACACGGTTGCACCAATGGCAACCACGATCAGGGGGACGACGATGGCAATGAAAAGCATGTTCCGGGTTGAAAGGCGGCTTTCATGGTCAGGCGCAAATATCCTGGCCAGCAAACCGCCGCCGGATGCTCCCTGCCTTGCGGAACGCGAACGGATTTGCAGCCACCTTTCCCTCAGCGGCTGTTTCCAAGCATCATTGCGGACAGGTTCTTCCTCTGCTTGCGGTTCATCACCGCCGGGTTCTTCTGCCTGCTGCGGCAGGGTATCCCCCGCTGGAGCAACAGGTGGTTCCTTCCCGTTAACAGGTTCACTGGCGTATGGCACAGGCCGGCACGGCCGGACGGGTGCCCGGGCCGGTGTAACGGTTTCTGCGGCTGGTTCAAAGGATTGGGCGGCCTCAGCTTCCGGTTCAATCGGTTGTGCAGCCTCAGTTTCCGGTTCTGGTAATTCTTCCTGGGGCATTTCCGGTTCAGGCGGCGGGACAACAGCTTCCGGTGCAGCCAATCCGGCTTCATCCGGCTCTTCGATTGGTTCTGCACTGATGTCGGGCAGGGTATCATATACCGGGATGTTATCCTGGTAATCGCTGGTTTCAGGCTGTGTCATGGCAGCTGCAGTACCTGATTGGGCAGCCGTCTCCGCTGAAGCGCTTTCGGGGTGGGGCGGCAGGGGGCTGCCGGATGCCACAAACAGGGTGCGCGGCTTCAAGCGGTGGATATCACCTTTGCCCTGCCGCACCTGGATCAATGCAGCCTGGATATCCGATCCAGCCTTGTCCAGCAAACGCCGGCGCAGGTGGTCAAGGGTTTGCTTGGAAGCGTCTGCCAGCGAATCCTTGTTCCATCCAGGAGGAGGGTTGTGGGAGAATAGAACCAGGTCGGCATTTTGCAAACCAGTTTGGTAGTACCGGATGGGGGTTGACCGGCTGAATCCCAGGCCGCGGTTGCCGCCTTCCAGTTCGGAAAATGCCTGCACGCCGTCTTTGGTTAATATAAAAGTGTGGGTGGTACCGGCGTGAGCCAGGTACAGGTCGCTGCCTCTTATTGCAGCCAGGTTAACCACTGCCAGGCGGGGCTGGGTCTCGAAGGTGGCTTTCTGGTTCATGCCCAGGAGTGCGGTATTCAGCTCTTCTGCGGCAGCCCGCAGGCCAGCTGTAATGGAGCCGCGGCTGTTGTAATAGGTCGTTGCAGCATCACTGGCCAACTGGCTGTATTCTTCTGTAGAAAGGGATTTCCCCTTAATCAGGCTGATAAGGATCAAAAAGCGGTCACTGGAACGGCTCCGGTCGCACCGTTTTGGTGCGTCCACTGCCGCCAGTTGCGGCATGTGGGTTTCCTCTTGACCGCGGATCAGTTGTAAAGGGAGGACAAACAGATCAAACATAATGTGATTATACAATGAAGTAAGCGTAGCAAGTTTCAACAAACTGCCCTGTGAGATCTACTTTCGATCCACAGGGCAGTGATATTCTACATCCTGATCCGGTTAAGGCAGCACGTACCAGGGGTTGATGAAGCCGCCGTTCAAGCGGACCTCAAAGTGCAGGTGGGGGCCGGTAGAATTTCCGGTGCTGCCTGCCAGGCCGATCACACTGCCGCCGAACACGCTCTGGCCGCAGCTTACGAGGACTGACGAAAGGTGGGCGTACAGCGTATGGTAGCCGTTGCCATGGTCAATCATGATCATGTTGCCGTAACCGCCGCCGATCGCTCCCGCGTACACCACCACACCGCTGTCTGCGGCATAGACGCGCGCGCCTTCGGCTGTGGCAATATCGAGTGCCATATGCCCGGACCAGTAATCATTACCGGAAAGGTAATGGTTGTCCGCCGGCCAGACGAAATAACCAGACCCACCCAGACCGCCAGCAGACAATGCACAACTGCCAGGACCGACGAGGTTGTTTGATACACCTGCGCCCGGAACAAAGACGGTCGGGATAACCCACTGCTGATTCTCACGCCAGCCGCCCGGGATCATGACATATGTGCCCGGTTCAACCAGCGGGTTGGTCATATCCAGGTTGTTCTGCGGGTAAGAAACGATGTCCTGAGCCTCAACATAATACTTCGCTGCCACCCCATCCAGGGTGTCATTCTCCTGCCACTGGTAGTAAATACCGTCCACCGGCGGGATTTGCAGCACCTGGTCAATGGAAAGGAAGTTGGGATTGTCGTTCAACAGGTCGTAGTTTGCCCAAAGCACCGTTTCGGGTTTCAATTTGTACTTGTTCGCAATCGAAAAGATCGAGTCGCCTTTTTGCACGGTATATTCCACCACCGAGGTGCGGGAGCGGTTGGTCAGGATGGTGCGCGGGTTGGTCTCACGCCCGATGGAAGCCAGCGTATCACTTGGCGGTGAATACTCCGGCAGGGATGTGACCGGCATTGCTTCAACGACGGCTGTCTCTGAAAGCACCGGTTTTTCCTCGGGTATCGGAGCTGCCAGCACATCTTTCATTGCCCCCCGGCTTAACAATAAGAAAAACAGATAGGCAACCACCATAACGGTGAGGCCCCAGGAACCGGCAGTAACCCAGATCAAAGCTGCGGGGCTGAGGTTGCGCCCGAGTCGACGGGTATCGCCGGTGGTTTGCTTTGTCACATATCCTCCGTCAAACTCTCCAGGAATTCTTGATTGTTCCTGGTTTTCGCCATACGCTGCAAAATGGCCTCGGTAGCCACAGCAGGATCCATGCCGGCCCCCTGGGGCTGCTGTGCGATCATCTGCAGGTACATGCGGCGCATGAGCCATGCCCGCTGCAGGATATCTGGGCCGAGCAGCAGGTCTTCGCGGCGGGTGGATGAGCGCTCGATGTCAATGGCGGGGTAGATGCGGCGTTCCTGGAGCTTGCGTGATAAATGAAGCTCCATGTTGCCGGTGCCTTTAAACTCTTCGTAAACCACATCATCCAACCTTGACCCGGTATCAACCAGGGCAGTGGCAATAATGGTCAGAGACCCGCCTTCTTCCAGGTTGCGGGCGGCGCCGAAAAAGCGCTTGGGCGGGTAGAGGGCAGATGGGTCCATACCGCCGGAAAGCGTGCGCCCGGAGGGATTGACCACCAGGTTGTAAGCGCGGGCCAGGCGGGTGAGGGAGTCCATCAGGATGACCACATCCCGGCCGACTTCGGTCAGGCGTTTGGCGCGTTCCAGGGCGATTTCGGCAGTGCGCACATGGGCGGAGACCGGCTCGTCAAAGGTGGAAGCCACCACTTCGGCATCCACCGAGCGGTCCATATCGGTCACCTCTTCAGGGCGCTCGCCGATCAACGCGATGATCAGGTGCACCTCGGGATGCTTCTCTGAGATGGAATTGGCCAGTTGTTTTAGAATAGTGGTCTTGCCTGCTTTTGGGGGAGAAACGATCATACCGCGCTGCCCGCGCCCGATTGGGGCGATCAGGTTGATCAGGCGGGATGAAAGGATGGTACGGTCTGTTTCGAGGTCGAAACGTTTATCGGGAAAAATGGGTGTCAGGCTCTCAAAATTCGGCCTCTGGGCGGCTTCTTCGGGGCTCAGCCCGTTGACCGATTCGACTTTAAGCAGACCGTAATGGCGCTCGGTCTCGCGCGGGGGGCGCACATTGCCGATCACCAGGTCGCCGCCGCGCAATTCATACCGCCGCAACTGAGCCTGGGATACATATACGTCATCGGGACCGATCTGGTAGTTTGTCCGCAGGAATCCGATCCCTTCATTCATGATCTCCAGCACGCCGCCGCGCACTTCCAAGCCCTCTTTTTCAGCTTCGTATTGCCGGATCTTGATCATCAAGTTTTCCTTCTTCAGCCGGTTGGCGTTGGGAATTCCTAATCCGGAGGCAACAGCACGCAGCTCGGTAAGCGGGGTATTTTCCATTTCGATTATTTTCATAGTTTTATCTCACATATTGAATTTATAGACTTCAATGAACAACCATACCACCCTGGTCAGGTTATTTGAACAGTTTAAAGTGCATTGTTTATGAGGGAAGCATATTCTGAGGCGTCACACGACACCAGTAAAGGCCGTAACTTGTCAATATTCCGAAACCAGATCTTTGGGATGTAGTGATTATAGCATGGTACAAAAAGGAATGCAAGAAAACCACAAAGGCACATAAAACGGAAAAATGCAAGCCCGGTTATCATAATTCAGCCCGGGTAGGATTGTATTTCTCCTGCGACCCTCTATAATTAATTACAGACCCACATGCCGATCCATCGCCCTGGGGAGAGAATACCTGGTATAAGGTCGGGAGGCTGCGATGAAAAAAGATTGGCTGTGGATCATTCCCCTGGCAGTAGCCATATTGGGTATCACCTGTTACTTGCCTTCCCTGAAAGCAGCCAATGATGACAATCTCCAGAAGCTGGCAGACCAGCTGGGTGCATTGCGCCTGGAGGAACAGGAACTGGGGGAATTGCACGACTGGGACAGCGATGATGACGGAGTTGTTGAGAAAATTGAATACACCCTGCCTGTCTATGAGATAGTAGAAGATGTTAGCCTGTCGCGTTCGCTGTTTTCCGAACTGCAGGATGAGGGTTGGTATTTCCCCGGTTATACTTTTATGTTCCAGTACCTTGGGGATGATGAAGCTGAGTTTGAATATATCGTCGATATTCCTAAGGAAATTGCTGCCAGCATTGACGACCTGGAGTTTTCCATCCCGCCGGATGAGATCATTGACCCTGATGTAAAAGTTGCTTACAACCTGCGGATGGGAAAAGGGGCGAAACGGCAAATCGATTTAGTTGTTACAAGCCATGCAGTTATTTATCAAACTAGAGGAACTAGAGGAACATTTGATGAAATAAAGCAAAGAACAATGGAATTTTATTATAAGGAAGCGGTGCTGGTTTGTGACACCCTCTATCCACACGGTTCAGGTTCTGCTGAAAGGAATGCATGTTTACTGAATGTGGTGGAAGATTTCAAAGGTTACATTGACCGTGACACTTTAATATCACATTGCAATGACATTACGGATTCGTTGAGAGGCGATATGTGCCGCGCTGTCCTGGATGCTGATATCACCAATTGCATAAACGCCAACGCGGATGAAGATGAACAAGACCTGTGCAAGGGGTACTTCATCGCCAACCTGTGTGATTCCCTCGAGGGCGAAGAGAAAGTCTTATGCCTGGCGGAAAATGCCATCTCCTTTGAAAGCCCGGTCGCCTGCACGACCATCCCCGTCAGCGACATCCGCCAGGATTGCCTGGCGCGCACCACCAAAGACAAGGCGTATTGCGACCAGATCAAGGATGATGAACTGCGTCAGACCTGTAAAGGAGAGGTTGCAGGTAAAGTAGAAACAGAATCCCCGGATAATACTGAAGAGGCAGCGGTAGATGAAAAGCCAACCCGGCAGGTCAAGAAGAGTTACAGCGATATCGATTGGTTCCCACCGGAAAGCGCTGAAAAGGATTGCGGGGTGTTTTCCGGGATAATGACGGAATATCCCTTTACCTGGGTGGAAGGGGAAGACACCAGGCTGTGGTGTAACTGGGGACCCGGGCCGGATTGGATCAGTACCACGCAAGAGGTGAATATCCATGTTTTTAATAGCAACAAGGAGGCCAGCCAGCGTTTTGACAACAATTTCGGGAAAGATTCCGATTTCTGGCTGGAAACGGAAGATGATGATCCCGAGAAACCTATAATTTTCAATGCCCAGCATACCGGAGATTGGGTTTTTATTGTCTTTTTTACTGAACGAACTTCCACATATCGAGTTGAAGGGGCTGCTTTGAACGGGAATGCCGTGATACGGTACACAGATTTCGAAGCCAAGATCACCGACCCCTCACGCTTTGATGCCATCCTGGAAGCAGCTGATGTGCTGCTTTCGCAAAAGCGCAACGAATGATTTGCCCTTGCATACCAGTCGTGAATGCCGTATAAATAATGAGAAACTTGGAAAAATGGAAGAAAAATGAATATCTCGACGAAACATCGCAAACTGGGTATTTTCCTGGCTCTGCTGGGAATGGTACTGGCGGCCATTCTGAACACCTCCCTCACCTTACCTGCGTATGAAGCTTTCTCGTACTTTCGCAATACCAACCAGATCGAGCACAAAGCCCTGAACGGGTTGAGTTGCCCGCGCATGGTGGGGCAGGGGCAGCCTGCTGTTTTCAACCTGAAGGTAAGAAACAGCGCCGCTAAACCATTGCAAGCATCCATCCGCATGCATTTTGCCGGTCCACACTCCGACTTCACCGATCAGCAAAATTTCACACTCCCGGCTGGCGAATCACTGGTATTTACCTGGCGGGCGAGAGAGGGTGATGTCATCTACGGACGCATGATCCTGGCGGATTTCTTCTTGATCAGCAGCCCGAACCGTTATGCCACCTGTGCCGTGATCATCCTGCCGTGGCGCATGAATGGGGCGGTTATCTTGTGGGTTGGGGTTATTTTGAGCCTGGCATTGATGGCGGTGGGGTCGTACCTGTGGCTGAACAAAGTGGTAATCAAGGACCTGCACCGGCCGTATGTGGCGCGCAGCATCCTGGCCCTGGAAGGAATTGCAGTATTGGGGCTGATATTCACTCTGCTGGGGGCGTGGGCGGTGAGCATTGTTACGATCGTCTTGTTTATTCTGCTGGTAGTGATCCTGGGAGCCATCGTCCTGGAAGAGATATAGCCCTGCCGGAGATCCAGCCTTTCAGGTGTACATAAGGTTGCCGTCCCCGGAAGTTTAAATGCCTGGGGACGGCTTGCCTGTATAATTAGCGCATGTCTTCGCTTTTACTTCAGCTCCTGGTTGGTTTTCTGGTTGCTGTCGTAATTTCCCTGCTGGCTTACTTCACCCGTTCGCTTGGTAAAAGCGGCGCCCTGGCAGCCTGCCTGCTTGGCACGGTCGTTTTCGGGTTGGGCGGGGTACCGTGGGCGGTATTGCTGCTGGCTTTTTTTATCTCCTCCAGCCTGCTTTCCCGTTTTTCAAAGAAGCGCAAGGCAGCCCTAAACGAAAAGTTCTCCAAAGGTTCCCAGCGGGATTTCGGCCAGGTAGCAGCCAATGGAGGGATTGCCGGGTTGTGCGTGCTGGTCAGCCTGCTTTTCCCGCACAGCAGCCTGCCGTGGTTCGCCTTTGCCGCCACGCTGGCAGCTGTAAATGCCGATACCTGGGCAACCGAACTGGGAGTGCTTGGCAGGGGGCAGCCGCGCCTGATCACCACCGGCGTGCCGGTGGAAAAAGGCACTTCGGGGGGCGTCTCCTGGTTCGGCACGCTTTCTGCCGCTCTGGGGGCGGTGTTCATCGCCCTGCCGGCAGTGCTCTTATGGCCTGGCGGGATGCTCATCCGCGGTCTCGAGGCTGTCTTGCTCTGGTTCTTCGGGATTACCCTTGCCGGGCTGGCAGGCAGCCTGGTTGATTCGCTCCTGGGGGCAACCCAGCAGGCGATCTACTATTGCCCGGCCTGCCAAAAGGAAACCGAACGCCATCCCCTGCACAGCTGCTCCACACCTACCAGCCAGGTGCGCGGGCTGCGCTGGCTAAACAACGATTGGGTGAATACCTTCTGCGCCGCCAGCGGGGCGATCCTGGCCCTGGTGATTGGCGTGATCTTTTCGTTTACCAGTTTCTTTTCAACTGGTCTGGTCGATATGGGAGAAAGAACGATGTCTGATTTTCCTGTTTCCAGCCCTGCTTTCCAGCAGGCGAACTCCATTCCCTTTGGTTACTCGTGTGAGGGGGTAAATCTTTCCCCCGCACTCACCTGGGGACCGCTGCCCGAAGGCACCCGCAGTACGGTGCTGATCATGGACGACCCGGATGCCCCGGTGGGCCTGTTCATTCACTGGGTGTTGTACAACCTGCCGCCCGAGGTTTCCAGCCTGGCTGAAGGTGCCGGCAGCACTGATCCCTCCGCTGGCACAGCCGGAAAGAACAGCTACGGCCGCAGCAGGTACGATGGTCCCTGCCCACCGCCCGGCAAGGCGCACCGTTATTTCTTTACTGTTTATGCCACTGACCTTGAACCCAGCCTGCCGGCAGGCTGGTCTGCCGCCCAGGTACGCGCCAGGATCGATGGGCATATCCTGGCACAGTCATCCCTGATGGGGATGTACCAGCGCTGATCAGAGCAGGCTGGCAGGATACAACCCGGCCAGGTAGCGGCTGCGGAATTGCTCGGTGATTTCCAGCAGATCCGGCGCCAGTTTTTCCTTCACGATCTCCAACACAGACTGCGGCACCCCACCGTAAAAAGCCTCCGCGATACCCCCGGCGATGCACGCCAGGGTATCGGCGTCGCCGCCCAGGGATATCGCTTTCCTCAGCGTATCCTCAAAACTGCCGGCATCCAGGAAGGCGATGACTGCCTCGGGCACAGTCTCCTGGCAAGTCTCATTGAATGCATATCCTGTGCGGATGGATTCAACGCTGCGGCTTAAGTCGTAGTCAAAGCGGCTGCTGATTTCAGAGCGGATCCCTTCCTTTGTGCTGCCCTGCCGCGCCATCAGGATGGCCAGGGCGGTGGCTTGCGCCCCTTTGATGCCCTCGGGATGGTTGTGGGTGGGGACTGCTGTTTTTTCGGCTTCTGCCAGCACCTCATCCACGCTGTCAAAAGCCCAACCTACAGCGCTGACGCGCATGGCAGAGCCGTTCCCGTAGCTATTGTACGGCTTTGGGTTGGTGCTCATCAGCCATTGTGCGAACATGCCGCCGTACCCGGCGTAGGGGTAGCGTTTTCCGTAAGTCCGGTAGCATTCAGCGCAGGGTTTTTGGGTCAAAATGGCTTGTGCGGCCGCTATCGTCATAACGGTGTCGTCTGTAAAGAACGACTTGCTTGTGAAGAGCGGGATATCCTCCCGTTTTTGCGGATGGAATTCGTACAGCGAGCCTGCAATATCTCCAGCAATTGCACCGATCATCATTACCCTCCTTATCAATTATTATTTGTTTCGGCCTGGCGGGTTTATGCCTGCCCGACCTTGAAGTTCCATAGTTTTCCCAGCCAGGGTTCCGGCACCCCCTGGATGCCGACACGCGGCGCAGTGAAGACTTCCTGAGAAGGGATATCCCGGTCCTCTTCGATCCACAACCCGGATGCCTGCCCGCACAGGCTGGCACCGTTCAACTGCTTATCGATGTCCATTGCCTGGGTAAGTTTGGCCGGGCCGTTGCACCACAGTGCTTCTTTCACCCCGCTGCGCCTGGCTGCGATAATTCCCAGTCCCTCAACCGGCTGGATGGCCCGGATGAGGACGGCAGCCGGGAATCCCTCCGGGCCGCACACGCAATTCAGCATCCAGTGCATGCCGTAAGTGAAGTACACATACGCTGTTCCGGGCGGGCCGTACATAACCCTGGTGCGCGGGGTGCAACCGGCCCTGGCATGGCAGGCCAGGTCTTCTTCGCCCCGGTAGGCTTCTGTTTCGGTGATAATGCCTGCCACCCTGACCCCGTCCAGCAGCCTGACAAGGCGCTTGCCCAGCAATTGGGGCGCTGCCAGCAGGACATCACGGTTGTAAAAATCAGGGCTCAGGATACGGGTCATGCAATGTAGGTTTGGGTGTTGCCGGCATGAGGCTGCAGGCGCGGGTCGGTCTCATAGGTGATGTGCATGCCCTCTTCCAGGGAGAACTGGGGGGTATAGCCCAGGATGGAGCGGGCGCGGGTGAGGTCTGCGCATAGGCGTGAAGGTCCACCCAGGTTCTGGGGGTTGCGCACGGTTTGCGGTTTGCCGCTGGTGATGCGCTGCGCAAGGGAGGAGACGTCCGCCACGCTGGTTTCCACCCCGCTGCCGACATTGATGATCTGCTGGTTGGCCTGGGGGGCAGTGGCAGCGGCTTCCATGGCATCCACCACATCCTCTACGTACACATAATCGCGCGTCTGGCTGCCGTCGCCGTTAATGACAACTGTGCCGCCCTGGGCAGCCTGCCTGAGAAAGTTAGGGATAACCGGGGCGTGCACCGGCGGGAGGTGTTGCCCGGGACCGTAGGCGTTGAATACCCGCAGGCAAACGGTTTCGATCTTCCACAGGCTGCCGATGGTGCGTACGTAATACTCCGCCGCCAGCTTGGAGACGGCGTACGGCGAACGCGGGTTGGGGATGGCATTTTCTTTTACCGGCTGTTCTTCCTGGTCGCCGTAAATGGCACCCGAGGAGATGAATACCACCCGCTTCACACCCACATCGCGCATGGCTTCCATCAGGGTTACTGTACCGCCGACGTTCACCAGGTTGTATTCGCGCGGGTAAAGCACCGATTCCGGCACCAGCACCCGCGCTGCCAGGTGATACACACAATCGATGTTCTGGAGCAACGTCCACAGGCGCGGACGGTCGTTAACATCTGCCCGGGTGAAGAGCACCTCCGGCGAGAGCGCTTCGGAGTAACCGGTTGAAAGGTCATCCATACCCCTGACGGAGTGGCCTTTGGCTGCCAGGCGGTTGGAGAGGGCGGATCCAAGGAAACCTGCTGCACCTGTAATCAGAAAGTTCATCGTAACGACCTGTGATTCCCAAAATGCCGTGCCCGCATATTTTAGCATGGATTCAATCCCCCGGTATTTCGCTTCTAACCGGGCAGCGGGATGATGTACAATAAAGAAAATACCTGATACTGGAGGACAATGATGGCCAAGACACATGATGATTTAATGGCAGCTTTTGCGGGAGAATCACAGGCAAACCGCCGCTACCTGGCATTCGCAAAAAAGGCGGATGATGAGGGATTCCCGCAGGTGGCACGCCTGTTCCGGGCAGTTGCCCACGGGGAGACCATTCATGCACTCTCCCATTTTCGTACAGCCGGGATGGTGAAATCGACCGCTGAAAACCTGCAGGAAGCGATTGGCGGCGAGACCTATGAATTCACCACCATGTACCCCGAATTTATCGCCGAGGCAGAAACCGCCGGAGAAAAGAAGGCGGTCAATTCCTTCACAGATGCCATGGAAGTGGAAAAGGTCCACGAAAAGCTGTACAGCGAAGCGCTGAAAAACCTGGAGAAACCGCAGGAAGAGTTTGAATACTACGTTTGCCCGGTATGCGGTTATGTGCATGCCCGCAGTGCACCCGAAAAGTGCCCGGTTTGCGGCGCGCTGGGTAAACGCTTTGAGGTTGTGAAGTAACGCATCAGATATTTATCTTATGGTGTCAACCATTGCCGGTATCTGATATTACTCTCAGATGCCGGCAGTTATATTTTGCTCCCTTTCTTTCCCCCTCTTATTGAGTGTGAGAAGCTTTTCTACATTACTGAAATCTAAGCAGAACTTGTAAATGGTTTCTTCAACAGGGTAAGCCATGACGAAAACAACCCCATCCCTTCAACATCGTGTGCAAGAACTCATGCCTGAAATTAGAATTGACCAGTTTGAAATTAACCAGGAAGGGCTGGTTAATGATGTGGTTATCGTCAACCGCAGCCTGGTATTTCGTTTTGCAAAAAACGAAACCGCTGTGAAAATCCTCGCAGATGAGATGAGTATCCTGGATTTAGTACGGCAACGGGTGGATCTGGATGTGCCAACCCCGCTTCTGCGCCGCCCTGACAGTATTGTGTACCCATTCTTGGAGGGGCAGCCCTTCTTGCGTGAAGCGTTTCTCCAGCTGAATCCTGACGCACAGGCCCAAACAGCCCGCCAACTTGGTAAGTTTCTCTATGCCATGCACACCACCCCCATCGCAAGGTTGGAGGGTAAATTACCGGTGACGCGTGCACCGGTTACACGTGCACGCTGGGAGGATATCCGCCGGCGCACCACTGAGAAGATTTATCCGCTTCTGCTGAAACACCAGAAGCAATGGGCAGAGCGCCTGTTCGATGGTATGCTGTTGGATCCTGAAGGTTTTAATTACGCGCCTGCGCTGATCCATGGCGACCTGGCACCCTATCATATCTTATTCGACGGAAAGGCACTGACCGGTGTCATCGATTTTGGCGTAGCCGGTGTTGGTGATCCGGCGCTGGATCTTGGTACCTTGCTGGGCGTATATGGTGAGAGTTTTGTCCGCCAAATGGCTCCAGAATATCCCGGAATGGATTTATTCCTGCCGCGCGCCCGCTTTTACGCCCAGGCGGTTGAGATTCAGTGGGTTTTGCTCGGCCTTGAGACTGGTGATTCCTTCTGGTTTACCGCACACCTGGGAGGGGCCAGGGATATTGAGTAATAATTAATTAGCATACAACCACAAGTATTTTACTTGCCGGACTTCCGGCGGTTGCAGTCCAGGCAAAGCATCTGGCAATTCTCTTCAACAGTCTTGCCACCCAGGTGCCAGGGGGTAATATGGTCGGCTTCCATTTCGTGAAAAACAAAATGGCTTCCGCATTTGACACAAATTCCATCCTGTTTTTCGTAGGCAGCCCTTTTTTGGCTCTCGCTAAAGGCGCGAATATTCAGGTGTTTCTGGTTGCGGGTTAAAACGTAAGAGTATATCCCCTTCTTGTTGGTTACATCATCATCCATCATCAAAGTATGGATTTCCTGCTCCAGTTTTTGGGTGTCAAAAACATCATTCCGGTACTGGTCATACAGGCTGCCCCACGGAATGCCTTTCATTTCTTTACGGTAATTCGGAAAGGTTAATTTAACCCACTCGATCACATTTCGAAAATACGTCCATAACTCATTGGCATTCGGGTCGTGTTGATGGATGGACATGTATTTCTCAATATCGTTGTTCGAAATCCAGCTTAAGGCTGTTTCGAGGATTTCCTGGCGGATGGATGAGCCGCTAACGTAATCTTTCGCCAGCAGGTAGGCTGCACAGTTGGTCTTGCTGAAAATGGACTTGGCGGCAGTAAGCCAGGGACCGGTATAAACTGTGTTCCTCAGTTCCTGGTCGGTCAGTTTTTCCCCGGCAATATTGACGATGCGGAACCAATCCAGTTTTTCTTTTTCGTTCCCCTCGCAAAAGTAGATCATCAGTTTATAGGTTAAGATTTGCTCTTTTTCGGTTTCGGTCAGGTTATGAAAGGCGCGGTTGTCTATCGAAAAATCACTGTTGACGTACTGGCAAAAGCTGACCGTGCGCTGCTGCCCGTCCAGCACCTCAAAAGTTCCGTCATGGTTTTTAACCCAGTACATCACATTGAGCGGAAAACCCTTGCGGATGGTATCAATGACGGCGTTGCGTTTTTTATCATCATACACAAACTCACGCTGGTACTTGGGGCGGATGTTTAACCTGCCGTTATACCCCACCACGCCCTCTTCGGCGTTATCGACGTAGTTTTGGGTAACCTCGCGGACGGTAATTTCATGCAATTCGATTTTCATTGCAGGTACCCTACTTTCTTTTAACAAGTATGCGACCGTACTTCAATTTTCCGTTTATATATGGTCCATCTTTTCCAGTTTTTGATTGTATTCCGGCAAGTCCTTTAATATTTCCTGCAATTAGCCCGACAATTTCAAATTGATCAGGATTATATCGATCGAGGAATGTTATTGGAACCCCCATTACGCCATAATAGTCACAAGGAATATCAGTTACCTTATCAACATTGATTGCATCATAATTGTCATAAGATAGGTGTTCTTCAGGTGAATAGGGTTTATATAACGTAAGGTTCTCGTGTCGCTTCTTTATATCTAAATTGGTAAACCAGCCAACGTTTCGAAACTTCACCAAGCCAGTCTCGGGGTTGTATACACCATTTGCCCATTCGCGTGAATAGTGGGTAGGAATTTTAAAATATGCATTTCCATTTGGGAAACCATTTCCAAGCCAAATCTTGTTTTCTTTAATGAAATTAAAAACGCCCTTGTAAGTAATGGCATTTTTGCTGCCAATGATGATGAATTTTTTCTTGTATTCCATTAATTGAGAAACATATTCCCTAAAAAGTGAAAAGGGCGGGTTGGTCGCCACGATATCTGCTTCCTGAAGCAATGCGATGCTTTCTTCAGAGCGGAAATCGCCATTTCCATTGAGAAGTGTCAGGGTATTCTTTCGGTTTTTTAGCAGCGACATAACATCCCTTAAATCCACGGCGCCGTCTGCATTTTCGTCGCTTACTTCGCTGATTTCTATCTTATAGGGGTGTTTGCTGTTAATATGGTTGCTCTTGATGCCATCTACTTCGTATAAATGAAGTTGTTGAAATGCCACCGGTGAACCGGCATAACTGGTGGCAATTAACTTTTTGAGACCCAGGAAGTTAAAATTCAAGGCAAAATACTTGAAAAAGTTGCTTTCAAATGGATCGTCACAGTTACAGAACACCACTTTGTCACGGAATTGATCTTTGTAATGCTTCATTTCTGCTTCAATATCAGACATTTGCGTATAAAATTCATCCGCTTTGTTCTTTTTCGCATTATCAAAAATCTTTGTTGCCATGAGTCCCCAGACCTTTGTGTATTGCTCTTCGATTAATCCATAAATGGTGATAGGTTGATTTTATAACCAAACCGGAAAAACTCCAAACCGATGGATTCCAGTGTAAATTCAACCAGGCGCCCGCAATGGTATACTATTTTCATCAAGCGATGGGAGAACCGAGATGAAACTGTTGATTTCTGCAGATATGGAAGGCATTACCGGGGTCATGCACTGGGACCAGGTAACCCCGGGGCACATGGAATATGAGCGCTTCCGCAAACTGATGACGGGCGATGTCAATGCCGCCATCCGCGGGGCGCTGGATGCCGGCGTGGAAGAGGTGGTGGTGACCGACGGGCACTGGTTCGGCTACAACATCCTGGTGGAAGAGCTGGATGCGCGCGCCAGGCTTGTCAGCGGGACAGGCGGTCCGCTGGGGATGGTGCAGGGCGTCTCCTCCGGGGTGGATGCGGCTTTCTTCATCGGCTACCACGCCCGGGCAGGCTCACAGAATGCCATCCTGGACCACACCTGGTCTTCCAGCCGGGTGCACAACGTCTGGTTGAATGGCAGCCTGGTTGGCGAAACCGGGCTGGATGCGATGGTATGCGGGTACTACAACGTGCCCCTCATTTTGCTTTCCGGCGACCAGACTGTAGCTGCCGAAGCCGAGGGGATGTTCCCGGGGATCGTTACCGCGGTGGTTAAAACCGCCTCTGGGCGCATGTCGGCGGAATGCCTGCCGCCCGAGGAATCGGAGCAGCTCATCTACAGCCAGGCGTATGCAGCCATCCATAACCTGCATACCGGTACAGTACCTGCGCCTTTTAAACCGGATGCCCCGCTGGAACTTAAAGTTGAACTGGCAACCAGCGACCTGGCAGATAAAGCCGCTTTCCTGCCGGGTGCCGAGCGGCTGGATGGCAGGACCTTCCGGTTGACTGCGGAGGATGCCCTGGCGCTGTACCAGAAGTTTGTCGGCTTGATCTCCCTGACGCGCGCATAAGGAAATCCTGTTTCAGCGCCCGATGGAAACAGGCTCGTTTGATTACGATGTGATCATTGCGGGTGGGGGACCGGCGGGGGCAAGCGCGGCTTTTTTCCTCTCCCAGGCGGGCAAAAGTGTACTGGTGCTGGAGCGCTCCAACATGCCGCGTTACAAAGCCTGCGGCGGCGGGGTATCGCTGGAATTCCTGCGCAGCCAATTCCCGTTCGATTTTGGCCCGGTCATCGACCGGACTGCCAGCCAGTTTGAATACCACTTCAACGGAATAGAGCTGCCTGTCCGCTGCAGGCCGGGCAGCGCTGTGTTCGTGCAGCGCGACCGGTTCGATGCGTTCCTGCTGCAGCAATGCGGGGCTGAGGTCAGCCTGGGTGAGGCGGTTAGGAATGTCACCATCCATGCGGACGGGGTCGAGATCGAAACCAGCCGGGGCAGGCGGGTCAAGGCTGCCTGGCTGATCGGTGCAGACGGGGTGAATTCCATCGTGCGCAAGAAAGCTGGTTTTACCCCGCACAGGGTGATGTTGCATGCTGTTGAGGCTGAGGTCTATCCCAGCCCGGGCATCCTGCAACGCTTTGCGGGCGGACCTCTTTTCATCTTTGAGGGTAAAGGCTTTGGGTATACCTGGATATTCCCCAAGGTAAACCACCTGTCGGTTGGCACAGCCGGGATTCAACCTGTGCCGGGTGAACTGCGGGAAAGGCTGGCCAGGATCATGAAGTCCTACGGAATTGCCCTGGACGGGGTGCAGCTGCATGCCCACCCCCTACCGGTCTATACCCGCCATCAGCCGGTGGCAGCGGGTAGGGTTTTGCTGGCTGGCGACGCCGCAGGACTGGGTGACCCTTTCTCCGGGGAGGGCATCCGCATTGCCATCCAGAGCGGGCGCATTGCAGCAGAATGCATATTGGGAGGCGGTACATCGGCCTACCAGGGGCGCATCCAGCGTGAGATCGGGCGTAAACGCCTGAAGAGCCGGGTGGCTGCCACGGGCTTTTACCACTTGCGCTTCCTGTGCCTGTTGTTTGGCGCGCCCAACCCGTTTACCACCGACCTGGTGCTGGACCTGCTGGCGGGGCGCATCAGCACCCTCAGGCTGGTGTTTCTGGCTGTGGTATCTTTGCCGGCTTTCGCTTTGATCGAGTTGGCCGGACTGGTGGTTGGACTGTTTGGGGGTGAAAAGAAGCGCCAGAAATTCCTGGGTTCTATATACCCGGGCGGGGAGTAATCCGTCACCCTGAGCAGCGCGAAAAGTCTCGCCTTGGTTCTTTTGTCACCCTGAGTGTAACGAAGGGTCTCGCCTCGGTTCTTTTGTCACCCTGAACGAAGTGAAGGGTCTCGCCTTGGTTCTTTTGTCACTCTGAACGAAGTGAAGAGTCTCGCCTTGAAAGATGATATTGTTGTCACTTTAAAGTCCAATGCGAGATCCTTCGGTCGTTCCTCCCTCAGGATGACAAATAAGTGCTCCCTCAGGATGACAAATAAGGGCACCCTCAGGATGGCAAATGTGACAAATGTGAAAACCTGTTGACGCGGGCATAAAAAAGTTGTACAGTATGTGTAGCGCCGTGGAAGAATGTACATCACCCGGGTAAACCCTGCACTACGCAGGGCATGAAAATTCTCCATATCTTATGTGACCCTCACAACTTAATACTGGAGGTCAAAATGAAGCGCCTGATGCTGTTGTCAGTGTTTTTAGTATTCAGCCTGGTGGCGGCTGCAATCACCCCGGGAGTTGTGCTGGCAGAAGGGGATATCCCGGAAGCGCCGCTGCCCGAACCGGAGGTGGTTGAGGAAAGCCTGCCGGAAAATACCAGCAGCGCTGTGGAGCTGCTGGCAGAAGCCGGGGCGGTGATCGCGAGCCCGGGGGGTGAGGTGGTTCCTCTGGCAAGCCAGGCAGCGCTGGAGGTGATCTGCGACCCGGATCCGTGGTTCTACTGCAGTGTGGGCTGCGTGGGGGGGAAGTCACCCTCTTACGGCACGATCAACCTGGCGCTGGAGAATTGGGTCAGTAAAAAGGGGTATGGATTTATTTTCCTGGAAGGCGGCTACAACAATGATCTAACAGTTAAAATTAATGGCGATACCTATCCCACCCTGAAAGGGATCGTGTGGGATAAAACAACCCCCGGTGCAAAACCTCAGGTGAACGGGTTGCTGGAAATCTACAATTTCAAGACCGGGTTCACCCTGCAGGGCTTTTCAAAGTCCAACAACGCATCGGATGCAATTTATCTGCATGGAAATAGCGGACCGATCAAACTGGTGGATATTGCGGTAAGCAACCCGGGGGGATATGGGATATTTATTACCAGCCAAAAAGGACCGGTTTCGCTCAACAATGTATCGGTCATGGATAGTAAATATCATGGTTTGTATATTTATAATACCTACAATGACGGAACCAAGTATGTTAATACGGGCAATGTGACCGTCACCAACAGTGCTTTCCTCAGGAACGGCGGGGTTGGTCTTGCTGGTAACTATACCGGATTGACCATTCATACTGCAGGAAGCATTGTGCTGAATGGGGTAACTGCCTACGGCAATGAGGGTGATGGCGGAGATTTTATAATTTACGGAGTATTGCCGCTGACCATCCGCAACAGTGTGTTTTCTAACAGTGAGGATAACCCGGATGGTGTCGGTTATGGTTTTGGGATCTACACATTTATAAACACACCAACCTCTCCAGTTGCGATCACCCTGGACAATGTTACATTGATCGGAAATGAAGCCGCTGGCGCGCTCCTGCGTACGGGCGGGAACATCACATTGAATAAAGTCTACTCTGCCAATAACAGCTTGCAAGGCGTTTACATTTCAGGAGATTATGATAGTGACAGCGTAGGTGCGAAGAATGTCACAGTCACAAACAGCACCTTCATCAGTAACCAGGACAACAACCTGGAGGTACATGCCTCCGGGGCGGTGAAGGTAGTGAATCTGTACAGTTTGAACAGTGCCAGCGAAAGCGGATTAAATGTTGTTAACACCTATGGGTCATTGCCTGCAGCGGTTACCATCCAGGGGGCTGTGGTCACGGGCAATGGCAGCCGGGGTTTGTATGTCTGGAGTAAAGGTGCCATATCATTAAGCGGCATTACATCCCTGAATAATGGTTTGAGTGCCTGGGTAGATAATTCTCCATCAAGCGCAACACCAGGAATCACCATGAGCGGTGCGCTGGGGGTGAACCGTTTCAACGGAACATATTCGGGCAATGGCCTGATGGTTGACACCAATGGAAACGCTGTATTGAATTCAATCCAGGCGAATGACAACGCATCTTTTGGGGTTCTTATTACTGGTCATGGCGCAGCCAGCAATGTCACATTATCCACTGTTGAAGCCAGCGGCAACCGCGGGGTGGCTTACAAGGGAATCAGTATTATAACCAGTGGGGCAGTGACGATTAGCAAAGCGACAGTGCTTAATAATGAAGGGCAAGGTATTTATGTGGACAACACTGGGGCTACGTATTCCCGCCCGGTAACCATCAGCAACAGCGTTGTCTTTCATAATGGGTACACTGGCGCTACCGATAATAACAAGAAGGGGATTTACGTACTGTCTGCCGGGCAGATCACCCTGAGCAATGTAACTGCCAGCGGTAACTCTTTGACTGGCGCAGACCTAGATAATACCACGCAGACCAGCCCTGCAACCCAGGTATACCAGGGGGTTACGGTGTTGAAATCGACATTTGACCTGAATAACGGGATTGGCTTATCCATCAATTCCATGCGCAAGATCACCCTGACCAGCATCAATGCATCAGAAAATTCTTACAGGGGTGTGAGTGCATATAATAATTTTTCCGAAGTACACAGTGCGATCGTGGTCAATGGAACCAACCGAATCAATCATAACGGGAGAAGCGGTACTTACCATGGGATTGGATTGGAAAGCTCAGGTCCGGTCACCATCAGTGGGATCACGGCTGCCTGGAATACTGTAGATGGTCTCTACGTATATACAACTGCAAGCGTGATCGGCAGCAACATCCAGGTGATTGGCAACTCGGGCTACGGCGTTGAGATCGATTCCAGCGGTCTTGTAACCTTAACCGGGATCACTGCCCTTCAGAATGGTACAACCTCAAACTCCTCAGGAGTTTATGTTTATAATCCTGCAGGCAAGGTGCGGGTCAACAGCGGGTTGATCATGGGGAATGGGGCATACGGTCTGCGGATTCATGTCGCCATTCCTGCGACGGATGCGTACGTGGCACCGGGGGTGGTGGTGTTCGGGAATGATGTAGTCTCGCCGTATGAAGGAAAGCAGATCTGGATCTACTAGCATCTCAGGCAGGGCAGGCATTACACAAAGGATGCCTGCCCTGCTATTCCTGTCATTCTGAACCTCAGGGTCACGCCTCGGTTCTTTTGTCATTCTGAGCGCAGCGAAGAATCTCGCCTTAAAGTTCCAATGCGAGATCCTTCGGTCGCAGGCTCCCTCAGGATGACAATCTTTTATTGTCATTCTGAGCGCAGCGAAGAACAGCGCCCTGAGCCAATTGCAGGGTCTTGCTCTGGCTTTTTTGTCACCCTGAGCAGCGCGAAGGGTCTCGCCTTGGTTCTTTTGTCACCCTGAACAAAGTGAAGAGACTCGCCTTGAAAGATGATATTGTAGTCACTTTAAAGTCCAATGCAGGCGGGAAGGGGGTAAAAAAAGCGCTCCGGTAACCGGAGCGCTGAAACTATTTAATCTGCAGGATGGGAGTTTCTTTACCTAGTTGTTCCTTCCGCCGCCATTCCCTCGTCCTGACCACAGCGGGCGCCCATCGGCATCCCTCAGGCTTACGGTTTGGCTGGTGGCAAGGCTGGTGATGCTGCCGGCTTCAAAAACACCATCATCGTAGAAACCAGTCAGGCTGACTGAATCGCCCGCTGCCAGGGTTAATCCCTGCTCCTGGGCAAACCACCAGGCCCGGTTCTCCACCAGGATCATTTTCCCATCGCTGGTGGTCACTTCCAGCAGGCTGGCATCCACTGCGGTCACAGTGCCTTGCAGTGTGACCCACTCGTCTACCACCGCATCCGGTACGCCGTCCCCGAAAGGAACACCATCGCCGGACTGTTCGTATCCTTGTTTATCAGAGCCATTGCCATAACCGCCGCCGTCATTGTCATTGCCTGTTCCAAGTCCTTGCCCGGTGCTGCCATTACCAATTCCAACACCTTGCTTGATTTCAAGGTTTTCTTCCAGCCTTTCCTGGTTATTCAGGTCTTTCTCCAGGCGCAGGAGTTGTGTCACGGGTTCTTTGTCGATCGTTTGTGCCAGGGTGCGGTTCACCCCGCCGTAGATCAGTCCACCCGCCAGGGCGGTAAAGGTTATTCCCAACAAGATTTTTTTGATCATGATAGTTTCTCCTATTTTTTACAGGTAAGGCTTTACTGATTTATGGTTGGCATGGGGATGCCATTGCTTTCATTTACTGCAGGAACATCTTCCTTGCGGAACGGTGCGCTGAGAACCTTTGGGGTTACTTTGATGATCCAGTTCCAGTGGATGGTAAAGTGCGCCAGGGCTGCGAGGGTCATCACGACTCCGGACCAGGTATGGATCAGGTCCCAGGTTGTATCGCTGAACAGGAATCCGGTCCCGCTGTGCTTGGGGAAGAAGGCGAAGTACATCCCGGTGAATGCAGCCACCCCGAAACTGACGATAATCACAACATCCACCAGGATGTTTAAGCGCACTTTCTTGTTCATAGTGCTCTTGCCCGTGCGGATGCCGGTGATGACCCGGTTGGTTGTACCCTTGATCCAGCGCCAGTGCAACGGCAGGTGAACCAGGATGGCAGCGGTAAAGATGATTCCGCTCCACAGGTGCACCAGGTCCCAGGTGGTTCGGTTGAAAATGATCACTGTGTCATAATGCGGGTTGCGACCGCCCCGGTAGCCCGACGGAAAATACAGGAAATACAGGCTGCTGGCCAGAACCGCTATCGCGCTGAGGAAGACAACCAGTGAAACGGACCAGTAAACTTTCGTCTGCTTTGAAACGCATGTAGATGTATTCATTCTTGCTCCTTATTTACGATATGGATAATAGCAAATGAATGTAAAGAATCGTTAAAGAATGCTTGAAGAAGCAATAAAAAGCCCCTGCCGGGTGTGCAGGGGCTGGAAATACAGGGTATGCCAGGTTCAAGGGCAGGTGATGGAAACCTTGATGCCCGGGTTAAAGTACTGGTGGTTGGGGTTGTCGATGTACACTTTGTAGCTGCCGCTGAAAGTATAGCCTGATGAGCCGCCGGTCAGGGTTTCTGTTACGGTTTTGGTAGCGGCTTTCTCGAAGGTGACGCTGCGTTTTTTCAATTTGGTGCCGTCGCTGCTTTCAAAGAAGTAGGTCACGTCTCCAGCCCCGCTGGAAGTGATATCGGCGCTCAGGGTAATGGAATACGGGCAGGCGGCATCCCAGGTGTCTGGTGAGGCAGAGCCTGTCACACTGGTGACGGCGAAACTGGATTGCGGCTTTGGTACATTGATCAGGGCATAGAAAGCCTGGTCCGCTGCACCCAGACCGAAGGAAACCCCGTCCGGGTTCTGTAGTTTCCAGTTGCTCTTGTACGTTCCGGCAGTGCCGGGCGATTTGAAGGTGACGCTCAGGTCGGCTTCTTGTCCTGGGGCAACGCTGACAGGCAGGGCGATGGATGCTGCCGCGCCCATGCTGTCGCCGTTGATGAAAACCAGCTTATAACCGGTTGTCCAGGTGCAGGTACCGTCATTGCGCAGGCGCCAGGTTTTTACAAAACTGGTGTTGGGTGCTATGGCAGTGCCATCCGGGATGGTGACATCCTTCACCCAGGCAACCCGGTCACAAACTTTTTTTGCTGATTCGGGAAGTGGGGTCAGGCTGGGATAAGGCGTTTGGGTGGGAAAAGCGGTGTGGGTGGGCAGGAGGGTGGTGATGACAGGGGTGTAGCCCGGTCCGAGCGGGGTGATGCCAGACACGGGTGTGCTGCCGGGATTGAGCGCCTGCTCGGTTTCCATGGCGGATACAGTCTGGGCAGCCGCTGTCTGGATAGCTTCCATGCTGGTGGTGGAGTCAGGCTGCAGGAATGGGATGCCGCAGGCGCTCAGCACCAGGACTGCTGCCAGCAGCAATGTAAGAACCCGTATACGCTGATGCATGGTTTCCTCCAATCCTTTGCGCTTTTACGCAATTTTATTATAGGAACTTCTGCCCCTGGTTTCAATTCCCCTGAGTTGGGGAGGGGCTATACAGGTTTGTAAGGATGAAAAGAAGACTATTCCCCGATGATCTTGACCAGCACGCGCTTGCTGCGGCGGCCGTCAAATTCACCGTAAAAGATCTGTTCCCAGGTACCGAAATCGAGCCGGCCTGCAGTGACGGCGACTACAACCTCGCGCCCCATCACCTGCCTTTTCAGGTGGGCATCGGCATTGTCTTCTCCGGTCAGGTTGTGATGGTAGCGGCTGATGGGGGCATGGGGCGCCAGCTCTTCCAGCCAGGTGTCAAAATCATGGTGCAGCCCGCGCTCGTCATCATTGATAAACACCGATGCAGTGATATGCATGGCGTTGACCAGCACAAGCCCTTCCTTGATACCGCTTTCAGCGACGGCCTGTTCCACCTGCGGGGTGATATTTACAAACCCGCGCTCGGTGGGCAGGTGCATAATGATCTCTTTGCGGAACGATTTCATAATTTACCCCAGCTGCGCCAGGTGCGTAACCAGTACCCGGACGCCAATGAAAATGAGAATAACCCCGCCGACCAGTTCCATCCGTTTGCCGAACTTCTTCCCCAGGAAATCACCGCTCAGCAAGCCAACCAGGGAGAAGATGGAGGACACGATCCCGATCGTCAGGGCGGCATTCAGGATTCTCACATCCAGCAGCGCCATGCTGATGCCGACCGCCAGGGCATCCAGGCTGGTGGCAATCGCCAGGACGACCAGCGTGATCCCGCGGGTGGAATCCACGCAGGACTCTTCCTCTTTCTCTTTTTCAAAACTTTCGATGATCATGCGCACACCGACGAAGGCGAGCAGTCCGAACACCAGCCAGTGGTCGAAGTTGGAGATCAACGACAGGATGGTGGTCCCTGCCAGCCAGCCCAAGAAGGTCATCAACCCCTGGAATAACCCGAAGTGGAACACGATCCGGAAAATGGGCCGGCGGCTGTTTGCCCTGCCGCTGGTACCCAGGCAAAGCGATACGGCGAAACAATCCATAGCCAGGCCGACGGCGATCAGAATGATTTCCCAATGGGACATGCAACTGGAACCTCCGGGAAACCATTATACCTGCAGCAAGCTGAATCTGGGTTTTTACTTTCCCGGGTTCTCAGGCTGTTTTCCAATCGCTCACCTTGTTGAGGTAAGCGTACTGTTCATCCGAAAGCGATACCGCGAGTGATTTCAGGTTGTCTTCCAGCTGGGTCAGGCTGCGCGGCCCGATGATCGGGCTGGTAATGGTAGGGTTGCGCATCACCCATGCCAGGGCAACTTGCGAAATGGGTACTCCGCCCAATCCGGCTGCCACGGTATCCAGCGCTTCCAGCACCGACCAGCCGAACGGGGTGAAGTTCAAGGCAGCCTTGCTGTGCCTGCCGCTTTCCACTTCGGTCTGACCGGGGCGGTACTTGCCGGTCAGGAAGCCGGCTGCCAGCGGGCTGTAAGGGATGACAGCCAGGCGGTAACGCCGGGCAACCTCTTCCGCATCGTATTCATATTCCTGCCGCCGCACCAGGTTGTAACCCGGCTGCAGGCTGGCATAGGGCTCAAACCCAAGCTTTTGGGCTGCCCAGAGCGATTCAACCACCTGCCAGCCCTGAAACCCGGAGCAGCCGATGTAGCGCACTTTGCCTGCCTTTACCAGGCTGTCGAAAGCAGACATGGTCTCTTCAACCGGCGTTTCGGGGTCGGGGCGGTGCGACTGATAAAGATCGACATAATCGGTTTGCAGGCGTTTCAGGGAGGCATCAATGCTTTTCAGGATGTGTACCCGCGACAGCCCGCGGTCGTTGGGGTCAGCGCTCATCGGGTTGAACACTTTGGTCGCCAGGACCAGGCGGTTTCGCGGGATGCCGCTTTGTTTGAGCCATTTTCCGATGATGGTTTCGGCTTCGCCGCCCTGGTTGCCGGGCACAAAGCGCGAGTAAACATCAGCTGTATCAATAAAGTTGATGCCGGCTTCATATGCCGCCGAGAGCACCTGGAAGCTGGTTTGCTCGTCAGCTGTCCAGCCGAATTGCATGGTACCCAGGCACAGGCGTGAAACCTTGCACCCGGTTGATCCTAGATTGCGGTATTCCATATTGCCTCCTCCATAAATGCATGGTTTTCATTTGACTCATATTGGATGAGCCTGTCATTCAAGCGGCTTAAGCCAGTAGGTTTCTTCGTCCCCTTCAGCTGTCCAGCCGACAATGTAAGATTGTTCTGACCGCACCTTCCACCAGACCCAGTTATCACGGCAGACCGGGCCGGCCAGGACGGTTACGGTTTCGTACTGCTGGATGAAGCCCAGCATCTTGCCCTCCAACCCGGCTTCTTCGCGGATGCGGTTCGGCAGGGCAGGTTCGGATTCGACAATGGCACGTGCCCCAACCTTCAGGCGGGTGGCATACCCTGCCTGGCAGTCTGGCAGCTGCGCTTCGGTCGGGTAAGGTGTGATGGTAGGGGTAAGGGTGGGGGTTGGTTTGCGGTTCCCGGTGGTAACCATAACCATCACCCGTTCCTCATCAGGTGAAATGGCATAAATCATCCCATCCCACTGGCTGACCAGCCAAACCATCTCTTCGGTAGCCGTCAGGCTGGCTTCACTGCGAGAAACCGGGAAAATCGCTTTCACCTTGCGCTCCAGCGGGTCGATCTTCAGCACCTCGCCCCGGTCTGACAGCACCCAGACGCTGCTGCCGGCTGCCTGCACATCATAAGCATTGCCGCGCATACCTTCAAGCGGGATGAGGACCTGGTTTGCACCGGATGGAACCGGCAGCAGCGCCAGCGCAGCAGGGGACATGGCGTTGATGACCCACATCCCGGCATCGCTGACGGCAATGCGAGTTGCGCCGTACCACAGGCTGCCCTGGTCGGGCTGGTAGACAGCAAAGCTCACCGGGTCGATGATGTAAATGCTGCTCAACCCGTTCCAGGATGTGACCGCCCACACCCAGCCGCCGTACACCTCTACATCGCTGACCGGTGCACCAAGACTGATGAAGGTGACGGGCTCCAGGCTGTTCTGGTCGATCAGGAGCAGCCCGCCGCCAGGAGACGCGCCCGGAACTTCCCCTGCAGGTAGGGGATCAGGCTGCACGCCTGCCCACAGTCCTTCATCCCCGGCTGCCAGTGCCAGCAGGGTGTATCCAGCCGGGCTGACCTGGCTGGCAACCTTGTGTTGCTGCGGGTCTATCTTCATCAACTGCTTGCCGCTGCCATCGACTGCCCAGATACCATGTTTCCCCTGGATGAGCGCCGACAGGCCGTCTTCCAGGTCAATAACGGCTTTTTGAGCCAGGGTTTGAGCGTCAAAGCACAGCAGGGCATGGTCGGTTTCATTTACCAGCCAGATCTCACCCGGGGCAACCGGCAAAGGTTCAATGGTGGGGGTTGGTGTACCGATCGGAGTCGGGGAAACTGACGGCTGCAAGCTGGGTTCAGTTGATGGCACGGTTTCGCCGGCGGGCTGCCCCGTAAAAGAACAGCCCGGAGTGAGTACCAGCAGCAGGCATACCGTGACCACGCACCAGGTTCGTTTCATTGAAATTATTATACAGAAAAACTGCGATGGCCATCCCGCAGGTGAGATTGACTGTATCGCTCCTGCAGTGATGTGCCGCTGCCCTTGCTTATAATTCGATTCTGCTATACATTAAACGGTACAGCGGCAGCGCTGCCCGGTAAAAAATGACTGCTATTGATGAAATCAAATCACGCCTGGACATTGTGGACTTTGTTTCACAATCTGTGAAACTGCGCCGGGCTGGCAAGAACTATACCGGGTTCTGCCCTTTCCATCCCAACACGCGCACCCCGGCATTCGTCGTTTTCCCGGATTCGGGCACCTGGCGCTGTTTCGGGCAGTGCAACGAAGGCGGCGACATCTTCCGCTTTGTGATGAAGAAAGAAGGCTGGGACTTTAACCAGACCCTCAAGTTCCTGGCAGACAAAGCCGGGGTGGTGCTTGAGCCGCTCACCCCGCAAAAGAAAGAACATGAAGACCGGCTGGATACCCTGCGCGGGCTGCTGGAGCAGGCGGTGGTGTTCTACCGCCATCACCTGACCCAGACAGCAGCCGGCAAACCCGCCCTCGATTTCCTGCACCGGCGCGGGCTGACCGACCAGACCATTGAAACCTTTGGCTTGGGGTATGCCCCCGATGCCTGGGATGCTGCACTCAACCATTTCACCGCTAAAGGCATCTCCCCCGAGGACCTCCTGGAAGCAGGCCTGGTTACCGAGAGGGGGGAAGGCGGCGGGTACTATGACAGGTTCCGCAACCGTGTGCTTTTTCCGATCCACGACGCCAACGGCAGGATGGCAGGTTTTGGGGCGCGCATCCTGAACCCGGATGATGTCCCGAAGTTTCTCAATTCCCCGCAGACACCACTTTTTGATAAAGGGCGACTGCTGTACGGTATGGATAAAGCCCGCAAGGCAATCCGCGCCAGTGATGAGGCGGTCATTGTGGAAGGCTACCTGGATGTGATCGTGCTGCACCAGGGGGGATTTACCAACACTGTCTCCCCCATGGGCACCGCCCTGACGGAAGACCAGCTGCGCATGATTAAGAAGTATGCCCGCCGGATCGTGTTGGCGCTGGATGCAGATGCTGCGGGTGAAAAAGCCACCCTGCGCGGGTTGGAAGTTGCCCGCCAGGCCATGGACCGCACTGCTGAGATCACCAGCGACTCCAGCGGCATTTTCAATGCCCGCGGGCTGGTACGGACTGAAGGCCGCTTGCAGGCTGACCTGAGGGTGACCACTATCCCTGAAGGGATGGACCCGGATGAAGTGGTGCTGCGCAGCCCGGAAGAATGGACCGAGATTTTACGCAAAGCGCAGCCGATCGTTGTGCATGTCATGGAAGCCCTGGCTGCCAACCAGGACCTGGAGGATGCCAAGGTCAAAGCGGATATTGCCAGGAAGGTCATGCCGCTGATTGAGGATGTCCCCAACCTGATCGAGCGCGACACCTACCGCCAGCGCCTGGCGCGCCTGTTGAGGGTGGATGAAAGCATTCTGGGCGGAAGCACAGCTGTAGCCCGGCGTACTACTGTTCGCAGCCGCGCTGCAGCCGGAATAAAACAAACTGCGGCGGGAGACCTGCCTGCACCGGGGCAGGACCTGATCCACCGCCTGGAGAAGCACATCCTTGCCATCCTGCTCAACAACCCTGGCCTGATCTACTCGCTTAACCGCATGCTGCAGCTCTATGGCCTGCTTTCCTTCCAATCGGATGGAATGGAGCTGGTGGAGCACCAGGCTTTAGCCAACCTGATTTATGAAGCGGTAGAGCAGGACAGCATGGAAACGGCTGAGTACATCTCCCAGCAGATCCCGGGCGAATTTGAAGAGATCACGCGCGAAATCAAGGAGAGCGTGAAGCTGGACAAGCTGACGGAGAATCGCCAGCTGGAAGACTTGTTCAGGACGGTGCTGCGAAAGCGGCAGGAACAGATCAACCGCGAGATAAACCAGCTGCGGTTCATTCAGCAGGAGGCGCAGGAGCAGAATGAACCCGAACAGGATGATTACATAGAGCGCATCCTGCAGAATTCACAAACCCTGGCACGCATCAACCGTGCGCTGCATGAGCCTTTCATCCCCGATTGAGGGAAGCACACCCGAAAAACCGGTTTAAGGATTATGGTATAGTTAAATATGCCCCGCCGCAAAAAGACCGATCCTGAAATTCCAGCCGCAACCGAAAAAACCAGCCGCCGCAAACAGGCCGAATATTCTGACGAGCAAGAAATCATCCTGCCCGATGATCTGGGCATTGTAGACCAGGAAACAGCAGAAAACGAGATTATCCAAAACCTGGTTCAGGAGCAGGACCAGGAAAAAGATGATCCGGAACAGAAGATGCTGCCGACCCTGGCGGAAGATGAGCTTGACCCGATATTGGGGGATAGCCTGGAGATACTGGCAGATCCGTCCTATGTGGTGGAGTTGTCTGAAGACCCTGTCCGGCTGTATTTAAAGGAAATTGGCCAGATCGGGCTGCTGGATACTGACAGCGAATTTCGGCTGGCGATCCGCATTGAAGCCCGGCAATTCCTGCGGCGCTTATCTACAGCATTTATGCTCCCGCTGAATAATCCCGATCACATGCGCAATCTCTACCTGGCTGTATGCAAAGAAACTATAACTGCCTGGGGCAGGCTGCAGGATGATCTGGTCCGGTTGAACCAGGGAGACCCCCCGGATTTACGGTTAGTGCTGGCTGAAGCCCAGGAACTGCGCTCCTTGTGGCAATCTCCAAACCCGAGTTACCTGCGCAATTACCTAGACAATGACGGGGATTGGGGAAAGGATATCCTCTGGAACCAGCCGGTCCGCCAGGCGTTCATCCTGTTTGAAGGTTTTTACCTGCTGCCGGCTGAAGTTGCCGCCAAGCTGGATGGCTATATCCTGAAATACGGCAACATGCCGACCATGTCATTCTTCACCAAGCATGTCCCGACATTTCAAGTCCTGGCCAATGAGCTTGAGGGGATAGAGAAACGGGCATCTGATGCCAACCAGACCCTGATCCGCGCCAACCTGCGCCTGGTAGTAAGCATTGCCAAACGCTACCTCGGCCGCGGGATCACATTCCTTGACCTGATCCAGGAGGGCAACCTCGGGCTGCTGCGGGCGGTTGCCAAGTTCGATCCCACCCGTGGATACAAGTTCAGCACCTACGCCACCTGGTGGATACGCCAGTCCATTTCGCGTTATATCGCCGAACAGGCGCGTACCATCCGTATCCCGGTGCACCTGTTCGAAGCCATCACCCGCCTGCTGCGCGAACAGCGCAACCTGGTGCAGCAGCTGGGACGAGAGCCGACAATAGAAGAGCTGACCATCGAAGCGAAAATGCTTGCCCCTGAAGATGAAGAGGCGATCAGGAAAGCACGCAAGGAAAACCAGCCGCTGGATAGCGAGCTGCAAAAAAGGTTAACCCTGGGGGTGCAGAAAGTGCAGCGCATTTTGCAGTCTGCCGAGGAGCCGGTCTCGCTGGAAAGGCCGGTAGGCGATGAGGACAGCAGCCAGCTGGGCGACTTCATCGAGGACGAAGAAGCGCTGGAACCCATGGACGCTGCGGCACGTGAGATGCTGCGCGAGCAGGTGCAATTTGCCCTGGCGAACCTCTCGGAACGCGAACGCCAGGTGCTGGAATTGCGTTTCGGGTTAATTGATGGTAAAGACCACACCCTGGAAGAAGTCAGCCGCTATTTTAATGTGACCCGAGAACGCATCCGCCAGATCGAAGCCAAAGCGCTGCGCAAACTGCGCCACCCCACCCGCAGCCGGTACCTGCGCGAGTATTTATCCTGAAACCAATGTGGAAATGATGAGAATGTGAGTGACCTGGGCTATTCAGGATCACTTATTTTCGATTCCCCACAGCTGCACCACCCCATCCCAGGTGATGGTTGTGAGCAAAGTATTATCCCGGTTATAGAACACATGCGCATACCGGCTGCCGGTGTCTACACTGTACAGCAGGTTTCCATCCGGCAGGCTGTAAAATTGCAGCTGCAGGCCGCTGACCGCCAGAAGGGTGCCATCGCCTGAAAGCGCCAGTTCACCAGGCGGTGTAACCAGCTGGTTGACCACCTTGCCCGTCAATGGGTTGGCAAAGGTGACGGCATAACTGTCTTCACCGTAGGAACGAAAGAGAATAGTATCATCCAGCTGGAAAGCGGGCAGCAGCCCCTCGAAAGCTGAAATTTCACTCCAGATATTTCCATCGCCAGCCTGGTAAACCCGGATCTGGCCTCTCCCGGCAGCCAGGAGCAGATTATCGCTTGGGCTGAAACCCAGGGTAGAAGCGGGAAACCCCGGCTGCAGCTCGGCCAGGGTGGAACCATCCGCCAGGCTGATGACCCACACCTTTCCGGCAGCGTTGGCGGCTGCCAGCCATTGACTGGCAGGGTCAACAGCAAGGCTGGTTGAAGGGCTGCGGGTGCGATCCGGGTAGAAGCTAAACAAGGCAGCAGCAGGAGAGTTGATGTTCCAGATGGATACCTGTCCGTCCACCCCGCCGCCGGCAATCCATTTCCCATCCGGGCTGGATGCAGACACATTCCATTGCTGGCCAGTCAGCAGGGTCAAGCCTGTGCTGCCGTCATCGAGCCGGGTTTGCAGGACAGAACCTTCAACAAGGGCTCTGGTCAGGGTATCGCTTTCGGGCAGGTAAACCTGGTTGAGCGCTGAACCGGAAAGAAAACCGGCACCGCTGAGCGGCACAATCGCCTGGCTGCCGATATCCAGCACTGCCAGGGCGGGGCTGCCCAGTAGAATCTTGCTTCCATCCGGTGAGAAGCCCAAGGATCCGGGGATGATTTCCAAAGGAAATTCAAGAACCTGTGCGGGGGTTGGCTGGTTGATATCCCATAGTGTCAGGCGGTTGGAGTCAACCGCACCCAACAGGCTGCAATCGGGGTTGAGGGCAACAGCAGTAACCCTGCCTTGAAAGGATGTGATCAGGAACAGCGTGGATCCCTTGGCGGTGTCAAAAAGGCGGATGGTGTTGTCTTGGGCGGCTGCAAAGCAGGTGCCATCCCCGGAGAAGTCCCCTGCCAGGGCGGAATTTTTAAGCGAGTCGATCCCGATATACAACTCTTTACCGGCTGTTCCGCCTGGCAGCTGCCAGCGCCTGACCTGTTCCTTAAGAGTGTACGAGAAAAGCGTCTTACCGTCAGCGCTGAACTGCAGCAGGCTGGGGGCGGATTGGTGCCCTTTCAGGGTGTAATCCTTGCTCCAGTCTGAAGTGTCCCACAGGTGCACCAGGGAGTCGCCTGTGCTGGCGGAAAGCTGGCTGCCATCCTGGCTGAAGACCAGGGCTGCGACCGCCTGGTATCCTGCCTGCAACTCTGTAATGACCTTTCCAGATTGCAGCTCCCAGACCATGATTTTTCCGCCGGCACTGCCGGCTGCCAGCCTGCTGCCATCCGGACTGAACGCCAGGCTAAGCAAAGGGTAGGGTGTGGGGAGGGTGAACTTGAAGGCAAGGTCACCGGCAGAGAAGATTGCGATTCCCCGGGTGGTGGCTGCTGCCACCTGGCTGCCATCCGGGCTCCAGGCCAGCTGGGTGGCATAACCGCTGCCGTATGTTGCCAGCAAGGTTAACCGTTCAACATTATCTGGATTGATGGCTTCTGATGGACTGAAGTGGGGAGTGCCTGCCAGGGCTGGCACCAGCGGGGTGGAGGTTGGTGCCTGGGTGGGTATGGGTGATGGGGATGGCGATGCTGTTGCTGGTTGCCCAGGCGTGGATGTTGCAGGTGCAGATGGTACAGAAAAAGGCTTGCAGCCAGAAACGACAACTACTATGATGAGAAGAAGGTAAATTTCCTTGCTTATCTTCATCATCAAACCACTCCTGGAAATAGTTTTTGTTAAGAAATAACCAACGTTTTAAATCGACAGTCTGATGGGTAATTATTCATTGACTATATGTGGGCAGATATTGAAAACCAGGAAGGACAGGTCTTTGTCTGCAGAGATCTTGTCTATCATCTCATCAGTAAACTGTGCGCAATACGGAGCAATGAATTCAGGAGACGCGCGCAAAATCCCACCTATTTCATTTGTGCGTTCCATATCTCCAACTTGATAATAACTCACGTAAAGCGGCATCCATTCCGAATTGTCTACTGGCTGCAAATTCAAGGAAAGTGCATCATTAGCAAGTTCTACAGCTGCAGGCCAATTTTGGCGCTGGCGTTCCAGGCTGATCTTTTGGAAATAATAACACCATTCATGGGCTGGTTCTTTCCCAAAAATTTTCTCTGGTGGCGCTGCAGCATTTACATCCATATCGATTAAGTCAGGTTGTGATATCGGTGCAATGAGACGAGCAACAGCTCCCTCGTTACCAGAGAGTTCCAGCTGATCTCCACCCAGGACATGCAGACAGCTGCCATTTCCTGGCAAAGACAAAATGAGGCTATTCTTGAAATCCACCGTGTATGTGAAGGTACGGAAAACTCGCCCATAGCTTTGTTTGCTTTGTATCCATCCCAGGGTTTCCTGATTCATTGTTTCACCGCTCAGAATGATATCCTTTTCTGCCGGATAATAGATTCGGTTTGCGGGACCCCAGATTTCGTACCCTTCTGCCAGACCGAACCCGGAGGGCATTAGAGCTACCAGGGTGGTATTTCTTCTTACCCCAGGCGCCCGCCATGAAAGTTGCCACCAAAACTGTTGTTGTGCTGACCAGAAACGTGTGTAATAAATTCCATTGCATACATGGGTTATCAGTGATATACCCAAAATGCATGCAGTTATCCAGCGCTGCAAAACATCATTTTTTATGCCACTTAAAAGTCCACCTGCTGCAATAGCTACCCCGATGGATGCCTGCAAGCTATAGCGGTCAAACTGATCAGAGAAGTGAATATCCCGATTCATTAAAATGATTGGCAACAAAGTGATAGAAGCTAGCAAAGTTCCAAAAACAAACAGGAATAGAGTCTCATGTTTACTCTGAAATTCACCATCCTTTGTGGATGTAACATCTTTTCTGGTGTACAGCATCCAGGCAGCTATACCTGCTGCCCCGATCAATATCGCTAACAGCAGCGAGGGATAATCCAGGTTTTCAGATAACTGGTATAAAGGAACCACCCAGGCTGATATCATCACTGCGAAGATATCTTTCAATGACTCGAGGATGAGGCGCATCAGCATTGGCAGCGGCTGGCTAAGGTACATAGCTCCGATTAACCCAGGGTCTGTTGCAGCGCGCGTACTATTAAAAATGACAAACCGCCAGAGGAGAAAAACTACTAACACGATCAAATAAGGGATGATACCCAGGAATAGGCGTAATAATCGTTTTTTGACTGGCAAGGCTTCTTTCTGCTGTAAGGTGAAATCAACCAGAAGAAACCGTACAATTTCCAGCCCTATCATGTACTCATAGATCAGTAAATAGAAGAGTGTCAGGAACACCGATGCCAGGATAAAGAAGAGCTTCCAGGCGTATTTTTTTGTCTGGAAAGATTTGATGGTGAATACTATGGAAAGAATAGCAGCAGCCAGTCCAATAAAATGGTTCTGAAAAGTATTCGCATTCGGCTGTTGTAGAAATCCAGGGTAGATCAGAAAAATACATGCCATTATGAGAGTCAGGCGTGAGCGTTTTTGCCAGATCGCGCTTACCAGCCAATAAAAAAACAAAGCGCTGCAGAATCTCACTAAAAATCCAAAAACCTGCCAGGCCAGGGTGCTTTCACCAAGCAGGCGATAAGTAATGGCATATAACACCCCCATAAACGGTCTATCCAGCGTAAAGAGTTGAATAATCCCGGATAATCCGAGTGCATTTCCAGCCCAAATTAGATGCCAATCATCCTTGTAATATCCCCAACCCCGCAAAAAAACCAGGTAAGCAAGACTGCCAAAAAGTAAAAGGATCAAAATCGATGAGACGACCCCCAAATATCCTTTACGCTTCATTTTTCCTCACTTGTTTTCGGTTTGATTCTTAAATTATTTTATCATATGGGCTTTAGAAATCCCGACCTGCCTTAAAGGTACGTTGTAATCCTGTAAGAATACCTCAAGCCTGACTTGTAATACACCTACGTCCTTCAAACCTTTTGAATTCTGGCATGCATAAGCAATTGGAGATAAAATATTCATAGCCTTACTTCAATTTGGGCTAATTCTACCTGTAAGGTGGTGCTATGAAACGGATGTGGTCACCCTGGCGCATGAAATACATCGACCAGCCCGGGGAAAATAATGGATGTTTTTTCTGTGAAGCGGCTGCCAACCCGCAGGATCCGCAGCAACTGGTGGTGCACGACGGTAGCCGCGCATTTGTGATCGTCAACCGCTACCCGTACGCCAGCGGACACATCATGGTGGTTCCCAAAGAGCATATCTCCTCCCTGGCAGGCATGGAGCCTGATGTGCTGCAGGAGCTGATCGCCCTGCTGGCCAAAGCCCAGAGTGTGCTGCAGGCGGTTTACCAGCCCGAGGGTTTCAATATCGGCGCGAACCTGGGCGCTGCAGCTGGTGCAGGTGTACCGGGGCACTTCCATTTCCACATCGTACCGCGCTGGGTGGGCGATACCAACTTTATGAGCACTCTTGGCGAGACTCGTGTCCTGCCGGAAGAGGTTGCCGAGACCCACAGGCGCTTGCAGCAGGCCTGGTATTCGTAACCCGCAGCCCCTGGTCCATGAACCGGCCAGGGGCTTTCCTTTAAAATTTGACAATCACTATTCGCTATGTTAGTTCAGCAGGTACTAGGATTCTGCCCTTGATATCGCTATAATGATTAATATTATTAAAGGAGGATGATATGAAACACCGCTGGCATTTATTCATAAGCCTGGTGATCATTTTTATTGTCCTGCAAGCCTGCAACCTGCCTGGTGGAGGTAGCAGCAATGCAGAACCCACAAAGGAAACCCCAAAGGTAGATGTTGAGAAGACTGAGGAGGTACTGCAAGAGCGCGAAACCGAGGTAGCGGAAAAAGCCACCCAAAATGCCATTTCCCCCACGCTGCCGCCGACTGAAGCGCCAACTTATACACCTTACCCGACCTACACCTCCCAGCCGGTGGTTGAGGCGACCAACCCACCAGCTCCTACCGTAGAAGTGAAGGTGGATATGAGCGAAAAGATCAAGGATGCCAACATCCTGATTTTTGAGGATGTGCGCGGGTTTTATGACCTGGCGCCCTGGGTAACGCACGTAACACAATCCATGGATCTGAACCATGTTACCAATGTCGGGGATGCATTGGGAAACTTCCAGAAAGAGATTTACTCCCCAACCAAGTGGGACCTGATCATCATTTCTGTCGAAGTGCGCACAAATTTCAGCGGTGAGATGTTTGATGGCGTGATCGACCGGTTGAACGAAGGCGCTGCAGTGATCATTGAACTGTGGCACCTGGACCAGATCGCCAACGGGCGCATTGCCCCCCTGATGAGCCAGTGCGGTGTCAGTTTCCAGCGCAACTGGGAACGCCCTTACAACTATGATCCGTTGGATTACTCGATGTACTGGCTGGATACCAGCAGCCCGATTATTTCCTCCCCGAACATGGTGGATCCATTGTACAGTTCGACCAACTACTGGTTCACCGATGCGGGGGACCAGATCAAGCTTGCCAGCGGGGGGAGTGCCACCATGCTGGCGGGCCTGTACCCCAAGGAGAAAAGCTCATATGGTACGCTGGCGTCTTGCGAGGATGGGCGTATGATTCTCCAGACCTTCTCTACCCACGACTACAAGTATGAGCAAATGATCCCGTTATGGGAAAACTATATTGTCAATACTCTCACTGCTCACTTTAATTATGTAAAATAGAGTAGCCAGTCTGTGATTTCTTTCCGCCTGGCAGTACCCTGCCAGGCGGATTCATTCACCACCGAAAAGAGGTAGAAATGTACGTAACCGGAAAAGACTACATGATCTCATCCCGCTATAGCACGCTCCCGCCCTCAGCCCAATCGCAGGGAGAACCGCAGCCCCCTCTTGAGCTGCCGGTTCCAGCAGGCGCTACTGTAATTCCCCTGCCGAAACCGCAAGAGGTAAAGCTGCCGCCGCAAGACCTGCCTGGATTGATCGAAAAACGCCGCACATTGCGCCATTACAAACAAGATCCGATCTCCCTTGAGGAGTTGTCATTCTTCCTGTGGGCCAGCCAGGGGGTTGAGCGGGTCAGCAGCCGCCCGGTCACCATGCGCACGGTTCCCTCAGCCGGGGCGCGGCATGCCTTTGAGACTTACCTGCTGATCAACCAGGTGGAAAGCATGAAACAGGGTCTATACCGTTATGCCGCTATCGACCATGCCCTGGTTGAAATCTCGCTCGACCCGGAATGGAACCCCAGGCTGACGCATGCCTGCCTGGACCAGAACCAGGTAGCTACCAGCGCGGTGACGTTCTTCTGGGTGGCGATACTGGAGAGAATGTACTGGCGCTACAGTGAACGCAGTTACCGCTACCTGCACCTGGATGCCGGGCATGTCTGTCAGAACCTGTACCTTGCCGCTGAAGCAGCGAACTGCGGGGTGTGTGCCATTGCAGCCTTTGATGATGAATTGGTAAACGACGCCCTGGGTTTGGATGGGGATACCCAGTTTGCCATTTATGTTGCATCTCTTGGGAAGCGGGAAGAATAATTATGGATGTTGTATCTTTTACCACCCATCACCTCATTAAGAGTGAAGACCTGAACCACCATGGGACGTTGTATGCAGGCCGGTCCGCCGAATGGTTCGTTGAATCCGGTTTTACCGCTGCGGCCAGCCTGTGCGGTCCGGAGCATATCCTGTGCGTCATGATCCACGGGATGGAATTTTCACGCCCTGTGCAGCTCGGTGAGATCGTGACCTTCACCAGCAAGATCGTGCTGACTGGAAAAACCAGCCTGGTGGCTTATGTGGCTGCGACTGTATTGGGGCAGCTGGCGCTGGAAGGTTTTCTGACCTTTGTCAATGTGGACCTGCAGGGGAAACCGCAGCCGCACGGGCTTGTGATAGAACCCGTCTCACCGGAAGATGCGGCATTGCAGGAACGTGCAAAAGCGCTTAAGAAATAAGCGGACCTCATCCCAGGTCGGCGGGGATGACACCCAGGTCTTCAGCGCTCAGGTGAATACCCTCGAATGCCTGGAAGGTAAGGTTTTCCGCCTTTACTTTCTTTGTGTACCGCAGCTGGCTGAACAGCCCCAAATAACTGTTTGGGATGCTGTCTGTCCAGTGTAAACCCAGCATGTCAGCCACGGCGTGGATGGTTTGGATATCTTTGCCTTCAATTTCACAAAAATTTCCGTAGGGCAGTTCATCCAGTAAAACCTCGCAATCCGACAGTGTGTATGCGGTGCGGTATTTTTCGTAGATGACGGCTACCTCGTATCCGAGCGCTTGCAGGAATTCCCGAGCTGCGTTGAAATCACTGACTTCAAATTCAATCTCGCGCCGCACCATGACGCCATCCTGCAACCGGGTGGAATCTTTATACGTCAGGTGCGCCTGGCTATCCTTACGCAGGCGCAGCACCTGCTGGCTTTGCATCAGGGTATGGTTTGCAGAATCAAAGCGCAAGTTGGTTTCCAATACGCGCGGTTCCAGCAGGACAGCGCCGGACAGGATCAGCTTGTCCTGCAGTGACTCGAGGTTGGTTATATAGAACTTGACTTCAATCTCTTCCATTTGAGTACTGCTCTTTCTCTGCCGGGGCAGGTGGCGAGGGAAGGGATTTACCCTCTGGGTGTAAGGGTGGATGTGCTGCCAGCACAGCCAGCGTGAATACCAGGAAAAAGACGGTCACAGCCAGTATGAAGATGTCATTGGTACGCGCGACCGGGTTGCGGGTCAGCAGCAGGCGGTCGAGCCAGTACCAGGCAGCGAAAAGGACGGCTACACTTCCCGACAGCGGGCGGTAACCGGGCAGCCCGAGCCAGAGCCAAACGCCAGCTGCCAGCATACTGATCCCGAAAACAGCCCCGCTGACGGCCAGGTAAAGCGGGGGAACGCTAATCTCCAAAGTGGTCAGGACAGCGGAGAATACCAGCGCCTGCCGCATCCGCATCCAGCCCAGCACAGATGCCAGAAGGAACAGGAACACCAGCACTATCAGATCAAAGGTCCTGTTCTGCCGTTTCATTGCAGTTATTGTAATGTAATTTCCCACAGGTGGACGTGCGAAGGTTCGCTGTCGTATGTGTTCTTTACATCGATCTCCAGGCGGTTGAGCGAAAGCCTGCCTGGCAATTCCACCGTGATGGTGCGCGGGTTGGGGTCCTGGGCAATCTCATAGGTTTGATCGAGGATACTATCACCGCTGGCATTAAATCCCTCCAGGCTGAGGGTGGTGGTAGCGCCGCCGATCCGCATCAGGATGCGTTCAATTTGGCGCGGGGTATCCCATTCCAGGTTTACCTGCAGGGGGTTGGCTTCCAGGCTGCGCACCAGGCTCAGGTCATCGCCGTCAAACAGGTGGCTGATGCTGCCCATGTCCAGGCAGGAATAAGACACCCGCGTTTCCATCCCCTGCACCTCGAGCACTTCTTCCTGCAGCACCTGGCGGGCGGCTTTTTCTTCCACCAGGATGTCATCAAAGTTGTCTGCATAGCGCATGCGCACAAAGTAAAAACCCGGCTCCCCGTTGGGGTAGGGCAGAACCTGAATCACCTGGATGCCGGTGAATTTGTCACTTTTGACTACCAGGCGGTATTCATCCGGGATCATCACAAACACAGTGTTTTCAATATCATCCCTGCGTTCGTTGAAATACCCCTCCACAGACCCCATCCCAAATGGCAGACCGTCCTGGTAGAAGAAGCGCATGGTGGTGTCAGTCCCGTTCGCCCAGGAAGGCGAGACCAGGATCGGGGTGCCGGGATTCTCATCAAGATACTTGTTGATGGCCGCGGTCAACTGCCTGGCACCGTACTGCATCCCGCCCAATCCATAATCCTGCGACCATAAAGCGCCGACGGTCAGCGCCTGTACACACAGGAAGATGTTGATCCCTGCCAGCAAGCCAAAAACGCCCAGGCTGGCAGCCTGCGCTATTCTTCTGCGGAAATCGGGCACTTTATCCAGCAGCCAGTTGATTGCCAGCGCCCCAAGTAATGACATGGGAATGACCATGACCAGGATGCGGGTGATACCCAGCTTTACCAGGGCTGCCCCGCTGGGAGCTGCCAAAAAAGCGAAGAGCAGGATCCGGTATGCCGGCTGGCGGATGCGTGAAATTGCCAGGACAATCCCGAGCAGAACAAAGGGCAGCATGAACCAGAAAATGTGACCGTAACCATCCATCTGGTGGCGGGCAAGGTCATGGTCGTTGCTGAAGAACCAGTACAGGGGGTTCAACCCGGACAGGTATTCTTTACCAAACAATGCCAGCTTTTGACCCCAGGAGATATTCTGGATCCAGTAGGAGTTGAGCACCTGCAGGTGGCGCAGGGTTTCTTCTGGATGCACCAATTGGAAACGCAGCAGCGGCAGCGCAGAAACCAGGGTCATCCCGAACGCTGCTGCAATCGTTTTCCGCTGCTGCCAGTGGTAGCGGATATCTGAAACCAGGAACAGCAGGACGCAAACCGCCAGCACCATCCGGATAGGACTGTAGGCGTAAAACGTCAGCGCTCCCAGCAGCACTGCCAGGTAGATCTTTTTGACCTCCCCTTTGCGGTAGAGCAGGTAGAAATACAAAAAGCCCGTAAACAGGCTGGCTGCCAGGGCAGTTTCGAAGGCTGTGCGCGAGTGCAGGAACCAGGCTGGGGTTATGGAAAGCGCCAGCACCCCCAGCCAGGGGCGGGTTGAACCGAACACCTTCTTAAGGATCAATCCCAGCCAGCCGGCTGCGAGCGCAGTTACCAGCAGGGAAGCAGCCCGGGTGACAAACACGCTCTTGCCGAAGATCAGGGTGGGCAGCACCTGCAGGTAGACCGAAGTGCCAAGGTTATACTGGTAGGAGTTCAAGAAGTATGTGGGAAATAGCAGACCGTCGCTGCCCCTGGCACCGCGGTCAATGAACTCATCCGCCAGGACGGTTTGGACTGCCTCATCGGTAAAGAAGTAGATAGGGTAACTGGAAAGACCAGCCAGGCGGGTAGCCAGGTAAACGGCGAGCGCCAGGGCGAAAAGCAGGGTATCTGCCCTCACCCTGTCTGGCAGTAGCCTCAATGAGGGTTTCTGCTTCTGCACTAAATGTCCGGGTTGGTGTTGAAAGCCTTCCGGGGCGGAGTGCCTGGCCGGGTTTTTCACTGAATTCGGACGGATGCGCGCAAGCAACATTCGTCCCCCGGGCAATACATTTTTGTTGCCTAGTGAGCCAGACATGTCAAGATTATAGCATTTCCAATTTGTTAAACCTCAATGCTGCTATTTTCCTTATAATATAGTTACGAACGCACGGAACATAGGAGGCTGACATGTCCCCCGCATCTTTTTCAAATATGACCGAAATGCTGTCTTACCTTAACAATCTGGAAAACCGGATCATCGCGCTGGAATCGGAGAACCGCATACTGAAATCAAGGGCAGATACCTTCAGCAAGGGTGACCGCCTGACAGTCCAGCAGGAAATCGACCGGTACCTGCCCAGGACAAATATTCTCAGCAGCAGTTATTTCACACGCGCCTTTGCGGTTTGGGGACATTACTTTGTTGCCCAACTGGTGATCGGGGTAGGGATGGCATTCATCTATCTGATTATTGCCGTGGTTATTCTTGGAATGTCACGGTCGGGTTGATAGTCAGTGGTTGATATTATTTTAGACCCGGCTGAACTCGAGGGGTGGGTTGCCGAGCTGCGGGAGGGGAAAAAATACCGCTCCCTTTCCCTGCCGGATAGCACCCTGCAGGACCTGATCCTGCAAGAACTGCCGCGCCATAAAAGCAAAGCCGATGCCATGCAGGCAGTGCGCAAAAAGCTGCACAACCTGGTTGCCCCATACCTGGGCGACCCGGATTACCAGCAGGCGGAAATTGACCTGAGGGATGCCTTCCAGAGCGGCAGCAGAGAGCGTGTGCTGGAGATTTGCCTGCAATTGCTGGAGAGCCATGCATCTACCCGCGAGCGCATTCCTTTTATGGAAGATTTCTACCGGCAGCTGTTTACATATACCGGCAAGCCGCAGGTTATCCTGGACCTGGCTTGCGGGCTGAATCCATTTGCCATTCCCTGGATGAACCTGGATGCGGGAGTGCAATATCACGCTTTTGACATTCACCAGCCAAGGGTGCAGTTGATCAATAGTTTTCTGCAGGGCTGGGGCTGCCAGCCGCTCGCCAGCCAGCAGGATATCCTGGTTGAACCGCCGCGCATCCATGCAGATGCGGCTTTCTTTTTCAAGGAAGCGCACCGTTTTGAACAGCGCCAGCATAGCTGCAACCGGGCTTTCTGGCAAGCCCTGGATGTAAAATTCCTGCTGGTGTCTTTGCCAACCCGCAACCTGACCGGTCAGCATTCTCTCCTGGAACGCCAGCGCAGCCTGGTGCACAATACCCTTAAGGGATTGGATTGGAAGGTGGAAGAACTGATCTTCCAGGACGAAATGGTATTCTGCATCCAGCCGCGTGTGAAAGGGGAGCGCTGAATGGCAAAAAGGAAAACAGCCGCCCCGGAAAATAGCCTGCCAGGCGGGCCTGAAAATTTTGCCCACCTGCTGGATGCCCGGGCATACGCTGCCTTGCTGGAGTCCCTGCGGCAGCCCCTTTTACCCTCCATCCGGGTTAACCCGCTCAAAGTGGAAGTTGAGCCTGCCATCAGGGAATGGTCCCAGGCTTACGGCTGGGATCTCAGGCAGGTGCCATTCTGCCCAACCGGGTTCTGGATTCAAAACAACCGGGCACCGGTCAGCCAAACCTGGGAACACCGCCTGGGACAGTACTACATCCAGGATGCGGCATCCATGCTGCCGGTAGAGCTGTTCGACTTCCCCCTGCAGCCGGGGGCACTGGTGCTTGACATGGCTGCCTCGCCGGGGGGTAAAACCACCCACCTGGCTGCCCGCCTGGGCGACCGCAATGTGATCGTGGCGAACGATTCCAGCGCATCCCGCCTGACCGCCCTGCGCCTGGTTCTGCGGAACTGGGGAGCAGCAAATGCCGGGATTACCTGCTACCCCGGGCAGCAATTCGGTGAGATGTGCCCCGGGTTGTTTGATGCAGTCCTGCTGGATGCGCCTTGTTCGATGCAGGGCCTGCGCAGCACCGACACCCACCCCATGCGCGCCATCACTGCACGCGAACAGAGTGGATTGGCGCTCAGGCAGCAGCGCCTGCTGGAAAGCGCTGTGCTGGCGACCCGCCCGGGAGGCCAGGTCGTATACTCCACCTGCACTCTCTCACCGGAGGAAGATGAAGGGGTCGTGGATGCTATGCTCAAGCAGTTCGGTTCCAGCCTGCGGCTGGATGACATCTCTTCATCCATGCCGGAAGAAGCCAGGGGGATCCTGCAGGATAAGGATGTGACCTATTCCAAGGAGGTTAGGAAAGCCGCCCGCCTGTGGCCGCATGTTTATGGAACAGCTGGTTTCTTTGCCGCCAGGTTTACCCTGTTGGATGCACCTGCCCATGCAACCATCAGGGAGAATATACGGGGCAGGCAGAACCGTTATGAACTGTTGCCTCAAAAGCAGCTTACCGGCTTGATCCAGCAGTGGCGGGAACAGTACAGTTTTCCGCTGGAAGAAGTCCTTGCAGAATACCGGCTGGTTGTGATCCAATCTGGGAGAGAACTGTACGCTGCACCGGAATGGTTTTTTGGTGCTGGTTCATTTCTTAATCTCTCCAGCGTTGGACTGCCGCTGGCGGAAATCACCCCGGATGGGTTTTTACCCGCCCATGACTGGATGGCACGCTTTGAAGCGAAGTTTGGATGCGGGCGTTACCAGTTGCCTGAAGAGCAAATCGAACCCTGGCTGCGGGGTTCTGATATCTCGGGTACACTGGAAGCAAGGTTTAACTTAAGGCAGGTGGTTCTGGTTACCGATGCGCAGGGGAGGTACCTGGGACTGGCAAAAATCTTGAATGACCGCCTGAAGAACATGCTGCCGCGCCGGTTAGCTGGCGGCTGGTAATTGGATTGAATCCCATTAACAAATCCCAATAACCAATAACTAACGTTTTGATGTAAAATATCCTTCTATAAAGTTGTCGGGTCATCGGCAAGCATAGGGTTTGGAATACATCATCGCGCTGGTAACGACACACTGTCAGTGAGGAGCCTGGTATACCAGTAATTCCTGGATTTCAAGAAGACGGCATAAAGCCTGCTATTGAAATGGATAGCAAGGAGCTGTTCAAACATTTAAACCGGGTCAACCGCCTCATTGCCGCCAGCCTGGATACCGAGAGTATTGCCAATGTTGTCACTAACCAGCTTTGTCCGATAGTGCACGCTGACCTGTGTGTTTTTGCCCACTACCAGCAGGAGACACAGGAATTTCAACCCAGCAGCAGTGATATTTCTAAAACGCTTCTGCCGGAAGTGCTGGCCGACCTGGTAAGTATTACCAGTGTGGCAGACACTTCCGACCCGATCCTTTTTCTCACCAAGGAACTGCCCACGCGCAGTGAAGCATCTATTGCGATCAGCCAGATGGGGATTGCCCAGTTCCTGCTCAGCACCATATCGAGCAGAAACCAGCTGCAAGGAATCATACTGCTGGGATTTAGCGACCCGAAACAGCATGTGAATGATTTTGAGAAGTTGGTTATGGGTTTTATTTCCAGCCAGGTGGCTACTTCGCTGGAAAAAGCGACCCTGATTGCCAGCCTGAAAAGGCAGAATGACCAGCTGGAAGGGATTTACCAGTCCAGCTTAAAGGTGAATGCTTACCTGCACTTAAAAGAAGTTATGGATTCGGTGCTGGACAGCGTGATGCACCTGTTTCCAAAGACCAGCAATGCACAGATTTTCCTCTACGATGGTGAGAAGTTAAGTTTTAAGGCTGCCCGCTGGAGGGACAATGAAAATGTCGAACCGGTGACATTCCCGAGAAAATACGGGTCGGCTTACCTGGTCGCCCAGTCGGGTGAACCGTTTATCATTAAGAATATCCGCAACCATCCGCTCTTCGCCGATATGCATTCTGAGAAAAACCAGGGTGTTACCGGTATTCCTCTAAAATCGAAGGGCATTGTTGTTGGTGTCATGAACCTTGTATATTCTTCTGCTTACGAAACAACCGAAGAGGAACTCCGGTTATTAAACCTGTTGGGTGCCCAGGCTGCTGTGTCAATCGAAAATGCCAAGCTGCACCAGCTGATTGAGAGCCAGGCGCTCACAGATGCGTTGACGGGCATTCCCAACCGGCGGTCCTTTGAGGCACGCCTGCGGGATGAGATCCTGCGTTCTGCCCGGTATAAACACACCTTCGGTTTGGTGACGATTGATATCGATAATTTTAAGAAGATCAATGATACTTACGGGCACCCCAGAGGTGATAAATACCTGGTCCAGTTTGTCCACTGCATTCTGGATGAAATCCGCGATACCGATTTTATGGCCCGCCTTGGGGGAGATGAATTTGTGATCATCTTGCCGGAAAGCAACCTGGAAACCTCTACCCGCCTTGTATCCCGCCTGGACAAAGTAATTGACAGCTATCCCTACAGGCTGCCAGACGACCGCATTTCGCACCATTCTGCCTCCTTTGGGATTGCCATTTACCCGGAACAGGCAGAAAATGCCGAAGACCTGATGTCCTTTGCAGACCAGGCTCTTTACCTGTACAAGCGGCAAAAGGACCTGGAAGAAACCTGAACCACCTGCCAGTAAACTTGCTCAGGTGGTCCTCACAAACCATTCATACGTATCCAGGATACATGTGTCCAAAGGCTGCGGCTCAGGCAGCTGCAGCTCTTTGTTTGCCTTGCCTGTATCATAAAAGAAACGGTATCCGGCCAGGTGGAGCAGGCTGGTATCGAGGGGCGTGCGTGTGATTACCTCTGCCAGCTTGGTGAACCTGGCCAGGCGGCGGGCAAGAAACACGGGTATGCTCACCTGCGGGGCTTTTCCGCCGGTCAGCTGGGCGATCCTTTTCAGCAAGTCTGTCACTTCGATGTTGTGTGCACCCAGGATGTAGCGCTCGCCGGTTATTCCATGCTGCCAGGCTGCCAGGTGGCCTGCCGCAACATCCCGGATGTGGACGATGTTCATCCCTGCCGGCACGGTGACTGGCAGGCGGCGGTTGGCAACCAGCATGACCGGCGAATTGTAGCGCCGGTGGATGTTCCCTGCCCCAAACACGACTGCCGGGTTGACGATGACCACATCTAACCCCTTGCTGACGGCATATTGTACTTCCATCTCTGAGAGGTACTTTGAATACCCGTACCGCCAGTGCTCCGGGTTCAGGTTCCAGGTGTGTGATTCAGTAAGGAGGGATGGCTGTTGTATGTTTCCCCTGCGATTTTCCGGGGTACCCAGGGCGGCAACGGAGCTGGTGTAAACCACCCGCCTGACACCCTGGCGTAAAGCAGCATCCAGAATTGCCCTGGTGCCGTCAACATTCACTTTCACCAGGCTGGCCATCCCGCCTTTTCCGCTCAATTCCGCCCCGGCATGGAAAAGCACATCCACATCCTTGAGGGCAGGCAGCAGGCTGTCCGGTACAGTAAGGTCGCCGGTGACGTGCTCAACCGGCATTCCGTCCAGCAGCATGGTGCTGCTATTGGGGCGGTGAAAGGCGCGCACCTGGATACCCAGGCTGCAAAGCTCCCGGCACAGGTGCGCCCCGATGAACCCGGTCGAACCGGTTACCAGGGCAATCATGATGGCAGTGTTTCGATGATGGTCGCTGCGCCCTGGCCAACCCCAACACACAGGGCGGCCATACCGTAATATGGTTTCCGCGCTGAGACAGAACGCTTGTGCATTTCATGCACCAGGGTGGTCAGGATGCGTGCCCCGGAGCAGCCCAGCGGATGTCCGAGGGCAATTGCCCCGCCGTTCACGTTGGTGATCTCTTCAGAGATACCCAGCTCGCGCAGTACTGCCAGGGCTTGAACGGCGAATGCCTCATTCAGTTCCACCAGCTGCAGGTCATCCACCTGTAAACCAGCCCGCTGGCATGCTTTGCGGGCAGCGTTGACAGGCCCCAGCCCCATGATGCGCGGTTCGATCCCGCTGGCTGCCGAGGAGATGTATCGCGCCAGCGGTTTGTATCCCATGGAATGGGCTTTTTCCGCTTCCATCACCAGCAGTACCGCCGCACCGTCATTCAGCCCAGAGGAATTACCGGCTGTAACCGTACCATCTTTCTTGAATGCAGGCTTGAGCTTTGCCAGAGATTCCAGCGAGGTATCGCGGCGGGGGCGTTCATCTGTTAGAAACAGCAGCGGGTCACCCTTGCGCTGGGGAACAGGCACCGGCACGATCTCTTCCTGGAACCGGCCGGAATCGATGGCGGTCACTGCCCGCATATGAGACTGGTAGGCGAAAGCATCCTGTTCCTGGCGGGTGATACCGGTCAATTCAGCGATGTTCTCCGCAGTCACCCCCATGGGTTCAACCCCATAAGCTGCTTCCATGCGTGGGTTGGGAAAACGCCAGCCGATGGCAGTGTCCCAGGCTGTCAGGCTGCCAGTGCCGAAGGCTTGCTCTGATTTTGGCAGGGCATACGGGGCGCGCGACATGCTCTCTACCCCGCCTGCCAGGATGATATCCGCCTCACCTGCCCGGATAGCCTGGGCAGCCAGGTTGACCGCTGCCAGGCCTGAGGCGCACAGGCGGTTGACGGTCATTCCCGGAACGGAAACCGGCAGACCTGCCAGGAGCACTGCCATGCGGGCAACATTGCGGTTGTCTTCGCCGGCCTGGTTGCTGCAACCCATGTACACATCATCGATTAATGCGGCATCCAGGGATGTACGTTCCACCAGGGTCCTGATCACATGGGCTGCCAGGTCGTCCGGGCGGATGGAAGCCAGCCCGCCTCCCAGGCTGCCGATCGGGGTCCGGATGGCATCGACAATTACCACTTCGCGCATAATGCACCTCGCTGTAGGTTGATGGTTAGATTCTACCATCAGGCGGATTTGCAAATGTGATAACCCGGCTGGCTGGAGTGCATATTCAGGTAGAATTGCAGTATGGACCAGATTGCTTTGCAGGAATTGCTCTCAGCCCTTCCGCTTGGGGCAGTGCGCTATGTGGATGAAACTGCCTCGACCAATGATGATGCCCTGCAATGGCTGGCAGAAGGCGCGCCGGATGCCAGCCTGGTTTGCACCGGGATGCAGACTCGCGGGCGCGGAAGGATGGAGCGCATTTGGTACAGCACACCGGGAGCATCGCTGGCATTCAGTGTCATTTTCCATGCGGGCAGTGCCGAGCCTCAAGCGGTTTCATTGCTGGCACCTTTTGCTGGGCTGGCGGTTTGCAAGGCACTCGAAACTAGCTTAGGCCTCTCTCCCAGCATCAAGTGGCCGAATGATGTGCTGCTTGGCGGTAAGAAAGTTGCCGGAATCCTGTCAGAGGCAATCTGGGATGGGCTGGCTTGCCGGGGGGTGGTGATTGGGATTGGTGTGAATGTTGCACCAGGATCAGTGCCGCCGGAGACTGTGCTGGCTTTTCCGGCCGGCAGTGTTGAGGAGGCTGCAGGCAGAAAAGTTAATCGCTGGGAATTATTGCATGCGGTCATCGCTGAGCTGCTGCACAGCCGTTCGACGATCGGCAGCACAGCCTTCTTCCGGGAATGGGAAGGACGCCTGGCTTTCAAGGGGGAACGAGTGGAAGTATTTCCACCGGCGGGTGGCAGGGTCTCAGGCAGGCTGGCAGGGATCACACCAGCCGGCAGCTTGCGGATCGGGCTGGATGATGGTACAACAAGAGATGTGGAAGCAGGTGATGTCAGCCTGCGTCCGGCACCAGGATAATGGTATGAAACACGGGAGGTTGGTATGTTAGACGATTTACGCAACTCAGCAGCTTCATCCTACGAGGAGACCATCCCGCCGGAGGTGGATACCCGGCATGCGAAGAAGAAGCGCGCCAGGGGGCCGTTTCTTGGGATGACATCCGCACAGCGTTTTGTGGTGGTGTTGATGCTGTTCATCCTGGTGATCATCCTGGGAACATTGTGCCTGCTGCTAACAGGCAGGGTTGTGCCTTTTTAGACGTATTTGTGTGTTATTGAAACCGGGCTGTCTCCATGTGGGGCAGCCTTTTTGTTTTAAGCAACAGCCTTGTTTTGAATGTCCAAGATGATATCCTTCGGTCGTAAGCTTCCTCAGGATGCCGAAGATGGGTTTTCTCCGGAATAAAAAGTGGGGTTCCCAGGATTTCTTGTGTATTTATGCAACCCAAGGCAGCAACTATTTGGGCGTGCTATAATCACAGGCATGGAAATCACCTATACTCTCAAGTATGACAAACAGGATATTGTCTCAGCCCAGCGCATGCGCTTCCTGCGCAGCTCGCGCCTGAAGATTGTCATCTTCCTCGGGTTTATTTCGATCGGTTACCTGGTCTGGGGGCAGCTGCAGCTTGCGGAAGAATACCGCAACTGGCTTTCGCCTGTACTGGTTGCGCTCGTATTCCTGGTTGTGCCCTTCCTGACCTATTACCTCATGCCGCTCCTGGATTACAAGGTGAACAAAGGCTGGCGCAAAGAGTACCGCTTCCTGATCAGCGAAGCGAACATGGATATTTACCAGCCAGATGAGAAGCGCCCGTACCGCTTTGACCTCAACCGGGTGAGCATGATCCATGAAAACCCCGATGTGTTCGTGCTCTACTTTGGCAGCGAGCAGAACTTCGTCATTATCCCCAAACGCATGCTGCAGGCACAGAACAAGGTAGCCTGGTTCACCCAGAATATGAAAGCCATCAACCCTTCGAAATGGATCACCTCGGGGATGCAACAGTAAGCCGTTTAAGAATTTTCGTGATCAGGGTTTAACCGATGACGGATTCCCTCGCAGTTTGTATAGAAGAAGTCGAAACGCGCTGGGTAGCGCAGGTCACCAGCCTGCCGGGCTGTTTTGTCAGCGCGGATACCCGTGAGCAGGCGCTGGCGCTGCTGCCGGAGACCATACAGGAATACATTGCCTGGCGGCGCGGGATGGGGGATAGGGCTGTTCTGCCTGATTCTCCGGCTGAATTGCGCGTAGACGAGATTGTCAAAGAATGGATTTCACCGCTGGACCCCGATTACGTGGTGAATGCTTTCTTTGCCAGTGATGCGCTTCCGCTTCGGGAAGAAGAAATCCCGGGGTACAAGACGGTCTTGATTGGTTCTTATTCCGGGTTGCTGGCGGCTGCCGGTGGGTTGTCGCCGGAGGTATTGCAGACCCCCGTGGAAGGGGAATGGGACATCCTCGGCATCCTGATGCATTGCAGCCGGGCAGCCTGGTGGTACCTGGACCGGCTGGACATGGCGCCCAGGCATGCGGCTGAACCGCGTAGCTGGGAGGAGCGGCTTGCGCTGGTGCAGGAAACCTTGCTGGCAGCGCTGCCTTCGCTGGTGGGTATGAAGCGCATTGAGCTGCGCTCTGATGAACTGTGGTCGCCGCGCAAGGTGGTTCGGCGTTCCATCTGGCATTTGCGCGACCATACCAGCCACATTTACCAGTTCAGAAACCGGCTAGGCGTTTGAGAGTATAATATTTTTACCTAGCCGTAATTACAGCCAGTAACATTGCACTATCAGAGGGTTTATCCGTGAAAACTGTACTGGTCTTCGCTCCCCACCCCGATGACGCTGAATATTATGCCGGCGGCACCCTGGCGCTCATGGCGCAGCAGGGTCACCGTGTGGTCATAGTTACGGTAACCAGCGGCGACATGGGCAGCTACCGCCACACCTCCGCTGATTTGGCTGCGCTGCGCCGTGAAGAGGCAGAGAAAGCGGTGGATATCCTTGGCGCAGCCGAGATCCTTTTCCTGGGGTATCATGACCAGGAACTTGACTTGCTGCCTTCCGGCACACTGCGCGAGTCGTTCACGCGCCTTATCCGCCAGTACCAGCCGGACGTCCTGGTGGTAGAAGATGTACGTTTTACGGAAGAACCGCACCCCGACCACCGGGCGGTGGCGCGCGCCGCAGCTGACGCCGTTGCTTATGCCAGCCTGCCACTGATGTACCCGGAACATGCCGAAGCCGGGCTGAATCCCCATTTTGTGACCGAAAAGCTTTTCTACTCAGAATCTCCTGCGCTCACAGACAAGGTTATCGATATCACCGCCACTTTTGAGCGCAAGATGCAAGCCCTGGCTGCCCACCAGAGCCAGGTGGAATTCCTGGTGGAGGACATTTTGCAGCAGGCTGAGATTGCCGGATTGGGCAGCCACGAGCTGGTCGCTGCTGCCAGGCAGGATCCGCTGGCGGCGTTGACCCTGGTGATTCACCAGCAGGCTGCAGCCGCCGGCAGCCGGGCAGGGTATCCCTTGGGTGAGGCATTCCGCTATGAGCGTTTTCACCCGATTGTCGAGAGTTTGCTAATTTCTTAAACAACCGGCAGTACTGCCGAGGTTCTTGAGGTTCGTCCATTCCATTACCGAAGGAGGAGGAAATGCCCCCAAAAAAGTCTAATGGTTACCGCTGGTTTGTTGTTGCTGTCTTCTTTGTTTTCATGTTGCTGCACCAATCCGACAAGCTGCTGATCAGCCCGCTTACCCCTAACATCCAGAAGGAATTCAACCTGACCAACACCCAAATCGGGGCGTTTTCGACCGGGGCGCTGCTGGTAGGGGCTTTGCTCTACCCCGTTTGGGGCTACCTGGCTGACCGCTTTTCGCGTGCCAAGCTGATGGCGCTGGCATCCGCCATCTGGGGCTCCACCACCTGGCTGAATGCCATCGCCCCGAATTACACCTCCTTTCTGATCACCCGCTCATCCACCGGCATCGATGACTCGAGTTACCCGGGCATGTTCAGCCTGGTGAGCGACTACTTCAGCCCGACCATGCGCGGCAAGGTGTATGGGCTGATGCAGCTGACCCAGCCGCTCGGCTACCTGATCGGCATGGTGGTGGCAACCCTGTTCGGCGGCACGCTGGGCTGGCGCAACCTGTTTTACATTACCGGCTCCCTGGGGATCGTGGTGGCTATCCTGATTTTCTTCGGGGTTAAAGAAGCTCCGCGCGGCAAGAGCGAGCCCGAACTGCAGGACCTGGAAAAGATTGGTGTGTATAAGTTCGACTGGAAGCATGTCAAAGGCCTGTTCAAAAAACCTTCCATGATCCTGATATACCTGCAGGGTTTCTTCGGGGTCTTCCCCTGGAATGTGATCACCTTCTTCTTTTTCCTTTACCTGACCAATGAGCGCATGTATGACGACCAGACCAAGCTCATCGTGATGGGGCTGGCGATCATCGTGCTGGCAGCCGGGTATCCGATCGGCGGTTTCCTGGGCGACGCACTCTTCAAGCGCACCACCAGCGGGCGTGCCATTATCGGCACCATCGGCGTCATCATGGGGGCGGTCTTCCTCTTCCTGGCGCTCAAAACCCCGGTGGATAACCAGACCCAGTTCACGGTTTACATGGCGCTGGCAGCCCTGTTCATGCCGTTTGCTTCGCCGAACGTGATCTCCACGGTTTACGATGTCACCTTGCCGGAGGTGCGTTCCACCAGCCTGGCAGTGGAGAGTTTCATCGAATCCGGCGGAGCTGCCCTGGCGCCGCTGCTGACCGGCATCATTGCCGATGCGCTCTCGATCGAACAGGCCATGTTGATCATCTGCCTGAGCGCCTGGGCGCTGTGCGCCGTCTTCTTCATCGTGGCAGCCTTCCTCATCCCCAGGGATGTGGCCGTGCTGCGGCAGCAGATGCGCGAGCGGGCAGACTACGAAAGAGCCCATCAGGATGATGCGCCAGCAGCGGGAGCAGCATAAGCCCGAGAGACCGCCTTGCCGTCCATGCTGAGGCGTGCCATAATACAGTATGCAATTTGACGATATCCGGCACTGCCGGGTTACGCCCGCACAGGGGTGCATTCGGATCGGCGAACGGGAATATGACCCGGAGGATTCGCTCAGGCTGAATGCGCCTTTTGGCACCATCCCGGTGTCAGTCCTGGCGGATGCCCTCAAGCCCTACACCCTGTTGAGCGGGGGCGAGTGCCAGCCCCAGGCTGCCATCCTGGTTTACCAGGTCACCGGTCGCCTGGAAGCCCTTACCCATTACTTCCCGCTCCTGCGCATCCTGGACGAAAGGCAGCAGATCGAGTTCCATGCCCGCCTGCAGCAACTGGCAGGCAGTTACGAACTGCGGGTGGTGATGAAAGGCCTGCCGGAGGATACAACGTTTAGCGAAGCCCCTGAAGGGGTGCGCATCCTGGCTGCAGGGCACATCCTGGAGGTGTTCTTCTTCCAGCCGGAGATGCTGGCACGGTTCTTCAAAAGCCGGCGCAGTTTCTGGGTGTACCCTGACCGGAAGGCGTACCAGGCTGCTGGCGGAGCCGGGGGCGGCTCTTACCATCCCGTCTTGCGCTGCATCCGCCTGTATATGCAGCGCTTCTTCGAGGGTTTCTACGGCGCAATGCCCGGGCAGGCTCCCTTTTTACATGAGTTGGGGCACATGCTGGAGCACTTCAACAGCCGCAGGGGGCTGATGCTGCTCGGCACCCGGCTGCTGCCCGGCATGCTGGAAAGCGACGGCAGCCTGTTCAACCCCGAAGCCCGCACCCTTTTCCTGGAGGGCAAGCGCCTGGAAAAAGAGCGCTACCTGGACTGGAGTTCGCACTCAGAGGCGGGCAGGGGACCGATGCCGCTCGGCAGCCCGTATGTCTTCCAAAGCGACAGCGAGTTCATCGCCGGCTATTTGGAAATGTTCTTCCGCAACCCGCATGCCTTTGCCGACAAAAACATCACCCTCTACCGCGCCTTTGAGCGCCTGTTCGGTTGGGACCCGCGCCAGGCCTGGGAGCAGGACTTTGATGCATACGTCCGCTCCAACCGGCTGGCATACGAAAGCGGCAAGCCGCTGAAAACTGCCGGTCTCACCTGATTGCGGCTATGCCCCCGGCGCGGTACTCCACCCGCACCCCGCCGTTCTCCATCCACCACACCTCATCTGCAAACCGGTCAATGAAATACCGGTCGTGCACCACTGCCAGCACAGTACCCCCATACTGGCTGAGGGCGGTCTCAAACTGGGTACGGCTGGGGATGTCGAGGTGGTTGATGGGTTCATCCAACAGCAGGCAGCTGCAGCCCTCACAGATCAGCTTGGCAAGCATCAGGCGCGAGCGCTGCCCGTAGCTTAAATAGCGCACCTGCTTGGTGGGTTCGTCGCCCAGCAGCAGGAAGGCAGACAGGTAGCTGCGCGCTTCGGTCTCGTTTGGAAATTTGGATATCACCGTCTCCACCGCCGTCAATTCCAGTTCAAGGCTGCTTTGCTCCTGGTCCATCATGCCCATTTGCACGGAAGGACCCATCACGATCCGGCCGGCAAGGGGCGGCAGTTCACCCGCGATGGTGCGTAGCAGCGTGGTCTTGCCCGCCCCGTTGGGCCCGGTGATCACAATGCGCCTGCCCGCCAATGCCTGCAGGCGCAGGTTATGCAGCAGGGGGGCATCCGGGCGGTAGCCAACGCTGAGGTTCTCCAGCTCGAACACAGACTGCCCGAGGTGTTTCAGCTTGCCAAAGGTAAAGCGCGCCTGGGGTGCATACGCCGGTTTTTCAACCCGCTCTTCCGAATCCAGGTAATGCTCCAGGCGTTTTTCACGGGCTTTGGCTTTCTTGGCAACCTTCTTGGCCATGGCATGGTGGTAATCCTTGGCACCCTTGATTTTCATCTCTGGTCCGCCGATACGGATAGAACTGGCCTGCCGTTCGGTCCAGGCAGCCTGGTTCCTGGCGCGGGCGATATCCTGCTTCATCTGGCGTACCCTTATGCGCTGGTCGTTGTACTCGGCCAGCTGGTGCTCGAACTCCACCTGGTGCTGTTCGAGGTAGGCGCTGTAGTTGCCGGGGTACTCGCGCACCTTATGCTGCAACATGTCCATCTCCAGGATTTGGGTGACGGTGTTATCCAGGAAGGTGCGGTCGTGGCTGACGATCAGTACCCCGCCGGGCAAGCCACTCAGCCAGGTTTCCAGCCATTCGAGCATGCGGATATCGAGATGGTTGGTGGGTTCGTCCAGCAGCAGCACCTGGGGGTCCTGCAGCAGCACCAGTGCCAGCGACAGGCGGGTTTTCTGCCCGCCGCTCAGGTGGGCTGCCGGCATGTCCTGGTCGAGCTCAGACAGCCCCAACCCCTTCAGGATCTCCCCCACCCGGCCGGGGTCGGCTGCCTGGATGCGCTGCAGCAGGGTATCGTACTGGCGTACAAGCTGCGGATCGTGCGGGGCTTTGGCGATGGAAGCCGAGAGGGCTGCCAGTTCATCCTCCAGGGCGGAGATGCTGCCGACGGCTTTACCCAGGATCTCTGCCACGCTGGCATCCTTCTCAGGCTCGAAGCCCTGCGACAGGTAGCCGATGCGCAGGGCAGGGTCGCGGTGGATCGAGCCGGAGGTCGGCGGTTCCAGCCCGGCTAAAATGCGCAGCAGGGTGGTCTTGCCGCAGCCGTTGGCGCCCACCAGCCCGATGCGGTCGCCCGGGTTGATGGAAAAGGTTGCGTCTTTAAATAATGTTTGCAGTTCGAAGGACTTACTTAAATGATGAGCGGTAAGCATATCCGCCTCCATGTTTGCTGATGACCAGGCCAAACCCGCCCGAAAGGGCAGCATTACCCACATGCACAGCAAAGGCTGCCGGGGCAGGAGTCAGGGGGTGTTTACCGCGTGCAAATCACTGTACTTTCTCTTTCTGTTAGCGAACAACTTAAGCATACCCGAAGGGGGGCAGGTTTGTCAATATGGGAGGTGCCTTCAGGCGTCTGCACGCTGCCCGGCGCGTGTCAGGATGACCACCGCCGCCAGGATGAGCGCCCCGCCTGCCAGCTTGAGAGGCGAGAGGGATTCGTTCAACAGCAGCCCGGCCAGTACGACCGCCACGACCGGTTCGAGGGTGGAGACGGTGGCGGCGTTGGTAGGGCCGATGCGCACGATGCCCGCCATGAAGGTGGTGATGGCCACCACCGTGCAGAGCACGGCGATGCCCAGGATGGCCAGCCAGCCCCCGGGGGTGGAAGGCAGGACAGTGCCGCGCACGGCTGCCAGCCCGCCGTACACCAGCCCGGCGGATGCCATGATCACAGCCGATGCAGGCAGCGCCTGTACATTTTGCATCACCCTGGAGCCGGCCACGATGTACACCGAGTAGATGACGGCTGCGCCCAGCCCCAGTATGATCCCGAGGGGGGTGCCCTCGCTGCTGAAGCCGATCGTCAGGAAGGCGCCTGCCAGCGCCAGCCCCAGCGCAGCCAGCTTGACCGGGGTGATCTTATCCTTGAGGAAGATGGCTGAAAGGACGGTCACCAGCACCGGGTAGAGGTAGAGCAGCAGCGATACCAGGCTGGCGGATGCCATGGTAAGGGCGTTGAAGTAACACATCGACTGGCCGACGTAACCCAGCCCGCCCATCAGGAAGAGGTGGAAGAGGGTTCTGCCGCGCGGCAGGGGGATCTTGCGCACGAACAGGATGGCGAACATCAGGACGGCGGCGGTGAGGAAGCGCAGGAAGAGCACCGTGATGGGGTCTGCGCCGGAGGCGTAGGCATAGCGCGCCAGGATGGGCATGATGCCGAAGGAGACAGCCGAGATGATGGTGAAAATGTACCCGCTGAAGCGCCGCATGGGAGATAGTATAGCAGAAAGCCGTCTTGCCAGCCTGCCTAAAGGTTGATATAATCTTTTTGCAATTGGAGGGGCGCGTAGCTTCGCAGACCCAGCGGGCTGTTGGTTAGAGCGCCAAAGGAAGTTAACAAATGAATATGGGCGCGTAGCTCAGTTGGTTAGAGCGCACGGTTCACATCCGTGAGGTTCGGAGGTTCGAGCCCTCTCGCGCCCACTTGAAACACCCTGTGTTGCAGGGTGTTTTTGTTTTTAAACGGTTCACATCCGAGCCCCCTCCGGGGGTGCTGCGCGAAGGTCCGCAGGTTCGAGCCACCTGCCCTGGAGTGGCTTGTTCCTTTGCATAAAAATTATATAGATGCAATGCATTAATATGCGTCAACCTCACCGTGTAATCAAACAACACGTGATAAAATAACTTTATCATCATCCACTTATTACTATAAACAGTTGAATACTGGGATTGATTTTGTTTTCAGGAGTGTGCATCACAGACCTTAATTGACAAGGCTGAAGGGCGGAAGACACTAATGATCACAAAGGTTGTCACTCGAAGCTATCCATAAGACAGGGGGAAAATGGACGAACAGCAAAAGTATTTCGCTCACACCAATGACCGTGGAAAAGAGCACTGGCAGTTATTAAAAGACCATTTAAGGAATACTGCTCATCTGGCCAGGTCTTTTGGTGAGGATGCTGGCATTGGCGATCTTGCATACACGGTTGGTTTGCTGCATGACCTGGGAAAATATTCAGAGCAATTCCAGGCTCGCTTGGAGGGGAAACATATAAGAGTTGACCATTCCACTGCAGGCGCAATCGAACTCTGTAAATTATATGAAAAGACCGAACAGGAACCCCTTGCAAAACTGCTTGCTTATTGCATTACCGGGCACCATACAGGGATGCTTGATCACGGTGATTCCACTGACCTTGCTGGAGACGGAACCCTCTCCAGCCGAATAAAAACCCGTGTGCAAGATTACAGTGCTTATCTGGATGAAATTGATCAGGCAGAGTTCGAGTTACCTTCCCACCTTGGCATTCAGCCGATAAAGAACAACTGGGGTTTTTCTTTGGCTTTCCTGACACGGATGGTCTTTTCTACCCTGGTAGATGCAGACTTTCAGGAAACCGAAACGTTTATGAAATGCAGTATGGACAGGGGCGGGTTTGAAAACCTCGAAACATTACGGGACAGATTTAATGCTTATCTTGAAAGGTTCAACAATCCTAAACGGGAGATCGACCGTATCAGGACGGAAACACTCCAGGCTTGCGTACGGAATGCAGAACTTGATAAAGGTTTCTTCACTTTTACTGTGCCAACCGGGGGAGGTAAAACCCTTGCGTCCATGGCTTTTGCCCTTAACCATGCTGTATATCATGGCATGAAGAGAATCATTTATGTCATACCTTTTACTACTATCATCGAGCAGAATGCAGATGTATTCAAACAGATTTTAGGTTCAGAAAGCATCCTGGAACATCACTCCAATTTTGATTGGGAACAGGGAACCGGTGCTGGTTCAGGGAATGCCGATAACCAAACCAACAGCACCTTATCGAAGTTAAAACTTGCGTCTGAGAACTGGGATATCCCGATTGTGGTGACCACCAACGTACAGTTTTTTGAATCACTTTACTCAAACCGTTCATCCCGCACCAGAAAGCTACATAACCTGGCGCAAAGTGTGATCATTTTTGACGAAGCCCAGGTGCTTCCCAAGGAATACCTTTTTCCCTCCATGTATGCTGTACGCGAACTAGTTGTCAATTATGGGGCAAGCGCAGTGTTTTGCACTGCTACTCAACCGGACCTGGGAAAGTTCCTGCCGGAAGGCTGTACTTTGACCGAACTTGCTCCAGACCCACAAAAACTGTTCGATTTCTACCATCGGGTCGATGTTGTCAGTTTGGGTAAACTACCGGATGAGGACTTGCTGGTTAGGTTGAACAACCACAAACAGGCATTATGCATTGTCAATACCCGGCGGCATGCCAGGGAACTATACATAGGTCTCACAGGTGAAGGTGCGTTTCACCTATCCACACTGATGTGCCCGGCACACCGCAAGCAGGTGATAAAACAGATACGCTCCAGGCTTATGGCTGGCAAGGCCTGCCGGTTGGTCTCCACTTCGGTCATGGAAGCTGGGGTGGACCTGGATTTCCCGGTCGGTTACCGGGCAGTTGCCGGGCTTGATTCAATCAACCAGGCGGCTGGGCGCATCAACCGGGAAATGCGCCGGGGTGTAGAGAAACTCTTTATTTTTGAGCCGGAGACTCCCCATATCAAGAAAACGCCAGGGTATATCGCGCAGAATATTGAGGTCACCCGAAGCGTCCTCAGGGATTTTTCTGAAAAATCCATTTCGATCGATGCCATCCAGTCATACTTTTCACTGTTGTACAGCCTGAAAAACAGGCATGATTTTGATTATAAGGACATACTTGCTTGTTTCAATAAGAGCCAGCCTGACAGGCTGGACTTCGCAACTGCTGCTGAAAAATTCCGCATCATCGAGGATGATACGGTTTCCATTATTATTCCTTATGACCAAGCTGCTAGGGTGACAATTGAGGACATGAAAGCCACTCCCTACCCGGCATCCCTATTGCGTAAACTTCAGCCTTATACGGTCAATATCTATGTAAATGAGTATCACTCCATGGCACGTCTTGGAGTAATCGAGATGGTTGCAGGAAAATTTGCAGTACTCACAGATATGGATTTATATAAACCTGAAACAGGGTTGGATATTCCCGCCAGGTCAGGCGGTGATGCGTTGTTTTTCTAGAAGCATCTATTGAAACAGAAAGGAGGTACAGCGAATGGGATATGGATTTATTGTTCGAGTGAGTGGACCTTACGCCTTGTTTACCCGTCCAGAAATGAAGGTCGAACGGGTCAGCTACGATGTGATCACCCCGTCTGCTGCCCGGGGGATACTGGAGGCAGTATACTGGAAGCCCGCGATCCGATGGGTGATCGACAAGATTCATGTATTGAATGAGATTCGGTTCGCGAATATCCGCCGCAACGAGGTTAAAGATAAGATTTCCACAGATAATGTGAAGAAGGTGATGAAAGGGGGTGAGGGGGAGTTGTTCATTTCATCAACCGAATCCCGCCAGCAGCGCGCCTCAATGGTATTACGTGATGTGGACTATGTCATTGAGACGCACTTTGAGAAGAATGATCTCAAATGGGGGGAAAAGGACAGCGAGGAAGGTCATTACAACATTGCTCTGCGCCGCTTGAGGCAGGGGCAGCATTTTCACGCTCCATGCCTTGGTACCCGTGAATTTCCCGCAAGGGTGGTCCTACTTGAACAGCATAGCGAAATTCCAGAAAGTGCCATAAACGGCGAGCGGGACCTCGGCTGGATGCTCTATGACATGGATTTTGCCAATCCGCGCGATATCCAGCCCAGGTTCTTTAAAGCCTGCCTGCAAGAAGGTATTCTGGACCTCAAAGGGATCGAGGTGCGCCAATGATCCTGCATGCCCTGTACAGATATTATGAGATCCTGCTGCGGGATCCCAAAATTGAGATAGCCCTACCGGGGTATAGTTCAGCCAACGTGAATTTTGCGCTGAACCTTTCAAAAGACGGGGATCTCCTGGATCTGTTCCCATTCTCAACCAGGATCGTGCAAGGAAAGAAGGAACGCGAGATTCCCAGTGTACATATGAATGTTCCAGAGAGAGTAAGCCTTACTTCAGGTGTAAACCCAAGTTTTATTTGCGATAAAGCAGTCTACGTTTTAGGAATTTCTAACAAAGATTACAAAGACCCTGATTTTATTAATAAATGTTATGAGGCCTTTAAGAAATTCAATATAGAGCTATTGTCCAGGGCAAACAGCCCGGTTTCCAGGGCTGTGACCGCATTTTTGGAAAAATACGAACCAGCTACCGCCCGGCTCAACCCGGTTATTTCCAGGCACCTGGCAGAATTAGAGAAGGGAGCGATTCTAATATTTTGGGTGGAGAACCAGAATGTACTGGATGACCCGGAGGTCAGGCGGGTTTGGGAAGAGCACTGTCTGCAGGGTGACTCTAAACTAATGCAATGCCTGGTAAGCGGTGAGAAAGCTCCGATCGCTCGTCTGCATCCAAATTTTCAGGGCGTACGCGATACAAAAATGTCCGGGGCTTACCTGGTTTCTTTCAATGAGAGGGCTTACGAATCCTACAACCGTAAAGAAGAGCAAGGTTTAAATTCCCCAGTCAGCCAGCGAGTAGCCTCGGGTTATGGTGTGGCACTCAATTACCTTCTTTCCGCCTCCAATTCAAACCGCAAGATTCATATAGGCGATGCAACGGTGGTCTATTGGGCAGAAAGCACTGACACCAGGTATGGCAATATGTTCGCTTCACTGCTCAATCCTGATTTTGTGGAAGGTGCACCTGAAAGGCCGCAGCAAGCCCGCCAGGAAACGGAAGAACTTCTGGGGCGAGTAGCTAAAAAAGTTGAACGGGGGCAGGGAATGGATATTGAACAACTCTCCCAAGGCCTGGAATCGTCGACACCCTTTTATGTGCTTGGTCTTTCGCCCAATGCTTCCAGGATTTCGGTCCGGTTTTTTATCAATGACGCTTTTGAGAAATTCATTACCCGTATTATTAGCCATTATGAAGACCTGAAAATCGTCAAAGAGTATCCGGATCAACCCGACAGGATATCCATCTATCGAATAATCAATGAATGCGTCTCACCAAAAATTGGAAAGCGGGAGGAAGAAATTAAATCTCGCTTGAGTCTTATAGGAGGCGCTTTATTACGATCTATTTTGACTGGCACTCCATATCCTGAGAGCCTGTACTCATTCATCATCAACCGCGTGCGGGTCGATATGGATGATAAAGAAAAACATCACTACAAGGTGAATTACGTGCGTGCCGCAGTGATCAAAGCCTGTTTGCTGCGCAAATATCGGAACTATGTTAACCATCCATATAAGGAGGTCTTGCAAATGTCGCTGAATGAAGAATTCACTAACCCCGCCTATGTGCTGGGGCGCCTTTTCGCTGTCCTTGAGAAGGCTCAAACAGAGGCGGTTGGCGATGCAAATGCATCGATCAAAGACCGTTACTTTGCATCTGCTTGCGCTACCCCTGCCAGTGTATTTCCTGTCCTGCTGAAGCTCTCGCAGCACCACACAGCCAAAGCGAAGTTTGGCAAAACAACCGACCATCGTATTCAACAGCTTCTGAGCTTGCTCGAAGCAGTGGGCAAGCCTTTTCCATCCCGTCTGTCTCTGGACGAGCAGGGCATTTTCATCCTTGGGTATTATCACCAGCGTGCTGCTTTCTATGTTAAGACGGCGGAAGAATCAGCTGAAACAACCGCAGCTGAATTTGAGGAATAAAAGGAGACTCAACCATGACCACCCCTATCAAAAATCGCTATGAGTTTGTCTTGTTCTATGATGTCGAAAATGGCAACCCGAATGGTGATCCGGATGCCGGCAATATGCCTCGCATCGACCCCGAAACAGGCTATGGGATCGTTACCGATGTTTGCTTGAAACGCAAGGTCCGCAATTACGTGGAACTGGTCAAGGGTAACACCCCTGGATATCGCATTTACATCAAGGAGGGCATACCCTTGAACCAGAACCATGTTGAAGCATACCAGGCAGTAGGAGCAACACCCGGGCAGAAAGCTGAGGCGCCCAAGGTGAATGAGGCACGGGCATGGCTGTGTGCCAACTTCTTCGATGTCCGTACTTTTGGGGCAGTGATGACTACCGGGGACAACTGCGGCCAGGTGCGTGGGCCGGTGCAGATCAATTTTTCGCGCAGTATTGACCCGATCGTGCAGCAGGAGATCACCATCACCCGCCAGACGGTCACACGGGTTGAGGATGCAGAAAAAGAGCGTACCATGGGGCGCAAGCACATCGTGCCTTATGCTTTGTACCGCGCCGAAGGATATGTGTCTGCCCGGCTGGCAGGGGATCCAGGGAAAGGGACAGGCTTTTCCGAGGATGATCTGGAGCTGTTCTGGGATGCCCTGGTGAACCTGTTTGAGCACGACCATTCAGCTGCCCGGGGCAAGATGGCTGTAAGAAAACTGTTCGTTTTTAAGCACGAGAGTGACCTGGGTAATGGACCTTCGCACCTGTTGTTCGATACCATATCTGTCAAGAAGACCAGTCCAGAAGTGCTGCCGCGCAGTTTCTATGATTACGAAATCTCGATCGACATGGCGAAAGTACCGGAAAAGGTCGCTGTGGTCGAAAAGTTGTAAAAATGGAATTCCGTTCTGACGATCTCTTGCCACTTTCTGGCATACAGCATTTCATGTTCTGCCGCAGGCAATGGGCGCTGATCCATGTTGAGAATCAGTGGCGTGAAAATGCCCTTACCATTCAGGGAAAGGCTTTGCACAAGCATGCTGATGAACCCTTTATTATTGAAAAGCGGAGGGGTATTATCGTCTCACGTTCAGTTCCCATTGCTTCTTACACACTGGGTCTAAGTGGAAAAAGTGATATTGTTGAGTTTACAGAATCGTCAGAAGGTGTTCATTTGCCGGGACGGGTGGGTTATTATAAGCCTGTCCCGGTAGAATATAAGCGTGGTAGTCCAAAAAATGATCGCTGCGACGAAGCCCAATTATGTGCTCAAGCCATGTGTCTGGAAGAGATGCTCTCCACAGAGATACCGTTGGGTTACTTGTTCTATGGCGAAACAAAGCACAGGGAAGAAGTGATTTTTGATGATAATCTTCGCAGCTTGGTTACAAAAATGTGTGCAGAGATGCATGCTTATTTTGCCAGAGGATATACCCCGCTTGTAAAACGATCAAGAGCCTGTCGTTCATGTTCCTTGATGGATATTTGTCTTCCTGAATTTCTGGACAATGCGACAACCGCTTCTCTTTACATAAAGCAGCATATAGAAAATGACTGAATCATGAAACACCTGGCGAATGTCTTATACATAACAACTCCAGAATCATATTTGATGCTTGAAGGCGAATCAATTGTTTTAAGAAGAGATAACAACCCAGCATTGTCTATTCCGTTGATCAATCTGGAGAATATTGTTTGCTTTAATTATCAAGGGGTAAGTCCTGCTTTGATGGGCGCATGTGCTGAAAGGAATATTGGATTAAGTTTTATTACTCCCTATGGCCGCTTTCTTGCCCGGGTTTCTGGCAGGGTCAAAGGGAATGTGTTGTTAAGAAAAAAGCAATATTTACTATCAGAGGATGAAAGCCAAAGCACGACTTTAGCTAAATCGTTCCTGACAGGAAAACTCTACAACGCTAGAAAAGTCATAGAAAGGGTAATCCGAGACCACGCATTACTGGTTGATGTGCAGGAATTAAAAACAGTATCTACTTCTTTGAAACAAACTCTCAATATACTCCAGAAATGTGAAACCCGAAGCGAACTGATGGCACATGAGGGCAATTCAGCCAGGGAATATTTTGGGGTTTTTAATCAACTCATTCTGCAACAACAGGATGAATTTAGATTTGAAGAGCGCTCACGGCGTCCGCCTCTTGATAAGGTAAATGCATTGCTCTCATTCTTTTACTCTATTCTTGCAAATGAAGTGGTTACAGCATTGGAAACTGTTGGTCTGGACCCATATGTGGGATTCTTACATACTGATCGTCCTGGAAGACCTTCACTAGCTTTGGACTTAATGGAAGAATTACGCCCGGTCTTCGCTGACCGGTTAGTCCTTAATCTGATCAATCGTAAACAGGTCTCAGGCAAAGGCTTCATTCAAAAAGAAAGTGGGGGCATCCTGATGGATGATGAAACAAGAAAAGCAGTTCTGAATGCATGGCAAGAGAGAAAAAAAGAAGAGATCATTCACCCTTTTCTCAAAGAAAAGATTTCATTTGGATTGATCCCTTACGTTCAAGCATTACTTTTAGCAAGGCACTTGAGGGGCGATCTGGATGCTTATCCACCTTTCTTTTGGAGTTAGGGATAATAACATGTTGATAATAATCACGTATGATGTGAACACAGAATTAAATGCTGGGAAGAAAAGATTGCGAATGGTAGCGAAAGCCTGTAAGAATTATGGACAGCGGGTTCAAGATTCTGTATTTGAATGCATTATTGATAATGCAGCTTTTACACAATTACGGATTAATCTTGAAAAGATCATTGATCCAGAAAAGGATAGCCTGCGTTATTACATACTTGGTAATGAGTGGAAGGGAAAAGTAATTCATGTTGGAGTAAAGAGAGATATAGACCTGCAAGGATTAATCATCGCGTGATCTGCGAACCCGAAGCACCCAAAAAGATAAGTATTGATTCGCAAGGATTTTTGAACTTTAACACTCCAAATATTGCTTAAAACCACAAAGATATGGCGAAATCTTTCGTGATCGTTGAGAGGATACAGTATATATGGGTGTGTAAATTCGTATTATCTTAAATGTTGCGGTCGCCCCCCCCGCGGGGGGCGTGGATTGAAACTGTCATCCACCACCACCCTTCCGTCAATCCAATAGTCGCCCCCCCCGCGGGGGGCGTGGATTGAAACTACCAGTCGAATAATCAATTAAATCACCCTTGAAGTCGCCCCCCCCGCGGGGGGCGTGGATTGAAACAGTAAACAATCAAGGCGGCGGTTGATGATGAAAGTCGCCCCCCCCGCGGGGGGCGTGGATTGAAACTCCTAAATATTTTGACGCATAGGACCATACACCCGTCGCCCCCCCCGCGGGGGGCGTGGATTGAAACCCGCAGGGATATACCGGCGTCGAAAGCACGGCGGTCGCCCCCCCCGCGGGGGGCGTGGATTGAAACATTTTACGTCTCCTTTCAAATTATCTCGGCCAGGTCGCCCCCCCCGCGGGGGGCGTGGATTGAAACTGGTGTACGAGGGTAGACGATGATGCAACCCCGCGTCGCCCCCCCCGCGGGGGGCGTGGATTGAAACTGGGATCTGACACCGGCAGAGACATACCTGGCGAGTCGCCCCCCCCGCGGGGGGCGTGGATTGAAACTTTTGTAATTCCGCCAGGGCAAGCTCCAGGACCGGTCGCCCCCCCCGCGGGGGGCGTGGATTGAAACCCAACCCCTGTTTGTACCCAGCAATTCCGTTACGTCGCCCCCCCCGCGGGGGGCGTGGATTGAAACATTTCCACCGGCTGCTTTTGCCATCTGCTCAGTGGTCGCCCCCCCCGCGGGGGGCGTGGATTGAAACAGTAAGGTTGGCAGAATCAACTCTGTCCATGATCGTCGCCCCCCCCGCGGGGGGCGTGGATTGAAACATTTTTCGAGTAGGAATACCCTCCGCCCCCGCCGGTCGCCCCCCCCGCGGGGGGCGTGGATTGAAACTGCCCGGACGATATGGCGCTTCGATCACCCTGGAGTCGCCCCCCCCGCGGGGGGCGTGGATTGAAACCAGATCTCCGTATCCTTCCAGGCGTAATACCATTGTCGCCCCCCCCGCGGGGGGCGTGGATTGAAACGTCCAGGGCATCAAGTGCAGCCTTGATAGCAACGTCGCCCCCCCCGCGGGGGGCGTGGATTGAAACATGATGGAATCGCTGGTGAAGGGCGTCGGCAGGGTCGCCCCCCCCGCGGGGGGCGTGGATTGAAACTCTGCAGGCCAATATTTTCCCGCTGTTTGCGGCACGTCGCCCCCCCCCGCGGGGGGCGTGGATTGAAACCTGCACTGCATCCGGTCGTGTGCATACCCCGCTAGTCGCCCCCCCCGCGGGGGGCGTGGATTGAAACCCTGGGCTGATTATCAGGTATCGCAAGTCCCGGAAGTCGCCCCCCCCGCGGGGGGCGTGGATTGAAACCCAGTTATGTGCGTGTTCCCACCACGCCGCTGCCGTCGCCCCCCCCGCGGGGGGCGTGGATTGAAACGATCTGCTCACGCATATTACGGTCTTTGATCTCAGTCGCCCCCCCCCGCGGGGGGCGTGGATTGAAACTCTATCATCCTGCCCTGGTCGTCAGCACACCTGGTCGCCCCCCCCGCGGGGGGCGTGGATTGAAACTCCGCTGTTGCCCTGGGTTCGATTCCCGGCGCCGTCGCCCCCCCCGCGGGGGGCGTGGATTGAAACATGTATTAATTGACAAGCCGATTAATTACACTCGTCGCCCCCCCCGCGGGGGGCGTGGATTGAAACAAGTGGTGGGTGCGTGAAAACAATAAGTTCGTTGTCGCCCCCCCCCCCGCGGGGGGCGTGGATTGAAACAATAATAAGAGCGGAAATATCAGGATAGTGAAAAAGTCGCCCCCCCCGCGGGGGGCGTGGATTGAAACCTTGTACCAAATCTTAGGAGATCCGGTCTCTTTGTCGCTCCCCCCGCGGGGGGCGTGGATTGAAACCTGAGCAGCAAGGGCGGGTCCAGCGCGCCGGCGGTCGCTCCCCCCGCGGGGGGCGTGGATTGAAACCTCCAAGAATTTGAGGAAGGAATTCGTAAGAAGTCGCTCCCCCCGCGGGGGGCGTGGATTGAAACCCACTCGGTTGTCGATATGTTCGCTGATGTACCAGTCGCTCCCCCCGCGGGGGGCGTGGATTGAAACCGGAAGGATGATACAAAATGAAAAAATGTGAAGCTGTCGCTCCCCCCGCGGGGGGCGTGGATTGAAACCAGCCCTGAAAGCTGCTCGTTGATCTCGATATCGTCGCTCCCCCCGCGGGGTTGTTCCCCCTACCCCGGGAAAATAAAGAACGCCAGGCCGAAGATGGCGTACACCGCCAGCAGGGCGTACTGGATTCTGCCCCCTGGTTTTGTTATAATGACCGTCACAAACCATGGCACACAAACACGCTCACCCCGAACTGGAATACAACCACGACTATAACGGCGACGACCGCAGCAATGAACACCGGACGCTGGTAGTGGTCATCTTCACCGTGCTGATGATGATTTTTGAGATCGCCGGCGGCAGCCTGTTCGGCTCAATGGCGCTGCTGGCAGACGGCTGGCACATGGGCACGCATGCGGTCGCCCTGGGCATCACCCTGCTGGCGTACATGTACTCGCGCCGGCATGCCCGCAACCCGAAGTTCACCTTCGGCACCGGCAAGGTGGGAGTGCTGGGGGGCTACACCAGTGCGCTTTTGCTGCTGGTGGTGGCGGGTTTCATGGTGGCCGAATCCATCGGACGCCTGGTCACACCGCAGGGCATCCAGTTCAATGAAGCCTTGATCGTGGCGGGGATCGGGCTGACCGTCAACCTGGTCAGCGCCTTGCTGCTGGGCGGGGGGCACGGGCACAGCCATGCCGGGGAAGAACATCATGCCCACGCGCATTCCGACCACAACATCCGGGCGGCTTACCTGCATGTGCTGGCGGACGCGCTGACCTCGGTCTTTGCCATCCTGGCGCTGGTGGCGGGCAAGTGGCTGGGCTGGATCTGGATGGATGCAGTGGTGGGCATCGCCGGGGCGGTTGTGATCACGCGCTGGGCGATCGGGCTGATTTTGGATACCGGCCGAATCCTGTTGGACAGCAGCGTGGATACCCATTTGATGGAAACAATGCGCGAACGCATCGAAGCCGATGCCGACAACCAGATCTGCGACCTGCACGTCTGGCGGGTCGATTCAGAGCACCTGATGGCGACCATTTCAGTTGTGACCAACCAGCCGCGCCCGGCGGAGCATTACCGCCAGCTGCTGGACGGGCTGGACGGGCTGGTGCATGTCATAATTGAAGTGAACGCCTGCGATTGTTTATAATACTGGTAGAACGTCTTATGGAGAAAAAATCATGAAGATCAGCGCACGCAATGTACTCAAGGGAACTGTAAAAGCCATCCATCCCGGCGCCGTAAACGCCGAAGTGATCATCACCCTGCTTGGCGGGGCAGAAATTGTCTCGGTTATCACCCTCAGCTCGGTCGAAACCCTCGGGCTGGTGGTCGGCAAGCCGGTCTATGCGGTTGTCAAAGCATCGAATGTGATGGTGGCTGTAGAAGAATAATCAGGCTATCCGGCTCCAGGGTATTTCGGAAGGGATGCCCTGGAGCAGGTTCGCCATGTGGCGCAGGAGGGGGTAATCCTGCCAGTTAGCTTTGCCTGCTTTTTCCAGCACTGTAACAGCGCGCGCTGTACTGTTAATAATTTCCACGGCTTCGAGCGTTTCGCCTGCCATCTCGAGGCGCGCTTCGGCAAACGAATAGCCCTTCCCGAGCAGCCTGCCCAGGCGGGCGGTGCGTCCGGCGAACACGGTCACGTACAGGTCGCCGGCTCCGGGCAGCTGGTAGACCAGGTTCCCGTCCCCGCCCATCCATTCCACCAATTTGCGCATTTCCACCAGGCTCTGGGCGAACAAAGCCGCCTGCGGGTTGAAGCGGTTGGCCAGCCCATCCGGTCCCTTTGCTTCGTGCTCACCAACGACCAGGTTGATCCCCATGGCATAGGCGTTCTTGAGGGCGGCGCAGGCTTCCACCCCGATCGGGTCGGTTGAGGTTTGGGCGTGGTAGTATTCCGTGCGGAACAGGCCGGCGATCCAGTTTAGCAGCCTGGCATCCTGCCCGCAGAAGACCACGCCGGTGTGGCGGCGGGCAGCCAGCTCCTGGGCGATGCACGGTCCGCCGATGGCGTGCAGGGGGATCTTCCCTTTCAGCCCATCCGGCAGCCAGGCATCTTCAGCCTGCGGCACCGTCAGCAGGCTGCCGTCCGGCTGGTCGAACAATCCCTTGGTGACCGATATGACCGGGGTGCCGGGGGTAAAATGACGGCCAGCCTGGCTGGCAAACCAGTGCACCCCGAAGCTGCTTACCCCGCTTACCACCAGGTCGGCACCTTCCAGCGCCCGGGGAAGGTCATCCACAAAGTAGGGCTGGATGGAAGGGGGTAACTCACGCTGGTGTTTGGGGTGGATGCGGGTCTCATTCAGGCTGCGGATGATGTCATCATCCAGCGGGGTGCCCACCAGGCGGACGGTGTGGTTATTGTCTGCCAGCGGCCAGCACAGGGCGCTGCCCATCACGCCGGCCCCAATAATGGTGACAATGCTCATGCTTTCGCCTCCTGCGGCATTTGTTTCTTGTGAATCAATTCCTTCTTCTCAGCGGTTGAGAGGAAAGCGGCTTCGAGCGCATTGTACTGCAGGTGATGGATCATCTCGTGGGTCAGGCCGGCTTTGGGCGCGGCAATATTATATTCATCAGAGATGGTGATGGCGGAGATGCCCGGGTCGTCCGTGCTGAGAGAAGGCTGCAATCCGCGCTCAAGGAAGGTGCGGATGGGATGGGCAGCATAGCCCGTCACCACGCTGGTCTGCACGTTGCTGGTCAGGCTGCACTCGATCCCGGTGCGCTCCTTCTTGAGGAAATCCATCAGGGCAGGGTCCTCAAGCGCGCTCAGGCAGTGCCCGATGCGCTCGGCGCCCAGCCCCTCGAGCGCCTGCCAGATCGAATGCGGTCCGTCCGCTTCCCCGGCATGCACGGTGATATGCCAGCCGGCATTGCGCGCTGCCCGGAAGTGCTCCACAAATCCCTCTCCGGGGAAGTTGGCTTCGTCTCCTGCCAGGTCGAGGGCGGTGATGGCGTGCCTGTGCGCCAGCAAGGCTTTCAGCTCCTGCCAGCCTTTCTCCGCGCCGTACGTGCGGCTGATGATGCCGATCAGATTGACCTTGATGTCGGTCAGGCGCCTGCCTTCTTCAATCCCTTCGATCACGGCGGCGGTTACTGCTTCCGGGTCCAGCTGGTGGGTTTCCGCCATAAAGAGGGGGCTGAAGCGCAGTTCGACATAATCCAGCCCCTCGGAGGCGGCATCCAGCACATTCTCGCAGGCGATACGGCGGCAGGCGTCCAGGTTTACCATGCCGATGGTCTGCCATTTGAACTTCTGCATGAAAGCCATCACACCGGGCTGCGGTTCTGAGACCTGCACGAATGGCCGCAGCCCATCCAGCGTAGCAGCCGGCAGGGGCAGGTTATAGCGCTGCCCCAGCTCCAGGATAGTGGACAGGCGCACGCAGCCGTCGAGGTGGCGGTGCAGTTCGCACAGGGGAAAAGCTGGATCGATCATCGAGGGAAGGGAAGTCATTGGTTCACCGGGAGTAAAAGATTAACGCTTGCTGCCTGCAACTATACTATGAATTGCCCGGGCAGGTACAACTTTTTCGTCCTGCCTGCGTATATAGAGTGAGGTGAATACCATGACTGAATCGCAAACCAAACGGGGTGTGCCCTGGTACCTGTGGCCCTTTTGGGCAATCTGGCGGCTGGTGATCTTGATCATCAGTGTGACCGGCAGGGTGGTGGGGGCTGTCATCGGGCTGGCGCTGCTGATCGTGGGGGTGGTGGTCAGCCTGACGGTGGTTGGCGCTATTGTGGGCGTGCCGCTCATCATCTTTGCCCTGCTATTGATCGTTCGAAGCCTGTTTTAGGCCGGCAATTGGATAATTGTGCTCCGGGTGCCCCTGGAGTTTCCTGCTTTTCAGGGGGTGTTGCACGGGCATCCGGCTTTATAATGGGGGAATATGAAACTGACACTGCACCGCACTTTCCCTGAAGACCTGCACGCTGCCTGGAATGACCTGCTTTCGAAAAGCACCACCCATGTTCCCTTCCTGCGCTACGAGTACCAGAAAGACTGGTGGGCCACGCGCGGTGGAGGAGAATGGCAGCAGGCTGACCTGTTGATCGTGACTGCCCATGAGGGGGATACCCTGGTTGGGGTAGCCCCCCTCTTCTACACACCGCAGACGGGAAAACCTTCCCTGTTGCTGGTTGGGGCGGTGGAGATCTCCGATTACCTGGATATCATCGCCCTGCCCGGTAAACTTGAACCCTTCCTGGCTGCGCTGCTGGATTTTCTGGGGGGGGTGGACCATCCCTGGCAGGAGCTGGTATTGCACAACCTGCTGGATGATTCACCCAGCCTGCCGGCTTTGCAGGCGCTGGCTGGCCGCCTGGGCAAGGAATGCCGGGTCGAGGTGTTGCAGCGTTCTCCCTATATTCCACTTCCAACCGATTGGGAGACCTACCTGGCGGGGGTGGACAAGAAGCAGCGCCACGAGATCCGGCGCAAGATGCGGCGGGCTGCCGAGCTGGAAGTGCCTGCCAGCCTGTATATTGTGGAAGATGCTGCCAGCCTGGATGCGGAGATCGAGGCTTTCCTCGGCCTGATGGCGCAGGATGAAGCCAAGGCGCGCTTCCTGACCGGGCCCATGCAGGAGCAGATGCGCCAGACCATGCGCATGGCCTTCACCTGCGGCTGCCTGAACCTGGCCTTTTTGCAGTTCGGAAAGGAAAAGGCGGCTGCCTACCTGAGCTTTGATTACCTCAACCGGATCTGGGTGTACAATTCTGGCTTTAATCCGCGCTACTTTGAAACCTCTCCCGGCTGGGTGCTGCTGGGGCATATGATCCAGTGGGCGATCAGCAACGGGCGCGAAGCGCTCGATTTCATGCGCGGCGATGAGGAGTACAAGTATCGTTTCGGGGCGGTTGACCGGCATGTGGTCAAAGCTACCCTCACCCGCTGAGCCTTCAATATGAATTTCCTGGTTTGTGCAAATTTGGGTCTGGTACAATTATCGTTGCACAAGAAATTATCCTGAATTAACTGGTGCCGTCTATGTTCCGAAAAACCACCCAGCCTGTCTCTACCCAGTCCTTTGTCCCTGGTGAACGTATCACGTCCATCCTCGGGCCCGGCATTATCTGGAAGGGCAATCTGCACGGCAGCGGCGGCATCCGCATCGAGGGCACCTTCGAAGGCGAGATCGCCATCCGCGGCCTGCTGGTGGTCGGTGAGACCGGCCGGGTGACCTGCCCTGAGATGAAAGCCAGCACCGTGGTGGTGGCCGGGCTGGTGCGCGGCAACATTGTGACCGAAAAGCTTGAAATCCGCGGTACCGGCCGGGTGTGGGGGGATGTCTCGGCGGTCTCATTCTCCACCGAAGAAGGCGCTTTCCTGCGCGGGGCGGTACGGATGGAAGAAAAGATTGACCTCAACCTGGAAGAGACTGTCGAAGAACTGCCCCTCGAATTGCAGCCCCCACCCGATTCAGACGGGATTGAGGGAGCAACCTAGCGCATGGATTCGCGAACCCTGATCCTGGCCGGCAGTGAAGTGATGGGCGTCATCGCCGTCATGCTGCTGGCAGGGCTGAGCAAGAGTATCCGCCAGCGCCCGTTGCTTGGTTTCAAGTACCCGCGCCGCGAGGCGGTCATTTCCCTTACCCTCTTCAGCCTGCTTTTAGCGTTGTCCATCCTGTTCTATAGCGGAACCATCCCTGCCCCGCAGCCTTTCGTAAACGTTCCTCGGGAATTATGGCAGCAGCTGGTTGCCGGCCTGGCTGCCCTGCTGCTGGTGCTGGCGCTGCTCTATGTTCGCCGCCAGCCTATCCGCAGCGCAGGCTGGAATAAAGCCATGCTCAGCCCAAGCCTGCGGCTGGGGTTGGCGCTGGCTTTCCTGGCTGTTTTCCTGCGCGGCGCAATCTTTTTGCTCATGGACGGGGTCTCCCCGGCTGAGCTGAGCGGCCTGGTGGTGTGGCTGCTGCTGGCGCTGGCAGAAACCACCATCTTCCAGGGCTACATCCAGCTGCGGCTGACATCCTTTTTCGGCGACCGGTTCGGGTGGCTGGCCGCTGCGGTTGTCTTCCTGCTCTGGCAGCTGCCGCGCCTGCTGTTGCAGCCCGAAACCTTCTGGGTTCGTCTCGGCCTGGCAGCGGTACAGGCATTGTTACTCTCCTGGCTGATGAAGCGCAGCGGGCACGTAGCCGGGATTGCGCTCTACCGGGCTGTTTCTGAGTGGATCTGGCTTCTGTAGATTCCCCTAAATGTGTACAATTGAATATCCTGATTAATGCCGTTTCGAGTGGAGTATGCCATGTTAATGTCCCGCCTGTTCTCGCAAACCCGCCGTGAAGTCCCTGCGGATGCCGAACTGCCTGGCCACCAGCTGCTCATCCGGGCCGGGTACATCCGCCCCCTGGCAGCCGGCATCTTTACCAGCATGCCGCTGGCGCGCCGCAGCCTGGCAAAGATCGAAGCCATCATGCGTTCCGAGATCAACGCCATCGGCGGGCAGGAGATCAGCATGCCGGTGGTGCAGCCGGCTGAGCTGTGGAAAGAGACCGGGCGTTGGTATCAGATCGGCAGCGAGATGGGGCGCTTTAAAGACAAGTTGGAACGGGACATGGTACTGGCAATGACCCACGAGGAAGCGGTGGGCGACCTGGTGCGCAACGAAGTGCGCTCTTACCGCCAGCTGCCTGCCCTGGTGTACCACATCCAGACCAAGTGGCGCGACGATCCCCGCCCGCGGGCGGGCTTGATCCGGGCGCGCGAGTTCACCATGCTCGACAGCTACAGCCTGGATGCAGACTGGGAGGGGCTGGCTGTGCAGTACCAGGCGCATTATGATGCCTACCGCAGGATTTTCGCCCGCTGCGGCGTGCCAGCGGTGACGGTTGAATCGGACACCGGCATGATGGGCGGCAGGGAAGCGCACGAGTTTATGTACCTTTCGCCCTGGGGCGAGGATACGCTGCTGCACTGCGCCGCCTGCGGATATGCCGCCAACCGCGAGGTGGCTGCCTTCCGGCGCCCGGCAGTGGAAGCGGAAGAACCTTTGCCGCTGCAGAAGGTTGCCACACCAGGCGCAAAGACTATCCAGGACCTGGCAGCTTTCCTGGGCATCCCGGCTGCCCGCACTGCCAAGGCGGTCTTCCTGGTGGCAACCCCGGTCCAGCAGGATCCGGAACAGCCTGCGCGTGAAGAGTTCATCTTTGCGGTGGTGAGGGGAGACATGGAACTGAACGAGATCAAGCTGGCCAACACGATCTGCGCGGCGGCGCTGCGCCCGGCAACAGAAGAGGAGATCAAGGCGCTGGGGGCAGCCCCGGGCTATGCTTCACCGGTGGGGCTTGACCTTAAGCGGGGGGATGGTGCTGCCATGCCCGTCAGGGTGGTGGTGGATGAGTTGATTCCGCTCTACAGCAATCTGGTGGCAGGGGCAAATGAGGAGGGCTACCACCTGCTGAATGTCAACTACGGGCGCGATTACACAGCGGACAGCGTTGCCGATATCGTCTCGGCTGCGGAGGGGTATGGCTGCCCGCATTGCGGCAGTGCTATGCAGGGCTCACGCGGGGTAGAGCTGGGGCACATCTTCAAGCTGGGCACCCGTTATTCTGAAGCGCTGGGCTGCACCTTTGTGGCTGAGGACGGCAGCAGCCATCCGGTCATCATGGGCTCATACGGCATCGGGCTGGGCAGGCTGCTGGCATGCATCGCCGAGGAACACCATGACGACAAGGGCTTGTGCTGGCCTGCCAGTGTGGCCCCGTACCTGGTGCACATCGTCAGCCTGCCCGATAAGAACGGCCAGGCAGAAGCAGCCGCATGGAGTGTGTATGAGCAGCTGCAAGCTGCCGGGGTGGAGGTTTTGCTGGATGACCGGCAGGCCAGCCCGGGGGTCAAGTTCAATGATGCCGACCTGCTGGGGATGCCCATCCGCCTGACCATTGGCGAGCGCGGGCTCAGGCAGGGCGGGGTGGAATACCGCCTGCGTGCCAGCGGAGAAGCGGGCCTGTGGAGGTTGGAAGAGGTAATGGAACAGGTTAAGGGTGTGCAGGGGAGACTGTAGTCCTTTGTCTATGCTGGTTGGGGCAATAAAAAACAAAAGCTGAAAACAAAAGCTGAACCTATTGACTTTTAAATAATAATCACTATTATGGTATTACCGCTCTCTAAATGAAATTTCATAGCTCAGGAATGCCCTGGACGGCGCAGGGGAGTAGTTCCCCTCGATCGTGTCATTTTTTAAGAAGGAGGGTATTATGCGTACTCATTTCCACTGGAGCAGAGTTCTACCCCTGGTGGTAGTATTTACGCTGGCATTGGCTGCCTTAAGTCCAACAGTGGCCCAGGCGGAAGGGGATGTCCCTGAAACTCCTCTACCGCTTGAACCTGCCGCACCTCAACCGGAAGAACCTGGTGAAACCCCTGTCACAGCTGCCGTACAGGTCCTGGCGGAAGCCGGAGCGGAACTGGTGGGAGAAGACGGCGCCATTCCCCTGGCATCGCAAAGCGCCTTGACAATTTTATGCGCGCCTGACCCGTGGTTTTACGGCGCCTGTACTGACGGGATGTGTCACTATGATCAGCTCAACCAGGCCCTGGCAGATTGGGGCGCCAAAAAGGGGTATGGCATGATCTACCTCGAAGGGGATTACAACAAGGATTTGACAATATTTGAGGATATTTACATCGACAATACCCTGACAGGTTTCCTGACCCTCAAAGGGATCATGCGTGATTATGGTACTGAAGGAGATCCGCCGGTCGTTCAGGGTACTGTTGAAATCTATAACATGCCGGCTGGTTTCACTTTACAGGGCATAAGCATTCTGGCTGACTCTGCCCTTGAAGGATTAGACATAGAGAATAACAAAGGACTGCTGAAACTTGTTGACTTAGCCGTTACAAATACAAGCGGCTCAGGCGCTTATATCAACCATACAGGTTCTGTGGATATGCTGCGGATGGATGTCAGCCACAATGAATATGATGGTATGCATCTCCTTACCTGTAATTTGGGCGATTGGCAGATTTGTCCTGTAAGCGGAACGATAAAAATCACTGATAGCACCTTCAGTTTTAATGGGAATGATACGGGTCTTTATGCGGGATTGTGGCTGCGTACCCGTAATCCTGTCACCATCAATGGTTTTAGCGCTATCAGCAATAAGGGTGATGGGCTGGACTTCGAGGCATTTGGAGGCGCGTTAACCATAAAGAATGCAGTATTCATGAACTCCACTACAGACGAAGAGGGGAATGGTTTTGGATTGTGGGTATCCACAGAGTCGTTCAGCAATATCACCCTCGAGAATGTGGCGGCAACCGGCAATGCCAATGACGGGCTGTATATCGGCACCACTGGAACTGTGACCCTCAAGAATATTACCTCATACAGCAACGCGAAAAGCGGGCTGCGCATCACTGGAGATATGTTTGACCTCATGGTGCCTGCAGCCCGATCTGTCGCCATCACAAACAGCACCTTCTTTGGAAACCCTTCAGACAACCTGATCATAGCGTCGTTGGGACCAATTACCCTGACTAATGTGAATGCCTACGACAGTACGAACGGAAACGGCGCATACCTGGATAATTCCAGCAGCCTGCTGCCTGCGCCGGTCACGGTCACTAACGGGGTTTTCAGCAACAATGGGGGTGCCGGGTTGGAAGTGAACTCCAAGGGCAACATTACCCTCAACACCATCACCGCCTCGATCAACAACTCCTACGGGGTGTACCTGGATAACAACTTTGCTGGAGCAACCGGCGGGATCACCATGCTGGCAGCATATGGGGTGAACACCATCCAGAGCAACGGGGATATTGTCGGGGATGGGCTGCGGATCAATACCACCCGCAATATCACAATCAATAAATTGTCCGTTTCCGGCTCCAGCGAAGACGGAATCAATGTGGAAACTGCCGGTTTGACAACCAACCTGCTGCTCACCGATGTCTCGATCTGGGAAAATAATGGCTGGGGCATCGCAGCTGAGGTTGGCGGAACGATCACCTGGAACCGGGGCGGTGCCTGGGATAATGGACAGGATTCATTACAGCACTGCGGTGGGGCTGACTTGAAGAATTACTTCTCAGGTCTGCCAAAAAATATCACCCTCAAAGATGTTGTCTTTGACGGAAATAAAGGCGCTGAAGGCCTGTACCTCGAGACTTTAGGCAGCATCACTTTGACCAACATCAGCGCAAGCGGCAACACAGGTGGTGCAGGTATTTATTTTGAAGCTCCCATCGGGGAGGGTGGAAACTTTACCATCCTGCGGACTAAACCGGAAGGCTACAACACCATTAATGGCAATGGGCTGGAAGGACTCTACATTTATACCAGGGGAAATATCACGCTCAACCGGGTGCAGGTGAACGACAATAACACAGTAAATGCTTACCTGGATACCTGCCAGGAGGGTATTAGTGGCTGCGATGGGATAGGCACAGTCACCATCAAAGGCACTCCCAGCTTCCCGGTTCAATTTAACGGCAGCCGGTCAGACAATGGATTGTTCATTAACGCATCTGGCAACATCACGCTTTCCGGTATACAGGCAAACCAGAATTACCTGCATGGTATGGATGTCGTATCCGTGAATGGCAGTGTGTCGGTCGTGGGGACGGGTAACCAGTTCAATAAAAATGGATTAGCTCCCTTAAACACAGGCGGTGGCGCCATTTTCTCCGCCAAGGGCAGCATCACCCTGATGAACTTCACGGCTGAGCAGAATGATTGGAAAGGTGTCATCCTGGATAACACAAGCGGTATCGGCAATGTCACTGTTACAGCAACGGTGCCTTACTTCGTTAACCGGGTATATAACAACACGGACAGGGGAATGGAAATTTTCTCCAACGGCATAGTTCTGATCAGCAAGGTAATTGTTGAAGAAAATGACAAGGGCGGTTTGTTCATCAAGAATGAGACTGCATCCCTCCCCAAGCCGGTATCGGTCACCAGCAGTACTTTTAAGCGAAATTCTAACATGTTCAGCGGGCTGGAAGTTAAAACCAAAGGTGCCATTACCCTCAATATGGTGACCGCCTCCATGAACTGGATGTACGGCGCATACCTGGATAATACAGCATGGACCACCTCGGCATTTCCTGTTTCAGTTACAAAATCAAGTTTTGACGACAATCTCGGCACAGGCTTGTATGTAAAGGCTACTGGGCCAATCACGCTCAATTCAGTATCGGCGTTGATAAATAATAACCCGGGTGTTGAGCTGGATAACTCGAATTCTCCGGTGAACAGCCCGATAACATTGATCGGAACCAATAATTTCTCCGGGAACACGGGTTCCGGGTTATGGATCAAAAGTATGGGCGCTGTCTCGATCTCCGGAGTGACTGCTGCACATAACCAGGTTAGAGGAATTGACATCGATCAGGCAGGCACAATCATGCTGGTAAACAGCCATGCGCTGCATAACATTAACGAAGGCGTATATTCCACCTCAGTGGGAAATACGACCGTGAAAAACATGGTTGTATTCCTGAATGGCGCAGGCGGTAACAATCCCGGAATGGATATAGCTTCTCTTAATGGGAAAATATACCTGTACTCCAGCAGCTTCATCGGTAATTACGGGATTGGTTTTGAAGCCTATGTCAACAACACGAAGCTCGATTTCTACATGTCTCAGGTGAATTACATGGGCAACTTTGGAGGCACTTACGCAGTGTATCCAAACGAACCGTGAAATCTTGATGGCTGGGTGACAATTTATTGGCGGGGTGTGGACTGGAATATGGTCCACACCCTGCACTGTTCTGCCTGTCCCATATACCCTGCCCAAATTGGATATAATGACTGCATGAGCATATTCCCTCCTGCCAGCCTGAGCCTGGCACACGGCACACTGCGGTTTCCCGTCTTCCTGCCTGATGCCACCTTTGGCATGGTGCGGGCAGCCGATGCCGGCGACCTGGACGGGATCGGGGTGCAGGCGCTGGTGATGAACACCTTCCACCTGATGCAGCGCCCCGGCTCCACCACCATCAAAGCCCTGGGCGGGCTACACCGCATGAGCGGCTGGGACAAACCCATCATGACCGACTCGGGCGGGTTCCAGGCTTATTCGCTCATCCACAATAACCCCAAAGCTGGTTCGATCAGCGACCAGGGCTTGACATTCATGCCCGAAGGCAGCCAGCGCAAGCTGCAGCTCACCCCTGAGAAAAGCATCCAGCTGCAATTATCATACGGGGCGGATATCGTGGTTTGCCTGGATGACTGCACCCACGTGGATGCAGGGGAATCTGCCCAGCGCCTTTCGGTGCAGCGCACCATCGCCTGGGCAAAAAGAAGCCGGCAGGCCTTTGACAGCCTGCTGGCAGGCAGGAAAGATGCGCAGGCCCAAAAACCGCTCCTGTTCGGTGTCATCCAGGGCGGGGGTTCCCATAACCTGCGAAAGCAATGCGCTGAAGCCCTGCTGGAGATCGGTTTTGACGGTTACGGTTACGGCGGCTGGCCGCTGGACGCCGATTCCAACCTGCTGGCTGATATCCTGTCTTATACCCGCAGCCTGGTTCCGATGCAATTTCCGCTGCACGCGCTCGGGGTGGGGCACCCGGAAAACGTGGCTGCCTGTTACCGCATGGGGTACCCCATGTTCGACAGCGCCATGCCCACCCGCGATGCCCGCCACGGCAGGCTGTACACCTTTACCGGGCTGCCCGGCACAATCGACCCGTTTGCCCCCGGCAAGGAATGGCTGCGCTACCGCTACATCAAGGACGAACATAACGTCAAAGATAACCGCCCGCTGGTGGAGGGCTGTTCCTGCCCGGTGTGTTTGCGTTACTCGGCCGGGTACCTGCATCACCTGTTCAAGATGAACGACCCGCTCTTTCCCCGTCTGGCTACCCTGCACAATCTAGGTTTCATGAACCTGCTGATGAACTTGCTCTTCATCCGCTCCACAACCAGGAACTGACCTTGGAAACCAGTGAAGTAAACCAGGTGATTGCGGCAGTGCGCAGCGGCAAAGGGTACGGGAGCATGGATCCCGGGCTGGTTGAGCGCATTACCCGCCAGGAGATAGCCAAGGGGCGCGGTTTTAAGGCGACTGTCAAAGCAGTACGCAGCGTGCTGCACCAGGTTGGCGGGGCTTACCTCCCGGCCACACCGCCTTATGCCGGATGGCTGGAGGAACTCAAGGGACTGCCGCATGACCCGGCTGACCCGGCGCTGCGTGCATTTTGCCGGGAAAAGATGCAGTACCACGCCTCCACCCGCGAACGCCTGCCGGTAATCGAGACTTTTTATCAACAAACCCTGGGCGGGCTGGGTGAGGTGGAAAGCCTGCTCGACCTGGCTTGCGGGCTGAACCCGCTGGCGCTGCCGTGGATGCCGCTCAAACCCGGCGCCCAGGTGATCCTGTGCGACATCTTCAGCGACATGCTGGCTTTTGTGGATGCTTTCCGCATCCACATGGGGTTCGGCGGGGTTGGTTTTGTGTGCGACCTGGTGGAGCGGCTGCCAGATAAACCGGTGCAGGCTGCCCTGCTGCTTAAAACCATCCCATGCCTGGAGCAGCTGCAGAAAGGCATTGGTTCACGCCTGCTGGAAGGGATTAATGCTGAAACACTGGTGGTCACATACCCGGCAACCAGCCTGGGGGGACGCAATAAGGGGATGCGGAAAACGTATGCAGACCAGTTTGCGGAGTTGATCGAAGGCAAACCGTGGCATGTGCGCGGACTTGAGATTGGCAGCGAACTGGTGTATATTGTGCGCAAGTAATAACAGGGGCATCTCATTGATTGGAGTAAATGATGGATAAGAAGGTCCTGGTTGCGTATGCCAGCAGGGCGGGGGCAACAGCTGAGGTGGCAGAAGAAGTCGGTAAAACACTGGCGGCAGAAGGCTTGATGGTGGATGTGCTGCCGGTGCAAAAGGTAGGTTCGCTGGAACCCTATAGCATGCTGGTGCTGGGCAGTGCGGCGCGGCATAGCAGGCTGATCCCTGAAACCATGCGCTTTGCCCGCAAGTTTTCAAGGCAGATCAAGGGCATCAAGGTCGCCTATTTTGTCTCCTGCCTGACCATGTTCAAAGATACCCCCGAAACCAGGGCGACTGTCACAGGATATCTCAAGCCGCTGGTCAAGCTGAAAGAGCCGCTGGATATCGGGTTGTTTGGCGGGGCAATGGTACCTGAAAAGATCCCCGGTTTCTGGTCGAAGGTCATGAAAAACGCTGAGCGCGGTGATTACCGTGATTGGGATAAGATCCGGGAATGGGCCAGGGGAGTGGCGCAAAAATTGTGATCGGGGCTGAGAAAGGAGCAGGATGAAAACCTTGCCGATATACCAGGTGGATGCATTTACATCCGATATATTTCACGGCAACCCGGCAGCGGTCTGCCTGCTGGAAAAGGAAATGCCGGACTCCTGGCTGCAGGCGGTGGCGGCAGAGATGAACCTGTCGGAAACCGCTTTTCTACTCAAGGGGGATGAGGATTACCAGCTGCGCTGGTTTACTCCGAAAGTGGAGGTTGACCTGTGCGGTCATGCCACCCTGGCTTCTGCTCATGTACTTTTCAGTACCGGCAGGGCAGCGGCCGGGCAGGAAGTGCGCTTTCATACCCGCAGCGGAATTCTCTCTGCTGTTGAAAACGACGGCTGGATCACGCTCAACTTTCCATCCCGCCCGGTGCGCACAGTAGCGGAACCGGAAGGATTGAAAGAGGCATTGGGTTTGTTGCCGCGCTATATTGGGATGGGGGAAGACTTGCTGGTGGAAGTAACCAATGAAAGGCTGGTAAGGGAATGCACCCCGGATTTCGCCCGCCTGAAGCAAATCCCGGTGCGCGGGGTGATCCTGACTGCCAGGGCGGATACTGATGGTGTCGATTTTGTGAGCCGGTTCTTTGGCCCGCAGGTAGGCATTAATGAAGACCCTGTGACCGGGTCAGCCCATACCTCCCTGGCGCCATACTGGAGCGAAAAACTGGGGAAGACAGATTTCACCGCCTGGCAGATTTCAGCCCGCGGCGGGGTATTGAAGGTCAGCCTGCTGGGTGACCGGGTGGCTATCTCGGGGCAGGCTGTGATGGTCATGCAGGGGGAACTGCTGGCAGGGGAGTAACCTTCCAGTTTTTCGCACTGTTCAAGGCAATAAGAATATCACGCCCTGTGGTGAGCAGGGCGTGATTGATTTTTTATACCGGTTACCGGTTTGCAGTTGCCAGTCCGGATTGCATCTTCTTCAGCAAGGTGCTGGCGATGATGTTGCCGCTCATGCTGTGGGCTTGCGATTGTCCCAGGGGACTGGCGGCCAGGATAGCACCTACCAGCGCTTCGATAGTGCTCTTGCCACGCTGTTTGGACTGCATGAAGGACATGCCTGCAGTGATCAGGTCGTTGATATCCAGCTTGCCGTCAGACTGGCTGGACTGCTGCCCAGTTAACCCTCCCAGGAGTGCGCCCAGCATGTCGCCGCCTTGCGGCTGCGAGGATTGCTGCTGCCCGCCGAGCAATGCACCCAACAGGTCCGCGCCGGGCGCCTGAGAAGAACCTTGCTGCCCGCCGCCCAGGAGTGATCCCAACAGATCTGCTGCTGTATCCTGCGCAGCAGGCTGCTGTGAACCGCCCAGCAGGGAGCCAAGCAGGTCGCCTGCCCCTGACTGGGATGGCGCAGTTTGTGCCTGCTGCCCGCTGCCCAGAAGGGCAGTGATCAGGCTCATGGCACTGTTTGAATCCAGCTGTTTTTTTCCTTTAACCTGGCTGGCTGCGGCTGCCAGCGAATCAGCATAAAACTGCCCTGATCCACTGGGCTGGGTTGCCTTTACCCTTGCGCTGGCGTGCGCCAGCTGCTCGGCAGGGGTTGCACCTTTCTTTGCCTTTGCAGCCTGGGCAGCCGTTTGAAAGATATTGACAATATTGTTGCCATGGTCATGATTGTAGGAATCTGCCTGGTTCAAAGCTTCCTGGTTGGCGCTCAAATTCTTGGCGACAGCCGCAAAAAGGGTACCCAGGTCTAACGTGTTTGCTGCCATTTTTTGTCTACTTCTTCAGAAAGTCTTCAGGCAGTTCAGCGACCTTGATGACCTTGCCCGGAGTGTAATCTTTCACTTCCGATCCGATGGTATCTTTATTGACTTCGATGATGAACTGCCAGTAGGGCGGGGTGGCATGGCCGTAGAAGTGGAGAGCAAGCCCGCTAAGGGTGTCATCTGGGGTGAGAGTGTGCTCTTTAATAATGGTGTACTTGGGTTTGAGGGCTTCTGCGGCTGCGGCAGCTGCCATGACTTTGTCAGCTTCCACTTTGGCGGCTGCTTTGCGGGCGGCTTCGATACGCTCGCGTGCTTCTTCAAGTTCCTGTTTCTTCTTCAGTTCAGCCAGTTCTTCTTTTGCCTTTTCGGCTTCCATTTTTGCCTTGGCAGCCTCTTTCGCCGCATCCTGACTTACGGTTTGGGCGGCTTCAACAGCTGCTTTTTCGTCCTTGGTGGAAAATGCATCGCCAATCTTCTTGAATAAACTTTTCTTTTCTGCCATTTCTATTTGCCTCCATTCTTAAGTGTTCCAAGTTAATTTCGAAATTTTATGGATTACTCGGAACGGCTAATTAAAAGAACCGGGCAGGCTGCCTTCGGGGAATCCAGACCCCTGCCCGGTATTACCACACTTACAGGCCTTTGGTTACATTAGCCAAAAGCAATAGAGCCAGGCCGACAACCGCCAGCCACAAGCCAGGACCCCAGATATTGGCCAGGGCAAGTACAACCCCCAGTACTCCCAGGATCAGTGAAAGCCAAAAAGTTAATTTTGTTGGTGCACTAAGTTTCATCTCGTTTCCTCCTTTTAGACGTTCAGTATCAGATTATTTTTTCCCCGAACCGGTTGAGCAAAACGTAATTAACATTATAGCGTAAGTGGATGTGAAAAGAAACCGGTAGATAGCAGAACAAAAGGGTATTATTAAATCATATGACGGCGAATTTGATTCAGGGCAGGCAATGGGCGTTGATATCCGTGAATTCCGCCAGGTACAACTCTGCCAGGTGAGGGTCGTGCAATATAAGCACATTCTCATCATTGAACCGTTCGGCGCTGGAGGTGAAGTTGTATGACCCCGTAATTACCACCTGCTGGTCAATGATGATCACCTTGTTGTGCATCAAGCCGGCTTCACCATCCCGGCAGACAGGCAGCCCTGCGCCTAGCAGCCACTCGTAATCGCTGCCGGTGTTGGCAATGACCATATCACTGTCAAACACCCCCATCACGCGTACGCCCTGCCTGGCTTTTTCTACCAGCGCCTGCGCCAGCGGATCGGATGTGAAGGAGTAGCCAAAAAAAACGATCTCCTCCCGGGCGCTGGCCACCTCTTCCAACAGGATGTCCATGACCCCATCATCGGGGGAGAAGTACACCTCAACCGGTATGTCTCCCGCTTTGAACCGGCCGTCTTCCGGGCTGCCTTGCGGGCTGGCATTGCCGAATTCCTTGGCTGTGAACATCTCCTCAAATTCTTGCGTGTAGTATTCAGCTATTGAAGGGCTGTCTACCCTCACCAGGTTGTTGCGGTCTTCGATTACCCCGTTCTCGGTCAGGTTGAGCGACCCGGTCCAAACCTGGCGCTTGTCGATGACCATAAACTTGTTATGCATCAGGCTTTCCCTGCCGTCGCTTACCACCGGGATGCCGCTGCTTTTCAGGCTTTGCGGCACCCAGCCGTCGAGTGCGTCGCTTTCCACCACCAGGCGGACATTCACCCCCCGCTTATGGGCATCCCGTAAAGCCTGCTCGACCTCGCGCAGGTTGAGGTTGTACATGGCAATATCGATGCTGGATTGGGCTGTGTAGATCGCATCTGTCACCGCTGTGATGACCTGCTTATAGTCGCGGCTGCCACCGGTAAAGTACACGCTGACCGCATCGGCGGCATCTCCGAGCGGGGGAAGGTCCCCGGTGTGTCCGCAACTCCCCAGGGCAAGACTCAGTATAAGTACAATGAAGAACCTCAGCCAGTGTGGAAGACTATCCTTGCTGAAAGTGGAATTATTCATTGACCGTCCAGATCATCAGCCTGCCGTCGCGGGCGGAAGCAGCCAGCATACGCCCGTCGGGCGAGAACTGTACCGCCAGGAATTCGCTGCTGCCATCCCCCAGTACAGCCAGGAGTTGCCAGCTGGCAGTGTTCCACAACCGGATGGTACCATCCTGCGATGCTGAAGCCAGGATATCCCCCCCGGGATTGAAAGCCACACCATTCACAAAACCGGTATGCCCCGAGAGGTGCTGCAGCACCCAGCCGTGTTCCAGTTCATAGATCCAAACGTCATAATTCCGCGCTCCAGCTGCTACCAGCTGGCTGTCGGGCGAATATACCACCGAATTGATCGAGCTGCCGTGCCCTGCACCGGTCTGTTTCCAGCGCCCGTCAGCTGAAAAGATGCGCACCTCACCGTTTCCGCAGCCTGCCACAAACCCTGATCCATCCGGAGCAAAGGAAAGGCTGTTGACGTATTCACCGCAAACGCCTTCGAAACCGATCTGGCTGCCGTCACTGACATTCCAGACGCGCACGGCCTGGTCGCGCGAACCGCTCACCAGGTACTGCCCGTCCGGCGAAAATGCCACCGCGCGCACGTCCAGGGTGTGCCCGTTGATCTTGCTCACCAGCTCACCTGTTTCTGTATTCCACAGGCGGATGATGTGGTCGCCGCTGCCGGATGCCAGCAGGCTGCCGTCCGGTGAGAATGCCAGGCTGTACAGGTAGCCCATATCGGGCGGTTCTGCCAGCTGGCGCACCTCCGCCATGGATGGAAGTGCATACAGCCGGATGACCCGGTCGATGCCGGCGGTTGCCAGCAGGCTGGAATCGGGTGAGAATGCCAGGGTGTTGGCGTACGCGTTCCAGGTTGCTGCCAGTTGCAGCGCTGCCACGTTGGATGCCAGGATGGTTGCCCCGCCAGAAACTGGATACAGGGTTACTGCTGGTTCGGGGCTGGCTGTGGGAGCAGGCTCAAGGGTTGCAGTAAAGGTTGGGGTGGGTTTTTGCGGAGTCGGAGTGACGGGGGCAGGGGTATCCACCCGGGTTGGGCTGGGTGAAGGCACACTGCTGCAACCGGCTGCCAGCAATAAACAAAGAACACCTGCCAACAGCAGAGTAAAACGGACTGGTTGAAAAGTGTTCACGCGTTTCATCATATGGGCCTGTTAAACCCCTGGCAGGGTGTCCTGTGTCCCTTTTTTGGCAGCGCCGTTTTCTTCCACCGTCTCTTCGGGGGTCAGGCGTGCCAGTGAGGCAACTGTATCGCCGTCTTTAACATCCATCAGGCGTGAGCCCCTGGTTGCCCTGCCCGACAGGCGGATATCAGCCACCTTCAGACGCAGCACCATGCCGGCGCTGGATATGCAGGTAACCTCATCCGCTTCCTGCACCACCCGCGCCGCCGAGATCTCCCCGGTACGGGCGAGGTTCTTGGAGTCGAAGGTTGAAACGCCGCCGGTGGCGCGACCTTTAACCGGGTATTCGTTCAGGGGGGTACGTTTGCCGAAGCCGAGGGTGGTAATGACAAACAGGCTGCCATCCGGTTCGACCACTTCCATCGAAGCCACGCGGTCGCCTTTGGCCAGCTTGATGCCGGTTACACCGGCAGCGGTGCGCCCGGTCGGGCGGATGGTGGTCTCTTCAATACGCAGCGCCTGCCCGCGGGCGGTCACCAGCAGGATATCATCCTTGCCGCTGGTCTGGCGTGCCCAGCCGAGTTCATCATCATCATCCAGTCCCATGGCGATCATGCCGCTGGAACGCACGCTCGCAAACTCCGATAGCGCAATCCGTTTGACCCTGCCTTTCAGGGTGGCAAAGGTGCAGTACTTGCCCGGCTCAAAGGCGGCAACCGCCAGGGCGGCAGTGATCCTTTCACCGGGTTCCATGGTCAATAAATTAACCACGGGCACGCCTTTGTCTGTAGGTTTGGCATCCGGGATCTGCTTGGCGCGTTCCGAGTAAACTTTACCCCGGTCTGAGAAGAACAGGATAGTTTCAAGGGTGCGGGCGTGCAGGATGGTGAGTACCTCATCTTCCTCTTTGACTGCCTGCCCGGATACCCCGCGCCTGCCGCTGCGGGTCAGGCGGTAGGATTTCACATCCACACGTTTGATATACCCGTGGGCGGTGAGGGTGATCAGGATGGGTTCGTCGACGGTCAGGTCCTTGTCGCTGAATTCGCCCACGCCCTCCGCCATGATCTGGGTGCGGCGTTTATCGCCGTACTTTTCGCTTACTTCCAGCAGGTCTTCACGGATGACGCCCAGGATCTTTTCGGGGTGCGCCAGCAGGTCTTCGAGATAGGCAATCTTTTCGAGCATTTCTTTATGCTCGTCCTCGATCTTCTGGCGTTCCAGGGCAGCCAGCCGGCGCAGCTGCAGGTCAAGGATGGCCTGGGCCTGGGCGTCGCTCAACTTGAATTGCGACATCAGGCGCTCACGCGCAACATTGGCATCCGGTGATTTGCGGATCAGGTCAATGACTGCGTCCAGGTGTTCCAGGGCGATCAACAGCCCTTCCAAAATGTGGGCGCGCTGGCGGGCTTTTTCAAGCTCGAACTCGGACCGGCGGGTGATCACCACCTGGCGGTGGTCCAGGTAAATTTGGAGCGCTTTCTTCAGCGGCAGGGTACGCGGTTCCCCGTTCACCAGCGCCAACATTTGCACGCCAAAAGTGGATTGCAGCGGCGTGTACTTGTACAGCTGGTTGAGCACGATCTGCGGCTGGGCGCCTTTCTTAACTTCCAGCACTATGCGCATACCCATGCGGTCGGATTCGTCGCGCAGGTCGGTGATATCCTCGATGCGCCCTTCGCGCACCAGTTCGGCGATGCGTTCGATCAGGCCGGTTTTATTCACCTGGTAGGGAATTTCGCGGATGATAATCTCGGACCGCCCGCCAGAGGAGGGACGGATCTCAGCCACACCGCGCACCACCAGCCGGCCGCGCCCGTGGGCGTAAGCCTGGCTGATGCCCTCTTCGCCGATGATCTGCCCGCCGGTCGGGAAATCGGGTCCGGGCAGGAAGCGCATCAGGTCTTCGACGGTAACATCGTCTGCGGCCTGGTAGTTGTCTATCAGGTACACCAGGGCGGCGCACAGCTCGCGCAGGTTGTGGGGCGGGATATTGGTTGCCATGCCGACGGCGATGCCGGAGGTGCCGTTGAGCAGCAGGTTGGGCAGCCGGGCGGGAAGCACCACGGGTTCTTTTAAGGATGCGTCAAAGTTGTCGGTGAAATCGACCGTGTCCTTATCGATATCAGCCAGCATTTCTCCTGCAATCGCCGCCAGGCGGGCTTCGGTATAACGCATGGCAGCGGGTGCATCGCCATCTACCGAGCCGAAGTTGCCCTGCCCGTCCACGAACGGGTAGCGCATGGAGAAGTCCTGCGCCATACGCGCCATGGCATCGTATACCGCTGAATCGCCGTGGGGATGGTACTTACCTAACACCTCGCCGACAATGCGGGCGGATTTCTTGTGGGCTGAGGTGGAATGCAGCCCCATGTCGTGCATGGCGTACAGGATGCGGCGGTGGACGGGTTTCAAACCGTCGCGCGCATCGGGCAAGGCGCGTGCAACGATCACACTCATGGCGTAATCGAGGTAGGCAGAGCGCATTTGCTGGTCGATATCTACTGATTGGACAGAGCCAGAATCCATAACTAAACCTGTTTCTAAAATTCCTGCCCCGTTCCAACTGCAACAGGGCAAGGCATTCCATTATACCCTACTACAGTGTGATGACCTTTTCGGCAGCCGCCTGGGCAGCCAGGATGTCTCCCATGCCGCCGGCGATGCCTACTTTCAGCCTGTCCACCAGGTTGTAAAAGTTCAGGCAGGTTGTGCAGGCGATCAGCCTGACCCCTTTGGCTTCCAGCTCTGCCAGCGACTCCAGGGCGGGGGAGCCATCCACCACCAGGTTGATGCCCTCGGCGTAGAAACAGATGGCAGCCGGCAGGTCGCTGTTCTCCAGCAGCAGCCTGAAATAGGTGGCAGCCAGTTTATGTGCCAGGGCTGGTTCGGCGGTACCCATCCCATTGCGGGTTACCAGGATAACGGCATTTTGCATTCCATTGTCAGGCATTGTGTTCCCTCTTTATATATGTTTACGGTTTTTTGCTCACGAATTATTATACCCTTCGCATTTTAGACCTGGTGCATTCTATTCAGTTTTGGCTGAATCGGGTAAACTTACCCCCATGCCCAAACAGAAAAGACTCATCCTGGCGCTGGTAATTCTTGCAGCCCTGCTGGCTGCTTTTAGTGTTTCCCCTGCACCTGTTTCTGCCAACCAACCGGAAGGCGAGCCGCTGCAGGTGCTTTACTTCTATGCAATTGACTGCACCCATTGCAAAGCGGTGTATGAAGAATTGCTCACGCCGTTAATGGATCAGTACGGCAGCCAGCTTGACCTGCGTATGCTGGAGATCGGCATCCCGGAGAATTACGAGCTGCTGATTGCGGTGGAATCCTACTTTGGGGTCAAGCCTGAAGAGCGTGGCCTGCCGGTGATCGTGGCGGGTGAAGAGGTATTGATCGGCGAAGACCCAGCCCGTGAAAAACTGGCCGCCATCCTGGAAGAAAATGCAGCAACCGGCATCGCCTGGCCGGCCATGCCCGGCTTTGACCCCGCAGCCCTGCAGCATGAAGAGAATCCGCAGTTTGGCATTGAGGAAGAATGCACCATCGAAGATCCCGAAGCCTGCGAGACGGGTGAGCCGATCTATGCGGCTTACTTCTACCAGGTGGGCTGCCAGGCCTGCAGCCGGGTGGAAGCCGACCTGAAGTACCTGCAGAGCAAGTACCCCAACCTGATCGTGGAGGAATTCAATATCTACGAGCAGGCAGCCCTGGCAGACTGGATGAGCCAGCGGGCCGGCAGGGATGACATGAGCACCCCGGCCTTGTTTATCGGGAACCAGGCCTGGATCGGTGAAGAAGAAATTACACCCCAGGCAATTCAAGCAATGCTGGATGCAACGACCGAAAGTGGTTCACCGCGATTCTGGGAAGAGTTTGATGAAGCCGCCGCCTCCAGTTCTGTCATCGAGCGTTTCCGTTCGATGGGCTGGCTGGCAGTGGTTTTTGCCGGGCTGGTGGACGGCCTGAACCCGTGCGCATTTGCCACGCTGATCTTCTTCATCTCTTACCTGACCATCAGCGGTCGCAAAGGCAAAGAAGTGCTGACCGTGGGCGCCTCCTTTGCCCTGGGTGTTTTCGTGGCTTACCTGGTGGTAGGTCTGGGATTGTACAAGGTGCTCGACCTGGCCGGCAACTGGCTGGGGGCGGTGGGACGCTGGGTGTATGCCCTGACGGCTGTCTTCTGCCTGGTGCTGGCTTTCTTCAGCATCCGCGACTTTTTAAAGGCGCGCAAGGGCAACATTGAGGATATGGAGCTCAACCTGCCGGCGCCTTTGCGCAAGCGCATCAATGCCACCATCCGCGAGGGCAGAAAAGTGCGCGCCTATGTGGCCGGGGCTTTTGTAACCGGGCTGCTGATCTCCTTCCTCGAACTGGCCTGCACCGGGCAGATCTACCTGCCCACCATCATCTTTGTCAGCTCCATCCCTGAACTGCGCGGGCGGGCGATCTTCTACCTGGTGCTCTATAACCTGATGTTCATCATCCCGCTGATCGTGGTCTTCATCCTGGCATTCTATGGCACCACCTCCAGGCAGTTGACCGAGTTTTTAAGGAAGCATGCCGCTGCAGTCAAGCTGGGCATGGCAGCGTTGTTTATTGCCCTGGCAGCCTGGCTGGTGTTCTCTCTCCTGGTGTAAAAACTGACCCCCTCACAAAATGCCCCCGTTTTAATTTGACATAGAATTCATATTCATATAATATATACCTTGCGCCTGAATGGGGCATTTTCCCATCCCGACCAACCTAAACCTGAATAGTGATCTTTACTGCACAAGGAGTGACCATGGTCCACACCGCTCACCGTTTTATGAAAACCAGCCTGGGTTTGCTGGTTGTGCTTGCTTTAATGCTGGGTTTTGTCCAGCCGGTCTTTGCTGAGGGCGAAGTACCGGAGGATGTACCGCCTGCGGCTGCACCCGGTGGCGGGGAGGAAAGCCCGGAGACCCTGGAACAGGCGCTCGGGGATGGAGGAGCGGTTACAGCAGACGGCGGTACAGCAGCGCCGCTGGCGTCACAGAGCGAGCTGGATGAATCCTGTGTACCCGACCCATATTTTTATAGTGCGTTGTGCCCGAGCGGTATTTGCAGTTACACAACCATTAATGAAGCGCTCAGCAATTGGGGCACATACAAGGGCACCGGGTTGATCTACCTTGAAGGGACCTACCAGAGAATAGCGGGGGATGGATATGTTGGAATTAACGGAGCTTTGGGGTTCAACCCGGAATTCCAAACCCTGAAAGGCATTACCTGGGATGGAAAAGGTGCAATCCCAACCCTGGAGGGAAGCCTTTATGTACGAAACTTGTTGGGAGGTTTTCTGTTGCAAGGCTTCACCATTGATGGCGAAGTTCTGTTTGAAAATAATAAAGGTTTGATCAAGTTGGATAAAATGACCCTGGATACTGAAGTAAATATTGGCAGCGGGCTGAGGGTCATCAACCACTCTGGGCCGGTGACTTTGAACCAGGTACGGGTTGTGGATGCGCGCAACACGGGTGTGTATATCAATAATGTGTATCCTCTAGGCGCGGCAACTGGGGCAGTCACCATCAGTAACCTGACCATTCTCGGAACGATGGTGGATTCAGAATTACCTTCCAAGGGTAATTTTGCACTTTATATTCGCAGCAACAGCCCTATTACGATAAACGGTTTATTTATAAAAGAAACTCAAGGCGTGGGTGTGGTGATAGGCCATGGTATAGGCGCTGTAACCATGAAAAATGGGTATATCGGCTTCAGCCGTACTTATAATTCGACAATTATTGGTGACGGGCTCAGGCTTCTTGAAGGAAGCGAAATTGTTGGCGCCATCACCCTGGACAATGTGCGCCTGTATGATAATGAGGCCAATGGTATTCGGATCGAAACAGCCAGTGCGGTCAAACTCAATAACGTATACAGCAGCGGCAACTCGGGCGGGTACGGTCTTGAGGTTGGTGGCACAGTAAACTCACTCACCATCTCCAACAGCCAGTTCAACTGGAATAACTTCGGGGGTGTACATGCGCTGATCAGGGGTCCCGTTTCCATCTCCAACACAGAAATCTCGGGCAACTTGGGAGAGGATTTTAATGAATATGGCGATGATGCCACCGGGCTGTATCTGGACAATCGATATTTATATGGGGCAGCGGTGACAATCACAGGGGTCAATGCCAATGACAATAGGCGGAATGGGATAACCATTTACACACGCGGCAGCGCGACCCTGACGAACATTGAAGCTTACAATAATCAGGTAGCCGGTTTGGAAATTGACACCAGGGATGGGCTGGGAAGTGTGACGATCAACACCAGCATCTTTAATGACAATAAAAGCATCGGGTTGTCGGTAAAATCAAAGAAGAACATCACCCTCAAGCTGGTGGAAGCATCCAACAACTGGGGAATAGGTGCCTGGTTGGACAACCAGTCGGGTACTGGCAACGTGACCCTGCTCGGGCTGGGAACATCCGGCAATAATTTCCATAGAAACCATGATATCGGTTTGTGGATTACTTCAGCCGGCACGGTGACCATCACCAATGTTGCTACAGATGGGAACTGGGGATCCGGGGTGGATGTTTATAATGTTGACGGTCTGGGAGGTGTTTCGATCCTCTCTGCCAGCCCGGCCTGGATGAACACGTTCACCTGGAATGAAGGATTTGCCGGGTTAGTGATCACCAGCAAAGGAAATATTAAGCTGGTCAATGTGTCTGCCTGGGATAATAGCGAGCATGGGGTGTACCTGGACAACTGCTATGATGAAGGCGCAGGCTGTACAGGCTTTGGCGGTGTGACCGTGAGCAGCCTGGGAACAGGTATGGTCAATGCATTCAACAACAATGGCGGCAGTAACGAGGATGGCTTTTGGGGCATCGGCTTGTACGCTGAAAGCTTTGGAAGCATAACTCTGACCAATGTGGAAGCCTCCCGCAACGGAAAAGATGGAGTTCGCCTCTATAATAACCTCACAAATTCCCTTGGCGCATCGAGTGTCGGGAATATCACCATCAACAACCTGAACCGGCTTGAAATGTCTGATAACGGCTGGGTGGGACTGAGTGCTTTAAGTTACGGCAATATCTCCATTAAAGGCGTTAATGCCAATAACAACTACATCCGCGGCGGGCAAATGGGTAATTGGGGGGCATTTGCAGCTAGAACATTAACTGTCAGCAACAGTACCTTCAATGGAACCAGGAATGGGATGGGTCTATTAATAGTCCAAAATGGGAAAGTCACCCTTTCATCTGTGTCTGCCAACTGGAATGATGTGGTTGATGCCTCAATTGGACTTGGTGAAACTGTCAAAGAAAGGATCAACTGGAACAACCAGGGCCAGCCTGATGTCTGGACTTATACTGGCATCGCGGAGACGACAACAATCGCTGGCGGGTTTGTTTCAAATGAGTTCACACCGGTGTTGACTGTGCTGGATTATGGAACAGAAGCCGACCCATTGGATCCGCCGGTACTGGTCTTTGATTCAACCATCTCGCCTAACTGGGTGGACGGGCAGTTCTGGTTCGATACGGAGGAAGGCCACCAGTACAGGTTTAACATTGCCGGTGAAGAAGAGTACTACTCAGGCAAGTATAAATTCGAACTTTATGAGTATGTTGATGATGATGCCAATGGTTTGCCGGATGATTATGGGAAAGATTACAGGGACGACGGGCTGGGTGGAATCGGAATCCTGATTGAAAACTCGTCTGGAGCAGGAGGCGTTACCGTGACAAACCCGGTAACCAGCCGGACGGAAGTCGGCGGGAACTCGGGCGATGGGCTGTGGATCCGCAGCAACGGGGCGGTGCTGGTTAATAACCTGAACGCCAATGACAATGGCAACATGGGCGTCAACATTACCACCAATTATGATAATCCCGTCATCCCTGCCAATGTGACCCTCTCCGGCCTGGCAACCAACTGGAACGGCGACCATGGGGTGGGCGTAAAGACGCTTGGTACGATTATGTACAGCGCCAGCACATCAGGAGGCAACGGCTATTACGCCGCCTACCTGGACAACTGCCGGCCGGATGGGATGGGGGGTTGTGAAGCCACAGTGATGAAGCCGGTTACCCTCACCAAACTGACCCTTGACAACAACGCCTACGGACCGGCCGTGGTCTTTTCCTTTGGCAATATCACCGCTGGCGGGATCATCTCCCGCTACAACGGCGGCAGCGGGCTGGAGCTGTTTAATAAATACACCAACTCGACCGGCACCATCACTTTACTGGGGTCGCTGGGGCAGACTGTATTCCAGGGTAACCAGTTGGCGGGTATGCTCTTATATTCCAATGGCAGTGTTACCCTGAGTAATTTCTGGGTGAAGGAAAATGGAACCACATATGTTGCCGAAGCGCTGGACCCGGAAGCAATAAGCGCAGGCATGTATATTTCCGCTGGCGGCAAGATCACATTAAGCAGCGGGCTGGTGGAATCAAATGTGCGCAATGGTATTCTGATCGACGCTTACAACTCAGTCTCCATGAGTAAGATGACGGTCTTTATGAACGGCTGGAACTATAAAGAGTGGAACGATAAAAGCGGCATAGAAATTCGCGCCCATGGGGTCTCCCCAGTGACCATCACCAACAGCCTGATCTTCGGCAATGCCAAGCATGGTTTATCAATTATCGAAGGGGTTGGAAATCCGATCATGACCGGGACGGTCTTTTTTGGCAATGACCTGGATAACTCTGGTGATACGGATGTGCAGTTGGTTCACTAACAATTAAAGGAAGAGTTAATGAACGACATCATCCCGTCCATATGCTGGACGGGATGGTGTTTATTAGTGTTTCCTACCTGCACGGCAGGAGACTCCAGTTAATTTTAGTATACGAAAAACACTGTCCTGAGCAAAGCGAAGGGTCTTGCCTTGAAAAATTCCAATGCGAGGTCCTTCGGTCGTTCCTTCCTCAGGAGGTCAGATAATCAGCGTTACCATATAGAAAGCGATTCTTATCGTCGGGAATAGAAAACTCCGCCTTGTTGTAAGGCGGAATTTATGCAGCCGGTCTATTCATGCTGTAAACGGGTATTAATTTCTCCAGTGAAAAAATCTACAACCTGAACCCGTACTGCTCCAGCACAGCTCTGGGGAACTCGAAGCGGACGGTCTTCTCCGGGTCGACCACCTGGCAGAATTTCAACCCGCCTGCCAGGCTCATCAGCATGCCGGCATCATTGACGGGCATCTTCACGAATTCGGTCAGGAACTGTGCCATAGCATGCGTGGCGCCGCTGGCGGCTTCATCCAGGGTGGGCGCAGAAAAAATAGTTGCGACAACTTTCTGATCGCACAGGAAGGGAGTGGGCAGCCCTTGCAGGCTGTTTACCACACTGGCTTTAAACCGGAATTGTCCGGGTGTCTCTGCCCCGCAGATGACGATCTCGCCGTCGCCCATGGCGGCATGGAAATCCCCGGCGCCGAACAGGGCGCCTTCCACCCCGACGGTAAAGAACAGGCTGGCACCTGCGGTCACCAGGGTACAGTCCATATTACCGCCGTGCGCACCGGGTGTGCCGGTGGGCACGCTGCCGCTGGCAGGGGCAACCCCGATGACGCCGATCATCGGTTTCTTCGAGACGCGCACTTTGCCTTTGTAAACCACATCTTCACCGTCTACATTCAGCATGGCGGTTTCCATCTCTGTGATCACATCCCCCAGGGAACCTTCGCCTGGTAGCGTGACCATGATGGATTGCCCGCCCACTTCCATCTCCAGCAGGTCCACCCGTAGGATATCGCCCGGCCTGGTTCCTTCAAAATATACTGGCCCGGTGGCGGGGTTGACATGCTCCCAATCCAGCCGGTCGATCAGGTCCTTTTCTGTTTTCAGCTGTCCCTCGAAGCAGTCATGCGTTTCCATGATTCCTTCTTCGCCCAGGTTCAGCCTGGCAACCGGCTTGAGGGTCGGATCAAATGCGTAGAATACCTGCTCTCGATTGATTTTAACGGTCATTTATCCTCCTATTGCCCTGGCAGCGGCTTCAACGCACCAGCCCTAAGATGAACTGCTCGGTGAAATTACCGATATGGAAATGGTTCAGCAGCATGCCTGCCAGGATAATAGCGACCAGGGCTGCCATGAAAATATAGTCCATCCTTTTAAACTTAAACTCACGCCGGAAGGTCCGTTTGGTGACGTTGTAATCGAACCCGCGTGAAAGGATGGCAATAGAAATATCCTGTGAACGTTCGAGGGTGGCCAGGAAGATGGGGATCAGCATGGCAGTAAGCACCTGCACCCGGCGCACCAGGTTCTTCGGTTTAACATCATACCCGCGCGCTTTCTGGGCATCGGTGATCTTCTGGGTCTGCTTGGTGAGCAGGCCGACGGTAGAGAAGCCGAGGGTTAATGCCAGCCCCATTTCAGGGGGCAGCCCGCGCCCAACGAGGCGCGATACCAGGAAGGAAGCTGCAACACAGGCAGCAATGATCAACAGGTTGCGGTAGAGCTGGTTCAACTGCAGGAAGGTGGCAGTGCTATCCATCAATACGGGCAGGAGGGATACCACCATGATCAGGGCGATCACGAGCGGTACAGCAAGGTCACTGAGGTCGAACTTGCGTCTGCCCCGCTCGGTGACGGTCAACGCAAGTTCGACCGGCGGAGTGGTATAGAGCATCAGGTGTACTGCCAGCACCACGCTGAAGAAACGGAAGAATACCGCCACACCCCGGACGATGCCTTCAATCGTCACCGGGACAAGCTTTGTGCCCGGGATAAGGTAAAAAAGAAAATGGGCATCTTTGGGGGTGAAGAAGATGATCTGGAACATCGAAAAGGTAAGGAAGATCACCACCAGCGCACGCAGGTTTTTATTCAACATAGTACGGTCGATAGCGCGGGTACCCAGGTAATAGACCGAAAAGAAAAGCAGGCACAGCAGGATGGGGTCAGCGATCACAATGGTTGCAACAGTCACCGCGATGAACATAAATAGCTTGGTGCGTGCATCCAGCCGGTGGAGCACCGAATTCCCTTTTTGATATTCAATTGGCATGCGGCACCTCCACCATCTGTTTCAGGTATCCTTTCATTTCTTCATAATCCACCGTCCAGGGCGGAATGCCCTGTTCTTTGAAATGGTTGGAGAGCTTGGTGATCTCGGGCAGGTCGAGCGAATTCTCACGCATCAGGCCGGTGTTTTCGAGCAAGTTCCGGATATGACCATCGTAGGATACCCTGCCATACTGCAGGACGATCGCCCGCCTGGCAAATAAAGCGGCATAGTCGATCCGGTGAGTGATCAGCAGGATGGTAGTGCCCAGTTCATTCAGGCGTTTGATGATCCTGAAGATATCGTCGATCATTTCCGGGTCCTGTCCGGTGGTGGGCTCATCGATTACCAGGATGCGGGGCTTAAGGGTAAGGACCGAGGCCAGCGCCAGGCGCTGCTTCTGCCCTTTGCCCAGGTCGAACACCTCGGTATCCAGGTGGTTTGTCAGGTCTACGATTTCGAGCGCTTCACGGATGCGGCTTTCATGTTCAGCCGGGTCAATGTTATGCGACTTCAACCCGAAGGTCATTTCATCGCGTACATTAAAGGACACGATCTGGTGATTGGGGTTCTGGAAGCAGAAGCCGACATCCTGCGCCAGGATATGCGTGGGGGTGGTGGCTACATCCTTTCCTACAACAGTGACCGTGCCGCTGGATGGCTGCTGCAGCCCGATGACATGGCGTACCAGAGTGGTTTTTCCGGAGCCGTTGCGTCCGAGGATGGCGACCAGTTCACCGGCATGGATGGTCAGGCTGACATCGTGCAGGGCGGGGGTTTCAGGCTTGTAATGAAAGGTAACGTTCTTGAATTCTATAACAGGCTCTGTACTGGCATGATGACCATTATGGTTTTTGGGTAATTTCAGGGTATTCAATTTATATCTGGAGCGGAACCCGCTGGCAAAGCCTTCGGCAGAAAGCGGCCTTTCCGCAAGGTCGAGGTCTTCAGCCAGGCGGTACACATCAGGGCGTTTGAACACATGGGGAATGTCTCCGGCAGCCAGCACCTCCCGGGTAGGTCCATCACGGACGATCTCGCCCTGCTTCATGACGATTACCCGGTCAACCACGGGCAGGACATCCTCAAGGGCATGCTCAACGATCACCAGGGTTTTGCCGCGGTCTTTGGCCACCTGGATGACAAGTTTAAGGATGTGCGCCCTGCCGGCCGGGTCGAGGTTGGCGAGGGGTTCATCCATGACGTAAATTTCAGGGTTCATGGCGTATGTCGCAGCGATGACACAGGCTTGCTGTTCGCCGCCGGACAGGTTTTGCGGTTCGCGATCTTCGTACCCCAGCAAGCGGGTAGCCTGCAGGGCATCTACAGCACGCCGGTTGATTTCATCGCGCGGTACGCCGAAGTTTTCCGGTCCAAAGGCAACTTCATCCATTACACTGTTGGTCACGATCTGGCTTTCAGGATCCTGGAAGACCATGCCGACAATGGAAGCCAGCCCCCCCACCCGGGCTTTACGGGTATTGTAGGGACCAACGGTGACTTCACCTGTCAGAGTGCCGTCATGATAATGCGGGATCAACCCATTAATGCAGGAACACAGGGTGGTTTTGCCGCTCCCCGATGGACCGGTGACAAGAATGATCTCACCCTGGGCGATCGATAGGTTGATGTTCTTGATCGCAGGAGTAGGACTTCCTGCATAAGAAAATGTGACATTGTCAAATTTAATTTCGTATGGCATAACGGATTCCACTTCGTGAGAATTCCAGGCTGTACCCAAATTCAGGTGCAGCCTGGAAATTTAATGCGGGAATAGCGATTTACCAGAGCGGCCGGCGGAAGCGTTCCGGCAGGGCTGCCATGATGATGGTGGTGACAACCGTGGTGAACAGCATTTCGGGCATGGCACCGGCTTCCAATGCTGCCAGGAAGGGCAAGAATTTGCCGTACTCAGGGTCCGGGTAAAAGACAGCCACACCGGTTGCAAACATCGGAACGACAAAGACCACATAATACAGGATGACCTGGAGCGCCCAGAGGGCCAAACCGGCAGCCTTATTCTTGTGGAAACGCCAGCTGAGGTGCTTGTATATCAGGCCGTTGAACACACCTCCCACGATATGGGCAAGCAGGCTGGCAAGCGGGATTCCGGGTTCAGCAATACCCGCCAGCAAGCCGATCACAATACCGCCGATAGGCCCGGTAAGGGATGCGCCTATCGTGGTAAAGATCTCGCGCGGGTCGGTCACCACGGGCGTTCCCGGGATGGGAATGGTGACTCCTGCCAGTACAAGCGCCAGGGCGGCGCCGCCAAAGGCGGCAGCAACCCCAACCTGCCGGGCGGTCAGCACAGGCTTACGGGTGCTTTCTACTAAATTCTGGTCAACATTTTGATCGCTCATCTTTCTTCTCCTTGGTTTTGTCGGCATTGATTTTTGAACAGGATTGCGATTCTCCCGTTTTTTTACTTTTTCAACCTGCTGCGCTGGTGTGCCCTGCTTGCCTAAAAAGCAAGAAAAAAGCCACCCTGTTTTGGGTGGCTTTGGTTTATGGTTTTATTTACTTGCTTTTACAGAATGCTGCGTTTCCTCGCCAACCCAATGAGTGATTTTCTCTCCAGAATAATAATGGAAAGCATGTACATAGCAAGATAAATAGCGTAAAGGTTGGTGTGCAAGTTCTGCTCTGGGCTGCCCCGGATAAATTTCAGCAATTATACAACTTAAGGGTTATATGTCAATGAGTTTGCATGATTTACTTGATTTTGATTCAATTTTTCCGCCAAACCTGGTACAAGCCCAGCCTGCCGCCAGCCCCGTCAGATTCAAAGGTCTCCACCACAGTGAAACCGGTTTGCTGTGCCAGCAGTTCGAGTTCGGCGGGGCTGAAAAGGTGCACATAGCGCAACCCGGTTTGCCCGGCTTGTGCCGGGCTGGTACCGCGCCAGTCCAGCAGGGTATCGCCTTCTTCCAGGAGGGCAGGGTTAATGTTGACAAGAGTCCAGGGCTGGACGCGGCTGAGCAGTTTAGGGCTGTTTTGGAACTGCCAGCAGGAGAGGAATACCAAACCGCCCGGTTTGAGCGCCTGGTTAACCCGGCTAAAGAATGCCTGGCGGTTCTCGCTGCCGGGAATGTGATGGATACTGGCAAAGCTCATCACGCCGTCAAACCGTGCCGGAAATACCGGATCTTGCTGCCGCAGGGCATCCACCGCTTCTCCCCATTGCCCCCCTGCGATGTTTCCCTCAGCCAGCCATACCTCAAGGCCAGCCTGGCGGATTGCAGCGGCACGTTGTTTCGTTTCATGCAGTAATGCCTGGCTGAAGTCCAACCCGGTGTAACTGCCGTGTCCCGCGCTGGCTGCCCAGGCGGTAAGCACTGTTCCATTACCACAGCCCAGGTCGAGCCAGCTGCCGTGAACTTGATAGGTATTGAACAACCTGAGGATGCCCGGCTGCACGCTTTGGCGGGTGGCGGCGAAAGAGTCACCGAATTGTTCATAAAAGATCCGGTTTATGGCAATCAAGGCGGCAACTGTCTCAGCATCCATATCCGCATTATACCCTTGCTTCACCGCCTTCCTGTTTTACGCCTTACCCGGAATCTTGTATACTGAATGTAAGGCAGTGCATTATGTCCATGGAGGGGCTGGGTGATGATTAAGACGCACTCATTAGAAGAACGGGCTCCGCAGGAGGTTATTGAGCAGCAGGCATCCCTGGTCAGGGATACCGGATCACTCAATGCATTACTGGATGCAGACCCATCGATTGTTCTGGTGTTGAACCAGTACCGCCAGGTTGTCTATGCTAACCAGGCGCTGGCACGCTTTTTGAAGCTGGATGAGCTCGGGTGTGTGTTTGGTCTGCGTCCTGGAGAAGTGTTGAATTGTGTTAATTCAGACCTGAACCCGGGAGGGTGCGGAAATTCAGAATTTTGCAAAACCTGTGGGGCGCTGAACGCCATCCTCTCCAGCCAGGAAGGAAATTTTGACATCCAGGAGTGCCGTATCACCCGCAAGGAGACGGGGGACGCCCTGGACCTGCGCGTGTGGGCTACACCGCACTCCATTATCGGCGAGCACTTTACGATCTTTGCGGTGCAGGATGTCAGCCATGAAAAACGCCGCAGTATGCTGGAACGGATTTTCTTTCATGATGTGTTGAACACAGCCGGGAACCTGCGCAATTTTGCTGTGCTGCTCAAGAATGCCCGCCCTGAGGAACTGCCCGAGTTTGCAGATGACATCCTGCGCATGTCTGAGGGATTGATCGATGTAATCCAAACCCAGCGCGAGATCACCCAGGCTGAGAATGGCGACCTGGAGGTCAAACCCGAGTTGTGCCGGCCGGCTGAACTGGTGGAAGAGATGGCTGCGTTGTACCGCAAACAGGAACCAGTTACGGGCATCCGGGTTGCCACAGAGGTTTCAGGTGCGGTCATGGAGTTCATCACCGACCCGGTATTACTGCGCCGCATCCTGCTCAATATCGTCAAAAATGCGGTTGAGGCCAGCCGGCCGGGTGACACGGTTACAGTGGGCTGCAGCCGCGAGGGCGAGCGGGTGGTTTTCCGGGTGCACAACCCGGCTGTCATGCCGGAACTGGTCAGGCTGCAGGTCTTCCAGCGCTCCTTTTCCACCAAGGGTGCCGGACGGGGGTTGGGTACGTACGGTGCCAGGCTGCTGGGAGAAAGGTACCTGGGTGGAACGGTTAGTTTTACGTCTGAGCCAGGTAAAGGTACCTTATTTTCGATCGGCCTGCCATACATTACCAGGATCGTTACCGGCGGCGAGCCCGCATTCTTGTGAGCTAAAAGCTGGCGAAAGGCTGCCCTTCCCTGGAAGTATTGAAGCTCTGTCAGGTATAATTTTCTCGTGATCCAATTCTTACAGGAGTAATCATGCCGCGAGCATCCATCCATTTTCCAGCCGGCTTCCTCTGGGGAACTGCTACTGCAGCCCACCAGGTTGAGGGGCGCAACACGAACAATACCTGGTCTGCCTGGGAGCAGCAGCCTGGGCGCATCGTTGACAGCGCCAAAGCTGGTCTGGCCTGCGACTGGTGGGGCGGGCGCTGGAAAGAAGACCTGGACCGGGCAGCAGAAACGGGGCAGAATGCCCACCGTTTCTCCATTGAATGGAGCCGTATCCAGCCTGCCCCAGACCGCTGGGATGAGAGCGCGCTGGACTTTTACCGTGAAATGGCGCGCGGCATGCACGAGCGCAAGCTTACTCCCATGCTCACACTGCACCATTTTACCGACCCGTTGTGGCTGTTTGAACCGGATGCGAACGGTTACGCGCTCGGTACCGGCGGCTGGGAGAGGGACGATGCCCCGGAACTATTCGGCAGGTATGTTCGCAAGGCTGTATGTGCGCTGAAGGATTACGTGAACCTGTGGATCACGATCAATGAGCCCAACGTCTTCCTGAACGGCGGATGGTTGAACGGCGGGTTTCCACCTGGGAAAAATGACCCCAAAACCGCTTTTAAAGTTGCATCCAACCTGGTAAAAGCGCATGCAATCGCCTATTCCATCATTCACGAATTGCAGCCTGAAGCCCAGGTAGGGATTGCCCACCATCACCGTACCTTTAACCCTGCCCGCCCGTGGTTCCTGCCCGATCGCATCCTGGCAGATGTGATCTTCCGCAGCTTCAACCACGGGTTTATGGATGCACTCGCAAATGGAACCCTGAAATTGCTGAACTGGAAAACTCGTATTCCGGAGGCGGCTGGAACACAGGATTTCATCGGGGTCAATTATTACTCCAACGACCTGGTGACTTTTACCTTGGATCCCAAAAGACTCTTCATGAAGCTCAGTTTCCCTAAAGATGCCGAACTCAGCCCGACAGGATTCATAGCCAACATTCCCGAAGGTATATTCCAGGCGGTAAAATGGGCGCTGCGCTACAACAAGCCCCTGTACATCACGGAAAACGGCGTGGAAGATTCGGAAGATACCCTGCGCCCGCAATACCTGATCGAACACCTCTTCCAGGTCTGGCGGGCGGTCAACTTCACCTGGCCGGTCAGGGGCTATTTCCACTGGAGCCTGATAGATAATTTTGAGTGGGAACGCGCCTGGACACAGCGTTTTGGCCTGTGGGAACTGGATGTTGAGACGCAAAAGCGCACCCGCAGACGCAGTGCGGACCTGTATGCCGAAATTTGTCGCGAAAACGGTATCACTTCTGCAATGGTGGAGAAATACGCCCCCAATATTTACCCCAAACTCTTCCCAGGTTAGCCAACATAAGAAGTCTTATTGGTTGCATGTATCACCACACATGCATAAAACGGCACAGAATCCAGCATTCTGAGCCGTTTTTCAATTGCACTTTGGCAAGATTCATGCAACAAGAGAAGGTATGAAAACCACCTTTTTTTCTAAAATAAGTACATGGTTTAAGGAGGTCTTTATGGACAAGAAGCGATTGTTCATAATTGCAGGAGCAGCAATCCTGGTCCTTGTGGCAGGCACTGTCCTGCTGGTCGCCTGCGGTAATAAAGATGCCGCAGTTACCCCAGAAGCTGTTGTTTATGATCCATGGGAGTATTCCACCGTTGTGGCAACGTGTATGTATGATCGCGGCAGCAAGGATGTGGTCTGTGCAACAGATTCTGGTGAGACAATGGTAAGTAATTTGCTTGCAGGCAAAGGTGCCGAGGGCTGGGAGCTGGCAGCTTCCTTCAACGCATCTGGCAGCGGGAATAATATCACGGTCTTTGCTTTCAAGCGCCTGGTAAACCCTTAATGGGCTTCGGGCACCCTGAAATCACCCCTGTGCTTTACCTGGATCCGTAGAGCTGGCAGAAGGTTAGGAGGCTTCTGCCAGCTTTGCGTATCAATCGTAGAAATTATTAGAGTGTCTTCGACAGGTAAAGCGAGCCCCGCCTAAATCCCCGGTTTTCATAATACAGGCGTGTGCCGACAGCCGCGATGACGGTCAGTTTCTTATACCCTCTTTCGCGCGCGGTCTTCTCGGCCAGGTCCAGCAGGCGTGTTCCCAGCCCGCTATGCTGGGCAGCGCCGTCCATTTCACCGCCCACGGGTAATGATTGCCCGTAGACATGCACCTCGCGGATGAGGGCAGCCTGGTCCAAATCAGCAGCCATACCTTCCATATCCAGTGCATGTTCGACAAACTCATTGCTGGCTGCTGAATCCTTCCAGTAACTGGCAGGGGCTTCCGGCAGAGATAGGCGCAGGTATCCAGCGATTTTGCCATCGGTGGTGCGGTACTCCAGGAAATGTTCTTCAGCCTGTGCGGCATGATAAACCGTTGTCACCAGCGCAAGCTCGTCTGCTGAAACGCCCTTGCCGCGCACCTCGCGGCAGCGGATGCAGCCGCACTGCTGCCCCCGGCGAGCCAGTTCTGCAAGCACGTCCTGCCGCAGACTGGTGCGCTTGTTGCCGGCGATAACATGCGAAGAGGGGATGTCGCGGATGACCCGGTTTACCCGGCAGTAGGCCGGGATACCCGGTTTCAAATCGGCAATCAGTTCGATCAATTCTTCTGTGGTGTATGGCTGGTATTCGCCGCGCAGCCAGTACTGGTACAGGGCTGAATTCTGGAGCAGCTGAGTGGGGTAGATCTTG
>Ga0228536_1000178_pt1 | contig 162231 bp, 116 predicted proteins | sample SJ1Smetagenome_FD_168611 | JGI IMG/M metagenome (GOLD analysis project Ga0228536, IMG submission 168611) | Enriched culture of PCE-dechlorinating microbial communities from Ithaca, New York, USA - SJ1.S | ecosystem: Engineered > Modeled > Simulated communities (microbial... > Unclassified... | reverse complement strand
CCCCCAGGCGAAAGGGCGCAGCCCTTTCGCCGCCTTTTTCGGAGGGGGTGTGGGGGAACCATTTTTGCGCAGCAAAAAGGGTCCCCCCACATTCTCCCCCCGCCCTCTCACCCCAACACGCTGCGGGCTACGATGAGCTTTTCGACTTCCTTGGCGCCTTCGTAGATTTCCAGGATCTTGGCGTCGCGGTAGAGGCGTTGGACGCGGTATTCGTCCAGATAGCCGTAGCCGCCGTGCATTTGCAGGGCCTCGTCGGCGGCCTCCACCGCAGTGCGGGCGGAGAACCACTTGGCCATGGCGGTGAGCGCGTGGTCCATCTTGCCCTGGTCCGAGCGCCAGGCGGCCTCGTAGTAGAGGTTGCGGCTGGCGCGGATCCTGGTGGCCATCTCGGCGATCTTGAACTGGGTGCCCTGGAAGCTGGCCAGGGTCTGGCCGAACTGGATCCGGGCCTTGACGTGGCGGACGCTGTCCTCCAGGCAGGCGCGGGCCAGGCCCACGGCCTGGGCGCAGATGTGCAGGCGGGCGCGGTTGAACAGCTCCATCAGCTGGTTGAAGCCCTGGCCGCGCACGCCCACCAGGTGATCGGCGGGCACCCGCACGTCGTTGAAGGCCAACTCGGCGGTGTCGTTGGCCCGGATGCCCAGCTTGCCGTGGAGTTTCTTGGCCGTGACCCCGGGGCGGTCGGCCTCCACCCAGATGAAACTGTGGCGCTGATGACGGCTGGGGTGGTCGGGGTCGGTGACGCAGAAGACCACCATGTTCTGGCACTGGGTGCCGTTGGTGATGAACATCTTGGCCCCGTTGATGACCCATTCATCGCCAACCAGCTCTGCGGTGGTGACGGCCTGGGTGGGGTCGCTGCCGGCGTCGGGCTCGGTGATGGCGGTGGAGAGGATGCCCTTGCCCTCGCAGAGGCCGGGCAGGATGTGCTGTTTCTGCTCGTGGCTGGCAAACAGCGCCAGCATCTCGGCCCCGAAGGTGGTGCTGAGGATGGACTGGCCGCAGCCGGGGTCCACCGCCCAGAACTCCTCGGTGATCAGGCAGTGCTCGAAAAAGCCCAGCCCGGCCCCGCCATACTCCTCGGGCAGGAAGGTGCCCACGAAGCCCAGTTCGCAGGCCTTGCGCCACAGGCCCAGGTCGAAGCGCTCCTCGCGGTCGAACTCGGCCGCCCGGTTGGGGAACTCGCCCTGGGCGAACTCCCGGGCCGCGCGCACGATGTCCCGCTGCTCGCGGGAGAGGTTGAAATCCATGCCTGCCTCCGGACGGCCGGGACGCGCGCCCGGCCGGAATTGGGTTCTAGGCTTTCACGGCCGCGGTCAGGGTGGGCAGCACCTTGAACAGGTCGTCCACGATGCCGTAGTGGGCCACCGCGAAGATGGGTGCGCGCGGATCCTTGTTCACGGCGATGATGGTCTGGCTGCCCTTCATGCCGGCCTGGTGCTGGAAGGCCCCGGAGATGCCCAGCGCGATGTAGACCTTGGGCCGCACCGTCTTGCCGCTGGTGCCCACCTGGCGGCTCTTGGGCAGCCAGCCCATGTCGGCCACCGGGCGGGAGCAGGACAGGGTCGCGCCCAGGGCGTCGGCCAGGGCCTGGGCCAGGGGGATGTTGTCCTCGCCGCCGATGCCCCGGCCCACCGAGACCAGGATCTCGGCCGCGGCGATGTCCACATCCTCCACCGCCGCGGCCAACTGGCGCAGGAAGCGGCGGGGGTGACGGGGGGCCAAGTCGGTCAGGCGGACGCTCTCGGGCGCGGGCGCGACACCCTCGGGCGTGGGGGCGAAGGCCCCGGCCTGGAGGGTGGCCACCACCGTGGCGGCGGGCTTGAGGGTCAGGCTCTCCACCACCTTGCCGCCGTAGATCAGGCGGCGGGCGGTCAGCGCGCCGCCGGCCCAGTCCAGGCCCAGGCAATCGGTGACCAGGGGGAGGTTCAGGCGGCCGGCCAGGGCCGGGGCCAGGTCCAGTCCCTGGGAGGAGTGGGGCAGGAGCACCAGGGCCGGGGCCATGCCGGCCACGAGGTCGGCCAGGGCCGGCAGATAGAATTCGGGGTTATATTCCTTCAGCTCGGGATGGGCCAGCAGGCGCAGACCCGGGGAGCGGGTCAGGAGCGGGGCGGCCAGGGCCTCGGGCTCGTCGGCCAGGAGCGCGGTGACCACCTCGCCGCCCACCGCCGGAATGAGCGTCAGGGCCGCGCCCAAGGCCTCCAGGGTGGATTCGCGCAGTTGGCCCTGGCGGTGTTCGGCGATGACCAGGATGCCGCTCATTTCCGGCCTCCCTTCTCGCGGATGATGCCCGCCGCCCGGGCGCAGACCGCATCCAGCCCGCCGGTGAGGATCTCGGCCCCGGCCCCGGTCTCGGGCAGGGCCAGGCGGCGGGCGGCCAGGCAGGACGCCGCCGGTCCCACCTGACCGGCCAGGTCCAGACCCTCGGCGTCATGGGCCTCGATGGCCATGCCGCGCACCTTGCGGATGCCCATGATGGAAACGTAGCGGGGCTGGTTGATGCCCGACTGCACCGTGACCAGGGCCGGCAGGGGCAGGGCCACCTCCTCCAGGGTGTTGGCCTCCAGCTCGCGGGTGACCACCAGGCCGCCCTCGGCCAGCTTGAGCCCCACCGCCAGGCTGGCGTAGGGCAGGCCCAGGGCCTGGGCCAGGAGGACCCCGGTCTGGCCCTGGCCCTGGTCGGCGCTCTGCACCCCGCACAGGATCAGGTCGAAGCGGCGCTCGCCCAGGGCCTTGACCATGGCCCGGACCACGCTGGCAGGGTCGGATCCAAGGAAGGCCTCGTCATTAAGGTGGATGGCCTGGTCGCAGCCCATGGCCAGGCCCCGGCGCAGCACGTCCTCGGCCTCCTCGTCGCCCAGGGTCAGTACCGTGACCTCCCCGCCGTGGGCCTCCTTGAGGCGCACCGCCTCTTCCACCGCGTAGTTGTCCCACTCGTTGATGGTGTAGACCAGGTCCTCCCGCTCCACGTCCGCGCCGTCCCGGGTGATCTCCAGGTCGGCCTCGGCCGTCTCGGGCGCCTGTTTGGCCAGCACCAAGATTTCCATGCCTCGCCTCCAAGTTTGGGCCATGGCGCGGCCCCGCCCGGGCAGGCGGACGGGGCCGGCGGTTGGCTAGATCCTGCGCTCGCGGCCTTCCCAATAGCGCTCGCGCACCTTGCGCTTGAGCAGCTTGCCGGACGCGCTCTTGGGCAGGTCCTCCCAGAACTCCACCGTCTTGGGCTTCTTGTAACCGGCCAGGTTGGTCGCGCAGAAGTCGATGATGTCCTTCTCGGTGACTTCGGCCCCGGAGTGCAGCACCACCACCGCCTTGACCGCCTCGCCCCAGTATTCGTCCGGCACCCCCACCACGGTGGCCTCCAGCACCGCCGGATGCTGGTAGAGCACCTCCTCCACCTCGCGGGGATAGATGTTCTTGCCGCCGCTGATGATCAGGTCGTTCTTGCGGTCGATGATGTAGAGATAGCCGGCCTCGTCGAAATGGCCGATGTCGCCGGTGTAGAGCCAGCCCTCGCGGATGCGCTCGGCCGTGGCCTCGGGCATCCGCCAATAGCCCTGCATCATGGCCTCGCTGCGCAGGATGATCTCCCCGTCCTCGCCGGGGGCGGCGTCCCGACCCCGGTTCACCACCCGCACCTCGTAATCCAGCACCGGCCGGCCGGCCGAGGCCAGGCGCTTGACCTGCTCCGGCGGCCCGTCCAGGACGTGGTCCTCGGGCGGCAGGATGGTGGACAGGGGGCCGGTCTCGGTGGCCCCGTACTGCTGGCAGAAGCCGCAGCCGAAGCGCCCGAAGGTCTTGATGGATTTCTTGAGCAGCTCCACCGGCATCGGCGCGCCCACGTAGAAGATGCGCCGCAGGCTGGAGAGATCGGCCGTCTCCATGGCCGGGGAGTGCACCAGGGCGTTGATCATGGTGGGCACCAGCAGGCAGCAGGTGATGCGCTCCTTCTCCATCACCGCCAGCACCCCGGTCGGATCGAAGTGGCCGGGATAGATCACGGTGGTGTTGGGCACCAGGAAGCAGCGGCCGATGTTGTCCTCGAAGGAGACGTGGTACATCGGGGTCACCACCAGCACCCGCTCGTCATAGCCGATGCGGTTCTCGATCACCCCGGTGGTGGCGGTGGTGACCAGGTGGTGGTGGCTGCGCATGGCGCCCTTGGGTTGGCCGGTGGTGCCGGAGGTGAAGTAGATGCTCATCACGTCCGAGGGTTCGACCTGGCAGGCCGGCTCCTCCGGCGCGCCCGAGGCCAGCAGGGCGTCGTAGGACTCCGCGCCCTCCCAACCGATCTCCTGGAAGCAGAAGAGCCCCTCCAGCCCGGTCAGGCGGGGGGCCAGGGCCTTCACCTTGTCGGCGCAGGCCTGGCTGAAGAAGAGATAGCGCGGGGCGGCGTAGGCCACCAGGTCCTCGGTCTCCCGCTCGGTCAGCAGGTTGTTGAAGGGGCAGAAAATGGCGCCGGTCTTGGCGGCCACGAAGTAGAGATCCAGGAACTGGTGGCGGTTCTCGGTCAGCACCCCCAGGCGATCGCCCTTGCGCAGGCCCCGGGCCAGCAACGCCTGGGCCACCTGGTTCACCCGCTGGTTGAACTCCCGATAGCTGAACCGGTTGTCGCCGCAGATCACGGCCGGTTTGTGCGGGAATTTTCGCGCGCCCCGCGTCAGCATGTCTCCCACGGTCATTGCCCATGCCTCCCTTTTGCGAATGGACCGGCCCCCCCCGGGGCCTTGTGAAGGCCAACACTCCATGTTTTGGGTAAGCGCGGCCGGCCGAAGCGGCCGGACGGCAAGCGGATGCCGGTTCGCGGATCGTTTGGGCAAGATTCGCGGGCGTCCCCCACCGACGCCGGTCAGAACGGGTTCGCGCCTCCTTCCAGGCCCAGGGCCAGGCAAACCACCTCGTTGAGATCGCGCACCGCCAGGCGGTCCTCGAAGCCGCCGGCCTTGCGCGCGTCCTCCAGCATGATCAGACACAACGGACAGGCGGTGACCACCAACGAAGCCCCGGTGGCCACGGCCTGCTCCAGCCGCGCCCGGGCCAGGTGGCCCTGGCCGGGCAACTCGTGCCACATCCGGCCGCCGCCGCCCCCGCAGCAGAGCCCGTTGCGGCCATGGTCGGCCATCTCCACCAGCTCCAGGCCGGGGATGACGCCCAGCACCCGGCGCGGGGCGCGGACCTCGCCCGTGTGGCGGGCCAGGTAGCAGGGATCGTGGAAGGTGGCCTTGACCGCCAGGCCAGCGGGGAAGGTCAGCCGGCCCTGGTCCACCAGCTCGGCCAGGACCTGGCTGTAGTGCCGGGCCCGGAAGGGCAAGGGGCCCGCCAGGCCGTCGCGCTCGCGGGCCAGGGCGTAGTCGTGGCTCAGGGTGCGGTGACAGTGGGGCGAGGAGGTGACCACCTCGCGCGCGCCGATATCCGCCAGCAGACCGGAGAGGTCCTCGCGCTGCTCCTCGAAAAGACCGTTCTCACCCACCCGGCGGGCGATGTCCCCGCAGCAGGGTTCGGCCTTGCCCAGGGTGCCGAATTCCACCCCGCAGTGGGTCAGCACCGCCGTCAGGCTCCGGGCCAGGCCCTGGGCCCGGGTGTCCAGGCTGGTGGTGCAGCCCACGAAGTAGAGCAGTTCCGCCGGATCGCCCTTGGCCAGGTCGGGCAGGTCCAAGCCCTTGGCCCAGGCCGCCTTCTGGCCCTTCTTGGCCAGCCAGGGGTTCTGGTACTTGTTCAGGCGCTCCAGGGATTGGGCCAACAGGGGCGGCACCGTGGAGCCCTGCTCCACCAGGGCCGAGCGCACCTGGCGGATCAGTTCGATGGGGCTGGCCTGAACCGGGCAGACCTCGGCGCAGGCGGCGCAGGTGGTGCAGTACCAGGCCTGCTCGGGGTCGATGGTGGGGCGACTGGTCAACTCCTGGCGCAAGCGCTGGCGGAACCAGGGGATTTTGGCCAGGAGGTTGTACTTCAGGCGGGTGTAGAGCCGGGCGTCCCACACGAAACCGCGCGGGGCCAGGGGCTCGCCGGCCCGGGCGCTGGGGCAGGCCTCCACGCAGCGGCCGCAGCGGGTGCAGGCGTCCAGGGTCAGGAAATGGCGGTGCGTGAACTCCCGGACCTGGTCCGGGGGCAGGGACAGGTCGGCCAGGGGATGGGGCTCCTGCTGGAAGTAGAGGCTGACCGGCGCGGCCAAGGCGTGGAACAGGCGGCTATATGGCAGCCAGGCGATGAGCCCCAGGCTCAGCCCGGCGTGGACCCACCACAGGACGGCGTGGGCGGCCGGGGCGCTGGCCGGGCCGAAAAGGCCCGAGAGCCCCCAGCCCAGGAAGGACCAGCGCTCCCAGTCCGCGCCGCTGGCCGCGATGCGGGCCGCCTCCACCAGAAAGCCGCTGAGCGCGATGGCCAGCAGCCAGGCCGGCAACAGGGCGTCGGCCGGGCGGCGCTCCAGGCGCGGCACCCGTCGCAGATAGCGCCGGATCAAGGCCCAGACCAGGCCGGCCGTGAGGGCCAGGCCGCAGATCTCCCACAGGGCCGAGAGCCACAGGTAGAGTCGGCCGTGGAGGAAGGAGACCAGGTAGTGATCGATCGCCACCAGGCAGGTGGCCAGGAATAATCCCAGGAATCCCAGGAGGATCAGGGCGTGCATCAGGCCGGCGGCGGCGTCTCCCCGCCAGATGCGCCGGCCCAGGAGGGCGTCGGCCAGGGTGGCCTTGAGCCGCGCGGCGCTGAACCCGCCCCAGGCGAAGCCCGGCCGCCAGCGGGCCAGGTTGATGGCCAGCCCCAGGCCGAAGATCGCCAGGGCCAGGGCCGTCAGGAGGTAGAACAGCCAGGCGGCCTCGATGTTCCAGAAGGGGATCCGCGCCGGCATCAGGCCCCCTCCGGTCCGGGTTTGGAGGCCCCGTTTTGCAGCACCCCGTGGCAGAAGACCTGGCGGAAGACCTCGCCCAGCTCCTCGGGGCTGACCGCCCCGTCGGGCCGGTACCACTTGGGGGTGTAGTGGACCATGCCGAAAAATGCGAAGACCAGCACCGGCAGGGGCAGGTCGGCCAAGAGCCCGGCCTGTTTCAACTCGGCCAGGATGCTGCGGATCACGGCCACGTAGCGGCGTTGCTTGGCCACCACCTGCATTTTGCGCTGCGGGGTCAGGCAGTCGAGGTCGTTGACCAAAAGCATCAGGCGGTCACGGTCGCCGGCGTAGATGTGGGTGTAGAAGCGCATGAACTCGGCCAGCTTCTCCAGGGGCGGCAGGTCCTGGCCGCAGAGGGTCTCGATCCGCTCCAGGGCCTGGTCCATGAACTGGTCCAGCATGCGGTGGAGCAGGTCCTCCTTGGAGTCGAAGTAGTGATAGAGCGAGCTTTTCTGCATGCCCAGGGCCTCGGCCAGGTCCCGGATGGAGGTGCGGGCGTAGCCGCGGTTGGCGAACAGATGCGCCGCGGTGTCAAAGATTTCCTGATTGCGCCGTTCACCCTTGGCCAGCATCGCCACCTACCGAACGATCGTTAGATTTTGGCCCATTTTGGATTCTCCGCCCCAGCTTGTCAAGGGGCTTGCACCACGGCCATGGAAATATTTCCCTAGGGTGGACTGAGCGAACTTGACCCCGCGCCGGCTTCGAACGCTGAGTCCGGTTCCCCGTTTAGGCCCGATTTCCAAAGCGTTATTCTCCCAATACCCATGGAGAATATTGTGCAAAAGAGTACTTAGGCTAATAGCCATTGACACCATGGACGGCGGTGAGTTATCAAAAATCTAACGAACGGTCGGCCAGTTGCATTCACCTCCGCGCAGCTCACCTCCCGGCCGGCCCCCCGCGATACCTGCGGGGTTCACCCCCGCATCCGAAAACCATAGCAAGGGAGGCGCTCATGGGCAGGAAACCAACCTGGCGGACACTCTGTCTGGCGGTTTTGGCCGCAGTCACCTTGGCCGCGGCCATGCCCGCGGCGGCCGCGGATCCCATCGTCCTGGGTGTGCCCACCTCCCTTGGCGTTATCGAAGGCAAGGAAAGCCTCAACGCGGTGAGGCTGGCGGTGGAGGAGATCAACGCCGCCGGCGGCGTGAAGGTGGGCGATCAGGCCCGACCGTTCAGCGTGGAGGAGATGGACATCCGCGACGCCTCGCCCGGCACCCCGGTGCCCGAGGCGCTGTTGGGCATCGAGAAGATGATCCTGGAAAAGAAGCCCCAGGCCATCGTGGTGGGCCCCTTCCGCTCCGAGGCCCTGCTGGCCGGCATGGACATCATCGCCAAGTACAAGGTGCCCTTGTTGGGCAGCATCGCCATGACCCCGGTCTCGGAGAAGAAAATCCAGGAGGACCCGGAGAAGTACAAGTACGTCTTCCGCACCTCCATCAACGTCACCTCCTGGGCCGGCCTGTTGATCGGGGCCATGAAGAGCCTGCAGGAGAAGTTCGGCTTCAAAAAGGTCTACCTGCTCAACCAGGACGTGCTCTGGGCGCGCGGCACCGCCGGGGCCATGAAGGGCTGGTTCGAGAAGAACGGCTGGGAGGTCCTGGGCCACGACCAGTTCCCCACCGGGGCCAGCGACTTCGCCCCGGTGCTGATGAAGGCCAAGATGGGGGGGGCCCAGGTCTTGTTCACCTGCTTCGACATGCCCGAGAGCGGCATCCTGGTCAAGCAGTGGAAGGGCCAGAAGGTGCCCGCCCTGATGGCCGGCTTCATCTCGCCCATGGCCGGCGAGGGGGCCTGGAACACCTTTGAGGGCAAGATCGGCGGCCTGCTAAACGCCATCTTCGAGTTGGGCAACATCCCCTCCCCCAAGTACGCCAAGGCCACCGCCTTCTACGACGCCTACAAGAAGAAATACGGCAAGCCGGTGGAGTCCGGCCACGGCCCGGCCCCCAGCTACGAGTCGGTCTACATCCTCAAGGAGGCCATCGAGAAGGCCGGCAGCGTCGATCCTGACAAGTTGGCCGCGGCCATCAAGGCCACCGACCGCCAGGGCGTGATGGGCCGGATCAAGTTCAACGAGGGCAACCAAGTGGTTTACGGCCAGGACCCCAAGGACACCGCCGTGGGCTGCATCTACCAGTGGGGCGATAAGGGCGAGCGCACCATCGTCTTCCCGCCGGCCCTGGCCGACGCCGAGGTCCAGCTGCCGCCCTGGATGAAGTCCGCCAAGTAGCGCCAGACACCCCCGGCCCCGCCCGCCGGCGGGGCCGGGACATCCTCCAACCTCGGTCTTGAAACGGGGCAATCGTGCTCACGGGCTACCTGATCTACGGGTTGATCAACAGTGTGGTGCTGGTGCTGGTGGCCTTGGGGTTCAACCTCACCTTCGGCATCAGCGGCGTGGCCAACTTCGCCTTTGGCGCGCTCTACGTCACCGCCGGCTTCCTGGCCTGGATCGGCCTCAACACCCTCTCCCTGCCCTACTGGGTCTCGGCCCCCCTGGCGGTGTTGATCACCGCCGTGCTGGCCGGACTGCTCTACCGGGTGGTGGTGCTTCGGGTGCGAGGCCTGGTGGTCAGCGAGGTCATCGCCACCTTCGGGGTGGGCCTGGCCCTCCTGGAGCTGTTCCGCTTCCTGGGTTTCATCGGCTTCGAGTACACCCTGCCCGACGCCGGCGACTTCAGCCTCTCCCTGCTGGGGGTCCTGGTGGACTCCCAACGCCTCTTGATCGTGGCCATGGGCGCGGGACTCACCGCCTTCCTCTGGCTTTTCACCCGCCACACCACCACCGGCCGCGCCTTCCGGGCCATCGCCCAGGACGAGCACACCGCGCTGACCCTGGGCATCAACACCGAGCGCACCGCCACCATCGCGGTGGCCTTCGGCGCTGGCTACGCCGCCATCGCCGCCCTGGTGATCCTGCCCCTGGGCACCATCGCGGTCAACGAGGGCTACAACGTGCTGGTCAACGCCCTGGCGGTGTGCATCGTCGGCGGCCTGGGCAGCACCCTGGGGGTTATCGTGGCCAGCTTCCTGATCGGCATGGCCCAGACCCTGACCGCGGCCTACCTGGGAACCCACTGGATGATGATCGTCAGTCTGGTGGCCATCCTGCTCATTCTGCTGGTGCGCCCCTCGGGGCTCTTTGGCAGCCACAAGCAACTGGAGGAACGCATCTGATGGCGGCCGTGGCCACCAACCCGACCGCACCCAGCCCGGCCCGCCAGCGCAAGGAGCGCCTGGACCGCGGCATCAAGGTGCGCAGCGAGGACATCTACGCCCTGAATTCCTGGCGCGAGCTCGCCTACCTGCTGGCCCCCCGAGTCCTGCCGGTGGTCCTGGTGCTGCTCCTGGGCTTCGGCGCCCCGCTCTACTGGCAGCGGGTGCTGCTGTCCACCATGGTCTTCGGGCTCCTGGCGATCAGTTGGGACCTCTTGGCCCAGGCCGGCATGGTCTGCCTGGGCCAGGCCCTGTTCTTCGGGGTGGGGGCCTACATCGCCGGCATCCTCAACCACTACTTCGGCATCACGCCCTTTGTCACCATCCCCCTGGGGGCCCTGGGCGGAGGCCTGGTCTGCACCCTGCTCCTGTTGCCGGTGCTGCGTCTGCGCGGCATCTACTTCGCCATGGTCACCCTGATCCTGCCGCTGATGATCGAGCGCATCATCGAGGCCACCAAGATCTTCGGCGGCACCGAGGGCATCAGCGGGCTGACCCCCCTGCCCCACCACGGCCTGGAGCTGTTTCTGATCATGGCCGCCTTCTGGGTCGCGCTGTTTGGCTTCCGGCGCATGATGACCAGCGATTACGGCCTGGTGCTCAAGGGCATCAACGACAATGACCGGGCGGTGATGAGCGCGGGCCTGAACATCTATCGCTACAAGGCCCAGATCCTGTTCATGGCCGGCACCACCGGGGCCTTCGCCGGGGCCTTCATGACCCACGCCTACCAGTTCGTGGGCATGCCGGTCTTCGCCCTGGACTACTCCATCCTGCCCATCGCCTCGGCGGCGGTGGGCGGCCTGGGCACCCTGGCCGGGCCCGCCCTGGGGGCCTTCATCCTGGTGCCGCTGTCGGAGCTCCTGCGCGGCTTCGGCGGCCTGCGCATCGTCATCTACGCCGTGCTGCTGGTGGTCTTCACCGTGGGCCTGCCCGAGGGCGTGTTCCACTTCCTGCGCCGCAAGTACACCCAGTTCGAGCGGTGGGCGGAGGTGAGCAAATGAGCGCCGAGGTGATCCTGGAGGTCAAGGACCTGGCCAAGAGCTTCGGCGGGGTGCGGGCCGTGGACGGAGTCAGCTTCTCGCTCAGGCGCAACGAGCTGATGGGCGTCATTGGCCCCAACGGCTCGGGCAAGACCACCCTGGTCAACCTCCTCAGCGGCTTCGTCAAGCCCGACACGGGCCGGGTGGTCTACCAGGGCCGGAACATCACCGGCTGGGCCCCCTATCGCATCGCCGAGCTGGGAATCGCCCGCACCTTCCAGATGGCCAAGCCCTTCTATCAGCTGCCGGCCTTCAAGAACCTGGTGGTGCCCCTGATCTCGCCCCGGGTCAAGCGCCTGGCCGGCGGGGCCTATGGCGACCGCGACGCGGTGGCCAAGGACCTGCTGGAGGAGGTCGGCTTCGAGCGCGACTCCTGGGTGATCAGCAAGCAGGCCTCGGTGCTGCCCCATGGCTACCTCAAGCGCCTGGAGCTGGCCCGCTGCCTGGCCTTGCGCCCCGACGTGCTGGTCCTGGACGAGCTCTTCTCCGGCCTGTCCCTGGCCGAAGTGGCCAGCCTGGTGCCGGTGATCGAAAAGCTCATGGTCCAGGGCAAGACCATCGTCATGGTCGAACACCGGCTCAAGGAGCTCTTTCGCATCGCCGATCGGGTGATCGTGCTCAACTTCGGCCAGAAGATCGCCGAGGGCGAGCCGGAGGCGGTCATGGTCCAGGACGACGTGCGCAAGGCCTATCTGGGCAGCGAGGTGGAGGACTAAACCACGTGCTCACCGTCACCGAACTGATGGTCTTCTACGAGAACGCCCTGGCGGTCAACGAGCTTTCGCTCAAGGTCGAGGCCGGCCAGGTGGTGGGCGTGATCGGCTCCAACAGCGCCGGCAAGACCACCCTGATGAACACCCTTTCCGGCCTGATCCTGGACCAGCAGATCAAGGAGAAGCGCAAGGGCGGCGAGCGCATCACCATCATGGGCCGGGTGGAGTTCGAGGGCCGGGACATCAGCCTGATGCCGGCCTATGAGCGGGTCCGCCTGGGCATCGTCCTCTGCCGCGAGCGCCATCCGGTCTTCCCCGACAGCACCGTGCTGGAGAACCTGCTCATCGCCGGCCATCTGGTCTCCCGGGAGCGGGTCAGGCGGGCCATGGACCTGACCTTCGAACTGTTCCCCAACCTGGTGCGCTGGAAACGGCGCAAGGCCGGGTTCCTCTCCGGCGGCGAGCAGCAGATGCTGGCCATCGGCATGGCCCTGGTGGTGGGCCCCCGCCTGCTGCTCCTGGACGAACCGCTGTTGGGCCTGTCGCCGGCCATGCAGCAGGTGGTGGTGGAGGCCATCAAGAACGTGCGCCGCCAGACCGGGGCCACCATCGTCATCGCCGAGCAGTTCGCCCGGCCGGTCCTGCCCATGATCGATCACGGCTACGTGATCGAGAACGGTATGCTGGCCATGACCGGCACCGGGGCCCAGCTCATGGACAACCCTGAAATCAAAAGCGCCTATTTCGGCGTCTGAGGGGCGGCATGGAAAACAACCTGACCATCCCCGCGGCCTTCGACGCCATCGCGGCCCGCCAGCCCGACAAGGCCGCGGTGATCTACCTGGGGACCGTCTACACCTACGCCCGGCTCAGAGAGCTGAGCGACGCCATGGCCACGGGCCTGGTCCAGGCCGGGGTCCAGCCCGGCCAGCGGGTGGTGCTCTACCTCCCCAACTCGGTGCAGTGGCTGGTGGCCTGGCTGGGGGTGCTCAAGGCCGGGGCCGTTGCCGCGCCCATCACCCCCATCTACACCGCCGATGACCTGGCCTATGTCGCCAACGACACCGAGGCCGTGGCTGTGATCTGCCAGGACCGCAACTACGGCTACGTCACCCAGGCCATGGCCAAGGCCGGCTTCGGGCGCATCGTGGTCAGCGGCCTGGTGGACCTGTTGCCGACCTGGAAGCGCTTCTTCGGCTGGATGCTGGACGTGGTGCCCACCGGCCGGGCCGGTCGGGCCGAGCACACCATCGCCCTGCGCAAGCTCCTGGCCGACGCCGCCGGCCAGTCCCCGCCATCCCTGGCCAACGCCGATCCGGACGCCGTGGCCGAGATCCTCTACACCGGCGGCACCACCCGCCATCCCAAAGGCGTGCCCATCACCCACCGCATGCTCATCAACGCCGCCCACGAGCAACTGGGGGTCAGCCGGACCCTGTTCCCTCCCGAGGAGAACGTCCTCCTGGGCTCGGCCCCCATGTTCCACGTCCTGGGCCAGACCTGCGGCCTGGGCACCCTGTTCACCTACGGCGGCGCCCTGGTCCTCCAGCCCCGGGTCAATCTCGACGCCATGTTCGACGCCGTGGAGCGCTACGGCGTGCGCACCCTGATCGGGGTGCCGGCCCTGTACCGCATGATCCTGGAGCACGACCGCCTGGACAACTACGACCTATCCTCCCTCCTCTACTGCTTCAGCGGCGGCGACGTGCTGCCCCTGGAGGTGGGCCGCCGCTGGCAGGAGCGCTTCGGCCGCCCCATCTACGTTGGCTATGGCTCCACCGAGACCGTGGGCGGCGTCTGCATGACCCTGCCCGAGGACCAGATGCCGGTGGGCGCCATGGGCCGTAAGCTGGCCAGCAAGGTCATCCGGGTGGTGGACCCCGCCTCCATGATCGAGATGCCCCTGGGCAAGCCCGGCGAGCTCCTGGTCAGCGCCGATCCCATGGTCTGCGCCTACTGGAACAAGCCCGAGGAAAGCGCCAGCTCCTTCGTGGACATCGACGGCCAGCGCTATTACCGCACCGCCGACGTGGTGGCCCGCGACGAGGACGACTTCATGTACTTCGTCGACCGCACCGTGGACACCATCAAGCACAAGGGCTACCGGGTCAGCGCCTCGGAGATCGAGGCCGTGCTCCAGGAGCACCCCGCCGTGATCGAGTCCTGCGTGGTCGGCGTGCCCGACCCCAAGGTCGGCGAGCGCATCAAGGCATTCGTGGTGCTCAAGAAGGACAGCAAGGGCGTCACCGGCTACGATCTCATCTCCTTCTGCAAGGGCCGGCTTATCGACTACAAGCTCCCCCAGTACATCGAGTTCCGCGACATGCTGCCCAAGTCCAAGGTCGGCAAGCTGCTGCGGCGCGAGATTCGCTCCGAGGAAATGAGCCGGGTCGAGCAGAAGAAGGCCCCCCGCCCCAGCCAACCCGCCGCGTAAGAGGAAGAGAGTGGGGGGACCCTTTTTGCCACGCAAAAAGGGTCCCGCTCACCCCAGCCAGCAAAGCTGGCTGGGGACCCCGCCCCACACCCCCTCCGAAAAAGCCAGGGAAATGGCTACGCCATTTCCCCATGGGGTGGGGGGTGACGGTTTGAAGCGAACCGGCCTCGGTTGTTTAACGCACCACCCGGTTTTGTTCCTTATTCGTCATCGCGAGGCGCCACCCGGCGCCGTGGCGATCTCCCCTCTTTTTGCCAATGTCAGCAATAGCCGTCATCGCGAGGAGACCTGGCGACGAAGCAATCTTCCGGAGTTAATTCCTGTCTCCCTTCCCCAGTCCTGCCCCGCCCCGCTCCAAGCGGTTGCCTCCCAGCCCCGGCCGACGTAACATGGGTCCAACACCACCCCCAAATCCGGATGCGCCATGGCCGCCGAAAAACACCTGCTCATGGTCACCGTCTCCGGCCAGGACCGGCCGGGCATCACCGCCGCCTTCACCCGGGTGCTCCTGGAGCACAACCTGGAGATCAAGGACATCGAGCAGGCCTCGCTCAAGGACCTCCTGGGGCTGTACCTGCTCCTGGAGCTGGACCCCGCCAGCCAGGGCGGTCAGGACAGCGTGATCAAGGATCTCCTGTTCGAGGGCAACCGCCTGGGGCTGACCGTCAACTTCCGTCTCTACACCCCCCGCGAGGCCAATGGCCACCACCGCAACCTCTATCTCCTCACCCACTTCGGCGGCACCACCGGCCTGGCCGCCCTGAGCCGGGTGCTGGGAGAGGAGGGTGTCAACATCGAGATGATCCGCGCCCTGGACCACGCCGGAGCCCTGGCCATGGAGCTCTTGCTGGACCCGGCCGGCGGCGAGATGGGACGGGTCAAGAAGCGCCTGATGCTCACCAGCCGCGAGTTGGGCTTCGACCTGGCCCTGCAGAGCCAGAGCGCCCACCGCAAGAACAAGCGCCTGATCTTCTTCGATCTCGACTCCACCCTGGTGGACATGGAGATCATCGACGAGATGGCCAAGAAAAAGGGCGTGGGCCGCGAGGTGGCCCGCATCACCGAAAAGGCCATGCGCGGAGAGTTCGACTTCGAGGAATCGCTCATCCAGCGGGTGGCCCTCCTGAAGGGCCTGCCCCTGGCCGAGCTGGCCGAGATCCGCGACAACCTGGTGCTTTCCCCCGGCGTGGAGGAGGTCATCACCACCCTCAAGTGGCTGGGGCTGGAGCTGGGCGTGGTCACCGGCGGCTTCGACTTTTTCGCCCAGGCGGTCAAGGAGCGCCTGGGCCTGCACCACGCCCACGCCAACCGCCTGGAGGTCCGCTCCGGCAAGCTCACCGGCCGGGTGGCCGGCGAGATCATCGACGCCGCCGGCAAGGCCCGCATCGTCAGCCAGGTGGCCTGCCAGCGCGGCATCCTCATGGACCAGGTGGTGGCGGTGGGCGACGGCGCCAACGACGCCCTGATGCTGGGCCAGGCCGGTCTGGGCATCGCCTTCAACGCCAAGCGCCGCCTGCACGACGCCGCCCACGCCTCCCTGGGCCGGGGCGGGCTGACCAACCTGCTCCACCTCCTGGGGGTCAGCGAGGCCGACATCGACCAGGCGGTCGCCACCCAGGGCCAGCAGGACTGCCTCTGACCACCAACCACCGCACCAGCCAGCGCCCGCCCGACATCCCGGAGGACACCGCCATGACCGCGCCCTTCCGCAGCGCCGCCATCCTCTCCCGCCCCCGCTGGTCAAAGGTCCGCGCCCTGTTCAAGTCCATGGGCAAGTCCGACTACGACCTGGACCGGCCGCTGATCGGCATCGCCAACACCTACAATGAGCTGACGCCCGGCCACTACCACCTGCGCGCCCTGGGCCAGGCGGTGCGCGACGGCATCCACCAGGCCGGCGGCACACCTTTGGAGTTCGGCGTCATCGGCTGTTGCGACGGCGTGGCCAATGGTCATCTGGGCGGGCGCTACACCCTGCCCTCGCGCGAGATCATCGCCCACTCGGTGGAGATCATGGCCACCGCCCACCAGCTCGACGGTCTGGTCCTCCTGGGCTCCTGCGACAAGATCCTGCCCGGCCTGATCATGGCCGCCTGCCGCCTGGACCTGCCGGCCGTGGTGCTCAACGGCGGGCCCAGCCTGGGCGGCGCGCCCTTTGACGGCCGGCCGGCTGACATCACCAGCCTGGCCGAGGCTCTGGGCATGCTCAAGGCTGGCCGCATCGGCGATGACGACTATCGCGCCCTGGAGGAGCGGGTGATGCCCACTTGCGGCTCCTGCTCCTTCCTGGGCACCGCCAACTCCATGGGTTGCGTGGCCGAGGCCCTGGGCCTGATGCTCCCGGGCAGCGCCGCCATCCCGGCGGTCCACGCCCAGCGCCAGCGGGTGGCCACCGCCAGCGGCCGCCAGATCGTGGCCCTGGTCCAGGCCGGCCTCACCGCCCGCCAGATCGTCGACGCCCGCGGTCTGCACAACGCCTGCCGGGTGATGATGGCCTTGGGGGCCTCCAGCAACCTGGCCCTGCACCTGCCGGCCATCGCCTACGAAGCCGGCCTGCCGCTGGGTCTGGACGACCTGGCCCGGCTCTCGGACTCCACTCCCCAGCTGGCCCGCATCTATCCCGCCGCCCCGGCCAACGTTCCGGACTTCTTCGCCGCCGGCGGAGTGCCGGCCCTGATGCGCGAGCTGCTGCCGCTCCTGGAGCCCCAGGCCCTCACCGTCACCGGCCGCAGCCTGGCCGAGAATCTCTCCGGCGCGGCCCGGGTGGGCGACGAGATCATCCGCCCCCTGGACCATCCCTGGTCACCCCAGGGCGGCCTGGCCGTGCTGCACGGCAACCTGGCCCCCCGGGGCGGGGTCTGCAAGCCCGCCGCCATCCATCCCGACCTGCGGGTCTTCCAGGGCCGCGCCCGCTGTTTCGACGGCGAGGAGCAGGCCATCGCCGCCATCCTGGAAGGCGCGGTCCAGCCCGGCGAGGTGGTGGTCATCCGCTACGAGGGACCCAAAGGCGGCCCCGGCATGCCCGAGATGGCCACCGCCATGAAGCTGCTCTACGGCCGGGGTCTGGGGCTTTCCACCGCCATCGTCACCGACGGCCGCTTCTCCGGCACCAACAACGGCTGCTTCGTGGGCCACGTCTCCCCCGAGGCGGCCGAGGGCGGCCCCCTGGCCGCCGTCAAGGATGGCGACCTCATCGCCATCGACGTGCCCGCCCGCGCCCTCACCCTGGAGTTGAGCCCAGATCAGATCGCTCAGCGCCTGGCCCAATGGCAACGCCCCCGACCCCGTATCGACCAGGGTTACCTGGCCCTCTACGCCCAACTGGCCAGTTCCGCCGACCAAGGCGCCATCATCCGCCACCGGGGATAGGGTGGATGGGGAGAAGAGTTTGGGGGGACCCTTTTTGCAGCGCAAAAAGGGTCCCCCCAAACCCCCTCCGAAAAAAGCTGGGCGAAAGGGCTGCGCCCTTTCGCCTGGGGTCATTTCTTGTTGATAGCAATTGCCTATCGCGTCGTGAGATCGCTTTCATTCATAGACTTTTTGTCATTGCGAGGAGCGAAGCGACGCGGCAATCTCCCGGATTCCCGGCTCGCCAACCTTATTGGCTGTCCCCCGCCACCGACAGCCCATAACGCTGGGCCTTGCGCACCACCGTGGAGTGGTCCACCCCCAGCAGCCCCGCCGCCTCGCGGGTGGTGGCGCTCTGCCCCAGGGCCTGGGCGATCAACCGTCGTTCCAGGTCCTCCTTGGCCTGCTTCAGGTTCAGGCTCTCCCTTCCCGGGACGCCGCCGGGGGCCGCCTGGGCTGGACCAGGATCGGCGCAGGACGGGCGCAGGTTGCCGGGCAGATGCCTGGGCGCCAGATGGTCTCCGTCGGCGGTGACCACCAGGCGCTCCACCAGGTTGCGCAGCTCGCGCACGTTGCCCGGCCAGGCGTGGCCCTCCAGCACCCGCAGCAGCTCGTGCCCCAGGGTGCGGCTGACCCCGTACTTCTGGTTGAACTGCCCCAAAAACATCAGGGCCAGGGGCAGGATGTCCTCCCTTCGCTCGCGCAGGGGCGGCACCTCGATGGGCACCACGTATAGCCGGTAGAACAGGTCCTCCCGGAACTGGCCCGCCGCCACCAGCTCCCGCAGGCGGCGGTTGGTGGCGGCCAGGATGCGCAGGTCCAGTTTCACGTCGCGGGTGCCACCCAGGCGGCGGCACTGCTGGTCCTGCAGGACCTTCAAGAGCTTGACCTGGAGGTTCAGCGGCAGTTCGCCCACCTCGTCCAAAAACAGCGCCCCGCCGTTGGCCTGTTCGAAGAGCCCCGGCTTGCCCTCGCGCACCGCCCCGGTGAAGGCCCCCTTTTCGTAGCCGAAGAACTCGCTCTCCAACAGGTTCTCCGGGATGGCCCCGCAGTTGACGCTGACAAAGGGTCCGGCGTGGCGGGCGCTGAGGCGGTGGACCAGGCGGGCCAGCACGTCCTTGCCCACCCCGCTCTCGCCGGTCAACAGCACCGTGGAGTCCACCTTGGCCACCCGCACCACCAGGTCCAGCAGGTTGCGCATGGCCCGGCTCTCGGCCACCATCTCGCCCCCGGCCGCGGCCAGGGCCTGGTCGGTCTCGCCCTGGCTGAGGTAGGCCGAGGACAGCCGCCGGATCTGGTCCTCCAACTGGCGCAACTCGGTGACGTCGCGCACGTTGAGCACCACCCGGGCCACCTGCTGGTGGCGGTCCAGCACCGGGCTGCCGGTGACGTATATCTCGTTGCCCCGGTTGAGCTTGCGCAGCACGGTCATGGACTTGCGGTGGTGGCGCACCAGACGGTGGATTTCCTGCAGGCTGGCCAGGCAGACATGGCGGGTTGCGTCCAGGCCCTCCACCTGGCTGCCCTCCAGGGCCTCGGGCGTCAGCCCGGTGATGCGTCCGAAGCTGGCGTTGACCTTGAGCACCCGCTCGGTGTCGGCGATGACGATGCCGTCGTGAGAGCTTTCCAACAGCGAGTTCAACTCGTCGTTGAGACGCTTGACCTCTTCCAATTGGGCCTGCACCCCCACCAGCTCCGACTCGTCCTGGAAGGCCGCCACCGCCCCGGCGATGCTTCCGTCCGCCCCCCGGATGGGGCTGCGGCTGACCAAAAGCGACTTGTCGCCCAGGGGATAGGGCAGGCCGAACTCGGCCCGGCCGCTGCCCAGGACCCGGGGCAGCTCCGAGGCGGGCACCACCTCCGCCACCGGACGGCCCAGGGCCTGGCCGGCCTGGATGCCCAGGATCTCCTCGGCCTTGGGGTTGAGCAGGGTGATCGTCCCCTTGGCGTCCACCGCGATGATGCCCGAGGGGGTGGAGGAGAGGATGGTGGCCAGCTGGGCCTGGGTGCGGGAAAGGCGCTGGTTCAGGCAGGAGATCAGGTCCAGCTTGGTGACCACCCCGCCGTAGCGCCCCTCCTGGTCCACCACCACCAGGCGGTCGCTCAGCTCCGGGGACTGGGGGTCAAAGGGCGCGTCCTCGCTGGCGGCCTGGAAGGCGGTGTTCATCACCTCCCGCAGGCGGCGGGCCTCGCCCCCTGGTCCCAGCAACCCGGCCAGGACCTGGTGGATGGTGGCCACCCCTCGCGGCTGGCCGCCCCGGTCCACCACCGGCAGGCAATTGACCAGGTCGCGCACCAGCACCCGGGCCGCCTCGGCCAGGCTGTCCTCCGGGGTCAGGCTCTTGACGTCGCGGCGGACCAACTCCCTTACGATCACCGGCGCATCTCCCTCGCCCCGGCCCGGCGACCGGGTGGCGTCGCACCCCGCCCCGACCGGGGGCTGGTTCAAGCCATGATCGTAAAGTTTAGCCATTTAGTAGTCTTTTCGCCAGCCCTCAACTCCCGATCCAGAGCAGCAAGGCGGTCAGGAGCAGCAAACCCTGCACCGCCCAGCGGTAGGTGGTGCTGCTGGCGCGGCGGAAGAGCAGGGTTCCGGCCAGGGCGCCCAGGGCCACCACCGGGGCGTAGATCGCGCAATCGCGCAGCACTTGCAGCGTGAATAGCCCCGAGCTGATGTGGATGGCGAACATGATCGCGTAGAGCAGGGTGAAAAAGCCGCCCAGAAAGCCCATGGCCCGGCGCGGCTCGGGGTCGCTGGCCATGATGAAAATCACCGCCGGCGGCCCGCCGGTGGAATAGGCGCCCTGGAACCAGCCGCTCAGGAATCCCCAGAGCGCACCCCACCAAACCCGGTCCGCGAAAAGCTTGCCCAGGCGGCGACCGGCGGGCAGGGCCAGGCCGACGATGGAGAGCACGATGAAGGCGGCCAAGGCCCGCTTCAGCACCGCCTCCGAGGCGGCGAAGAGCATCCAGGCCCCCAGGGGCATGGCCGCCAGGGCCCCCAGGGTGATGGGCCACAACTCCCGCAGGTTGACGTGGGAGCGGTATTTCCAGGCCTGCCAGGCCACCAGGATCAGGGCGTAGGGCATCTGGAAGGCCACCGCCGCCTTGATGGGCAGCACCAGGGCCAACAGCGGCACCGCCACCAGGGAGAAGCCGAAACCCGAGAAGGCCAGGGTGAAGGCGCTGAGGGTCATGATCAGCGCCACCTGGATCTCGGTGGCCATCAGGCCGCCACGGGGGCCGGCGCCGACCCGCTGGAGCCCGCCCCCAGGTAGTCGGTCATGGTCAGCACCCGCCCCGGCGGGGCCACCAGCACCCCCTCCCCGCCCCGGGCGGCCAAGAGCCTTCGCAGCCAGTCCAGCCCGCCGGGGAGCTCGCGATAGCCCAGGTCGAACATCCCGGCCATCTTCCGGGAATACTCCCGGTGGCGAGGCAGGATCAGGCCCTCCTGGACGATCAGGGCCACGTCCTTGTAGCCCTTGAGAATTTCCTTGGTCACCCACAAGGCCGTCTCTTGGTCGTGGCGCTCGCAGGTGCGGTAGAACTCGGTCAGGGGGGTCTGGCCGTGGTCGATCCAGCCGGCGCTGAGGAAGAAGCTGCCGGCGGTGCCCACCAGCGAGGGGGCCAGGTCCTGGTCCAGGAGCACCGGGATGCAATCGTGCACCACCGGGACCACCAGGGTGACCCGCCGGGCGCTCAGGCCCTCCAACCCGCCGCCGCAGTAGCCATAGAGCAGCACCACGGTGTGGACGGCGGGATCGGCCTCGATCTTCTCCAGGGCCTGGCCCACCTCCACCCGCAGGTCCTTGGGGTAGCGGTGCAGGCCCTGCTCCAGGAAGGTGATCCGCTGACGCGGCACGCCAAGACTATCCAGCTCCGGGGCGAAGACCTGGCAGGCCAGCACGGCCACGCCATCGGGCAATTGCATGGGTCGCGATCCTTTCAGGCCAACAGGCCGCGCATGACGAACAGGCCCAGCGACAGGACGCAAAGGCCATAACCGGCCAAATTTAACCACCTGGCCGGGTCGCCCGCCAGTCTTCCGGATCGCCGACCCGCGCTGGCCGCCAGGGAGCAGACCGCCCCCAGGCAGGCCAGGGCGATGGTCAGGCCCCGCGGATCCACGTCCGCGCGCCTGGTCCTAGGCCGCGACCGGCGCGCAGGCGCCGGGGAAATCGAAGACATCCAGCTTGCCGAAAGACTTGGCCCCCTCCTCGTAGAGCGCCTCCATCACCTCGGCCTTGATCTCCAGGTAACGCTGGCTGGCCAGGACATGGAAGTCGCGCGGCCGGGGCAGGTCCACCTCCACGCACTTCTTGACCGTGCCGGGCAGGTTGGTCATCACCAGGATGCGGTCGGCCAGGAACAGGGCCTCCTCGATTTCGGCGGTGATGAACAGCATGGTCATGCCGGTCTCCTCGTAGAGCTTGACCAGGTACTCCTGCATCAGCTCCCGGGTCATCACGTCCAGGCCGCGGAAGGGCTCGTCCAGGATCATCACCGCCGGGTCGTTGACCAGGGCCCGGCAGAGCTCGGCCCGGCGTTGCATGCCGCCGGAGAGCTGGGCCGGGTACTTGTCCTTGAAATCCTGGAGGCCGACCTTGTTCAAAAGGCCCATGGCCCGGCCCTCGGCCTCGCCCCGGTCCAGGCGCTTGCTCATGGTGGGGCCGAAGGTGGTGTTTTTCATCACCGTCATCCAGGGCCAGAGCGCGGTCTCCTGGAAGACCATCATCCGGTCCGGGCCGGGGCCCTTGATGGGCTGGCCGTTGATGGTGGCCCGGCCGGCGTCGGGGGTGTCGTAGCCGGCCAGGATGCTGGCCAGGGTGGTCTTGCCGCAGCCGCTGGGACCCACCAGCACCGTCAGCTTGCCCTGCTCCACGGTCAGGGTGCAGTCCTTGAGCGCGAAGACCGGGGGCTGGCCGGGGATGCGGTACACCCGGGTGACGCCCTGAACCTCGACTCGCGCCGAACCCACCTTGCAGGCGTTGCCGTTTCCGTTCATCTGCTTATCCCTCCCTCGCGCCTAGAAGATCCGCTTCCAGGGCATCAACAGTTCGCTGACCCACTTCACCAGGCCGCTGGAGACGTAGCCGGCCAGGCCGATGCTGATCATGCCCACGATGATGCCCGGGGTGTAGCCGGCCAGGTAGGCCTCCCAGGTCAGCCGCCCCAGGCCGGTGTTGCCGGCGATCATCTCGGCGGCGATGACCACGTTCCAGGTGATGCCGATGCCCACCATCATGCCGGTGGCGATGCTGGGGATGGTGGCCGGCAGGACCACCCGCCAGAAGACCTGGCTGGGGCTGGCCCCGAAGGAGACCGCCGAGTAGACCAGCTCCTTCTTGATCGAGCCCACCCCGCCCAGCACGTTGACCACGATGGTGAAGAAGGCGCCGATGAAGGTGATGAAGGCGATGGACAGCTCGTTGGTGGGCCAGAACAGGATCGACACCGGCACCCAGGCCAGGGGCGGGATGGGCCGCAGGAGCTCGAAGACCGGGAAGGTCAGGTGCTTGAAGTTGCGGTTCCAGCCCATGCCCAGGCCCAGGGGGATGCCCAGGATCTGGGCGGCCACGAAGCCGTAGAAGACCCGCAGGCTGCTGTCGCGCCAGCCAGCCCAGTACTTGGGGTCGAACAACAGCTTCCAGAAGGCGTGGGCCACCTCCACCGGGGTGGGGATGGCGCTCATGAAGGGCAGCACCCCCATGCAGCTCACCTGCCACACGGCGAAGAACCCGATCACCGCCGTGACCCCGCGCCAGAAACTCTTGTTGGCCAGCTTCTTGTTGATCCGCTCCGCCAACGATGCCTTGCGCTTGACCACCATCAGGCCATCTCCCTTTCACCGGCCTGGAAGGCCTTGACCGCCTCTTCGTGCACCGCCTCCACCAGCTGGGCCTTGAGGCGCAGAAACTCCTGGCTGGCCAGCATGCGATAATTGCGCGGGCGGGGCAGGTCCACCGAGATCGCCAGCTTGATGTGGCCGGGCCGGGTGGTCATCACCGCCACCTTGTCGGCCAGGAAGATGGCCTCCTCCAGGTCGTGGGTGATGAAGAAGATGGTCTTGCCGGTGGCGTTGTACAGCTCCAGCAGGTACTCGTGGCTGGCGCTCTTGGTCACGGTGTCCATGGCCCGGAAGGGCTCGTCCAAAAGCAGCACCTTGGGGTCGTTGATCAGGGCGCGGATGATCTCCACCCGGCGCTGCATGCCGCTGCTGAGCTGGCCGGGATAGCTCTTCTCGATGTTGGACAGCCCCACCCGGGCCAGCATCTCCCGCGCCTTGGCCTCGGCCGCGGGCTGGTCCAGCTGCTTCTGCACCACCGGGCCGTAGGTGACGTTTTCCAGCACTGTCTTCCAGGGGAAGAGCGCGCCGTGTTGGAAAACCACCACCCGGTCGCTGCCCGGCCGGGGCCGGGTGTCGGGGGTGGCCAGGGGCGCGCCGTCCAACAGGATCTCGCCGTGGGTGACGTAGTCGAAGCCGGCCATGATGTTGAGCAAGGTGGACTTGCCGCAGCCGGAAGGCCCCACCACCGCCACGAACTCGCCGGCGGCGATCTCCAGGGAGCAGTGCTCCAGGGCCACCACGTGCACGCCCTCGGGGTCGTAGATTTTGGTCACGTCGCGGACGGACAGGGCGCCGTCCGCCGCGCGGCAGACCGGGGCCGTATTGCTGGCGCTCATGTGCTAAACCTCCACCCGGGCGCTGCCGCTGAGTTCGGCCTCGCGCCAGGCCATCAGCCTGCGCCCCACCACCCGCACCAGGGCGCTGCTGGCCCAGCCGATGATGCCCAGGGTGGCCATGCCGATGAAGATCACCGGGTAGGCGATGACCGAGTAACTGTCCCAGATCAGGAAGCCCAGGCCGTACTGGGCGGCGATCATCTCTCCGGCCACCAGGGAGAACCAGCTGGCCCCCATGGAGATTTGCAGCCCGGTGAAGACATAGGGCAACGCCCCGGGCACCACCACGTCGAACAGGATGTCCTTGTTGCTGGCGCCCAGGCACTTGGCGGCCCGGAAATAGTTCTCGTCGATGGACTCCACCCCCAAGAGGGTGTTGAGGGTGGTGACGAAGAAGGCCACCAGGAAGGTGACGAAGATGACCGCCGGCTCCGAGCCGGGCAGCACCAGGATGGCCAGCGGCACCCAGGCCAGGGGCGGGATGGGGCGGATCAGCTCCACCAGGGGCAGGCTGTAGTCATAGAACTTCTTGTTCCAGCCCATCAACAGCCCGAAGGGGATGCCCAGCAGGGTGGCCAGCAGGAAGGCCGCCGTGGCCCGGTAGGTGCTGTAGAAGATGTGGGTGTAGTAGTCCTTGGTGTAGATCGAGATGCCGAAGGTGGGCTCGGGGCTCAGCCACTCGCTGACCACCTCCACCGGACCGGGCAGGCGGTTGAACCAGGGCAGCTTGAGCAGGCTGACCGTGACCCACCACAAGCCCACGAAGATCACGAAGCCGGCCAGGGTGAGCTGGAAGCTCTTGCTGGACAGGGTGGTGGCCAGCTGGCGGCCGAAGCCGACCTCGTAGAGCTTGGCCTGCTTGTGGATGCGCCAGACCGCCAGGCCCAGGATCAGGGCGGCCAGGGCGACGAGGATCAGTGCGGTTTGCATGGCGGCCTTCATTTCCCCCGAGGACGGGTCAAGGGATGGATTCCGGCTTCCGGGTCAGCCCCTTCCCCACCCCGGGGGGCGTCCTGGTTCCCAGCCCGCGGGGGGGGAGCGGACCGGAGCCCGGGACGGGAGGATGGGGAAGGGGCAAGTCCTTGTCTAACCTATGGCTCCCACTACTTGCCGGAGTAGGCGGCCATGGGCAGGGCCTCGATCTCCACCACCGGGGGCTTGATGCCCATCTCGGCCAGGGCGGCCTTGACCGGGGCCTCGTTGATGGCGTCGGCCGGGATCTCCGGGGAGGGGATGATCTTCATGCTGTTCAGGAACTTGTAGCCCTTGGCCATGATGTCCATGACCTTGGGGCTGAAGACCATCTCGCCCACGTACTTGATCTTGGCGCCGCCCATGCTGGCCGGCATCTCCTGATACAGGGCCTTCCACAGGGTGGGCAGCTCGTAGCCCTGGGTCTCGTTCTTGACCATCTGGGCCACGGCCATGGGGTCGTTCTTCATGATCATCAGCGCCTCGATCTCGGCCTTCATCCAGCCCTTGGCGGCCTCGGGGTTGCGCTCGATGAAGTCCTGGCGCATCAGGGTGAAGTTGGCGTCCCACTCGCCCCAGGGCGCGCCGGTGGCGGCGTACTTGGCGAAGCCCTGGTCCACCACCTTCTGGGCGTGGGGCTCCCACATCGGGGCCGCGTCCAACTTGCCGGCCTCGAAGGAGCTGGCGATGACCTCGATGGTCATGTTGAGCCGCTCCTTGGGCTTGACGCCGGCCTTCTCGATCACCGCGTCGATGAAGCGGTTGGAGCAGGTGCCGCGGTGAGCGGCCACGGTCTTGCCGTTGAGCCACTGAAGGGCCTCTTCGGGGCTCTTGAAGTCCGGGGCGTCCTTGCGCACCATCAGCAGGTTGCAGTTCTGCCCCTCGCTGATCATGTTGGCCGCCACCAGGCGGATGTCGCCCTGGGCCTTCTTGGTGGTGGCCACGAAGGAGGGCATGTCGCCCATGCAGCCCAGCTGCATCTTGTCGGCCAACATGGCGTTGACCATGGGCGGGCCGGTCAGATGGGCCTCGAAGGTGACCTCGCTGCCCTGGGGCAGGTGCTTTTTCCACAGATCGCGCTGCTTGATGACCACGCCGGTCCAGCCGCCGGTCCAGTAGGGGTGGTAGCCGTAGGTGATCTTGACCGGATCGGCGGCGCTGGCCGGGGCCGGGGCCAGCAGGCCGGCGGCCACCAGGGCCAGGACCAGGCCCAGGCTGACGACCAGGGTGCGGCGGATATTCTGCATTGCCTTCTCCTCCTAGGGGGGTTGCGGGACCGTGCGCCCGATCCGGCCGGGCCGGGGGAGTCGTGTCCCGGACTGCTGCCTCGCACCTGATGCCAAAGCAGGCACCATGCCAAGGCGACGGGGAGGATGAACAACCGGGATTCAATCACGCAACCAGCTGTAATTTCATGCAAATTCATTAATCATCCCCGACCGGTGCGGTTTTAGGCCTCGGTTTTCCCCGCCCGCGCCTTGGTGCCAAACCGCACCGGGGGTGCGTTTCTGGTCCATTTTCGCACCAGTTTTCACCCCGCGCGGACCCGCCGCCACCTCGCCTCCCGTATTTAATGCCGGTCGCCAACCGAGAAATCGGGGCTTGGTGCGAAAACCAACCAGCCCCCGCCCCGAGCCTGGTCCGGGCCTGGACAGGCGGCGCTCCATAAACTATGGTTAGGTGAGGTCAGCGGGCGGAATCCCGGCGCAATGCTGGCGCCGTTCTCGCAATCTTGATCCCAACCCACGCAGGAGACAGGGTCATGAACCAGCTCTTGGAGAGCCTCAAGGCGCGCCGCAGCGTGCGCAAGTTCCAGGACAAGCCGGTGAGCGAGGCAACCCTGCAAACCCTCATGGAAGCCGTGCAGTGGTCGCCTTCCTGGGCCAACACCCAGTGTTGGGAGGTGATCGTGGTCAGGGACCCGGCCCTGCGCGAGCGGCTCCAGGCCACCCTGGGCAAGGGCAACCCGGCCACCAAGACCATTGTCAGCGCGCCCCTGTTGCTGGTGCTCTGCGCCAAGAAGGACTCGTCCGGCTTTTACAACGGCCAGGTGACCACCAAGTACGGCGACTGGATGCTATACGACCTGGGCATCGCCACCCAGAGCCTGTGCCTGACCGCCCACTCCTTGGGCCTGGGCTCGGTGGTGGTGGGGCTTTTCGATCATGACGCCGCGGCCAAGGTCGTGGGCCTGCCCGCGGGCTACGAGTTGGTCTCCATGCTGCCCATGGGCTATCCGGAGCAAGCACCCAAGGCCCCGCCGCGCAAGGAGATTTCCCAATTCGTCCACTACGACCGCTTTTAGGCGGAGCCGGGGCCGGCGGCGCGCCCCGCCGGCTTCCCGACCCCGCCGACCCCAGGCCCGCCCACCGAGATCGCCCATGAAAAGGCCCTTGTCCCTGGATCTGCGCACCCGCACCCGCCCCATCGCCAGGGCCACCTTCCTCCTGGGAGCGGCCCTGATCAGCGCCGCCATGGCCATCGGCCTGGTGAGCTACAACTATTCTTTCCAAATGATGGCGCGCACCTACCAAAGCCTCTATCTGGGCAAGGCCCAGACCATCGTGGCCGGCCTGGGCATCACCAGCGACTCGCCCGACGCCCAGGCCCTGGCCGCCATCGACCGGCTGTGGAGCAAGGCCGCCAACCGCCCGCCAGACGAGTACGTCTGCGTGGTCAACGCCCAGGGCGACCTGCTGCTGCACACCGCCAAACCCGACACCGTGGGCAACTACGCCGGCGACAACCCGGTCCTGGCCGAGGGCGACCGGCCCGAACGCAAGCTCTGCGACCTGGTGGTGACCCAGGCCGACTATGTGGGCGAGTACATCTCCAGCGAGGGCGGCGACCAGATCGCGGCCTTCGTGGCCATCCCGGAGAAGCGCTGGGTGATCGGCATCCACCGCTCGCGCTCGGCCTTGCGCCAGGAGATTCGCGACGGTTTCCGACCCTTCGTCTATGGCTTCGTCCTCATCTGCGGCCTGTTGATGCCCATTGGCCTGCTGTTGATCTACAACACCTACCGCACCGCCCAGGCCCGGCAGCTGGCCTCGGAGCAGGCCCTGCAGGAAAGCGAGCGCCGTTATCAGTCCCTGGTGGACGAGATGCCCCAGTGCCTGTTCCGCGGCGACCGCCAAGGCAATCTCACCTTCGCCAACCGGGCCTTCCTGGCCCGCGCCGACCGGGATTTGTCCGCCTGCCTAGGCCAGCCGGCCCACGCCTTCCTGCCCCCGGAGCTGGCCGCGCGCAATCAGGCCGATGACGCCCGCATCATTGAAAACGGTCTCACCTTGGACGCGGTGCTGCCCCACTCCGACCCCGAAGGCCAACCGGCCTGGCTGGAAATGGTCAAGAATCCGGTGCGCGACGCCGAGGGCCGCATCACCGGCATCCAGGGCATTTTCTGGGACGTCAGCGTCCGCGAGCGGGCCAAGACCCAATTGGAGCGCACCAAGGCCCTGTTCGAGACCGTGCTCCAGTCGGTGCCCTCGGGCATCCTGGCGGTGGACGCCGACCTGCGCCTGACCCTGGTCAACCGCATGGCCGAGGAGATCATGTGCCTGGATGCCAAGCAGGTGCTGGGCAAGGTGGTGACCGAGGTGATCCCGGACTCCCATCTCAAGGACGTGGTTTCCTTGGGCGTCTCTCATTCCGGCCAACGCTACCAGTGGGGCGACAAGCGCCTGCTCATCAGCCGCCGGCCCATCTTCCAGGACCACCAGGCGGTGGGCGGCGTCTCGGTCTTCCAGGACGAGTCCGAGTTGGAGACCGTGCAGCGCCAGTTGGCCCAGATCCGCCGCCTGCACGACGAGCAGAACACCCTGGTCGAGAACCTGCACGACGGGGTCCTGGTCACCGACGCCCAGTTCGCCCTCAAGGCCAACCCCAGCTTCGGCCGCATCACCGGCATCGCCCCGGTGATGATCGAGGGCCGCCGCCTGGAGAGCCTGGACAGCGCCAAGTATCCGGCCTTGCAGGCCATCCGCGACATCCAATCCCAGGTGCTGGCCACCCGGGCCTCCCTGACCCAGCGCCACACCCTGGCCGGGGGCAACGAGGTCTTCATCACCGGCACCCCGGTCCTGGGGCCGGGCCAGGAGGTGCTGCGGGTGGTGATCAACCTGCGCGACGTCACCGAGCTCAAGGCCTTGGAGGAGCAGATCAAGCGCCTGGCCAGCCAGCCATCTGATCGGGAAAAAGAGCGTGCCGCCGGCCAGTTGGGAGGGGTGGTGGCCGAGAGTCCCCAGATGAACGCCCTGGTGGAGTTGTGCCTGCGGGTGGCGCGGGTGGATTCCACGGTGCTGCTGACCGGCGAGAGCGGCACCGGCAAGGACGTGCTGGCCCGGCTCATCCACCGGCTGAGCCTGCGCCACGACAAGCCCTTCGTGGCCATCAACTGCGCGGCCGTGCCCGACAACCTCCTGGAGAGCGAGTTCTTCGGCTATGAGCGCGGGGCCTTTTCCGGCGCGGACAAGGACGGCAAGCCCGGCCTGTTCGAGGAGGCCGACGGCGGCACCCTCTTTCTGGACGAAGTCGGCGAGCTGCCCCTGGCCCTCCAGGTCAAGCTTTTGAAGGTCATCCAGGAGCAGCGCTTCCGCCGCCTGGGCAGCGTCAAGGACCGCGCCCTGGACCTGCGCATCATCGCCGCCACCAACCGCAACCTGGAGGAGATGGTCCAGAAGGGCCAGTTCCGCGAGGACCTGTTCTACCGCCTCTACGTGGTGCCCATCAACATCCCGCCCCTGCGCGAGCGACCCCAGGACATCATGCCGCTGGCCATGAACTTCCTTCAGGCCTGCAACCGCAAGTACGGCGTCTCCCGCACCCTCAGCCAGGACCTGTTGCGGGTGCTGGAGGGCAACCCCTGGCCCGGCAACGTGCGCGAGCTGCAGAACACCATCGAACGCATGGTCGTCACCGCCGACGCCGACACCCTGGAGCCCCGTCACCTGCCCCAGGATCTCGCCCCCGCCGCCCCCTGCCCGCCCCCCGGTCTCTGGCTGCCCGAGGGCCTCAGCCTGCGCGAGATCCGCGAGCTGGTGGAGCGCCAGGTCATCGAGCGCGCCATCGCCAGCGGCGACAACCTGCGCGCCATCGCCCGCCGCCTGGGCGTAAGCCACTCCACCGTCCTGCGCAAGGCCCAAAAACTGGGCGTGCGCGAGGGCGAGGAAGCGGGGGAGCGTTAGAAGAGAGCGCGGGGGGCTGGCGGGAGAGGGAGTTCTTGGTGCATGGCTGCACCAGAGCCTGGTTCGCGGTGCGTCAGGACACCAACTCGCCAGGCCAGAACCATCCTTACGCCCCTTCCGAGGCCCCAACCTGGGGCATATCGCCCCAAAACCTGATTATCAACCGCGCCTGAGCCCTGGCACGGGCCTTGCTCTTCAGGTTCGGCGCGCGGCGGCGTTGGCAGTGACGCTGGCGCGAGCCCCGCAACCAGAGAGCCCATGCAGGCCGGCCGCGCCCCCTCGTCGGGGCCTACCGGAAAGGAGCTATCCCCCATGCCCGAGGCCAAACACATCCCCCTGGGAGTCGGCTTCTACCCCGACTGGTGGCACAAGAACCACGGCATCGTCTACGGTCGCGACTACTACTACGATCCCGAGTACCGGGTGCGGACCCAGCTCAAGATGGCCAGGATCCTCCACGACCAGTTCGGCGACGTGGGCCTGGGCAACCCCGATCCCCAGCCCCGCCCCCTGATCGGCTTCGGCATGGTCATGCTGCCGGCTGTCTTCGGCTGCGAGATCGTCTTCGAGGAGGAGGCCCTGCCCTGGGCCATGCCCCTGAACCTGGAGAAGTCCGACTGCGACAAGCTGGTCAAGCCCGACCTGACCAAGGTCGAGCCCATGGTCAGCATGCTCAAGCAGATCGATTACCTCAAGGCCAAGTACGGCCAGGTGGTGGGCGACATCAACACCACCGGGGTGCAGAACCTGGCCCTGAAGCTGCGCGGCGATTCGCTCTACATCGACTATTTCGACGACCCGGACTTCGCCCACCGCCTGCTCAAGTTCTGCACCGAGTGCATCATCGACCTCTGGCGGCTGATCTATCCCATCACCGGCAGCGGCGGCGTGGACGTCACCCCCATGTCCGACCCCAAGGTCTACGTCGTACCCAACTGCACAGTGGAGCAGATCTCCGGCGACACCTACCAGGAGTTCGGCCTGCCCTACGACACCCTCCTGGCCCAGGCCTGCCATCCCTTTGGCGTGCACCACTGCGGCAGCGTGGACCCGGTCATCGAGCACTACGCCAGGATCCCCAACCTGGTCTTCATGGAGGCCGGGTTCGGCAGCGACTTCGCCGCCGCCCGCAAGGCCCTGGGGCCCCAGGTGGCCTTCAACGCCCGCATCAGCCCGGTGCTGATGAAGAACGGCACGCCCGAGGAGGTCGCCGCCGCGGTCAAGGACGCCATCGACCAGGGCGCGCCCCTGGGCAACTACTCCATCGACACCGTGGGCCTGACCCACGGCACCCCGGACGAGAACGTGCGCGCCGCCCGCCGCACGGCCATGGAATTCGGCCGGATCGACTAGGGAGCGACCCATGCAGACCGTGATTTGGAGCCAGACCCAGAAGGTCGTCATCGCCCCGGAGCTGCCGGTGGTGATGATCGGCGAGCGCATCAACCCCACCGGCCGGCGCAAGATGGCCGCCGCCCTGGAGGCCGGCGACATGGCGCTGATCCAGGAGGAGGCCAAGCGCCAGGTGGCGGCCGGGGCCCAGGTCCTGGACGTCAACGTGGGCGTGTCCGGCCTGGACGAGCCGGCCCTGATGGTCGAGGCCATCAAGGCGGTGCAGGCGGTGACCGAGGTGCCCCTGTGCCTGGACTCGGCCTCGCCCAAGGCCCTGGAGGCCGGCCTGGCGGTGTATCAGGGCAAGGCCCTGGTCAACTCGGTCAACGGCGAGGCGGCCAAGCTGGCCGAGGTCCTGCCCCTGGTGGCCCGCCACCAAGCCGCGGTGGTGGCCCTGACCATGGACGACCAGGGCATCCCCCGCGACGTGGCCACCCGCCTGGCCATCGCCGAGAGGATCGTCAACGAGGCCGCCAAGCTGGGCATCCCGGCCGAGGACATCGTGGTCGACCCCCTGGCCATGAGCGTGGCCGCCGACGACCAGGCCGGTCTGGCCGCCCTGACCGCCCTGGCCACCATCCGCGAGAAGCTGGGCGTCAACCAGACCACCGGGGCCAGCAACATCTCCTTCGGCCTGCCCGACCGCACAGCGGTCAACGCCGTGTTTCTGGCCATGGCGGTGATGAACGGCTGCACCTGCCCCATCACCGACCCCACCAACTGGGACATCCGCCGCGCCCTGTTGATCAGCGACCTCATGCTGGGCAAGGACTCTTTCGGCATGAACTTCATCACCGCCTTCCGGGAGCTGAATCCCGAGGACTAGGCCCTCCCCCTCGGCCGCCGGCCCGTCCCCCCCATGATCCCCCGGGCCGGCGGCCGCCAACCATAGTCAACACGCGCCCCGGGTTGGGTCCGGCCCGCCGGGGGCGAGGGAAGAGAAAAGGAGTCTATCGCCATGGCCGATCTGGAAGCCTTGAAGCAAGCCGTCATCAAGGGCAAGCGCAACGACGTGGTCGCCCTGATCCAACAGGCCCTGGACGAGGGGCACGACCCCCAGGCCCTGATCAACGACCACCTCATCGAGGGCCTCAAGGAGGTCGGCCAGCGCTTCGAGCAGAAGAAGATCTTCGTCCCGGAGATGATGATCGCCGCCCGGGCCATGCAGGCCGGCGTCGACCTGATCAAACCGGTCATCGAGAGCCGGGGCGGGGCCGGCCAGAGCCTGGGCACCGTGGTCATGGGCACCGTCTTTGGCGACCTCCATGACATCGGCAAGAACCTGGTCTGCCTGATGCTGGAGAGCTCCGGCTTCAAGGTCGTCAACATCGGCGAGAACGCCCCGGCCGACAAGTTCCTGGCCGCCGCCGGAGAGCACAACGCCGACCTGGTGGGGCTCTCCAGCCTGCTCACCACCGGCGACCCCCACGTCAAGTCCACCGTGGCCGCCATCAAGCAGAGCCCGCTGGGCGGCAAGGTCAAGGTCATGTGCGGCGGGGCGGCCCTGACCCCCAAGTTCGTCCTCGAGGACTGCCAGGCCGACGGCTACGCCCCCGACGCCGTGGCCGCGGTGCGCATCGCCAAGGATCTGCTGGGGATAGCTTGAGAAATAGCCGGGGACACCCTTTTATGAATAAAAGGGTTTCCCCGGCCCCCTTCCCAAGACGCTTTTGCGGAGTGGCTCCGCCATTTCGCCGGCCTTCTCATCCGCCAATTCAGGAGGGGTCCAGGGGAACCCTTCGCCGCACCCGCCGGCTCCCCTGGTCTCAGAATACACATGCCCACCACTGATCGCGTAGTGTTCCAGCCCCAGGGCCGCAGCGCCCCGGCCGACGGCCAGGCCAATCTGTTGGAGATGGCCCGCTCCCTGGACCTTGGCCTGGAGTCGCCCTGTGGCGGCAAGGGCCTCTGCGGCCGCTGCCGGGTGCGGGTGGCCGAGGCCCCGCCGGCCGGGGACGAGGAGCGCCAGCTCCTGGGTCCGGCGGTGGATGACGGCTGGCGTCTGGCCTGCCGCACCCGCCTGCCCCTGGGGGGCCGGGTCTGGGTGCCGGAGGAGAGCCTGCGCCGTCGCCAGGTGATCCTCACCGCCGGGGCCGAGATCCAGGTGGACCTGGACCCGGCCGTGGTCCGCCTCGCCCTGGCGGTGCCGCCGCCGGAGTTGGAGGAGGTCGTCGCCGACCGCGAGCGCCTCCTGGAGGCCCTGGCCCGGGTCCTGGGTCCGGGCGAGCGCGAGCTGCCCTTGCCGGTCCTGCGTCAGCTCGCTCCGGCCCTGCTGGCCGACCAGGGCCAGGTGGAGGCGCTGGTCTGGCGGGGCCGACGGGTGCTGGAGGTCGCCCCCAGCCCCTCCCGGCCCCTCCTGGGCCTGGCGGTGGACCTGGGCACCACCACGGTGGTGGCCTATCTCTGCGATTTGTCAGACGGGCGGGTGCTGGCGGTCAAGGCCGCCATGAATCCCCAGGTGGCCCAGGGCGACGACGTGATCAGCCGCATCGGCCACGCCGCCCAGGGGCCGGAGCAACTCGGCGACCTGGCCCGGGCGGCGGCCGACCGCGTCGCCGAACTGGCGGCCCAGGCCTGCGCCGAAGCCGGCCATTCCCCGGAGCGCGTCCTGGAATGCACCCTGGTGGGCAACACCGCCATGCACCACCTCTTCCTGGGTCTGGACCCCGGCGGCCTGGCCCTGGCCCCCTACGCCCCGGCGGTCAGCTCGGCCCTGGACCTGCCCGCCGCCAGCCTGGGCCTGGGCCTGCATCCCCAGGCCAACCTGCACCTGTTGCCGGTCAAGGCCGGGTTCGTGGGCGCGGACACCGTGGCCGTGGCCCTGGCGGTGGGGGCCGACCGTCTGGACGAACCCACCCTGATCCTGGACCTGGGCACCAATGGCGAGATGATCCTGGCCGCCGGCGGTCGGTTGGTCTGCTGCTCCACCGCCGCCGGCCCGGCCTTCGAGGGCGGGCACATCGGCCAGGGCATGCGGGGCGCGCCCGGGGCGGTGGACAAGGTGGTCATCGACCCCCGCACCCTGGAGCCGACCCTGACGGTCATCGGCGGCCTGCGCCCCCTGGGCCTCTGCGGCTCGGGTCTGATCAGCGCGGTGGCCGAGCTGCTGCGGGCCGGCCTGGTCCTGCCCCATGGCGGCTTCGACCCGGACGTCCAGCATCCCCGCCTGCGCCAGGGCGACCAGGGCCTGGAGTACGTCCTGGCCTGGGCCAGGGAGACCGGCTCCGGTCGCGACCTGGCGCTGACCTCCCGCGACCTCAGCGAGGTGCAGTTGGCCAAGGGCGCGGTGGCGGCCGGAGTGCGCCTGATGCTGGAGCGCCTGGGCCTCCCGCGACCCCAGCGGGTGCTGTTGGCCGGGGCCTTTGGCAACTACCTGGACCCGGCCGCCGCCCTGGCCATCGGCCTGTTCCCGGCCCTGCCCCTGGAACGCATCGCGGGGGTGGGCAACGCCGCCGGGTCCGGGGCCATCCTGGCCTTGCTCAACCAAACCCAGCGCCGTCGCGCCCAGGCCCTGGCCGCCGCCATGGAATACCTGGAGTTGGCCGCCTGCCCCGGCTTCCAGGACTGTTTCGTGGAGGGGATGCAATTCCCCGAGGGCGGCGTCGCGTGAGCCCTTGGCCTTGGCTCCCGCCCCCGGGGAGACGGCGCGCTCGCCCGGTGGCATGGACGCCAGGGGCGCGCCAGCCTGGCCAAGCCCCCGGTTTTGGGGTATCAAGATAGCGACGTCACGGCCAGGCGCGCAAGCGGCCAGGCGCCGCCCGCGCCGTTTGCGATTCCTCCAGCAAAGGGCTCGGTGGTCGCCACATGATCGATAACCCGCCCCCCGCCGCTCCCGGCGATCCTCCCCACCCCTCCCCCGCCACCCGCCTGATCGTCATCGGCGGCTTCCTGGGCGCGGGCAAGACCAGCCTGCTTTTGGCCTGGAGCCGGCGGCTCCTGGCCCAGGGCCGCCGGGTGGCGGTGCTGGAGAACGAGGCCGGCCGGGTGGGCCTGGACGACGAGTTCCTGCGCCAGGAGGGCCTGACCGTGCGCCACGTCCTGGGCGGCTGCGCCTGCTGCGACGGCCTGGGCCGGGTGCTGGAGCAACTCAAGGCCTTCCTGGACGCCGATCCCGGCCAGGTGGTCCTTCTGGAGCCCACCGGACTGGCCGCCCTGGACCAGCTGTTGGCCAACCTGCCCCGCGGCGACCCGCCGCTCACGGTGCGGGCGGTGGCCCTGGCCGACGCCACCCGTTTCACCACCCTGGCCAAGGGTCTGCCCCGCCTGGTGGAGTCCCAGGTGGCCCCGGCCCAGGTGGTGGTGCTGAGCAAACCGGACCTGGTGTCGGAATCGCAATTGGCCGCGGCCCGCGCCGCCGTGGCCCAGATCAATCCCCGGGCCGATCTCCTGGAGGCCGACCTGCTGCGCGCCGCCCCGGCCGCCGCCGCCCGCCTGGAAGCGCTGCTCCACACTCCCGCCCCGCCGCCGGCCACCGCCCTGGGCGCGCCCAACGCCGGCCAGGCCCTGAGCCTGGAACTGGACCTGCCGGCCGAGGGGCTGCCCGACATCCAGGCCGAGGCCCTGGTGCGGCTCTTGGTGACGGAGTTGCTGGGCGAGGGCGACTGGGGACATGTCAAGCTGCTGGGGCGCGACGCCCGGGGCCAGACCCGGATGGTCAGCGCCACCGGACCCCGCGACCTCGCCTGGCGAGAGACGCCGCCCGGCCTGGCGGACCGAGCCGGTCTGGCGGACCGAGCCGGTCTGGCGGACCGAGCCGGCCTGGTGGGCCGCGCCAGCCTGGCGGTGGTGGTGGCCGGTCCGGGCGCGAGCCAGATCCAGATCCGCCTGGCCGGCCTGCTGCCCCGCCTGCGGCCGGACCTGGCCCAGGCCCTGGCTCGGGGCCTGCCGCCCCTGCCCGGCCTGGGATGGTCGCCCATTGCCGGTCCAGCCGCTGGCTAGAGGCCGACGTCCTCCGCGCCCACCGGGAACCGCATGCCTCCGGCGAAGGCCGCGTGGAAGCCGGGATGGCTGGCCAACTCCAGGTAGCCGATCCCGCGCGCGATGGCGCTGGTCCGGCGGCGCTGGCGATGGCTCAAGAGCGCCATGATCGCCCCGGCCCCGGCCGCGTTGCCCACCCCCTCCAGGGCCTCGCCGCCGCTCAGGGGCGCCAGACCGATGGCGGCCACGTCCTGGGGGTCCAGGTAGTTGCCGAAGGCCCCGGCCAACAACACCCGCTCCACCCGCTCCAGACCCAATTGGCGCAGCATCAGCTCCGCCCCGGCGTGGATCGCGCCCTTGGCCAGTTGCAACTGGCTGATGTCGCGCTCGCTCAGGGTGAGGTCCTGGCCGCTGCCGGTGGAGGCCGCCGGGGCCAGCACATATTCGATGCCGTCCTCGCCCCGGCGCAGACGCGGCCCCAGGCGCTCGGTGTCGAAACGGCCCATGGGATTGAGGACCCCGGCCCGCAGCAGGTTGGCCACCAGCGAGACCAGGCCCGAACCACAGATGCCCAGGGGTGGGGCGTCGCCGATGACGCGTAAGGTGGGGGTCAGGGTCGCCGGGTCCACCGTCGCCCGCTCCACCGCGCCGGCCGCCCCGCGCATGCCCCAGCGGATCTGGCCGCCCTCGAAGGCCGGGCCGGCCGCCGCCGAGCAGCAGAGCATGGCCCCGGGCGTGGCCAGGATCATCTCGCCGTTGGTGCCCAGGTCGATGATCAGGGTGGGCCGCTCCACCCGGTCGGCCCCGGTGGCCAGGGCCACCGCCAGGCTGTCGGCCCCCACGAACCCGGCGCAGACCGGCAGGGTGACCACCCGGGCCCGGGACGCGAGGTTCAGGCCCAACTCCCGGGCTGGGACCTCCAGGGCGCGGGCCGCCACCGGGGTGTAGGGCGCGCGGGCCAGGCCGGTGGGGTCCAGGCCCAGGAAGATATGGTGCATGGCGGTGTTGCCCACCACCACGCACTCCATGATGCGCTCTGGCTCCACCCCAGCCTCGGCGCAGGCGGCCCGGGCCAGACGGTCGATGCACTCCCGGGCCTGGCCGGCCAGCTCGGCCAGGCCGTTGGGATCCTCCTGGCAGTGGGTGATGCGGCTGATGACATCGCCGCCGCGCACGATCTGGGGGTTCATCTCGGCCTTGACCGCCAGGGATTTGCCGTCGCGCAGGTCGTGCAGGAAGGCCACCACGGTGGTGGTGCCCAGGTCCACCGCCAGGCCCAGGCAGGGCGCGCCCCAGCCCGGGCAGACATCGATGATCCGGTGGCGGTCGGCCACCACCGCTGCCACCCGGCCCGCCTGGGCCTCCAGGGCCGGACCCAGGCCGCGCAACAGGTCCAGGGGCGCGCGCCAGGGGCCGGGAGGCGGTCCGGCGATCTCCTCCAGATGGCGCAGGACCCGCTCCTGATGGCTCTGGCCGCCGCCCAGGCTGGCCGGGGGCACCTCCAGGTCATAAGCGGCCAGGGCCGGGGCCAGCTCGGACTCCATGGCCTGGCCGGTGGTCAGGATGACCTGCTGCTGGCGGCGGCTCTCCGGCGGCACCCATACCCGGCCGCCGCCGGTCGGGCGCGCCCGGCAGGCCAGGCGATAACCCTCGGCGGCGGTGGCCCCCAACAGCTTCAGCTCGGCCGCCGTGGGGAGATCGGCCGGGGTCTCGGGCCGCACCTTGCATTTGCCACAGGTTCCCTGGCCGCCGCAGGTGGCCTCCAGGCCCACCCCGGAGCCCTCGGCCAGCTCCAGGAGGGTCTGGCCGGGAACGAGGGGAACCAGGCGGCCCAGGGGCTGGAACTCCACCACCGGGGCGGGCTCCGGGCGAGAGTCGTGGGCGGGGACGGCCGCCGCGCGGGCGGGATCGGGCGGGGGCGGTGTTTGGCTCATGCTGATCATCCCGGCTGGGGGGCTGGCCTGGCCGCCAGGGGCGGGGTCTCAGGCTTTGGCGATGACCTTCTGGCAGATGGCCACCCCGCTGATGGCGTCGGCGGCCCAGTGGTCGGCCTTGACGTACTGGCGCACCAGGTCGTCGGTGGCCCCGCCGCCGATCATGATCGGCGGCAGCATGGTCCCCCGCGGCAGGTTGGCCCGCAGGTAGGCGATGGTTTCGCGCAGGGGGTCGAAGCAGGCGGTGAGCAGGGCCGACAGGCCGATGACGTGGGGCCTGAACTCCAGCACCGCGTTGAGGATGTCCCGGGGCGAGACGTCCTCGCCCAGGTCGCGCACCGTGAAGCCATGGCACTTGAGCAGGGTCTTGACCAGGTTCTTGCCGATGTAGTGGATGTCGCCCTGCACGGTGGCCATCAGCACCCGGCCGCTGGCCTGGCCGTGGATGCGGCGCTGGAAATAGGGCTCCAGGAGCTCGGAAAGCTCCTGCATGATCTTGCCGGCCATGATCAACCCGGCGATGTAGTAACGGCTCTGCTCGTAGAGCTGGCCCACGGTGGCCATGCCCTGCTGGCAGCTTTCCAGGATGCTTTCGGGGGTGTCGCCCGCCTGCAGCAGGCGGTTGACCTCGGCGATGACCTCGGTCTCGCGCAGGTCGACCACCAGGGAGCGCAGGTGCTCATGTTCCCGTGGCGTGGTCATGGACGCCGTCCCGGAGCTGGTGGTCATTCCTCGTCCCAGTGCCCGATCTTGGCCGTGAACAAAAGGCGGTCGGCCGGACAGACGAACCATCCGAAACTAACCGGCCGGTCGTCGAAATCATAGAAGGTGTGCTCCAGGCGGAAGGCGGGCGAGCCCTGCTCGCGCTTGAGCAGACCGGCCTCCTGGGCCCCCAGGGTCACCGCCTGCACGCTCATCAGGCCCTTCTTGATGTCGGTCTGGCCCGCGCCGGAGAAGAGCCCGCGCAGGGAGGTGACGTCCAGCTCGCCCTCCACGATGGGGCGCTGGGGGTCGTAGAGCAGGTGGCCGTGGTGGTAGACCACGGGATGACCGTGGCTGAGCAGCAGACGCCGGGCGTGGATCACGTTGGCCCCGGCGCTGAGGCCCAGGCGCAGGGCCACCTCGGGCGAGGCCTTGGTGATGTCCATCTCCAGGACCTTGACCTGGGTGTCGCTCTCCTCCTGGATCAGCTCCATCAGCTCCTGGAGGTTGAAGGAGCTGGAGGAGAGCTTGACCCCCTTGACGAAGGTCCCGCTGCCCTGGACGGTGCGCACCACCCCCTGGTCGATGAGCAGGTTGATGGCCCGGCGCACGGTCATGGGGGAGAGGCCGTACTTCTTGCAGATGGCCGCCTCCGAGGGCAGCTTGGCCCCGGGACGGTACTTGCCGGCCGCGATCTGGGCCTTGAAGATCTTGACCAACTGCAGATAGGCCGGCTCGAAGGAGTCGCGGTCTATGTTCAGGAAGTCCTTGGCTGTCGATACGGACATGCCCCAGCCCCACCCTTGTCGAACTCGGCCGTCGCCAGCCTGGGCCTTCGGCGCCATTGGATCGCGGCCCCGGCGGCCGAAGGGGCCGCCCGGGCGGGCAAGGTCCATGCAAAAATCGCCTCTTACCGCTACATGCCAGCCCGGGGCCGGGTTGTCAATCAACATATACACCCGCTCCCGGCCGGTTCGCCAATCCGGGCCGCCGGGCCGGGAGGAAGCCATCGCCACCAGGCCGCCGCCCCCGGCCCGGCCCCGCGAGAAGGCTTATTGGGCCGCGCCGCGGGCGCGGTAATCGGTCAGGAAGCGGCGCGCGAAGCGGTCGCGGCCCATGACCAGGTCCAGGGCCAGCACCGTGGGTCGCACCTTGGCCGCGTCCACCGTGGGGCAGGTCACTCCAGCCCGGATGGCCGCGCCCAGGAAAACGTGGTTGATCAGCTCGCGGTCGGGCAGGCCGAAGGAGATGTTGCTGGCCCCCAGGGTCTGGTTGACCCCCAGGCGCTGGCGCACCATCTCCACCGCCTCCAGGGTGGCCACCGCGGCGCGGTCGTCGGCCCCCACGCTCATGCACAGGCAGTCCATGATGATGTCGCTGGCCGGGATGCCCAGGGACTCGGCCCGGGCCACGATGCGCTCGGCGATGGCCAGGCGCGTGGCGGCGTCCTTGGGGATGCCTTTCTCGTCCATGGTCAGGCCGATCACCGCCGCGCCGTGCTCCTTGACCAGGGGCAGGACGGTGTTCAGGGACTTTTCCTCGCCGGTCACCGAGTTGATGATGGCCTTGCCCGGGATGAGCTTCAGCGCCGCCGGCAGGGCGGCCGGGTCGTTGACGTCCAGGCACAGGGGAACGTCCACCACCTCCAGGATGGCGGCCACCGCCCGGGGCAGCATCGCCACCTCGTCCACTCCGGAGGTGACCACGTTGACGTCCAGGATGTCGGCCCCGGCCGCCACCTGGTTTCGCGCCTCCTTGCGCACCTGCTCCAAATCGCCCTCGCGCAGGGCCTGGGCCAGCTTCTTCTTGCCGGAAGGGTTGATGCGCTCGCCGATCAGCACCGTGGGGTGGTCGTAGCCGATCACCACCTCCACCGTCTGGCCTTTCACAATGGTGTCCATCTTGACTTACTCCAGGACTCCCGCGACCCCGGGAAGGGTGGGCGCGTCCGACCCCAGGAGAGGGATCGGACGCGCCCCACGGCGAGGCCGCGAGGAGGGAGGAAAACCGGCGCGGAGCGCCGGTGGGGAGGCTGGTTACGCGTAGCGGCCGTATTCCTTGGCCGCCTGGATCATGGCCTGCAAATTCTCCGGCTTGGCGTCGTCGGCCGGCGCGGCGGCGTCCAGGATGAAGCCCCCGCCCTTGCCCACCACCTCGATCAGCTTCTTGCAGTAGGCCTTCACGTCGTCGGGGCCGCCGGTGACCATCAGGGACAACGGCACGTTGCCCTTGAGGCAGACCCGGTCGCCGATGATCTCCTTGGCCTTGAAGATGTCGGTGCGCTCGAAGTGATAAACCACCTTGCCGGCCGGCACGTCGCCGATGATCTCCAGGCGGCTGGTGCATTCACCCTCCCAGAGCACCACCGGGATCAGGCCCTCGGCCACCAGGCCCTCGATCAAGGCCTTGAGCGAGGGCCAGTAGAAGCGCAGGAACTGGTCGTTGCTCATGAAGCCGTCCAGGCCCTTGTGCAGGGGGATGAAGACCTTGGTCCCCCCCCGCTGCTTGGTGGAAAGCCCCAGGCGCAGCATGATGGGCAGCATCTTCTCGGTGGCGGCCATCAGCTGGTCGGGGTGGCGGAACATGTCCATCATCCCGCCCAGGGTGCCGCGGAAGTAGTCGCTCAGGGTGTCGAAGGGGGCCTGGGTGAAGCCCTGGTAGGTGGAGGGGAAGCCCATCTCCTTGATCACGCCGGCGAACTGGGCGGCGTTCTTGCCCATCTGCTGGCCGGCGTCGGCGGCCTTGATCAGGGCCAGGCCCACCTCGCGCATGCCCGGCGCGCCCAGGGCGGCGAAGTTGGCCAGGCCCATGGAGTAGGTGATGATCTCACGCAGGGGGGGCAGCCCGGCCAGGGGGGCCAGGGCGCCGAAGATGCGCGGCCAGTAGCGGCGGATCATGAAGTCGGTGGGGTCGAAGATGAACTCGTCGTACTCCTCGGGCTTCATGTACTCGCCCTCGACGAACTGGTAGCCCGACATGTCGTCCACGCCGTGCCCGGCCCACTTGAGCTGCTTGTAGTCCAGGGATTCCATGATCGCGCCCAGGAAGCGGATCATGAAGGGGTTGTCGGCGGTGTCGAAGTCGAAGTCGCGCAGGGTCTGGGTCCAGGCCGCGATCATCTTGTCGGCGTCGTACATCACGTCGCGCAAGGAGACCTTGGCGTAGTAGGCCGGGAAAAACCCGGTCATGCAGGTCACCGGCACCCGGTCGGGCACGCCCAGGGCGATGGCGGTGTCGACCCGCGCCTCCTTCTCGGCGAATAGCTCCTGCGGACTCTGGCTCATTGCACGCCTCCTGCCACGACCTTCTTGGCAAAGCTCACCGCCTCCATGGCATCCAGGCCATAGTCGTCCGCGCCGGTGTAGCGGCGGATCTCCTCGTCGATCTGTCCGCCACCGATCTGGACCTTGACCTTGTCACGCAGGCCGGCCTCCTTCAACGCCTCGACCGTCTTCTTCATATTATCAAAGGCCACGGTCAAGAAGCCGCTCAGGGCCACCACCTGGGGGTCGAACTCCCTCACCGCCTCCACGAACTTGGCCGCCGGCACGTCGATGCCCAGGTCGCGGACCTCGAAGCCGTTGACCTCCAGCATCAGGACCACGATATCCTTGCCGATGTCGTGGATGTCGCCTTCCACGGTGCCCACCACCACCCGGCCCAGGGACTCCTTGTCGCTGGAGGCCTCCTTGAGCAGAGGCTTGATCAGCTCGCTGATCTGCATCAGGATCTGGCCGGCCATCACCAGCTCGGGCAGGAAGTACACGCCCTTGGCGAAGTTGTCGCCCACGATGGTCATGGCCTGCTTGCAGGCCTCCAGGATGGCGAAGGGGTCGGCGCCCTGCTTCACCATGTCTTGGGCGATGGCCAGGGCCTCCTGCTCCTTGATGGTGGACATGGCCTCGATTAGTTGCTGCTGAGACATCTTCTTTCCTCCGTGGGCGCTGCGCCGGCCGGATGGCCCGGTCGGCGGGATGGTCGACTACTGGCCGGCCTGCTCCTGGGCGTCGCCGATGAAGAAGGCCACGATGAAGCTGATGACCGCCACCGCGCCGCCCAGGATGATGGCCAGGTCGTAGCCGCTGGCCATCTTGATGTGGGCGCCCAGGTAGGGTCCGATGAAGACCGCCGCCACCAGGGGCAGGCTGCCCAGGCCGACGTTGACGCCGGCGTTCTTGGGACCAAAGGAGGTGGCCAGGAAGGTGTTGTTGATCGGCACCAGGCCGCCATAGCTGGAGCCGGTGATGATCACGGCCAGGATGAAGCCGGCGTAGCCCACCCAGGTGGTGAGGTAGAGCAGGCCCAGCAGACCGATGACCATGCCGATGGCGGCCAGAACCATGGTCTTCTTGCGGCCGATGGCGTCCCAGAGGTAGCCGTAGAGGAAGCGGCCCAGGCCGTTGCTGACCGACAGGATGCTCATGGCGATGATGGCCTCGGCCTTGTCCACGCCCTTTTCCACCGCCATGGGCACGATGTGGCCGATGATCATCAGGCCGGCCGAGCACAGGAACAGGTCCCAGACGAACCAGGTCCAGAAGGGCCCGGTCTGCATCATCTCGTTCCAGTTGTAATCCTTGACCGCGCGCTGGGGACCGGCCGCGGCGACCTGGGCCCCGGCCGGGGCCTTGCCCGCCGGGGCGAAGCCGGCCGGGGGCAGCTTGATCAGGGCCGCGCCGCCCACGCAGACCACCAGGGCGACCAGGGCCAGGAATTTGAAGGCGCTCTGCCAGCCCAGGCTGTCGATGAGCATGGAGGTGGAGCCGCCCAGCAGGAAGGCGCCCAGGCCCAGGCCCATGGTCAGGATGCCCATGCCCAGGCCGCGCTTGTCCGGGTACCAGCGGGCCACCACCGAGATCAGGCAGATGTAGATCAGGCCCACCCCCAGGCCCACCAGGATGCCGTAGAAGAAGTAGAGCATCCACAAGGCGCTGGTGAAGGAGGCGGCGAAGAAGCCGATGGCCAGGCAGGCCGCGCCGGCCACGGCCACCAGCTTGGGGCCCTTGCGGTCCTGGATGCGGCCACCCACGATCATGCCCAGCGACAAGGTGACGATGGAGAAGGAGAAGGCCAGGGAGGTGTCGGACCGGGTCCAGCCAAAGGCCTTTTCCAGGGGCAGGGTGAAGATGGACCAGGCGTAGACCAGGCCCAGGACGATGGAGACCACGAAGCCGATCACCAGGTAGATCCAGCGGTTTTTCGCCACCGCCGCTCCCGCGTTGCCCTCCGCCATGTTGCTGCTCCCCTCGCTAGATTGACTGCCACGGCCGGGGCCAATCGCCTCGCGGGATTGGGGGTCCGGCCCGCGCGCCGGCGGCGGGGAACCCCTCCCGGCCGCCCGCGCTGGTTGCCGCCGCCCCCGGGCCAGGCTGGCCCCCGGGGCAACCCCTTGCGGTGGTACAGATATATATTTATCTATATAACTTGTCAAGCCCCAATAGAACACCCCGCGAAAACCGCCTGAAGTAGGCCCGGGTCGCCGGCGCAAGTCGGGGATGTGTCTAAAATTATCGCTTGATGGCAGGCGGTTGCGGGATCAAAAAGCCAACGGTGGGGCGCGGCGGATAGAACGGATGGCCTTCGTTCTTGGCCGCCGCGCCCCGCCGGAGGGAGGCGCGGAGGGCGGGCGGAGAGGCGGAAGCGACCCCGGTGGCGATGGGGCCGCCCCCGCCTCCCCCTAGCGTAATCCCAGGTTGCGGCTCACGATGAGTTTCATGATCTCGCTGGTGCCCGCGTATATGGACAGCGCCCGCACGTCGCGGTACAGGCGGCAGATGCGATACTCTTCCATGTAGCCATACCCGCCGTGCAGTTGCAGGGCCTGGTAGGCCACCCGGTTGACCATCTCCCCCAGCCAGTATTTGGCCATGGAGACCTTCTGCACCACCTCCTGGCCCCGCAAATGGGCCAGGATCACCGACTCCAGGAAGGTGCGGCCCAGCTCCACGTCGGTGGCCATCTCGGCCAGCCTGAAGGCGTTGGCCTGGTGCAGGCCGATGGGCCGGCCAAAGGCCTCGCGGGTCTTGGCGTAGTTAAGGCCCTCCTTGAAGCACTCCTCGGCCATGAGCTGGCTCTTGATGCAGACCTCCAGGCGCTCCTGCTGGAGTTTTTCCATCAGGTAGGCGAAGCCCTGGCCCTCCTCGCCCAGGCGGTGCCAGACCGGCACCTTGCAGTCCTGGAAGTAGAGCTCGGCGGTATCCTGCATGTGGGAGCCCATCTTGCGCAGGCGGCGGCCCTTGGAGAATCCGGGCGCGTCCTTGTCCACCAGGATCAGGCTGACGCCCTTGTAGCCGGCCGCCGGGTCGGTCTTGACCGCCACCACCACCAGGTCGGCGAAATAGCCATTGGTGATGAAGGTCTTCTGGCCGTTGATCACGTAGTGGTCGCCCTGGCGCACGGCGGTGGTGCGGATGGCGGCCAGGTCGCTGCCCGCGCCGGGCTCGGTGAAACCCACCGCCATCACCACCTCGCCGCTGACGCAGCCCGGCAGCCATTTCTGCTTGGCCTCGGGCGTGCCAAAGGCGGCCAGGTAGGGCGCGGCCACGTCGCTGTGCAGAGGCACGCCCACGCCGTAGCCGTCGCCCCGGATCAACTCCTCGTTGATGATCACCGAGTACTCGAAGCCCAGGCCCAGGCCGCCGTATTCCTCCGGAATCCAGGGGCAGAGATAGCCCTGCTCGCCCATCTTGCGCCACAGCGCGCGCGGCACCGCGCCCTCGGCCTCCCATTCCTCGGCGTGGGGGGTGACCTCCTCGGCCACGAAGCGGCGGAAGGCCTCGCGGAAGATGCGGTGATCCTCGGTGTATATCTCTGCCAGCATCGCGACCTCGCTTGGGAATCGGCGGCGCGTTCGGCGCCCTTGCCGCCGGTGTCGGCCCCCCGACCCCACTTTCTACCGACCGGCAAGTAAGTTGGATTGCAGCTTGCCACCCCGGTTTGAAAATGTCAACATCCATCAACGCCAGCGGCAACATTTTCCAGGGAGGGTCCCGGGGCATGGCCGGACGCAAGACCGCGATGGATCAGCGCGCGCAGGATATCTTCGGGGTGGCCTGCCGCCTGCTGTGCGAGATGGGCTACGAGCGGGCCTCGATCCGCGACCTGGCCGAGGCGGTGGGCATGACCAAGGCCGGGCTCTACTACTATTTCAAGAGCAAGGAAGAACTGCTGTTTTTGATCCTGGACTCCTACATGGACGACCTGCTGGCCGGCATGGAGGAGATCACGGCCCGCATCGCCGACCCCGAGGAGCGCCTCAAGGCCTACATCCATTTCCAGGTGGAGCGCTACTGCCAGGACACCTATCGCAGCAAGCTGATCATCAACGACGAGAACTGCCTGTCCGGGGAGTGGTTCCAGACCGTCAAGGACAAGCAGCGACGCTATTTGTCCTATTGGCGGGCGACCCTGGAGCGCTTTGGCCAGCAGCGCGGCCGGCCCATCGCCCACCTCTCGGCCCACGTGATGCTCCTGATCGGCATGTGCAACTGGATCTACCAATGGTATCACCCCGATGGCGAGCTGCGCCCCCCGGAGCTGGCCGACCTGATCTTCCGCCGCTTCACCCTGGGCCTGGACGGCTAAGAACTTATCCGTAGCTATACGGAGCCAAGACGGGCGGGGTTTATCCCCGCCCGTCTTTTGATGCGCAAAGAACCTGGCCGTCTGGAATGGGACGCCGCATCGCGGGGCAAAGCCCTGACATTATCTATCTGCGGACAGGTTCCAACCCCTGTTTGAACCTTGGCAAGAGATTGCCGCGTCGCTTCGCTCATCGCAATGACACGAAGGGAACTTGCAAGGGGCTGAGTGTCCGCTTTGGTTCGGACCACTGATCTGTTAATCACGCTTGGTTGTGCAGGCTCCAGCCCGCGCTCCCGTCCTCCCCCGCCCAGGCCAGGCCGTCCACCCACACCACCCGAGGAACCACCGCGTGGCTGTCCAGCCGGCAGCAGAATTCCAGGTCATCTTCCCGGCCCAGTCCCCGCAGCCGCCCGGCGGCCGGGCTGGTCAGGAGGCTTTGTCGCAAGGCCGCGAAATCCGGCCGCTCCCCGGTCAGGCGGGCGGCCAGGTATTGGGCGGTCAGATCGTCCTCCAGGGCCGGCTCCCCGGCCCGGCCCATGGCCAGGAAGGTCATGGAATCAGGATTGATCTGCCGCAGGCGCTCGGTCAGGGCGCTGGCGTTGGTCAAGCTGCCATAGAACACCGGCCCCGCCGCCCGCAACCGGGCCAGGGCCTGGGTGCCGTTGGAGGAGGTCAGGATCGCGGTTTTTTGGCGATAGTCGGTCCGGCTCACCGCCGCCGGGGAGTTGTCGCCGTCAAAGCCCGGCAACCTGACTCCCTGGCGCTCGCCCAGGAGCGCCCAGTCCGGGTGGGCCCCCTTCAGGGCCCGCGCCTGGTCCTCCGAGGCCAGCAGGCAGACCCGCGCCCCGCCGGCCACCAGGGCGATGATGGTGTTGCTGGCCCGGAAGACGTCCAGGACCACCACCGCGCCGCGCAGGGCCTCCAGGCGGGTCAGATCGTGGGTGCAGTTAATCCGCATGCTTTCCTCGCGTCTTGTCCGAAGGCTCCAACCGGCCGTTGGCTCGCCTTGGATTAAGGTGTGAGACGCACCCAGGTTAGCGCCGCCGGCCGGAGCGGGCAAGGCCGGGCGGCGGGGGGATCCAGGCCAAAAGCGCTGAATTCCCGCCTCCTCCGGCCAGTGGCGCGGGGCGCGCTTGCAAGCCGCCGCGCCGGATGATAGCATGCACAATTCCGGCAACAACAAGCCAACCGGCGCAGTTGATTGACCTTTTGGTAGGGGAAGACACATGGCCCCGCAGGGCATGACCTTTCAGAACGTGATCTTGGCGCTCTCGCGCTATTGGGCCGAACAGGGCTGCCTCATCGTCCAGCCCTACGACATCGAGGTGGGCGCGGGCACCTTCAACCCCCACACCACCTTGCGGGTGCTGGGTCCGGAGCCCTGGAAGGTGGCCTACGTGGAGCCCAGCCGCCGGCCCACCGACGGCCGCTACGGCGAGAACCCCAACCGCCTCCAGCACTACTATCAATTCCAGGTGATCCTGAAACCCTCGCCCCTGAACGTGCAGGAGCTCTACCTGGATTCCTTGAAGGTGCTGGGCTTCGACCACTTGGAACATGACATCCGTTTCGTGGAGGACGACTGGGAGTCGCCCACGGTGGGGGCCTGGGGCCTGGGCTGGGAGGTCTGGCTGGACGGCATGGAGATCACCCAGTTCACCTATTTCCAGCAGGTGGGCTCGGTGGACCTGAACCCCATCAGCGTGGAGCTGACCTACGGCCTGGAGCGCATCACCATGTACATCCAGCAGGTCAACAACGTCTACGACCTGGCCTGGAACGACACCGTGCGCTACGGCGACATCCACAAGAAGGGCGAGTGGGAGCACTCCACCTACAACTTCGAGCGGGCTGACGTGCCCATGCTCTGGCAGCTCTTCGAGCACTACGAGGCCGAGGCCCAGCGCCTCCTGCGCCAGTCCGAGCCGCCCCTGGTGCTGCCGGGCTATGACTACTGCCTCAAATGCTCCCACACCTTCAACCTGCTGGAGGCCCGGGGGGCCATCAGCGTCACCCAGCGCACGGCCTACATCGCCCGCATCCGCGACCTGGCCCGGGCCGCGGCCGAGGCCTACGTGAAACAGCGCGAGGAGATGGGGCACCCCCTGCTCGGAAAGGCGGTGGCCTGATGCCGCAGTTGCTCTTTGAGATCGGCAGCGAGGAGATGCCGGCCCGCTTCCTGCGCCCGGCCCTGAAGTCCCTGGCCGAGCTGGCCGCCCAGGAGCTGGAGCGCCAGGGCCTGGCCTATCGGGACATCGCCAGCCACGGCACCCCCCGCCGGCTCTGCCTGGTGGTGGAGGGTCTGGCCGCCCAGCAGGCCGACCGCCAGGAGGTGGCCCTGGGTCCGCCCAAGCAGGCGGCCTTCGACGGCTCCGGCCAACCCACCAAGGCCGCCCTGGGCTTCGCCAAGAGCCAGGGGGTGGAGGTGGGCCAACTGGAGACGGTGGAGACCGACAAGGGCCCCCGCCTGGGCTTCACCCGCCACATCCCCGGCCGCCCGGCGCTGGAGGTCCTGGGCGAGCTTTTGCCCCGCCTGGTCACCGCCATCCCCTTCCCCAAGACCATGCGCTGGGGGTCGGAGACCATCCGCTACGCCCGGCCCATCCACTGGCTGCTGGCCCTGTTGGACGGCCAGGTGGTGCCCTTCGCGCTGGCCGGCATCCAATCCGGCAACCTGACCTACGGCCACCGCTTCCACGCCCCGGCGGCCATCGCGGTCAGCGGGGCCGAGGACTATCTGGCCAAGCTGGCCCAGGCCCAGGTGATGGTGGCCCGCCAGCCCCGCCGCCAGGCCACCGAGGCCGAGGTGGCCGCCGCCGCCGCGAGCGCCGGGGGCCGCCTGGTGCCGGATGTCGAGCTCCTGGAGGAGGTCACCGACCTGGTGGAGCAGCCGGTGGCCTGCGCCGGGAGCTTCGACCAGGAGTTTTTGGCCGTGCCCCGGCCGGTGATCATCTCCGCCATGCGCGGCCATCAGCGCTACTTCGCCCTGGAGGACGCGGCCGGCAACCTGCTGCCGGCCTTCGTGGCGGTGAACAACACCCGCCCGAAAAACCTGGACGTGGTGAGCCGGGGCCACGAGCGGGTGCTGCGCGCCCGCCTGGCCGACGCCCGCTTCTTCGTGACCGAGGACACCAAGCGCCCCCTGATCAGCCGCCTGGAGGACCTGAAGCAGGTCACCTACCATGCCAAGCTGGGCTCCAGCTTCGACAAGGTGGAGCGGGTCACCGCCCTGGCCGAACTGCTGGCGCTTTGGATTGACAAGAGCCTGATCAGCAAAGTCCATCGCGCCGCGCGGTTGGCCAAGTGCGACCTGGTCACCGGCATGGTGGGCGAGTTCCCCGAGCTCCAGGGCCAGGTGGGCGCGGACTACGCCCGGCGCGATGGCGAGGACCCGGCCGTGGCCGCGGCCATCGCCGAGCACTACCTGCCCCTGGGGGCCGGGGCCGAGCTGCCGACCGGGATGATCGGGACCATCGTGGGCCTGGCCGACCGCATCGACACCATCTGCGGCCTGTTCGGCGTGGGCCAGACCCCCACCGGCGCGGCCGACCCCTTCGCCCTGCGCCGGGCGGCCATCGCCGTGATCCGCCTGATCACCGAGAAGGGCCTGGCCCTCTCCCTGGGCAACGCCCTGGACGCGGCCCTGGCTGGACTCGCTCCCTGGGTCAAGACCCCGGCGGCCGAGGTCAAGGCGGCGGTGCTGGAGTTCTTTGCCGGCCGCCTGGTGGGGCTGTTGGCCGAGCAGGGTGCGCCGGGCGACGTGGCCGAGGCGGTGTTGGCCGCCGGCTTCGACGACCTGACCCAGGCCAGGGCCCGGGCCAAGGCCCTGGCCGAGATGAAGCAGTCGCCTGATTTCGCGGCCTTGGCCGCCGGTCTCAAGCGGGTGGTCAACATCCTGCGCAAGGAGGCCGCCCAGGTTCCGGCCGGCGCGCCCAGCAGCGAGTTGATGGAGGTGGCGGCCGAACGCGAGTTGTGGGAGGCCTTCGCCGCCTTGCGGGCCGAGGCGGCCCAGCGCTTCGCGGCCGGGCAATACCTGGAGTTCTTGCAGGGGCTTAGCGCCTTGAAGGCTCCCATCGACAAGTTCTTCGACGACGTGATGGTCATGGTGGAGGACCCGGCGGTGCGCGCCAACCGCCTGGCGCTCTTGAACCAGATCGCCTCCGAGTTCGGAAAGCTGGCCGAGTTCGGCAAGCTCCAGTTGGGCTAACCCCCACTTATCGGCTAGAATATTAGGGCCGGACCCTGACCGGGGTCCGGCCCCCCGCGTCTCGGAGTCCGGCGGTCGCGGTTGTGGCCGCTGTTGCCCGGCCGGGGGTGCGCGGGGCTGTTGCTAGATGACAATCAAGGCCATCCTTGGCCTTGATTGATCCCCGGCCTGGCAAAAACCCGGTTTTGCCAGGCCTCGCGAGCGGATACGCGCCCGGCGGGCCATCCCCGGCCCGCGCGTCAGGCCAGGGGCGAATCTTTGGTTCGCCCCTGGCCTGACGTAAGCGACGGGAATTGGCCGGATTCATGTGACCCCCACATCTTGTTGCCAAATTATCGGCCACCACCCAATGTAGTGTTGCACCTTGACTTGCCCGCCCAGGTCTGCTATCTAGGGGTGTACTCTAGCGCGGAGAGGGCATGCGGGTTCGTCGTCTGGAAATCAGCGGCTTCAAGTCCTTCGCCGACCGCACCGTGGCCGACTTCCCCCAGGGCCTCTGCGCCGTGGTGGGTCCCAACGGCTGCGGCAAGTCCAACGTGGTGGACGCGGTGCGCTGGGTTTTGGGCGAGCAGTCGGTCAAGACCCTGCGCGGCCACTCCATGGAGGACGTGATCTTCAACGGCTCGGACAAGCGCAAGCCCACCGGCATGGCCGAGGTCACCCTGGTCTTCGAGAACACCGGCAGCATCAGCCATCCCCAGTTCGCCGACCTGAGCGAGATCGCCGTCTCCCGCCGGCTGTACCGCAACGGCGACAGCGACTACCTGATCAACAAAATGCCCTGCCGTCTCAAGGACATCCAACAGCTGCTCATGGACACCGGCCTGGGCAACCGGGCCTATGCCATCATCGAGCAGGGCCGGGTGGCGGCCTTCATCGAGGCCAAGGCCGAGGACCGCCGCCTCTGGGTGGAGGAGGCCGCCGGCATCACCCGCTACAAGAACCAGAAGAAGATCTCCCTGCGCAAGATGGACGCGGCCAGGGAGAACCTGGACCGCTTGCAGGACATCCTGCACGAGGTCGAGGCCCAGATGGAGCGCCTCAAACGCCAGTCCAAGAAGGCCCAGGCCCACCGCGACCTCAAGACCCGTATCCGCGAGCTGGACCTGAACCTGGCCAGCCACCAGTACGCCCAGCTCCGCGCCGACGGCAACGCGGCCCAGGCCGAGGCCGACGCGGTGGCGGCCCAACTCCTGTTGGCCGGCCAGCGGGTCACCACCCTGGAGACCGAGCTGGAGACCCTGCGGGTGCGTCTGATCGAGGCCGAGGAGGAGATCGCCCAGGCCGGGGCCCGCCGCCTGGAGGCCCAGGGCGCCATCCAGAAGGCCGAGAACGAGCTGACCCTGCTGGGCCGGGAGTCGGAGAGCTTGAAGCGCCTCAAGGAGCGCCTGGAGGACGAACGCCAGGGTCTCAAGGCCCGCCTGGCCGAGCAGGAGCGCGAGTACGCGCGGGCCAACCGCCTGGCCGAGGAGAGCCAGGACCAGCTTTCCGCCAGCCGGGGCGCGGTGGACCAGGCCGGGGCCGAGGCCCAGGCCGCCCGCGAGGCCCTGGCCGAGCTGGAGGCCGCCGCCGACCGGGCCAAGCACGACCTGGTGGACGCCATGTCCCTGGCCAGCCGCCACCAGAACCGCCTGGCCGACCTGGAGCGCCAGCAGGCCGAGGCCCAGCGCCGCCAGGAGGCCCTGGCCGGCCGCCGGGCGGCCCTGGAGGCCGAGCTGGAGGGCCTGACCGCCCAGCGCGACCAGGCCGAGGCCGCCCTGGAGGCGGCCCGGACCGAGCTGGAGGAGGCCGACCGGGCCCTGGCCCAGCTCTCCCGCCAGCGCGACGAGAACCAGCAGCGCCTGATCGGCCTGCGCAAGGCCGAGCAGGAGGCCACCCGCCGCCGCCATTCGCTCTCGGCCGCGGTGGGGGCCCTGTCCGCCTCCCTGGCCTCCTACGACTGGACCCCGGGCGGGGTGCGCAGCCTCTTGGGCGGCTCCGGCGGCCCGCCGGTGGAGGTCCTGGGCCTGGTGGCCGAAAAGATCATCGTCCAGCCCGGCTCCGAGGAGCTGATGGAGGCCGCCCTGGGGCCGGACCTCCAGGCGGTGATCGTGCGGGATGGCGCGGCGGCCCAGGCCCTGGCCCGGCACGCGCGCGAAAAGAACCTGGGCCGGCTGCGGGTGGTGGCCCTCGACGAGCTGGCCGGCCCGGACCAGGCCCCGGCCGGCAGCGACTCCCTGGCCGGTCTGGTCAGGGCCGAGCCCGGTTTCGAGCCCCTGGCCGCCCTCTGGCGCGGGGTGGGCTGGTGCCAGGAGTTGCCCCAGGCCTGGAGCGCCGGCCGGGGTATGGCCCCGGGCCAGGTGGTGGTCTCGGCCCAGGGCGAGCGCCTGGACCGGCCCGGCGCGGGCAGCCTGGGCAAACGCGCGGCCGAATCGGTCCTGGCCCGCCAGAACGAGCTGAAACGCCGGCGCGAGGAGTTGGCCGCCGCCGAGGCCGCCGCGGCCCAGGCCGCCGCCGAGCGCGAGGCGGCCGAGGACGAGGTGGCCCGCCTGGAGGACGAACACCGCAGCCTGCGCGGAACCCACCAGGAGCAGGAGCGCGGGCTGCGCCAGGCCGAAAAAGAGGTTTATCGCCTGCGCGAGGCCCAGGGCATGAAGGAGCGTCAGGTGGAGGGCCTGGAGTACGACGCCGGCGAGGCCTGGAGCCAGCTCAACCATCTGGAGTCGGAGGCCGCCCGCCTGGAGGACGAACTGCGCCAGGCCCAGGCCCGCATCCAGGGATTGGAAGAGGGCCTCGGCGCCAGCCAGTCCGCCCTGGGCCAGGGCCGCGACCAGGTGGAGCGCCTGCGCCGGATGGAGGCCGAGGCCCGGCTGTCCCTGGCCGGGCTGGAGAACGCGGCTCAGCAGTCGGCCCGGGAGGCCGCCCGCCTGCGCAAGGAGATGAACGAGGCCCAGGAGCGCCTGGTGACCCTGGGGTCCGAGACCCAGGGCGCGGCCGACTCCCTGGCATCCGTCACCCGCCGCCGCCAGGAGGAGCAGAACCGCCTGGGTGGGCTCTATCAGGAGATGGACCGCCAGGAGGAGGCCTACCGCCTGGCCCGCGAGGTCCTGAGCCAGGCCCAGGCCGACGGGACCCAGCGCGAGGGCGACCTCAAGCAGGCCCGGGCCGCCCTGAAAGCGGTGGAGGCCGAGGACCAGCGCCTGAGCCTGCGCCTCAAGGAACTGGCCCTGCAAAGCCAGAACCTCTGCGAGCAGGTGATGGAGCGCTGCCGGGTGGACCTGACCGCCGGCCACCAGGAGTTCCTGCCCCAGGGGGCCTTCGACCCCAGGGAGGCCAAGGACCGCCTGGCCAAGCTGCGCGACCGCCTGAACAAGCTGGGGCCGGTGAACATGGAGGCCATCTCCGAGTTCGAGGCCCTGAACGAGCGCCACGTCTTCCTGACCGAGCAGAAGGCCGACCTGGAGGCCTCCCTGGAGGACCTGCGCTCGGCCATCCGCAAGATCAACAAGACCAGCCGCGGCCGCTTCATCGAGACCCTGGCCGAGGTCAACCAACGCCTGGAGGCGGTCTTCCCGGTGCTCTTCGGCGGCGGCCAGGCCAAGCTGGAGCTGGACCAGGAGGTGGACCCCCTGGAGGCCGGCCTGCACCTGATGGTGGAGCTGCCGGGCAAGAAGGTGAAGAACCTGGAGGCGCTCTCCGGCGGCGAGAAGGCCCTGTCGGCGGTGGCGGTGCTCTTCGCCCTGTTCCTGATCCGCCCCGCGCCCTTCTGCATCCTGGACGAGGTGGACGCGCCCCTGGACGAGGCCAACGCCGGCCGCTTCCACGACCTGCTGCGCCAGCTCTCCAGCCGCTCCCAGATCCTGATGATCACCCACAACCGCCGGACCATGGAGATCATGGACCTGCTCTACGGGGTGACCATGGAGGAAAAGGGCGTCAGCAAGATGCTGTCCATCAACCTGGATCAGGGGGCCTCCCTGGCGGCTTGACGCCATGGGCGCGGCTCTATAGATTTGACGGACGGACGCCAACGGGCGCTCCGTCCGTTTCCCTTCAGAGCGAGCCCAAATGGCCCTGTTCAATTTCTGGAAAAAGAAGTCCGGCCAGCCCGAGGCCGCCTCGAAGGCGACGCTCGCCCCGGAGGCGACGCTCGCCCCGGAAGACGCGCCCCAGCTGGCCCCGGAGGAGACCGAGGCGGCGGAAGCGGTCACGGTGGACGAGCCCGCCGAGACCCCGGAGCCCGCGGCCGCCGCTCTCGCTCCCGCGCCGGAGCCCGAGCCGGAGCCCATCCCGGAGCCGGTGGCCGAGGCCGAACCAGAGCCGGAACCCGAGCCCGTGGCCCAGGAGACCGAGGACGCGCCCGGGGAGGAGCCGCGCAAGAAGGGCTTCTTCGCGCGCATGGCCGAGCGCCTGGCCCAGACCCGCGAACGCATCAGCGGCTCCATCGACCGCCTGACCCTGGGCCGCAAGATCGACGACGAGCTTCTGGACGAGCTGGAGGAGGTCCTGGTCACCGCCGACCTGGGGGTCAAGACCGCCACCAGCCTGATCGAGGGCCTGCGCGGCCAGGTGCGGCGCAAGGAGCTGAAGGACGGCGAGGCCCTGAAGCGGGCCCTGCGCGCCGGTATCGAGGCCATCCTGGCCCAGGCCGCCCCCGCCCCCAGCCGCGAGCGCGACCCCCACGTGATGATGGTGGTGGGGGTCAACGGCGTGGGCAAGACCACCACCATCGGCAAGCTGGCCCACCACTTCAGCCGGCAAGGGCGCAAGGTGCTCCTGGGGGCCTGCGACACCTTCCGCGCCGCCGCCGGCGAGCAGCTGGAGGTCTGGGCCCAGCGGGTCAACGCGCCCATCGTGCGCCAGCAGTCCGGGGCCGACCCCTCGGCCGTGGCCTTTGACAGCGTGGAGGCGGCCCTGAACCGGGGCCGCGACCTGGTGATCATCGACACCGCCGGCCGCCTGCACACCAAGGTCAACCTGATGGACGAACTCAAGAAGGTCCACCGGGTGCTGGGCAAGCGCCTGGAGGGCGCGCCCCACGAGGTCCTCCTGGTGCTGGACGCCACCACCGGCCAGAACGCCATCAGCCAGGCCAAGCTGTTCAACGAGGCCGTGCCGCTCGACGGCATCGTCCTGACCAAGCTGGACGGCACCGCCAAGGGTGGCGTGGTCATCGCCATCGCCGCCGAGCTGAACCTGCCCATCCTCTTCGTGGGCCTGGGCGAGGGCATCGACGACCTCAAACCCTTCGATCCCCAGGACTTCGCCGCCGCGATTTTCTAGGGAAGGGAGAGGATGAGGGGGGAGGATGAGGGGAGATTTCCGGGGAAACCCTTTCTGGGACAGAAAGGGTTTCCCCGGACCCCTTCCCAAAGAACTTCGCCCCATGGGCAAGGCCCATGGGGGCGGGGGCCTGGGGGGTGGATTGTATCGCCGGGGTGTTGGCCAACCTTGGCGGGGAACCGGAGGCGCGTCTTCATCTTCGTCGGCGGAGTGCAGCCCAAGAAGGTCAAGGTGGACGGCAAGGTCCACCGTTGTCCCCACTGCCAGGCCCAGGCCTTGCGCTGGGTGCGCCAAGACCTCTACCTGAGCCTCTTCTTCCTGCCCATCTTTCCCTTCAGGACCGGCGAGCCCTACCTGGAATGCGAGGCCTGCGGCCAGGTCTTCCACGCCGAGGAGATGCCCCAGGCCCAGGCCCTGGCCGCCCTACGGCCGGTGGAGCCCGGCCAGCTTTCGCCCGAGCCATCCCCGCCCGCTCCGGCTGCCGCGCCCGAGGCCCCGCCCGCGCCCAGCCAGTGCCGCTTCTGCGGCGGCTCCCTGTCGCCTGGTTTCAAATACTGCCCCTTCTGCGGGGCCCGCATCTGACCAGGCCAAACATCCGGTTCTTTCACACCCCCCTCCCCCATGCGCCTTTCTTTTGGGAAGGGGGTTTGGGGGAAACCCTTTTCTTTGCGCAGCAAAGAAAAGGGTTTCCCCCAAATCTTCTCCCTTCTCCCCCCCTCTCCCTACCGACGCGCCGCCACCACCATCACCAGGCCCTTGTTTGGGTCGAAGCGGCCGCCGGCGAAGCCGGGGTGGAGTTCGACCCGGCTGAATGGCTCGAACCAGCGTTGCAGGTCGGCGATCTCCCAGAGGCGGACCCGGGTGCGGATGCCGCCCCGCTCGTCCAGGCGCAGCTCTTCGAGGCCGTCCTCCACCCGGCGGCAACTGATGCCCGGGGTGAAGGGGCGCCAGCGGCCGGGGGGCGAGTCCGGGGGATAGGAGCGGGGGTGGGGGACCTCGATCACCAGCCAGCCGCCGGGTCTGAGCGTGCGGTGGCAGTCGGCGATCAGGCCGGCCACGGCCTCGGGGTCGGTGAGGTGGATCAAGGCCGCGTGCAGGCTGACGATGAGGGCGAAACTGGCCGCGCCAAAGGGCAGGCCGGCCTCGGCCCGGGCCTGGACCAGGGACGCGGCCGGGCCGGCCTGGCGGGCCGGGCCGGCCTGGCGGGCCGGGCCGGCCTGGCGGGCCGAGCCGGCCTGGCGGGCCAGGGCCAGCATCTCCGGCACGCAGTCCAGGCCGATGGCCGGGGTGAAACCGGCCTGGGCCAGGGGCGCCAGCATCCGGCCGGAGCCGCAGCCCAGGTCCAGCACCGGGCCGGGGGGGCAGCGCCGGGCCAGCCAGGCGGTCTGGAGCCGGGTGCTGGCCGGCCCCAGGGCGTAGTCCCGGTCGTAGACCGGGGCCACGGCGGCGTAAAAAGCGGCGGCATCCTTGAGCAGGTTGCCGCCGCCGGGGGAGTCGGGAGCCATGAACCGGCCTAGAGGGCGGGCCTCTGGGCGTGGTGGTCGCTGACGCCCTGATAGGCGTGGCCGATGGCCAAGAGGGTCTCCTCGGCGAAGTGCGGCCCCAGGATTTGCAGGCCGATGGGCCGCCCGTTTTGGCTGAAGCCGCAGGGCAGACTCATACCCGGCAGGCCGGCCAGGTTGCATGATAGCGTAAAGATGTCACTGAGATACATCTGCACCGGGTCGTCCACCTTCTGGCCCAGGTCAAAGGCCGGGGTGGGGGCCACCGGCGAGACGATGGCGTCGCACTGGGCGAAGGCCTGCTCGAAGTCGCGCCGGATCAGGGTGCGCACCTGGCCGGCCTTGCCGTAATAGGCGTCGTAGTAGCCGGCGCTGAGGGCGTAGGTGCCCAGCATCACGCGGCGGATGACCTCCGGCCCGAAGCCCTGGGAGCGGGTGTCCAGGTACATGTCCATCAGGCTGCCGCGCTCGGCCCGCAGGGAGAGGCCATACTTGACGCCATCGAAGCGGGCCAGGTTGCTGGAGCACTCGGCCGGGGCGATGATGTAGTACACCGCCAGACCATAGTCGCTGTGGGGCAGGCTCACCTCCACCAGCTCGGCCCCCAGGCCCTCCAGGGCGGCGATGGCGGCCTTGACCGCCGCCTCCACCGCCGGGTCCAGGCCGGTGGCGAAGAACTCTTTTGGCAGGCCCAGCTTCAGGCCCTTGACCCCGCGTCCCAGGGCGGCGCGGTAATCGGGCACCGGGGCCGGGGAGCTGGTGGAGTCGGCCGGGTCGTGACCGGCGATGACCTGGAGCACCTCGGCCAGGTCGGCCACGCTGCGGGCGAAGGGTCCGGCCTGGTCCAGGGAGCTGGCGAAGGCCACCAGGCCCAGGCGGCTGACCCGGCCGTAGGTGGGTTTCAGGCCCACCACCCCGCAGTGGCTGGCCGGTTGGCGGATGGAGCCGCCGGTGTCGGTGCCCACCGCGAAAAAGGCGCTGCCGGCGGCCACGCTGGCGGCGGAACCGCCGCTGGACCCGCCGGGAATCGCCTTGAGGTCCCAGGGGTTGTGGGTGGGGCCAAAGGCCGAGTTCTCGGTGGAGGAGCCCATGGCGAACTCGTCCAGGTTGTGCTTGCCCAGCATCACCATGCCGGCGGCCTTGAGCCGGGCCACCAGGGTGGCGTCAAAGGGCGGGACGAAGTTCTCCAGGATGCGGCTGGCGCAGGTGGTGCGCACCCCCTGGGTGCAGATCACGTCCTTGATCCCGGCCGGGATGCCGGTCAGCGGCCCGGCCTGGCCGGCGGCGATGACCTGGTCGGCGGCCGCGGCCTGGGCCAGGGCCTGGTCGGCGGTGACGGTCAGGTAGGCGTGCAGGCGGGGCTCGCTGGCCTCGATCCGGGCCAGCATGGCCTGGGTCAGCTCCACCGAGGACAGCTCGCGGCGGTCCAGCAGCTCCCGGGCCTGGGCGATGGACAGGTAGTGCGGTTCCATGTTGGCCTCGCTACAGGACCCGGGGGACGATGAAGCTCTGGCCGTCGCTGGCCGGGGCGTTGGCCAGGGCCTGGTCCCGCTCCAGGGAGGGGCGGGCCAGGTCCTCGCGCAGGGGGCCGCTCAGGTCCAGGGCGTGGTTGGTGGAGGGCACCCCGCTGGTGTCCAATTGGTTGAGCTGGTCCATATGGGTGAGGATGGCGTTGAGTTCGCCGGTGAGCTTGGCGGTCTGGTCGGGGCTCAGGCGCAGACGGGCCAGCTGGGCCACGTGGGCCACTTCCTCGGGGCTGATCTTCATCGCGGACTCCTTGGCCGGGAAAACCTTTAGAACTAGCTAGGTATCACAGCCCGGGCCGGCGCGCAACCTCGCCCGCGCGGAAGAGGGTTCGAGCCCCGACCGGCCCTGTCCCGGGCCGGCGACACCGGCGAGTCTCAAGCGATCTGGCTTGGATTGAAATTTATCGACACGATGCCATCCGCCATCGGTCCGAAGCGCCCTTGCCAGTGGCCCGGCCGATCGGGGTGGGGGTCAGTCTTGGGGGGCTAGGGACCAGTAGCGGGCCATCAGCTCCCGCACCCGGGTGATGGCTTCCGGGGCCTGGCCCACCAGGGCGGCGGCCAGATCCTCGCGGGTGGCCTCGCCCCGGCCGATGAGCACCTCCAGCACCGCCAGCACCGAGCGGGCCTGGGCCCCGGGGTGGTAGCCGCCCTCCAGGGTCAGCACCACCCGGCCGGGGCAGAGGTCGGCGGCCAGGTCGCAGAGCACCTGGGTCATGGCCGCGAAACCGGCCTCGGTCACCTGCATCCCGCCCAGGGGATCGTCGGCGTGGGCGTCGAACCCGGCCGAGACCAGGATGAATTGGGGCTGGAAGGCCCGGGCCAGGGGCGCCAGGAGGTCCTGGAAGGCCCGCAGGTAGGTGCGGTCGCCGTGGCCGTGCATCAGGGGGACATTCAGGGTGCAACCCTCGCCCGGGCCGCCGCCCACGGTCTGCCAGGCCCCGGTGCCGGGATAGAAGGGCGACTGGTGCAGGGAGGCGTAAAAGACCCGGTCGTCGCGGCAGAAGGCGTCCTCGGTGCCGTTGCCGTGGTGCACGTCCCAGTCCACGATCATGACCCGTTTCAGACCGCGCACCTGCACCAGATGCTGGGCGGCGATGGCCACGTTGTTGAACAGGCAGAAGCCCATGGCCCGCTCCGGCGTGGCGTGATGGCCGGGGGGGCGCAGCAGGGCCATGCCGTGGTGGATCCGGCCGGCCAGGGCCGCGTCGCAGAGGTCGATCAGCGAACCCACCGCGTTGAGGGCCACCTGGTAGGACTGGGGCGAAGTGCCGGTGTCCGGGTCCAGGGAGGCATGGCGGCCCTGGGTGGCGGCGATGCGCTGCACGTGGCGCTCGGTGTGCACCAGGCAGAGCTCGTCGTGACTAGCCGGCCGCAGGGGCAGCTCCAGGCATTTTTCCCGGCCCGACCAGCAGGCCAGGGCCGTTTCCAGCGCCGCCAGCCGCTGGGGCGACTCGCAGTGGTAGCTGCCGGGATCGTGGTCCTGGAAGACCACGTCATGAACCAGTCCGGTGACCATGCGCCTCCTGGAGGCGGGGTGCGGCTCAGGGCCGGGGCGGCGTCGCCTCCGGGGGCGGCACCTTCTGGTGCGCCTGGGGGAAGAGCAGCACCCGGCCGTCGTACATCACCCCGCTCAGGTCCTTGGGATCGATCTGGGCCAACTGGTCGAAGATCTCGCTGAGATTGAAGACCACCACCTTCTGCCCCGGCTCCAGCAGGTCCAGGTCCCGGGTCATGTGGCCGGTCTTGAGGTTGTAGACCCCCACCATGTGCTCGGCGAACTTGAGCACCTTGCCCACCCCGGAGCTGAGACCGCCGGTGGTGGGCTGGTCGGCCTGGGTGGGCAGGTTGAAGCCCCGGCTGGCCAGGTATTCACGCAGGATGCCGTAGTGGATGGTCCACAGGCTCTCGCCCGGACGCACCGCGTGCACGCCCCAGGCCGAGACCTTGCCCCCATCCAGGGGCTTGTCCAACAACGCGCCCCGGCTCTCCACCACCAGCTTGCGCTCCAGCTCCTGCACCGGCACCTGTTTATCGCCCAGGCGGATGCTCTCGTCGCTGCGCACCACCGCGTCCACCGACTTCTCCAGGCCATAGGGCTGCTTGCGCTGGGCCTGCTCCCGGGATGGGGGGATCGGCGGCTGGCCCTGCTCGGCTGGCGTCACGTCCACCACCTTGCCCTGGGCGCTGGGCGGGGGCGGGGCGATGGCATGTGGCTGGTCGGGCTTGGCGCTGGGGCCGGTGGGCTGGTGGGCGGCCGGCTCCGGCGGCTGGGCCTGTTTATGGGTCTCGCCCCAGATCATCACCCCGGCCAGGGCCGCGGCCAGAAACAGCAACACCAACACCCACGGCCACCGGCTGGGCGTCTTGGGCTTCAGGGGAGCCCCCGGCGACGCCAGCGGCGCGGGAAGCTTTTCTTCGGTCATTTCAAACCTCGCGGTGCCGGCGGCGCGTTCAATGCATCACGCGCGGACCCGGCCCGCCGCCGAAGTCCGGCGCCCGCACCGGATTAGTTTACTACAAATGGCGCCAACAAAGCTCGACATGGTCGGCCTCGGGCCGGGGGGTGCCCAGGCTGACCAACAGGGCCAGGACCAGGGCCACCGGCATGGCGATCAGGTTGGGGTCGGTGTGTAGCAGGATGGCCCCCAGGGAGCCCGGGCTCGCGCCGGCGGCCAGGCTGTCCACCCCGAAGAGCGAGCGGCACAGCCCCAGGGCGGCCGACTCCCGGACGTGCACGAAGGCGGTGAGGAAAAAGCTGGTCCCGGCCCCGCCCAGCATGGAGACGATGGCCCCGGCCTTGCTCATGCCCTTCCAGTACAGGCCCAGGAAATACACCGGCAGGAAGACCGCCGCGCAGAGCCCGAAGAAGAAGGCCGTGGCCCGGGCGATGACCGAGGGCGGCAGCACCAGGCCCCAGAGCAGGGTCACCAGGATGGTGATCGCCACTCCCAGGCGGGTGATGGCCACCTCGCCCTGGCCGGCCGAGCCCAGGCCCCGCTCATAGAAGTCGCGCCCCAGGCTGGCGCCGCCCACGTGAAAGTGGCTGCCCAGGGTGGAGACCGCCGCCGCCAGCATGGCCAGCATGAAAAGCACCCCGAACCATCCCGGCAGCAGGTTGCTGACGAACAGGGGGATGATGCGGTCGATGTTGCCCTCGGCCACGCTGTAGGCCACCTGGCCGGTCTCCTGGAAAAACAGTACGTTGGACAGCGCGCCCACCACGAAGGCCACCCCGGTGATGCCCAGGGTGAAGATGCCGCCCCACAGCACCGAGCGGTTGAGCTCGCGGTCGCTGCCGGCCGACATGTGGCGCACCACCAGCTGGGGTTGGGCCAGCACCCCGATGCCCACCGCGTAGACAAAGCTGGTGTAGACCATCAACCACAGGGGCGAGCCGGTTTCCAAGCCCTGGGTCCAGCCCAGCATGCCCTGGGACTTCAGGGCCGCCGGCACCTGGGGAGCCAGGTCGCCCAGGGCCTGGTGGGCCGCGCCCACCCCGCCCAGCTTGGCGTAGGTGAAGATCAACAGGCCGGCCATCATCAGGAAGACCAGGGCGCTCTGGAAGGCGTCGGTGTAAAGCGTCGACTTCAGCCCCCCGGCCAGCACGTAGGCCGCCATCAGGGCGATGAAGAAAAACAGGGCCCAGGTGTAGTTGAGCCCCAGGTTGACCTCCAGGAAGCGGGCCACGCCGATCAGGACCGCCGAGGAGTAGATGGGCAGGAAGAGGAAGATCAAGATCCCCGCGAAACCCTGCACGAAGCGCGACTGGAAGCGACGGCCCAGGAGCTCGGGAAAGGTGTGGGCGTCCAGGGCCACCCCCATGCGTCGGGTGCGTTTGCCAAAGACGGTCACCGCTATGAATATGCCAACGAATATATTAAGAAATGTCAGCCAGAGCAAAGAGAAGCCATAGGCCCCGGCCGCCCCGCCGAAGCCGATGATGGCCGCGGTGGAGATGAAGGTGGCCCCATAGCTCAGGGCCAGGAGGAAGGGGCTGGCCTGGCGGCCGGCCAACAGGTAGTCCCCGGCCTGGCGGTCTTCGCGCCAGCCCTTGTAGCCCAGCCAGAGCAGCAGGCCGATGTAGAGGATGGCCAGAATGATCTTGGCTAGCATGCTTCCTCCAGGGTGGGTGGCGGGGGTTGGGAGACTGACGCCGCGTCGGCTAGTCCCGCTCGGGGGCCCAGCGGGAGAGGTCCCGCAGCTCCTCGCTCAAGGGACCGGCGTCATTGAACTTGATCAAGCCATAGACCACGCAGAGCAGCGCGGCCAGGATGCTCAGGACATAGGCCCAGCCCAGTTCGGCGGCGGCGATGCCCAACATGGCTTCCTCCAGTCGGTGGCCACCCGGTGGTGGCCGGCTGTTGCGGTGGGCGGGGGTGATCGGGGGGAGGGGCGGCCCGCCCTGCCCGCCCGTCGCCGGCCTGGCCGCGCCGGGCGCCGCCAGCCTGGGCATCCGGGCAAGTGGACGCCGAGCCACATCATCAGACCGTGGGGCGCGGGGCCCCCGGAATGCGGTTTGTCAGTCCTACTATACGAAGCGGCCTGTGGGGGTGTCAAGGCGCTAGCCCAGGTCCGCCTCGCCCTCCAGGGAGGTCCGTTTACAGGCCATTGTGCGCATCAGGTGCAGCAACTCGCTGAAACGGTATGGTTTCTGGATGAAGTTCACATTGGGCCGTCGCAGCAGCTCATTGAGGGCCGGGCTGATCGAATAGCCGCTGGCCACGATCACCGGTTGGCGGGGATCCTGATCCAGGATCGCCTCCAGACAGCCCTGGCCGCCCATGCCGGGCATCCCCAGGTCCAGGATGACCAGGGCCACCTCGGCGGCCAGACTCCGGTAGAGGTCCAGGGCCGCCTCGCCGCTGGTCACGGCCCGCACCCGGTACCCGGCCTGGCTCAGGACGGAGCGCCCCGCGGTCAGGATCGAGGCCTCGTCATCGGCCAGGATCACGGTCTGGTTGCCAGCCAGCGCCAGGGTGTCGCGGGGGGCCTGTTCCCTGGACGGCGGCGGAACCTCCTGGCAGCAGGGCAGTAGGATATCGAAGGTCGCGCCCTGGCCCGGGGGGCTGGCGCAGGCGATGTGCCCGCCCATGGCCTTCACGATCTGGTAGACGGTGTAGAGCCCCAGTCCGGAGCCATGGCCCATGGGCTTGGTGGTGAAGAAGGGATCGAATATCTTGCCCAAAACCTCGGGCGGGATGCCCTCCCCGCTGTCGCCGATGGTCAACCGCAGGTACGCCCCGGGCTCCAGCTCGCCCAGGGATTTGGCCTGTTCCCGGTCCAGGCTCACCTCCCGGGTGGAGACCCTGATCCACCCGCCCCGGGGCATGGCGTCCTTGGCGTTCAGGGCCAGGTTCAGGAAAACCTGCTCCAGGGAGGACGGCGTGGCCTTGACCGGGCATAGTCCGGCGCCGAAGTCGTATTCGATGGCGATCATCTTGGGCAGGGTCCGCTCCAACAGGTCGATGGCCTGGCGGATCGCCTGGTTGAGGTCGGTGGGGCGCAGGGTTTCCGGAGATGGTATCCCGAAGCTGACCAGGCGGCGCACCAGGTCCGCCCCCCGCTGGGTGGCCAGGTCGATCTGCTCCAGGGCCTCGCGCACCGCGGGCTCCAGGACCTCATCAGCCAACAGCAGTTGGGTGAAGCCCATGATCGATTGCAGCAGGTTGTTGAAATCATGGGCGATGCCACTGGCCAGATTTCCCACCGCCTCCATCTTGCGGGCGTGGATGATCTCGGTCTGCATCTGCTTCATGCGGCGGTGGGTCTCGATGCGCTCGGTGACGTCGCGGGCGATGCTGTTGACCTGGCGCCGGCCGGCTCGGTCCAGCGAGACCACGTTGCGGTATTCGAACAGGCGGGGCTTCCCGGACCGGTCCAGGCACTGCACGATGCCCGAATCCTCCCCCTTCGCCAGGACCCGGGGCAGGTATTCGTCACGATAGAGGGCCTGGGAGGCCGGGGGCATGAAAAAGGACAGCGGCCGGCCCTGCACCTCGGAGACCGGATAGCCCAGGGCGCGGATCACCGCCGGGTTGATGCTGGTGATCACCCCCTGGCTGTCATGGGTGAGGATCATGTCGTTGACGCCGTTGAAAAGCTCCCGGTAGCGCTGCTCGCTGCTGGCCAGGCTTTCCTGGGCCTCGCGGCGGCTTTCGATCTCCTGGGTCAGCTCCATGATCAGCCGGTTGCGGTCCTTCAGGGTGTGGTCGTACTCGGCCAGCAGGTCGTTGACCGTGCTGCGCAGCAGCCAGCGGGACAGGCGCTTGTAAAGCCCGGCCGGTCCCCAGCTCAGGCTGAACTCGCAGCAGTCGTCGCCGTCCAGCACGCATTTGGTCTCGCGCGCGTCGATCAGGCTGCAACCCGAGGCCCGGAGCAGGCCGACGTAGATGCCCAGGTTCCAGCGGCAGACGTCCCTGGTGACCCGGAAGCCAGGGAAATAGCGCAGGGAAAAGACCGCCTCCCGGTTGGCGAGCCGGCTAAGCTCCACCTCCTTGGTGCGGTTGAAGCGGGCGTTGAGCCTTTGCGCCTGCCGGGCCAAGGCTTCGGGACCCAGGATGCGGCTGATGAACAACTCCCGCCGAGACAGCCGTTCCAGGACCGCGCCCTCGCCAGCCACCCGCAAGGGATCGGGCAGCGGCACCACCTGGTTGACATTGCCCAACAACCGCAACGACAGCTCGTTGGAAATCCAGCAGGTCTCGTCCTCCAGGTTTTCCAGGCTCACCGGGGTCAGGCGGCTGGTGTCGGTCCGGTCGGGCAGCAAATAGGCCGGGTTGCCCACCAGCCCCTCCACCAAACGCGCCACCGCCTCCTCGCCGTGGTGCTTGCGCAAATAGGCGAATAACCCGCGCCAATTCAGACAGCAGATGTCCGGCGACATGGCGCTTGGGCTGGCTGCGGGTTGATGGTCGGTCACGGACGACGCCTGTGGGAGAGGGATTCCGGGCAGGGCAGGACCCGATGCTTATGAAGGAAGATATCAAATAATTCGATGCCCCGGCGGTGAAAACGCGCCCGTTTTCGCGCCAGGCGCGGATTCTGCTCCCAACGCCGGCACGAAATTGGTCCGCCGAAACGGATCATCGTGCTAGGATGGCTTGGCTTTGCGGCCGCCGCCGCGCCGGGGGGCGGTCGCCTGCGCGTGGGTGCAAGCATCTGTGGAGGTTCGCGATGACAGCCTTGTTCGCCGACCTGCGCCAGGCGTGGAAGGCCCCCCGCCTGGCCGTCGCCTGGGGCCTGGCCCTGTTCCTGGCCCTGGGCGCCCCGTCCTGGGCGGCCAACTACGCCGACCCCGCCTACCAGGCGGCGGTGGCCGACGCCAAATATCCGGACGCCAGCAAGATCAGCCACGACCTCACCTCCATCGTGGCCTGGAATCCCAGCCTGATCTGGGAGGGTGCGGCCGGGGCCAGCCGGGTGAAGGTGGCGGCCCTGACCCGCAACTACTACGACAACTGGGTGGGGCGTGATTATGTCATGAATTTCGGTGAATTGTGGGTGACCGCCGCCCCGGAGCTGAAGCGGTTCTTCCAGAACGGCCCCGCCCCTACCATGCCGCGTCTGGAGCAACTCCTGGGCCTGCCCCCGGAGGGTGGCTACACCCGCATCGTGGAGTTCTGGGTCGATCCCGCCGACCTGTTCCGACCCAGCGCCGACCCCGAGATCACCGATACCGCCTCCGAACTGCCCCTGCCCGCGGGCTACCGCAGCGATGTCAGCAAGGCCTACCGCGACTGGTTCCAGGCCACCTGGCGCAGCCGCTACGAGACGGCCACCCCCTATCCCTGGACCCAGTTGGGCTACACCTACGACTGGGGCTCCTCCCACCACGTGGGCCTCAGCGAGTTCGTGATCCAAAGGAGCGCGACGGTGGGGGTGTCCGGGGTCTGGGATCCCCTGGCCTACTTCAGCCCCTGGCCCCAATAGCCCGGCCCAGCGCCCCCGCCTGCCCGCCGCCGAGGCTGAAACCGGCCCTCCGGCGCTGGTTTCGCTTGACTTCCGGCAATCCTGCCTCATCTTTATAGGCGGACATTGGTCGGAGATGAGGCATGCGCGTCCAGATCGATCCCCAGGCCGCCGAGTTCATCCGCCGCAAGGGCGGCCAGGTCACGGTGACCGCCCCCCGGCCGGCCCGGGGCTGAGGCGCGGCCACGCCGGCGCAGGTCGCGCCCGGAGCCCCGCCCCAGGAAGCCAGCCAGATGTTTCAACGACATTTGGTGGACGGCCTGGAGGTTTTCCTGCCCCGGGGCCTGATGCTGGCCTCGCCGGCCCTGACCATCGCCCTGGGCGGGTTCTGGAAGTTGCGTTGGCTGAAGGTCCATGGCGCGGCCATGCCCCAGGGCTGCGCCTTCTAGATCAAGCAACCCCCTAGCGACAACCCCAGAAGGAGTTGCCCGATGTACCAGAATAGCCAGCCCTATCCCGGAACCGTCAGCCTGGACCGCGAGCGCGCCCTGGTGGGGGCCTTCATGCGCCGGGTCTACAACTGGATGGCCGCCGGCCTGGCCCTGAGCGCCGTCTCCGCCTGGTTGGTGGCCAGCAGCGCCGCGGTGCTGGGCCTGTTCTTCAACCTCCAGACCGGCGCGCCCACCATGCTGTTCTGGGTGGCCATCGTGGGTGAGTTCGGCCTGGTCATCGCCATCAGCGCCGGCATCCGCCGCTTCCAGGCGGGCACCGCCGCGGCCCTGTTCGTGGCCTACGCCGCCCTGAACGGCGTGACTCTGTCCATGGTGCTGTTGGCCTACACCGGGGCCTCGGTGATGAAGGCCTTCCTGGTCACCGCCGGCACCTTCGCCGTCACCAGCGTCTGGGCCACCACCACCAAGAAGGATCTGTCCGGCATGGGCTCCTTCCTGATGATGGGCCTGATCGGCCTGATCATCGCCAGCCTGGTCAACATCTTCCTGGGTTCCTCCACGCTGGACTGGGTGGTCAGCGTGGTGGGGGTGGGGCTGTTCGTGGGCCTGACCGCCTATGACACCCAGCAATTGCGGGCCATGGTCCTGGAGGCGGCCAACGAGGTTACCGTCGCCAAGATGGCCATCTTCGGCGCCCTGAAGCTCTACCTGGACTTCATCAACCTGTTCCTCATGCTCCTGCGCCTGATGGGCGACCGCCGCTGACCGCGCGCGGCGGAGCCCTCCCGCGGCCCAACCGCTCAACACCAATTGGCTTTTCCACCTACGGCGGCCCACCCGGCCGCCGTAGGCCTATTGGCGGGACGGGCTCTCCGGCATTTTTGTTTCCCTTTGGGCCTGGGTGCGCCTATCATGAGGCTATTGTTGGTCTTGTCGTCCTTGGCGCGTGGTCGCCCTTGCAAGCGGCCCGGCGAAAATGCCCACCGCGTTCATTCACAGGAATTAGGCGCAAGGAGTTACCAAAACTTCGCTCCCTTGGTCCGCTGACGCACGGTGCTGGCAAAGCTTTCTGGAGCGGTGACGAAATTGCGGCCCTTGTTTGCTCCACAGGCGGCGATCTGGTGGGATGGAGCCGTCCATCAGCAGCCCACCTCATACAACGTAGCGGAGATGCTGCATTTCCGGGGAAACCTGGACGTCAGCGCCTTTTTCGCGGCCTTGTCCCGGGTGGATGACGCCGCCGAATGCCTGCGTCTGCGCTTTGTCCTGGTGGACCAGGAGCCGCGCCAGTTCCTGGCCCCGGAGCCGGGGCGCGATTTCGGCCTGCTGGACCTGAGCCTGGGCGACGATCCCCCGGCCGCGGCCCTGGCCGAGGCCCAACGGCTGGTCGCGCGCCCTTTTGATCTCGAAAAGGGGCCGCTGCACCGCCACCGCCTGTTGCGCCTGGGGCCGCAGGACCACCTCTGGGTGCGGGTCTATCACCACCTGGTCTTCGACGGCTTCTCCGCCCGCCTGGAGCTGAATCACGTCGCCGCCGGCTACGCCGCCCTGGTCCGGGGCCTCCCCCTGCCCGAGCTGGACCTGCCGGGTTATTGCGCGGCCTGGGAGGGACCCCAGGCCGGCCTCGCCAGCGGCGAGCAGGCCCGCGCCCTGGACTATTGGCGTCAGCGCCTGGCCGGCGGTGGACCTCTTTGCGCCTTCAGCGACGCCCCCCTGGTTTCCCCGCCCGGATCGGCTTCCCGCCTGGATCGCGCCCTGCCCGACCATCTGGCCGCCGGCCTGTCGGACAGGGCCCGATCCCTGGGGGTCAGCCTGCCGGCCCTGCTGCTGGCCGCCTTTCTCCTGCTCCTGGGGCGCGAGTCCGATCGCGAGCACCCCACCTGTCAGCTCGCCACGCTGGGGCGTCAGGGTCCGCGCCAGCGCCGGATTCCAGGGGCCTTCGCCCAGGTGGTCCCCTTTGGTTTGGACCTGTCCGGGGTCCAGGGCTTCAGTGAGCTGGCGCGCCAGGTGGCCAGCCGCCAGCGCGGCGTTTACCGCCACGGTCGCCTGACCATCCCGGAGATGCTCCAGGCCGGCCTGGACCCCTGGCGGGGCGGCCCGGCCTGGGGCGCTTCCTTCAACGCCCTGGATTTCCCCTACGACCCGGGTTTCCCGGGGCTCGACGCCTCCCCCACCGTCCTGGCCGTGGGGCCGGTGGCGGACGTCAACCTCACGGTCTGCGCCCAACAGCACCGCAACGGCTCCGGCGCGCTGACCCTGGCCTGGTTCCACAACCCCGATCGCGTCCCCGCGGCCCCAGCCGCCCGCCTGGCCGCGCGCTACCAGACCCTGCTGGAGGCGGTCCTGGCCCAACCCACGGCGTCCCTGGCCAGCCTGCCGGTCATGCCCCGGGCCGAGGAAGAGCTGCTCGCCGGCTGGGAGCAAGGACCGCCCGCGCCGCCTGGCTGCCAGGAGGTGCCGGTGCACCAGGCCTTCTGGCGCCAGGCCCGGACCACGCCCCAGGCCCTGGCGGCGACCGCCGGCCAGGAGCGCCTGGACTACGCCGCCCTGGCGGCGCGGGCGGCCGGACTGGCCCTGCGCCTGCGGAGCCTGGGGGTGGGGCCGGAAACCCCGGTGGGGCTGTGCCTGGGCTCCACCGTCCAACTGGTGGTGGGTTTCCTGGGCATCATGGCCGCCGGCGGGGCGGTGCTCGCCCTGGAGCCCACCCTGCCCCCGGCCCGCCTGGGCGGGATGGCCCAGGGGGTGGGCTGCGGGCTGGTGGTGGTGCGGGGAAACTCCCGCGCCCGCCTGCCCGGCGACTTCCTGGCCCGGGCCACGGTGGTGGACCTGGACCAACCCCTGCCCCCGGCCGGACCGGATTTCCTCCCGGCCGGGGCCCAGCCCGGCCAACTGGCCTGCATCCTCCACACCTCCGGCTCCACCGGCCGGCCCAAGCCAGTGGGGGTGACCCATGGCGCCCTGGCGGCCAAGATGGTCACCATGCTGGAATACTTCGGCTTCGGCCCCGGCGAGGTGACCTGCGCCGCGGCTTCCATCGCCTTCGACCCCCTGTTGCAGCAAATCTTCCTGCCGCTCACCAGCGGCGGCGCGGTCTGGGTGCCGGAGCGCAACCTGCTGGTGGACCCCCCGGCCTTCTGGCGCGCGGCCGCGACCCAGGGCGTCACCCACCTCAACCTGGTGCCCTCCATGCTCGACGCCCTGCTGGAGGCGGCCCCGCCCCGGCCCCTGCCCTCGATCCACCGTCTGGTGGTGGGCGGCGAGCGCCTCGCGCCGGAGCTGGCGGCGCGGGCGGCGGCCATTCTGGGAATCGAGGCGGTCTGGAACATGTACGGCCCCACCGAGACCACGGTGGACGCCAGCGGCTGGCGGGTGGACCCCGCCAATCCCGGCGCGGAGCTGCCCATCGGCCGACCCCTGCCCGGCTACCAGGTCCGTCTGCTGGACGCCGACCTGCGCCGGACGCCCCTGGACCATGCCGGCGAGATCTGCATCGCCGGCATGGGCCTGGCCCGGGGCTACCTGGGCCGTCCGGAGCAGACCGAGGCCAGCTTCCCCCCCGATCCCTACGGCCCCCCCGGGTCCCGGCTCTACCGCTCCGGGGATTTCGCCCGCTGGCGCGAGGACGGGGCCTTGCTCTTCCAGGGCCGGCGCGACGACCAGGTCAAGGTCCGGGGCCAGCGCATCGAGCTGGGCGAGGTGGAGGCGGCCCTGCGCCGCCAGCCCGGGGTCAACCAGGCGGCGGTGGTCAAGGTCCAGGATGGTCAGGACAGCGGCCTGGTGGCCTATGTGGCCGGCTCGGCCACCGCGCGGGAGCTGGCCCTGGGCCTGGCCCGGGAGCTGCCCCGGGCGGCGGTGCCCGGCCGCTTCGTCATCCTGCCGGCCCTGCCGCTGATGCCCTCGGGCAAACTGGATCGCCAGGCCCTGCCGGCCCTGGAGGACCCCGCCGCCCCCGCGCCGGCCAACCCGCCGCCGCCCCCGACCCGGGCCGCCCCGTCCGGCGGCGGGGCCTTGCGCCGGGCCATCGCCGCCATCTGGGCCGAGCTGCTGGGCCGGGCCGAGGTGGACCCGGAGGCCAATCTGTTCGAGATGGGGGCCCACTCCCTGCTGGTGCCCCGGGCCCTGGCCCGCATCAACGCCGTGGCCGGCCGCGAGCTGCGCGCCGCCGACCTGTTCCGCTTTCCCAACGTGGCCGCCCTGGCCGCCCACCTCGCCGGCCAGGACCAGACGCCGATCCAGCCCGCCCCGGCCGCCCCGCTCGGCCCGGCGGTCGGCCCCCGGCCGGTGGCCATCATCGGCCTGGCCTTCCGCTTCCCCGGGGCCGAGGACCGCCAAACCTTCTGGGCCAACCTCACGGCCGGGGTGTGCAGCGTCACCGCCCCCGACCGCGCGGCCCTGTTGGCCGAGGGCGCGCCACCGGCCCTGTTGGACGATCCCGGCTTCCGCCCCCAGCAGGGCCGCCTGACCGCAGTGGACCGGTTCGACCCCGCGCCCTTTGGCTACACCCCGGGCGCGGTCCTGGAAATGGACCCCCAGCAGCGCCTGTTGCTGGAGACGGCCTGGCGCGCCCTGGAGGACGCCGGCTGCGACCCGGCCACCGACGGCCCGGTGGGGGTGGTGGCCGGAGTGGGCTTCAACGCCTACCTGATCGACAACCTGGGGCCGCGCCTGGCCCGGGGCAGCCTCACCGACCGCTACATGCTGATGCTGGGCAACGACAAGGATCACGCCGCCACCCGCCTGGCCTACAAGCTGGACCTCACCGGCCCGGCGCTCAACCTCAACACCGCCTGCTCCACCGGCCTGGCGGCGGTGGCCGAGGCGGTGGAGCACCTGCGGGCCGGCCGGGCGCGGGTGATGCTGGCCGGCGGGGCCTCCCTGGGCATCGCCAGCCATGGCGGCTACCTCCATGCCGAGGGTGGCATCGCCTCGCCCAGCGGGGTCTGCCGGCCCTTCGACGCCGCCGCCGACGGCGCCGTGCCCGGGGCCGGGGTGGGAGTGGTGGCGCTCAAGCTCCTGGACCAGGCCCTGGCCGACGGTGACACCATCCATGCCGTGATCCGGGGGGTGGGGATAAGCAACGACGGCGCGGCGCGGGCCGCCTTCACCGCTCCCTCGGTGCGGGGCCAGGTCGCGGCCCTGGGCATGGCCCTGGCCGAGGCCGGGGTGGAGCCGGGCGACATCGGTTTCGTGGAGGGCCATGGCACCGGCACCGCCCTGGGCGACCCCATCGAGGCCCAGGCCCTGGAGCTGGCCTATGGCGGGGGATCATCGCCGCCGGGCGGCATCCTGCTGGGCTCGGTCAAGGGCAACCTGGGCCACCTGGACGCGGCGGCCGGGGTGGCGGGGCTGATCAAGGCGGTGCTGGCCCTGCAGACCGGCCAAATCCCGCCCACCTGCCACTTCACGGCCCCCAACCCGCGCATCGCCTGGCAGACCAGCCCCTTCCGGGTCAGCGGCGGTTTGGAGCCCTGGCCCCCGCGCCCGGCCGGCCAGCCCCGGCGGGCGGCGGTCTCCAGCTTCGGGGTGGGCGGGGTCAACGTCCACCTGGTGCTGGAGGAGGCCCCGCCCGCGCCCCCCCCGGTGGACGCGGCCGGGGCCGGTCCCTGCCTGCTGGCCCTATCCGCCGCCGATCCAGCGGCCTTGGCGCAACTGGCCCAGACCCTGGCCCAGCGCTTGGCCGCGCCCGATCCCCCGCCCCTGCCGGTGGTGGCCGCCAGTCTGGCCAGCCGCCGGCGGCAGGCCGAGCGCCTGGCCCTGGTGGCCATGGACCAAAGCGAGGCCATCGCCCGCCTGACCCAAGCCGAGGCCCCCGGCCGGGCGCGGGGCGCGCGCCGGGGCGGCCCTCCCACCCTGGCCCTGGTATTCCCCGGCCAAGGCGCGCAGCACCCGGGCATGGGGCGCGACCTCTACCAGGGCGAGCCGGTCTTCCGCCAGGTGGTGGACCAGGCCTGCGACCTCCTGGCCGGCGGCGCGTCCGCCGATCTGCGCTCGCTGATCCTGGCCCCGGAGGCGGACCCGGAGGCGACCGCGCGCCTGGCCCGGACCGACGTGACCCAGCCGGCGCTGTTCACGCTGGAATACGCCCTGGCCCGCCTCCTGCTGCATCTTGGCCTGGAGCCGGAGGCCCTGGCCGGCCACAGCGTGGGCGAGTACGTGGCCGCCTGCCTGGCCGGGGTGATGGATTTTGCCGACGCCCTGGGGCTGGTGGCCGAGCGCGGCCGTCTGATGGCCGCGGCCCCTCCGGGCGCGATGCTGGCCCTGGCCATGGCCGAGGACCAGGCCTTGGCCCTGGTGGAGCAATGCGGCCCCGGGGTCTGCCTGGCGGTGGTCAACGGTCCGCGCCAGTGCGTGGCCGCCGGCGAGACCCCGGCCATCGCCCGGCTGGAGGCCAGGGCTCGGGCCCTGGGCCGGCCGGCCCACCGTCTGGCGGTGTCCCACGCCTTCCACTGCCACCTGATGGACCCGGTCCTGGATCGGTTCCGGGCGGCCGTGGCCCGGGTGGATCTCAAACCGCCTCGCATCGCCTGCGCCTCCAACCTCGGCGGCGGCTGGCTGACCCCGGAGCAGGCCACCGACCCGGACTACTGGGTGGCCCATCTGCGGGGCCAGGTGCGTTTCGCGGCCAACCTGAGCCTGCTGCTGTCCGAGCCGGAGCGGGTGCTGGTGGAGGCCGGCCCGGGCCAGACCCTGACCCGCCTGGCCCTGGCCAGCGGCGCGGAGCCGGGACGGGCCATCGCCACCCAGCCCCGCCCCTCGCCCCTGGACGGCCGCGCCAGCCTGCGCCTGGCCCTGGGCCAGCTCTGGACCCAGGGTTGGGAGCCGGACTGGACCGCCCTGCATGGCCCGCGCCGGCGCGCGCCCCTACCCACCTATCCCTTCCAGCGGGTGCGCCTGTGGCTGGACCCCGAGCGGCCGGGCCCCTCCCCCGCCCGCGCGCTGTCCCGGATGGCGGCCGCGCGCGAGACCGGATCGCTCGACGGCGAGGCCTCCCCGCCCCGGGCCTCCTCGCGGGAGCTGCTGGAGGCCGTGACCCAGGTTTGGCGCGAGGTCTTCGGCCGGCCGGAGATCGGGCCGGACGGCGACTTCCTGAACCTGGGGGGGGATTCGCTCCTGGCGGTGCGCCTGGCCGCCCGGATCAAGGAACGCCTGGGACGCACCGTGCCCGTGGCGACCATCTTCGAGCTGCGCACCGTGCAAGCCGTGGCCATGCGGCTCAACGGAGGCGGGGGCGGCCAGCCCCCGATCCCGCCCGCGCCCGCGACCGGGGCCCGGCGCGAGGAGGGCCTGCTATGAACCCCGGCCTGTCCGAGGAGGTCGGCCAACCCGCCCGCGCCCTGCTGGCGGAGTTGGCCGCCCGGGACATCCATCTCTGGGCCGACGACGGCTCCCTGCGCTACGACGCCCCGGCCGGGGTTTTCAGCGATGAGCTCAAGGCCAGGGTGCGCCAGCACAAGGCCGCGCTGCTGGCCATCCTGCGCGCCGAGGCCGAGACCCAGGCCGCTCCCCTGTCCTGCCAGCAGGAGCGGATGTGGTTCCTGAGCCGGCTGGACCAGTCCCCGGGCCTGTATCTGGAATGTCTGGTGCACCGTCTGGCCGGCCGCCTGGACGAAGCCGCCCTGGCCCAGGCCCTGGCCTGGGTGCTGCAACGCCACCCGGCGTTGCGCGGGGTCTTCCGCGACAGCCCCTCGGGACCGGAGCAGGCGGTCATCCTGCCTCCCACCCCGGAGCTGCGGCGGGTCGATCTCTCGGCCCTGCCTCCGGCGGAGCGCGACCCGACGTTGCGCCAGGCCTTGGAGCAGGCCCGCCGGGAGCGCCTGGACCTGGGCCAAGGTCCGCTGATCCGCTTCACCCTGCTGCGCCTGGGCCCGGAGGAGACGGTCCTGGCCATCACCGCCCACCACGCGGTGGTGGACGGCTGGTCCGGCGGCCTGATCCTGGCCGACCTGGCCCGGGCCTACAACGCCTTTCGCGCCGGTTCGCCCCCTACCTTCCCGCCGCCGGGGTCCACCTACGCCGCCTTCGCCCGCCAGCAGCAGGCCCAGGTGGCCGACGGCTCCCTGGACCGCGAGGCCTCCGCCTGGGCCCGCGAGCTGGAAGGCCTCGTCCTCACCCCCAGCCTGCCCACCGACCGGCCCCGCCCCCCAGCCCAGGCCGGCCAGGGCGCGGAGCTGGCCGTCGCCCTGGACCCGGAGGCGGTGGCGGGCCTGGGCCGCTTCGCCCGCGCCCAGGGCGGCACCCTCTTCGCGGCGCTGTTGGCCGCCTTGGGGGTGGTCCTGGCCCGGGCCTCGGGTCAGCGCCAGCTCCTGGTGGGCGCGCCCACCTCCGGCCGCGTCAGCCCGGAGTGGGAAGACGTGGTGGGCTACTTCTCCAACACGGTGCCGGTGCTCCTGGATTTCCGGGGAGTGGACGACTTCGCCGGAGCGGTGGCCCGGGCGCGGGACGGCGTCCTGGCCTCCCTGTCCCGGGAGCGCGTCCCCCTGGAGCGCCTGATCCGGGCGGTGCGGCCACCACGCTCGCCGGCCTATTCGCCCCTGTTCCAGACCCTGTTCAGCCTGCAACCCCAGGCCCTGAACCCGCCGGCACTGGACGGTCTGGAGGTCACCCGCCTGCCCAGTCCGCCGGAGCCGGCCCGCTACGACCTCACCCTGCTTCTGACCCCCAACCAGGCCGGCGGGCTGGAAGGCCTGCTGATCTATGACGCGACCCTCTTCCTGCCGGCCACGGTCCAGGACTGGCGGCGGCAATTCCTGGAGCTGTTGCGGCAGGCCGCCCACGGCCAGGCCGCGGCCCTGGACCTGCCCGAGGCCGCCTCGGCCCCGGCGGGGGGCCTCGACCGTCCGGCCACCCCGCCCCACCAGCCCCCGGTCGGTCCCATCGAGACCCAACTGGCCCGGATCTGGACCGAGCTCCTGGACGCCCCCCGCGTCGGCCGCCAGGACGATTTCTTCCTCCTGGGCGGGCACAGCCTGCTGCTGATGCGCCTGGTCAACCGCATCAACGCCGCCGGCCTGGGCAACCCCGAGTTGGCCGACCTGATGGGCGATCCCACCCTGTCCGGCATGGCCAAGGTGCTGGCGGGCCAACCCGCGCGGGGTGCCCAACCGGTCCCGCCCCCCGGCGTCTCCACGGTCCAGGATGACGCCCGGGAATTGCCCGCCTCGCCCGGGCAGGAGGGCCTATGGCTGGAGCGTCGCGACCTGCCCCCCTCCACCATCTACTCGGTGCCCTTTGTCCTGGAACTGGCCCCGGGCCAGGCCGAACCGGAGCTGGTGACCCAGGCCTTGGCGCTGCTGATCCAGCGCCACCAGGCCATGCGCACGGTGCTGGTGGAGCGGGACGACGGACTCCGGCAGCGGGTGCTGCCTCCGTCACCGCCAGAGCTTGCCATCCACGACCTGCGCCAGGCCGCCGACCCTGAAAGCGCGCTCCAGGAGTTGGCCCAGCGCGAATTCGGCCAGCCCTTCGGCCTGAGCGCCGGCCCCTTGTTCCGCTTCCACCTCCTGCGCCTGCCGGCCGGGGCGGGGCTGCTCTTGGGCAACGCCGACCACGCGGTCTTCGACGGTTGGTCCCTGGAGGTTTTGCGCCAGGAGTGTAGCCAAGTCCTGGCCTGCCTGGTCCAGGGTCGCCCCCCGGACCTGCCGCCCTTGCCCCTGAGCTACGCCGAGGCGGTGGAGGCCTGGCGAGCCGATCTGGCAGGGGAACGGGGCCGGGTCCTGGAGTGGTTCTGGCGACAACGCCTGCGCGACCTGGAACTGGAGCCCCTGCCCCAGGATGGCCCCGCCGGAGCCGGCCCGGCCATGGGTCGCCGCCTGGTGGTGGAGTTGGCCCCGGAGGTCGGACCGGCCCTGGAGCGATTGGCGGTCAGTCAACGCGGCACCCCCTCCGGGGTCTGGATCGCGGCGGTGGCGGGTCTGCTGTCGCGCTACAAGGACGGCCGGGGGCCGGTGGCGGTGGGCGCGCCCTTCGCCGGCCGGCGCGATCCCCGCGGCCAGGGCCTGGTCGGCTACTTCGTCAACCTGCTGCCCGTGATCCTGGCGGCGGACTGGTCGCGGCCTTTCGCCAGGTTGCTGGATCAGACGCGCTCCGAGGTGATGGCGGTGATGGATCACCAGGACACCCCCCTGGCCTGGCTGATCGCCCGCGCCGCCGGCCTGGGCCTGCCCGCCGGCGCGCCGCTGCTGGACGCGGTGGCGGTGTTCACCGAGCAGGAGGGACCGGAGTTGACGCTCCCGGACCCGGAGAGCGGGGCGGGCAAGTTTCCCTTGCTGCTCACCCTCAGCCGCCGGGCCAAGGGCGGCTGCCTCCTGGCGGTGGAATACGACCAGGCCCGCTACGCGCGGCCGCGGATGGAGCGCCTGGCCCGGCACCTGGAGCGCCTGCTGTTGGCCGCCGCCCGCCAGCCGGAGACGCCCCTGGGCGAGTTGGACATTCTGCCCCCGGACGAACGCCGCCAGGTGGTGGAGGAGTTCAACCGCACCACGCGCGATTATCCTCGCGACGCCTCCCTGACCGCCCTTTTTCGCGCCACCGCCCGGGACCACGCCTCGCGACCGGCCCTGACCTGGGCCGGGGGGGGCCTGGCCTACGCCGAACTGGACCAGGCCAGCGACCGCCTGGCCGCCGGCCTGGCCCGGGCCGGCGCCGTGCCCGGCGAGGTGGTCGGCCTGTCCCTGGAGCGTGGACCGGAAGCCATCGTCGCTATCATCGGCCTGGCCAAGGCCGGCTGCGCCTACCTGCCCCTGGACCCTGGCTTCCCGCCGGGGTTGGCGACCCGTTTGCTGGCCGACTGCCAGAGCTCTCGGGTGGTGGCCGACGCCGCCGGCCGGGAGCGCCTGGCCGGCCTGGATTTGGGCGCGGGCCTGCTGGCCCTGGAGGATTTGCCCAGCGACGGCCCGCCGCCGGCCGGTTCCCCGGGCGGCCAGGCCCCGGCCTACGTGATGTTCACCTCCGGCACCACCGGCCAGCCCAAGGGAGTCATGGTTCCGCAACAGGCGGTGGCCCGGCTGGCGGTCAACGCCGATTTCCTGCGTCTCACCCCGGATGATGCCATGGCCCAGGCCGCGCCCCTGGGCTTCGACGCCTCCACCCTGGAGATCTGGGCGCCACTGCTCAACGGCGCGCGGGTCTGCGTCTTGGGCGATGATGAGCTGATGGACCCCCAGGCCCTGGCCACCGGCCTGGCCGACCAGGGGGTGAACGTGATGTGGCTCACCGCCAGCCTCCTCAACCGTCTGGTGGATGAAGACCCGGCCTGCCTGCGCCCCCTGCGGGTGCTCCTGGCCGGGGGCGAGGCCCTGAGTCCGCCCCACCTGCGCCGTTTGCGGGCCGCCTGCCCGGAGCTGGCCATCATCAATGGCTACGGCCCCACCGAGAACACCACCTTCACCGCCACCCACCGCCTGGAGCCGGCCGACCTGGCGGCCGAGGCCGTCCCCATCGGCAGGCCCATCGCCAACACCAGGGCCTATGTCCTGGACCGTCTGGGCAACCCCGCGCCGATCGGGGTTTGGGGCGAGCTGCACGCCGCTGGCGACGGCCTGGCCCTGGGCTACGCCGGCCGGCCGGACCTGACCCAGGCCGCCTTCGTCACTCCGGCCTGGCGGCCGGACGAGAGACTCTATCGCACCGGCGACCTGGCCCGCTGGCGCGAGGACGGGGTGTTGATCTTCGGCGGCCGGCGCGACGGCCAGGTCAAGGTGCGCGGCCACCGGGTGGAGACCGGCGCGGTGGAGAGCGCCCTGCGCGCCCTGCCCGGCGTGGCCGACGCGGCGGTCCTGGCCTTGGGCCAGGGCGCGGAGCGCCTCCTGGCCGCGGTGGTGGCCGCCCCGCGCGACGAGCAGACCGCCTGGCGCGCGGCCCTGGGTCGGACCCTGCCCGACTACATGGTTCCGGAGCGCTGGTTGGTCCTGCCCCGCTTGCCCATGACCCCAAGCGGCAAGGCCGACCGTCGCGCCCTGGCCGCGATGCTGGTCCAATCCCCTCCCCCGCGGACCGCCGACCGCCAGCCCGCCACCGCCCACCAGCGGCTGCTGGCCGAGCTCTGGGCCGATATCTTCCCGGGCGTGGACCTGGATCTGGACAGCGACTTCCTGGCCCTGGGCGGCCACAGCCTCCTGGCCATGCGCCTGGCCGGGCTCCTGGAGCGCCGCACCGGCCAACGGCCGGCGGTGCGCGCCCTGCTGGCCGCCCGCCGCCTGGAGACCATGGCCGCCCTGCTGGAGTCCGCGCCCGACCGGCCGGCCGAGGACCCCGGCCAGGAGATCCCGCCCGCGCCAGGTCCGGACTATCCCCTTTCCAGTGGCCAGGCCCGGCTCTGGATGCTGGCCCGGCTGCACCCGGATTCGGCCGCCTACAACGTGCCCCTGGTCCTGGACCTGACTGGCGCCCTGGATGCCGATGCCCTGCAAACCGCCCTAACCGGGCTGGAGGAGCGCCAGCACGCCCTGCGCCTGCGCGTCGTCCCGGCCCCGGACGACCCGGCCGGGGTGCGCCTGCGCCTGGCCTCGCCCCGGGGCCTGGTCCTGGAGCGGATCGACTGCGCGGACGCGCCCGATCCCGAAGCCAGGGCCGACGCCCTGGTGGAGGCCCAGGTGGTGCGACCCTTCCGCCTGGAATCCGAGCCTCCGGCGAGGGCCGTCCTTTATCGGCTGGGACCGGAGCGCTGGCGGCTGCTGTTGATCCTGCACCACGCGGTCTGCGACGCCTGGTCCCTGCCCCTGCTCTGGCGCGATTTGGGGGCGTTCTACGCCCAAGCCTTGGGTCGGCCCGCGCCGGACTTACCACCCCTGAAACGGCACTACGAGGACTTCGCGGCCTGGCAGAGGAACTACCTGGCCTCGCCCGCCGGCCAGGCCTTGCTGGAGCGCTGGAAAGCGCGCCTCACCCCCCTGCCCGAGCCCCTGGCCCTGCCCCTGGACCGGCCCCGTCCCCCCATCCGTGGCTTCCGGGGCGGGTTCGTGGAAACCAGCTTCTCCCCCCAGACCAGCCAGGCCATTTGGGCCTTGGCCGCCAAGCAGGGGGCCACTCCCTTCGCCCTGCTGCTGGCCCTGCTCCAGGTCCTGCTCTGGCGGCACACCGGGCAGACCGACCTGGCCCTGGGCAGCCTGGTGGCCGGGCGCGACCGCGCGGCCCTGGCCGATCTGGTGGGCTTCTTCGTCAACACCCTGGTCCTGCGCCAACGGATAGACCCGGCCGCCAGCCTACGCGCCCATCTCACCGCCACCCTGACCACCCTCCTGGAGGCCATCGTCGACCAGGCCTGCCCCTTCGAGGCCCTGGTGGAGGCGGCCGGCGCGCCGCGCGACACCAGCCGCAACCCCTTGTTCGAAGTCCTGGCGGTGTGGCAGGACGGCAACATCCCCACCCTGGAGCTGCCCGGTCTGCACGTCACCCCCAGGGACGCGCCCTTCCCCTTCGCCAAGTTCGACCTGGGTTTTTATTTCGTGCATCAGGCAGACTCCATCGGCGTCCAGGTGGAGTTCGACCGCGACATCTTCGACCGGGCCAGCCTAGAGGCCATGCTGGGGCGCTTCCAGCACCTGCTGGACCAGGCCCTGGCCGATCCCGACCGGCCGCTTTCCTCCCTGGAGGTCATGAACCCGGCCGAACGCCACCTGGTGGTGGAGGGCTTCAACGCCACCGGGCGCGACCTGTTCAGCCAGCGCACCATCCCCGAGCCGCTCCTGGCCCAATGCGCGGCCGATCCCGAGGCGGCGGCCGTGCTCTGGGGCGAGGAAACCCTGAGCTACCAGGCTTTCGTGGCCCGCGCGGCCGGGGTCGCGGCCTTGCTGCAAGCCAACGGCGTGCAACCTGGCCAGGTGGTGGCCCTGTGCGCCCGCCGCTCGCCGGAGATGCTGATCGCCATCCACGGCATCCTCCTGGCCGGTGGGGCCTACGCCCCCCTGGACCCGGATCATCCCCAGGCCCGCCGAGCCGACATGTTGGAGGACCTGGGCGATCCCCTGATCCTGGCCAGCGCGGAGACCGCCGGGCTCTTCCCCGGCCGCCGGGTGCTGACCCTGAACGGGATCGAGACCGCTCCCCCGGCCCCGCCCCCCAGCCGGCCCCACGACCTGGCCTACGTCATCTTCACCTCCGGCTCCACCGGCCGGCCCAAGGGCGCCATGATCGAGCACCACAGCGCCCTGAACCGCATCCTCTGGATGCAGGAGACCTTCCCCCTGGGGCCGGGGGACGTGATCCTGCACAAGACACCCATCACCTTCGACGTCTCGGTCTGGGAGCTGTTCTGGTGGTCCTGGGTGGGCGCGGCGGTGGCCCTGGCCCCGCCCGGGGCCGAGCGCGACCCCAAGGCCCTGGTGGAGGCCGTGGCCCGCCACCGGGTCACGGTGATGCACTTCGTGCCCTCGATGCTGGCCGAATTCCTGGCCTATCTGGAGAGCGGCCGCGGGGACCCCGCCCGCCTGGCCAGCCTGCGCTACGTCTTCGCCAGCGGCGAAGCCCTGGACGCCGGTCTGGTGGAGCGCTTCAACCGCCTGCTGCACGCGCCCCTGGGGGTGGAGCTGCACAACCTCTACGGTCCCACCGAGGCGGCGGTGGACGTCTCCTGGCAACCCTGCTCCCCCTGGACCGGCGGCGCGGTGGTGCCCATCGGCCGGCCCATCGCCAACACCCGGCTCTACGTGCTGGACCCGGAGCTTAAGCCAGTGCCGGTGGGCGTGGCCGGCGAGGTCTGCATCGGCGGAGTGCAGGTTGGGCGTGGCTATGTCAACCGCCCCGAGTTGACCGCCGAGCGCTTCCTTCCCGATCCCTTTCTCCCCGGCGGGCGCATCTACCGCACCGGCGACCTGGGCCGCTGGCGGCGCGACGGGGTGATCGAATACCTGGGACGCGGCGACCATCAGGTCAAGGTGCGCGGCCACCGCATCGAGTTGGCCGAGATCGAACACGCCCTGGAGGCCCACCCCGGGGTGGAGCGAGCGGTGGTGACGCCGGTCAAGTCCCAGGGCCTGGTGGAGCTGCACGCCCACCTGCTGGGCGCGGCCGATCTGACCAGAGCCGGACTGCGCCGGCACCTGCGCCAGTCCCTGCCTGAATACATGGTCCCGGCCCGCTTCCTGCGCCTGAAGCGCCTGCCTTTGACCTCCTCGGGCAAGGTGGACCGCAAGGCCCTGGACGGCGTCCCCCTGGAGCCGGCCGCGGCCCGGGTGGAGAGCCTGCCGCCCTGGGAGGCCGAGGTCCTGGCCCTGTGGCGCGAGGTCTTGCCCGCCGCCGGTCTGGACCCCCAGCGCGGTTTCTTCGAGTCCGGCGGCAACTCCCTGCTCCTGATCCGCCTGCACCAGCGCCTGGAGGCCCGTTGGCCCGGGGTCTTCAGCCTGGTCGAGCTCTTTGGCCGGCCCACGGTGGCCGACCAGGCCGCGCTGCTGGCCGGGAGCCTGCCCGCGCCCGTTCCCGCCGCCAGCCTCCAGGCCCAGGCCGGACCGGTGGCCATCGTGGGCCTGGCGGTGCGCCTGGCCGGGGCCGAGGACCTGCCGAGCCTTTGGCGCGACTTGGCCGCCGGGGTGGACCGGGTGCGCCCCCTGCCCGATTCGCGCGCGGCCGAGGCCCGGGCCTTGCTGGCGGCCCTGGGGCGTCCCGCGCCCACGACTTGGCGCGAGGCGGCCTACCTGGACGACATCTACGGCTTCGATCCCCGCCGCCTGCGCCTGGCTCCCATGGACGCCGCCCTGCTGGACCCGGCGCAGCGCCTGTTCCTGGAGACGGCGGTGGCGGCCCTGGAGGACGCCGGCTATGGCGGACGCGCCCTGGACGGGGCCAAGGTGGGAGTCTTCGCCGGGGCCGCGCCCCTGCCCCACTATCGCGAGGCCATGGGCCAGCTGCACCCGGAGCGGGCCGAACAGATCTTCGCCCTCAACGTGCCCTCCAACCTGGCCACCCGGCTTTCCTTCCTGCATGACTGGCGTGGCCCGGCGGCCCTGGTGGACACCGCCTGCTCCTCGGGCCTGGCCGCGGTCCACCTGGCCTGCCGGGCCTTGGCCGCCGGCGAATGCCAGGCGGCCCTGGTGGGTTCGGCCAATGTGCTGACCATGCCCCCGGACGCCAACACCCGTCTGACCATCGACTCCTCCACCGCCCGCACCCGGGCCTTCGCCGCCGGGGCCGACGGCACCGGCATGGGCGAGGGCGCGGTGGCGATGTTGCTCAAGCCCCTCGCCGCGGCCCTGGCCGATGGCGACGCTATCCACGCCGTTATCCTGGGCAGCGCCCTCAACCAGGACGGGGCCTCCAGCGGCATGGCCGCGCCCAATCCGGCGGCCCAGGCCGAGGTGATCGCCGCCGCCGCCCAGGCCGCCGGGGTGGGGTTGGAGACGGTCTCCTATCTGGAGGCCCACGGCACCGGCACCGCCCTGGGCGACCCCATCGAGATCGACGGCCTGACCCGGGCCTTCGCCGCCGCCACCGCCGAGACCGGATTCGCGGCCATCGGCGCGGTCAAGGGCAACTACGGCCACCTGGACGCCGCCGCCGGGGCCTTGGGACTGGCCAAGGCGGTGCTCTGCCTGGCCCACGACGCCGCCCCGCCCCAGCCCTTTTTCGACGCGCCCAACCCGCGCATCGACTTCCGGCGCGCGCCGGTGCGGGTGCCCACCCGCCTGGAGTCCCTGGCCGATCGCGGCGCGCCCCGCCGGGCCGGGGTCAGCTCCTTCGGCCTGTCGGGCATCAACGCCCATGTGCTCCTGGAGGCCGCGCCCACTCCGCCTGGTCGGACCGAGCCGGTGGATGGCTGGCTGGTGGCCGGAATCTCCGCCGGCGACGAGGCCGACCTGCGGCTATACGCCGCGCGCCTGGCCGAGGTCCTGCGCCATGAACCGCAGATAACCCCAGCCTCGGTGGCCCATGTCCTGGCCTGCGGCCGCGACCGTCTGGCCTGGCGCGCGGCCCTGGTGGCGACCGGTCACGAGGAGTTGCTGGCCGGTCTGGACCAGCTGGCCAACGGTCGGGGCGAAGTCCGCCAAGTCACCCCCGCCCCGCCCGGGAGCGAGCCGGCCCCGGCCTGGTCCCCCACCCGCGCCACGGCCGAGGCGGCGGCCCAGGCCTTCCGCGCCGGCGGCGACCTGGCCTGGCCCCAGGGGCCACGGCCCCGCCGGGTCCACCTGCCGGCCGCGCCCTTCACCCGCCAGACCTGCCGCCCGGATTTCGACCGCCTGGCCCAGGCCACGCCCCTGTTGGGACCCCGAGTGGCCACCCCCCAGGGCCCGGCCTGGCCGCTGCCCCTGGATGAGCCAGGCTTCTGGCCGGCGGCCGAACATCTTCTGGGAGACAGCCCGACCCTGGTGGGCATGGCCCTGCCCGGCCTGCTGGCCGCCGCCGCCCGCGACCTGGGCCTGGACGGGACGCTGGCCATCCGCGAGCTGGCCTGGCTGCGTCCTCTGCGGACCCAGGCCATCGCCCCCGGTTCGGCCAGCCTGGTCCTGACCCGCGATCCTGAAGGCCAAGGCCATGACGCCAGCCTGGGGGCGCTGACCCCCACCGGGGAGTGGATGGTCTTCGCCCGCGCCCAGGTTGGGGTCGCCGACCCGGCCGCCCCCGGGGCGGACCTGGCTTCGGTCCGGGAGCGCTGCACCCAGGAGATCGACCTGCCGGCCTTCGCGCCCGATTCGGGGCCGGTCCGGGTCAGCCGGCGCTGGGACTGCCGTCTTCAGGCCTGGCAATCCGCCGACGGTCAGGAGGGCCTGGCCCTCCTGGGTCTGCCGGAGGGTTTCAGCGCCGACCGCGCGCGCCATGCCCTGCACCCAGCCCTGCTGGACGTGGCCGCCAGCCTGGCCCTGGACCGGCCCGGCCGCCTGCCGGCCGGCTGCCGGGAGATGCGCCTCTTGGCCCCCCTGCCGGAGAGGGTGTTGGCCCATGTCGTCCGCCGGGCGGCCGACGCCCGCGAGCTGCTGGCCGACCTGACCCTGTACGACCCCGGCGATGGCGCGGCGCTGCTGACCATGGCCGGCCTGCACTTCGTCAGCCCCGGCGGCGTGGCCCCGGCCCTGTCCCGCCTGGCCTGGCGACCGGCGCCCCTGGCGATCGACGCCGCCCGCCCCGGCCCCCTCCTGGTGGTGGGCGAGGGCGAACTGGCCGAGCGTTTGGCCCACCGTCTGTCGGACACGGGGCTCCTGGCCGACCACTGCCCCAGCGCCGCGCCCGACCCGGCCCGGTTGGGCGAGCTCCTGGCCGGGCGCATCGCGGGCCTGGTCTTGGCCCCGGCCGGGGGCGAGGACCTGGCCTGGCGCACCGCGACGGTGCTGCGGGCTCTGCTGGCCGGTCTGGAGCGGCCGGTGCGGGTGTTGGTGGCGGGTCATGGGGCCTACGCCCTGGACCAGGCCGACCCCAGCCCCGGGCCAGAGGCCGGGTTGTTGGCCGGGCTGACCTTGGCCGTGGCCCAGGAAGAGCCGATGCTGGCCCTGCGCTACCTGGACCTGGACCCGTCCACCGACCCTGACTTGGCGTTGGGTGAGTTCGCGGTCTTTGATCGGCCCGACGGCGGCCCCATCCCAGTGGCCCTCTGGCGCGGCGGCCAGCGCTTCGCCCCAACCCTGGAGCCCTTGCCAGCCACGTCCGCCCCTCCGGCCTGGCCGAAGGAGGGCTGCTGTCTGGTGACCGGGGGCCTGGGCGGCTTCGCCCTGACCATGGCCGAGGAGTTCAGCCACGGCGGACGCCTCTCCCTGGCCCTGCTCTCCCGCCGGGGCGGGATGGACGACGCCGCCCCCGAGGCCGGATTCCAGCGCCAACGCCTGGCCGAATTGGCCCAGGCCGGGGTGAAGCTGCGTATCTACGCCTGCGACGTCGGCGACCGCGCGGCCCTGTCCGCCACCCTGCGACGGGTGCGCGACGAACTGGGCCCCATCCGCGCCGTGGTTCACGCCGCCGGGCTGGCCGACGGTGCCTTCCTGCTGCGTCAGGACAAAAGCGACTTCGCGGCGGTCCTGGCGGCCAAGGCGGCTGGCGCGCGGCTGTTGGACGAGTTGACCGACGACGACCCCCTGGAGGCCTTTGTCCTCTTCGGCTCCCTGAGCGGCCTGGGGGGCGCGCCCGGCCAGGCGGCCTATGCCGCGGCCAACGCCTATCTGGCCTCCCTGGCCCATTGGCGGCGGTCCCGGGGGCGGCCGGCCTTGTGCATCGATTGGTGCGCGTTGGAGAGCGTGGGCATGGCCGCGCGCAGCGAGCGCTTCCGGGGCCAGGGCCACTCCCTGGATGCCGAAGGCGCGCGGGCGGCCTGGCGGGCGGCTCTGGCCTCGGGTTGGGAGCGGGTGAGTCTGCCGCCGCCCCTGCCCGCCCCTGTCCAACCTGCGGCCGCGGTCCTCCTCGCCTCTCCACCGCAGCCGCCCGATGCCGCCTCGGCCAACGTTGAGCCAGACGGAGACCCGGCCGCACTACTGGCTTCCATTTGGGCTCAGGTCCTGGGTTATCCCCGGGTGGGCTTGGAGGACAATTTCTTCTCCCTGGGCGGCGATTCCATCACCGGCATGCAGATCGTCAACCGGGTGGTGGGCGAGCTGGGCCGGCCGGCCAGCCTGGCCCTGCTTTTCGCCAATCCCACCCCCGCCGCCTTGGCCCAGGCCCTGGATCAAGCCCCGGCCGCCGTCCCCGCCGGGGTGAGCCCCGCCCCTCCAGCCGAGGAATATCCCGTGGCCTGGGAGCAGGTGGCGGTGCTCAGGGCCGAGGCCGCCGGTGAGATGGGCGTGGCCTTCAACCTGCCGGCCCTGGTGGAGCTGCCAGGCGACGTGGATCCCAAGCGCCTGGGCGCGGCCATCGCCCAACTGGTGACGCGCCACGAGATCCTGCGCACGGTTTTCTCCCGCGCGGGCGACGATTTCCGGATGCGGGTCCTGCCGCCCGGGCCGGTGGAGTTGCCGACCCGGGACCTGCCCGCCGGCGAAGACGCCTGGGCGGCCTGCCGCGCCCTGGTGCGGCCCTTTGATCCCTTTGCCGCGCCGGCGGCGCGCTGGGAGCTGCTGCGCCTGGCCGACGGGCGGCGGGCGCTCTTTTTCGACCTGCACCACTCCCTGGCCGACGGCCTGAGCCAGGAGCTGCTGCTGGCCGACCTGGCGACCCTCTACGCCGGCCAGGCCGCTCCCGCCCCCGCTCTGCAATTCAAGGACTATGCCTGGTGGAGCCGGACCGGGACGGGCGCGGAACGCCTGGCGGCGGACCTGGCCTGGTGGCGGAAGCGCTTCGCCGGACCCCCGCCCCTGACCGATCTGCCGGCCGACCATCCCCGTCCACCGCGCCACACCTGGCGTGGCGACACGGTCTCCTTCGCCCTCGATCCCCAACTGCTGAGCGACCTACGCGCCCAGGCCGCCGCGCACCAGGTCACCACCTTCGCCCTGGTGCTGGCGGCCTGGGCGGCCCTGGTCCACCGCCTGACCCAGGGCCAGGACGTGGTCATCGCCGCGCCGGTGGACGCCCGCGACGCCGACGGCCTGGCGGGCATGATCGGGATGCTGGTCTCGTTGTTGCCCCTGCGCCTGGCGGTCAGTGGCGATCAAAGCGCGGCCAGCCTGATTCGCCAGGCCCAGGAGGTCCACACCGAGGCCCTGGCCCACCGCGCCGCCAACCTGGCCCTGCTGCTGGCGGACCTGGCCCCGCCGGCCGCGCCCGAGCGCACCCTGCTCTCGGAGATCACCCTGTCCTACATGAATTTCGCCGAGACCGCGCCCGCCAGCGACGGCTCGGAGGGCTTCCGCCAGCTGGGCCTGACCCGCGACTCCTGCAAGAACGACCTGGGCATCTTCATCCGCGACCTGCCGGACCGGATGCTGGTCAGCCTGGAATACTACGCCGATCTGTTTGACCGGCCGCGCATGGAGCGTCTGGGACGTCAGTTCCAAACCCTGCTGGCCGGCCTGGCGCGGGGCGACACGCGGCAAAGCGTCGCCAGCCTGCCCTTGCTGGAGCCGGACGAGGAGCGCGCGCTGCTGGCCTGGGGCCAGGGGGCCAGCCCGGAGCTGCCCCTGACCGCCGGCGTCTTCCCGCTCTTCCTGGTCCAGGCCCAGCGACGGGGACCGGCGGTCGCGGTGGAGGAGGCCGGCCACGCCGTGACCTACGCCGTGCTGCGGGACCAGGCCCTGGCCATGGCCGGCGGTCTGCTGGCCGCCGGGGTCGAGCCCGGCGACCGGGTGGCCCTGCACCTGCGGCGCGGGCCGGAGGTGATCGCCGCCTTGCTGGGCATCCTGGCGGTGGGAGCGGCCTACGTCCCCCTGGACCCGGCCTATCCCCCGCGGCGCAATCGCTTCATCCTGGAGGATGCCAGCTGCCGCCTGGTCCTGGCCGACGCCGCCGGGCGCGAGGCCCTGGGACAGGATACGCCTTGTCCGGTGTTGGACCCCTCCGACCTGCTGGCCCAGACCCCCATCGCCCCGGCCGACCTGCCCCCGGTGGACGGCGCGCGCCCGGCCTACCTGATGTACACCAGCGGCTCCACCGGCCAGCCCAAGGGAGTGCTCGTCGGTCAGCCGGCGGTGATCCGCCTGGCCCTGGGCGCGGACTACGCCGAACTGGGACCCGAGGATCGCCTGCTGCAAACCGGCCCCCTGGCCTTCGACGCCTCCACCTTCGAAATCTGGGGGGCGCTGCTCAATGGCGCGCGCATCTGCGTGGCGCGGTGGGAGGACCTCGTCGATCCGGCCCGGCTGGCGGCGATCATCGCCCTGTTCAAGCCCACCGTGTTCTGGCTCACCGCCGGGCTTTTCAACCGCCAGGTGGAGCACGACCCGGCCTCGTTCCAGGGCGCGCGGGTGGTGATCACCGGCGGCGAGGCCCTGAGCCCGGCCCATGCCCGCCGCGCGCTGGCCGCCTGTCCGGAGGTCGGCCTTTTCAATGGCTACGGCCCCACCGAGAACACCACCTTCAGCCTGGTGCATCGCCTTAGCCTGCGAGGCCTCGAGGACTGCCCGGCGGCCATCGGCCGACCCATCGCCCACTCCGAGGCCCTGATCCTGGACCCGGCCGGCGGCCTGATGCCCGAGGGCGTCTGGGGCGAGATTTGCGTTGGCGGTCCGGGCTTGGCCGAGGGCTATTGGCGGCGGCCGGAGCTGACCGCCGCGCGCTTCATCGCCCACCCCTGGCGGCCGGGCCAGCGGCTCTACCGCACCGGCGACCGGGGTCGCTGGCGGGACGGGGTCGTCGAGTTCGGCGGCCGCCAGGACGGCCAGGTCAAGCTGCGAGGCCTGCGCATCGAGCTGGAGGAAATCGAACGCGCCCTGGCCGACCACCCGGCGGTGGGCCGGGCGGTGGCGCTGCTGCACACCCCGGCCACCGGCGAGCCGGAGCTCGCGGCCGCCCTGATCCCCGCCGCCGAGGGCGCCAGCTTCGACCCGGCCGCGCTCAGGCGCTGGCTGGGCCGACGCCTGCCAGCCTACATGCTGCCCGCCCGCGTCGTGGTGGTGGATGACATCCCGGTCACGGCCAACGGCAAGGTGGACCGCGCGGCCTTGCTGGCCGGATTGGAGGACGCGCCGCCGGACGAATCCCACCAGGATCACGCTCCCCGAGGTGAATCCGAGCGCCTGGTGGCTCAGGTCCTGGGCCAGGTCTTCGGCCGTCCGGTGACCGACCGGCGGGTCGGCTTCCTGGAGATGGGCGGCCACAGCCTGCTGGCCATCAAGGCAGTCAACCGCCTGGCCGAGCAGACCGGGGTGCGCCTGGCCATGCGCGATTTTTACGCCGCGCCCAGCCTGGCCGATCTGGCCCGGCTGATCGACGCCTCCCGGCCGCCGGCGGCCGGCGACATCCCGCCCGCGCCACCGGCCGAGGTCCATCCCACCAGCCACTCCCAACAGCGGCTCTATCTGCTGCATCAGCTGGAGGGAGGCTCCGGAGCCTACAACATGGCCTTCGCCTTCCGTTGCGACGGCCGTCTGGACCTGGCGGCCCTGGGCCTGGCCCTCCTCCGCCTATGCCAGCGCCACGAGCCCCTGCGCACCGGTTTCGAGGAGCGGGCCGGCGAGATCGTCCAGCGCGTCGCGCCCAGCGCCCGGCCGGTGGTGGTGGAGGACGACCTGCGCGGACGGGACGACGCCTGGGACGAGGCCCTGCGCCTGGCCCGACGCGAGACCAGCACGCCCTTCGACCTGGCCCGCCCCCCCCTGCTGCGGGCGCGGGTGCTGCGGATCAGCCCCGAGGAAAGCCTGCTCCTGCTGGTGCTGCACCACATCGTGGGCGACGGCTGGTCCTCGCGCATCCTGGTGCGCGAACTGGGGGCCCTGTACCTCGAGGCCAGCGGCGGAGCCCCGGCCAACCTGCCGCCCCTGCCCCTGACCTACAAAGACTTCGCCTGGTGGCAAAGGGGCCAGCAATGGAGCGGCGCGGCCGAGTTCTGGCGCGAACGCCTGGCCGGGGCCCCCTCCCGGGTGGCCCTGCCCACCGACCGCCCCCTGCCCGCGACCCAATCCTATCGCGGGGCCACCTGCCACCTGGCGCTGCCCCCCGGGGTGCTGGCCGGGATCAAGGCCGTGGCCCGCGACCGGGGCGCCACCGTGGCCGCGGTGGGGCTGGCGATTTTCGCGGCCCTGCTCTATCGTCTCACCCGTCAGACCGACCTGGTGCTGGGCATGGGCGTGGCCGGCCGGGAGCGGGCCGGACTGGAGGGGTTGATCGGCTTCTTCGTCAACGTGCTGCCCATCCGGCTGACCCTGGGCGACGGCACCGAACTGGAGAGCCTGCTCGACCAGGCCCGGGACGCCGTCTTCCAGGCCCTGGATTGGCGGGACTATCCCTTCGACCTCCTGGTGCGCGACCTGGCCCCGCCTCGACAGGGCAACCGCCAGCCGTTGATCAACGTGGTCTTCGAATACCAGAACTTCGGCCGGCTGGGCCAGGACGCCTCCGGCCTGCCCATCCGCGACGGCGGCGCGGACCAGATCCAGGATCGGCTGGCGGGCCTGGTGGACTCCCAGACCGCCAAGCACGACCTGCTGGTCTTTTTGCTGGATGACGGCGGCCCGGGACAACTCCAGCTGGAATACGACACCGACATCCTGGACCCGGCCACGGCCGAGGCCTGGCTGGGATATCTGGCCCAATTCCTGGCCGCCGCCGCCCGGATGGCATCCCCTGGCCCCGAAACGGAAGCCGACAAGGAACCCCGTGCATGAAAATCGCTGATTTCCGGTTCGAGGAAACCCGACCCGTTTTGTCCTCCCCCGCCACTCCGGCCCTGACGCGGGAAACGCCCCTCGAGTGCCTGGCCGCCCGCTTCCGCCGGATGGCGGCCGCCCATCCCGGGCGCGTGGCGGTGGCCGACGAGCAGGGCGCCCTGACCTACGCCGAGGTGGACCAGCTCTCCGAGCGCATCGCGGGCTTCATCCTGAGCCTGGACCTGGGGCCGGAGCCCCGGGTGGGCCTGATGTTCGACCGCCACCGCGATTTCGTGACCGCCGCCATGGCCACGCAAAAGGCTGGCGCGCCCTACCTGCCGCTGGACCCCGAGACTCCCCTGGCCAGCCGCCGCCGTCTGCTGACCCTGGCCGGGGCCCGGCTGCTGATCTCCCAGGCCGCGCTGATCGACGACCTCCACCGTCTGCAATGGCTCTGTCCCGAGCTGACCCACATCCTGGCCCCGGACGCCGAGGACATCGACCGCCTGAGCGAGATTCCTGGCGTCCTGATGAACCCCGAGCTCTGGGACCACCTGGCCGGCGAGGGCGCGGACGACGTGGCCGCCGGGGGCTGGAAAAGCGCCTTCACCGGCCAACCACTGCCCTCGGAGGCCATGCTGGCCTTTGGCGCCAACGCCCGGCGCAAGCTGGAACCCCTGTTGGGTCCGGACACCCGGGTGCTGGAGATCGGCTGCGCCTCGGGCTTTGTCATGCGTCAGGTGGCCCCCCTGGCGGGCTCCTACCTGGCGGTGGACATATCGCGTCGCAACCTGGAGCGGGTGGAGAAGCGCGCCCGGGCCATGGGTCTGCCCCAGGTGTCCACTCGGCAGATGGCGGCCCATGACATAGACCTCTTCGCGCCGGGCTCCTTCGACCTGATCATCCTGGACAGCGTGGTGGAGAGCTTTCCGGGCCATGGCTACCTGCGCGCGGTGCTGGACAAGGCCCTGGAGCTGCTGTCCCCCGGCGGGTCCGTCTTCCTGGGCAGCATCTGGGACCTGGACCGGCGCGATGCCTATTTCGCCGACCTGGCGGAGCACACCCGCCAGCACCCCGGTCCGGCCACCCGCGCGCGGCGCGAGTCGGTGGGCGATCTTTTCGTCGCACGCGATTTTTTCCGCGATTACGCTTTGGAACGAGGCGACGGGTTGGACCTGGAGTTCTCCCTGCCCGACGCGCCGGGCTTCGAACCGGCGGCCTACCAATTCGATCTCCTGCTGCGCACCGGCGGCCAGGGCCAGGGCCAGCCGGACGCGCCCAGCCGCCGGCGTCACGACCGCCGCGCCCTGGAGGCCACCGACCTACCCGCGCCGCCAAGGGACATCCCGCCCAGCCAGGCCTCCTACCTGATCTTCACCAGCGGCAGCACCGGCCAGCCCAAGGGGGTGGTGGTGGAGCAGGGCTCGGTGGTCAACCTGGCCGAGGCCTGCGCCCAGCGGCTCTTCGCCACCCCGGCCTCCGCCGACGGCCTGGCGGTCTCCTGCAACCCGCCCTTCACCTTCGATCCCTCGGTGCAACAGATTTTCGGCGCGTTGCTCAACGGCCACATCCTGCATTTGCCCGGGAGCGACACCCGGCGCGATCCGGCCCGCCTGGCCGCCTTCGCCCAGCAGCGGCGGCTGGACCTTCTGGACACCACCCCCAGTTTTTTCGCCCTGCTGGTGGATCATTGGCGCCAGACCGGGACCCGCAACCCCGCCCAGGCCATCATCATGGGCGGCGAGCCCCTGACCGCGCGGATGCTGGAGGACTTCTACGCCCTGGACGGTCACGGCGACACCCGGATCATCAACGCCTACGGCCCCACCGAGTGTTGCGTGGCCGCCACTCATCACGACCTGACCGCCGCCGGTTGGCGCGAGATCCTGCCGCCGCCCATCGGCCGCCCCCTGCCCGGGGTGTTGATCGAGGTCCGCGATCCCGCCGGCCGGGTTCTGCCCCCGGGAGTGCCGGGAGAGATCATCATTGGCGGGGCCGGGGTGGCCCGGGGCTATCATGGCGACCCCGAACTGAGCGCCCGACGCTTCCTGACCGACGCCCACGGCCGGCGCTGGTACCGCAGCGGGGACCTGGGACGCTGGCTGGCGGGCGGGGTGTTGCAATTCCTGGGACGCGAGGACCGGCAGGTCAAAATCCGGGGCAACCGCATCGAACTGAGCGAGGTGGAGGCGGCGCTTTGCGCCCATCCCTTGGTGGAGCGCGCGGTGGTGGTGGCCCTGGATCCGCACCAGGACGGCAACCGCTTGTTGGCGGCCTATGTCGTCCCCCGGCCGGGCCTGGATCTGGCCGACCTGAAGGCCGACCTGGACGCCAGCCAGCCATCCTACCTGGTGCCATCCTGGTTGCTGACCATCGACCAGATGCCACTGACCCTCCACGGCAAGGTGGACGAGTCCCGCCTGCCCCGGCCGGAGCTGGCGGCGGCCAAGGCCCCCCATCGGCGCATCAACCCGCCGGTCAGCCAGACCGAGAAACGCCTGGCCGTGATTTGGGAACAGGTGTTGGAGACACCGGTGGAAGACATCGAGGCGGACTTTTTCGCCTCGGGCGGGCACAGTGTCCTGGCGGTGAGGCTCCTGGGGGCGGCGGAACGTGAGTTCGGGGTGCGCCTGCCCCTGTCGGAGCTGTTCGCCAGCCCCAACCTGGCCAGCCTGGCCCGCCGCCTGGAGGCCGGCCAACCTCGGGACGAATGGGAAACGGTGGTGGCGCTCAACCAGGAAGGCGGCAAGACGCCCCTGATCTGCTTCCACCCGGTGGGGGGCAACGTGCTTTGTTACCAGAGCCTGGCCCAGCACCTGGGGCCGGAGCAGCCGCTCTACATGGTGCAGGCCCAGGGTCTGGAGGAGGGCCAGGTCCTGCTGCCCACGGTGGAGGACATGGCGGCCTTCTACCTGGAGGCCATCCGCCGGACGGCGCCGCCGGGTCCCTGGGTCCTGGCCGGCTGGAGCTTCGGTGGCACCCTGGCCTTCGAAGCCGCCCGCCGCCTGCAACGCTCGGGCGAGCGGGTCAGCGCGGTGATGCTCTTCGACGCGGTGGCGGTGCCGGACCCCATCCGGGCGCTTCTGCGCCAGGACGACGCTGACTACCTGGCCGACCTGTTCTCGGAGCTGGGCATCGTAACCGCCCCGGAGTTGCGCCCCCTGGGGCCGGATGAGCGCCTGGACCTGCTGGTGGAGCGGGCGCGGGGCACCGAGTTGCTGCCCGAAGGCGGCAACCGGGAAAGCATGCGCCGATTGTTGGCCCTGTTCCAGAACAACGCCCTGGCCGCGGTGCGCTATCGCCCTCAACCCATCGCCGGCCGCCTGCTGCTCATCCGCCCCCGGGTGCTCAGCCGCGTCGCGCCCGGCCTGCCGGGCGACGATTATAATGGCTGGCGCGCCCTGGCCCCGGACGGGGTGAGCCTGCGCTGGATGGACGGCACCCACGGACAGATGCTCCTGGAGCCGTACATCGGTCAGTTGGCCAGCCTGGTGCGCGAGCACCTGGATGGCGGATGATCGGATGGGCTGCGAGTGAATGGGTGGGGTTGGGCGGGGCCGGGGTGGTTTTCAGCACAAAAGAGAGAGGGGTTAGCTGGCTGACCAGCTAACCCCTTGATATTGTGGCGGGGACGACGAGGCTCGAACTCGCGGCCTCCGGCGTGACAGGCCGGCGCTCTAACCAAACTGAGCTACGCCCCCGCGGAGAGACTAAGGCTATGTTTCATCCCGGCTCGGATTCCGACTCCCTGTCCGGCGGCCCCACCGCCCGGAGGCGGTGTTGGTAGGCGGAACAGGGCTCGAACCTGCGACCCCCGGCTTGTAAGGCCGATGCTCTCCCAACTGAGCTATCCGCCCATTTCCGGCCTTTCGGCTCCAAGCCTCGCGGCCTCTCTTTCGGGCCGGCCCGGAACCACAGTCCCAACAGGCACTCCTATTTATCAGCCGCAAGGGCGCCTGTCAATAGGCACTTGCGCGCTTGGCGGACTGGTGGGGCGCTTAGTGAGCCACGACCTCGCCGGACTTCTCGGACTCCCCGCCCAGGGGCAGGCAATAGGGCTCGTGGGGGGCCTTGAACAGGGTCTCGGGATCCTCCACCGCCAGGGCCTCCTTGAGGACCTGGTCCATGTGCTCCACCGGCACCAACTCCACCGCCTTGAGCACCCGCTCGGGGATCTCCTTGATATCCTTTTGGTTGTCCTTGGGGATCAGGACCTTCTTGATGTTGGCGCGGTGGGCGGCCAGGACCTTCTCGCGCAGGCCGCCGATGGGCAGCACCCGGCCGCGCAGGGTGATCTCCCCGGTCATGGCCACGTCGGCCCGCACCGGGATGCGGGTCAGGGCGCTGACCAGGGCGGTGGCCAGGGTGATGCCGGCCGAGGGGCCGTCCTTGGGGGTGGCGCCCTCGGGCACGTGGATGTGGATGTCCAGCTGGCGGTAGAAGTCCTCGGGCAGGCCCAGGCCCCGGCCCCGGGAGCGCACGTAGGACAGGGCCGCCTGGGCCGACTCCTGCATCACCTCGCCCAGCTTGCCGGTGACCATCTGCTTGCCCCGGCCGGGCAGGATCACCACCTCGATGGTCAGCACGTCGCCGCCCACCTCGGTCCAGGCCAGGCCGTTGGCCAGACCCACGGTGTCAGCGTCCTCGGGCAGACCATAACGGTACTTGGGCACCCCCAGATGAGCCTCCACCGCGCTGCGGCTGATCTTGACCACCCCCTGGCGGTCATTCTCCTCCACCAGCTTCTTGACCACCTTGCGGCAGATGGCGGCGATCTCGCGCTCCAGGTTGCGCACCCCGGACTCGCGGGTGTAGCGCTGGATGATCTCCAGGATGGCGTTGTCCGAGATCTGCACCTGCTCGGGCCGCAGGCCGTTGGCCTTGGCCTGCTTGGTCAGGAGGAACTGCTTGGCGATGGCCAGCTTCTCCAGCTCGGTGTAGCCGGGCAAGCGGATGATCTCCATGCGGTCCTGGAGGGGGGCCGGGATGGAGTAGAGGGTGTTGGCGGTGGTGATGAACATCACCTCGGACAGGTTGTAGTCCACGTCCAGGTAGTGGTCGTTGAAGGCGGAGTTCTGCTCCGGGTCCAGGACCTCCAGCAGGGCGGCCGAGGGGTCGCCCCGGAAGTCGGTGGACATCTTGTCCACCTCGTCCAGGCAAAAGACCGGGTTGACCGAGCGCGCCCGGCGCATGGACTGGATGATCTTGCCGGGCAGGGCCCCGATGTAGGTGCGGCGGTGGCCGCGGATCTCGGCCTCGTCGCGCACCCCGCCCAGGGAGACCCGGATGAAGTTGCGTCCCATGGCCCGGGCGATGGAGCGGGCCAGGCTGGTCTTGCCCACCCCGGGGGGGCCCACGAAGCAGAGGATGGGGCCCTTGATCTTGCGCACCATGGCCTGCACCGCCAGGAACTCCAGGATGCGCTCCTTGGGCTTCTCCAGGCCGTAGTGGTCCTCGTCCAGGATGGCCTTGGCCTCCCGGATCTCCAGCTTGTCGCGGGTGCGCTCGTTCCAGGGGATGCCCAGGAGCCAGTCCACGTAGTTGCGCACCACGGTGGCCTCGGCGCTCATGGGCGACATCATCTTGAGCTTCTTCAGCTCGGCGCGGACCTTCTCGGCGGCGTCGCGGGGCAGGCGCTTGACCTTTAGCTTCTCCTCCAGCTCCTTGGCCTCGCTCTTGGAGTCGTCCTTCTCGCCCATCTCCTTCTGGATCGCGCGCATCTGCTCGTTGAGGTAGTACTCGCGCTGGGTCTTCTCCATCTGGCGCTTGACCCGGCTCTTGATGCGCTGTTCGATCTGCAGGATCTCGATCTCCGCCCGCATCAGCTCGTAGAGACGCTCCAGGCGGCGGTTGGGCTCGATGATCTCCAGAAGCTGCTGCTTGTCCTCCAGCTTGAAGGGCAGGTGGCCCACCACGGTGTCGGCCAACAGGCCGGGCGAGGTGATGGCCGCCACGCTGAGCAGCACCTCCTGGGGGATTTTCTTGTGCAGCTTGGCGTACTGCTCGAAGCCGGAGTTGACCGAGCGGATCAGGGCCTCGGACTCCAGGTCGGCCGGCAGGCCCTCGGCCAGGGGCTCCACCTCCACCAGGAACAGGTCCGGGTGGGGGAGGAACTGGCGGATGGTGGCCCGCTCCTTGCCCTCGATCAGGGCCTTGACCGTGCCGTCGGGCAGGCGCAGCAGTTGCAACACGGTGCTGATGGTGCCCAGGCGGTAGATGTCATCCTGGCCCGGCTCGTCCACCCGCGCCTCGCGCTGGGTGGCCAGGAAAATGGTGCGATCGTGCTCCATGGCGTACTCCAGGGCCGCCACGGACTTCTCCCGGCCCACGAAAAGCGGGGCCACCATGTGGGGGAAGACCACGATGTCGCGAAGCGGTAACAATGGCGCATGCATGTAAGCACCTCTCAGGCGCTGGGTGTCGCGCTTGATAAGCATGTCCAGGAACGAGGGGCGCAAGGGCCGGGGCCCGCCACGAGGCCTTCTCAATTGACCCGCCGGGCGGTGCCGTCGCCAGCGCCGCCCGGCGGGTCAAAGATTTTGGTCTCGCCCCGGGCGCGGATCATGACGGCAGGCTTTACGCGTATTCCGCCTGCTTGGAGTAGAGCAGCAGGGGCTCCTCGCCGCGGGTGATGACTTCCTCGCCGATCAGGCACTCCTGCACGTCCTTCAGGGAGGGCAGATCGTACATGATGTCCAGCATGGTCGACTCCAGGATGGAGCGCAGGCCGCGAGCGCCGCTCTTGCGCGACAGCGCCTCCTTGGCCACGGCCTTGAGGGCCTCGTCGGTGAACTTCAGCTCCACGCCCTCGAACTCGAACAGCTTGGCGTACTGCTTGGTCAGGGCGTTCTTGGGCTCGCGCAGGATGCGGATCATGGCCTCCTCGCTCAGTTCGTCGAGGGTGGCCACCACCGGCAGTCGGCCCACGAACTCGGGAATGAGGCCGAAGCGGATCAGGTCCTCGGGCTGACAGCGGGCTAGCACCTCGCCCAGGGGCATCTCCTCCTGGCGGTCGGAGACGTTGGCGGTGAAGCCCAGGGTCTTGGCCCCCACCCGGTTCTTGATCAGCTTGTCCAGGCCCACGAAGGCGCCGCCGCAGATGAATAGGATGTTGGTGGTGTCCACCTTGACGAACTCCTGCTGCGGATGCTTGCGCCCGCCCTTGGGCGGCACGCTGGCCATGGTGCCCTCGATGATCTTGAGCAAGGCCTGCTGCACGCCCTCGCCGCTGACGTCGCGGGTGATGGAGGGGTTCTCGCTCTTGCGGGCGATCTTGTCGATCTCGTCGATGTAGACGATGCCGCGCTGGGCCTTCTCCACGTCGTAGTCGGCGGCCTGGAGGAGGTTCAGGATGATGTTCTCCACGTCCTCGCCCACATAGCCGGCCTCGGTCAGGGTGGTGGCGTCGGCGATGGTGAAGGGGACGTTGAGGATCTTGGCGAGCGTTTGGGCCAGCAGGGTCTTGCCGCTGCCGGTGGGTCCGATGAGCATGATGTTGCTCTTCTGCAACTCCACGCCGCCCATCTCGACCCGGCTCTCGATGCGCTTGTAGTGGTTGTGCACGGCCACGGCCAGAATTTTCTTGGCCCGCTCCTGCTCGATCACGTACTCATCGATGATGGCCTTGATCTCGCGGGGCTTGGGGATGGAGACCCGGGAGGCGGCCTCCTCCTTCTGGTACTCCTCCTCGATGATCTCGTTGCACAGCTCGATGCATTCATCGCAGATGTACACCGAGGGTCCGGCGATGAGCTTCTTGACCTCGTCCTGGCTCTTGCCGCAGAAGGAGCAAACCAGATCCGATCCCTTGCCATTGGTCTTCTTGGTCATCTAGCTTTGGCCTCCGCCTGCCGGAGCAGGGGTCGCGGTGACGCCTCAGGCCCCCTCGCGATGGGCGATCACCTTGTCAATGATGCCGTAATCCAGGGCAGCCTCGCCGCTCATGAAGTAGTCGCGCTCGGTGTCGGCGGCGATTTTTTCCAGCGGCTGCCCGGTGTGGTGGGCCAGGATTTGGTTGAGCTCCTCCCGCATCTTGAGGATCTCGCGGGCGTGGATGTCGATGTCGGTGGCCTGGCCGGAGAAGCCGCCCATGGGCTGGTGGATCAGGATGCGGCTGTGGGGCAGGGTGTAGCGCATGCCCTTCTCGCCGGCGGCCAGGAGCAGCGCGCCCATGGAGCTGGCCTGGCCCAGGCACAGGGTGCTGACCTTGGGCTTGATGTATTGCATGGTGTCGTAGATGGCCAGGCCAGCGGTCACCACCCCGCCCGGGGAGTTGATGTACATGTGGATGTCCTTGCTGGGGTCGTCGGCCTCCAGGAAGAGCAGCTGGGCGATGATGATGTTGGCCACCGTGTCGTCGATGCTGGAGCCCAGCATGACGATGCGGTCTTTCAGCAGCCGCGAGTAGATGTCGTAGGAGCGCTCGCCGCGGCTGGTGTGCTCGATGACAAACGGAATCAGGTTCATTTGAGGCGGTCCCCCTGCGTCCGGCATACCGTACGCTATTCGTTAGTCATGGAAGCCAGTTGGGCGGGGTCGACTGCTTCAATGATAGCATCGGCCCGAATCGCCTGCAAAGTCTTTTCTTCCAGCAGGCGGGCGTGCAGCGTGGGCATCATGTTGTTTTTCATGTACATTTCTTTGATGATCTGCGCGGGCTGCCCCATCCGCGACGCCGCCTTCTCGATTTCCTTATCGACATCCTCCGGGGTCACGTCAACCTTTTCCTGATCGGAAATCCGGCCCAGGACGATGCCGGCCCTAACCTTCTTCTGGGCCTGCTCCTTGAAGTCCTCCAGGAGCTTGGCGTCGTCCAGGCCCGCCTCGGCCGGATCCAGGCCCTGACGGCGCAGGCGGGTCTTGAAATCCTCCAACATGGCCTTGGCCTCGGCGGTCACCAGGGTGGCCGGCACGTCGAACTGGCCCAGCTCGCGGATCTGCTCCATGATCTGGTTGCGCACGGCCACGTCGCGCTGATCCTGGAACATCTCCTCGAGATCATTGCGGATACGGTCCTTGAGCACCGCCAGGGTCTCGAACTCCGGGCTGATGGAGCGGGCGAAATCGTCGTCGATCTCCGGGGCCAGCTTGCGCTTGACGTCCTTGACCTGGATCACGAAGTCCACGTCCTGGTCCTTGAGCTCGGGGTTGCCGGCCTCGTCGCCATAGTGGACCGTGGTCTTGACCTCCTGGCCGGGCTCGGCCCGCAGCAAGGCCACCTCGATCTCCTCGGGCACGTTGCCCTTGCCCAGCTCCACCTCGACGTTCTCGGCCGCCCCGCCGCTGACCGGCTGGCCGCCCTTGCTGGACTGGTAGTCGATGATCACCACGTCGCCGGTCTGGGCCGGACGGGGGGCGTCCAGGGGGGCCAGCATGGCCTGACGCTCGGCCAGGGCCTCCAGGCGCTTGGCGATCTCCTCGTCGGTGACCTCCAGCTTGGGCTCCTGGAGCTTGAGGCCCTTGTACAGGGCGGCGTCCAGCTCGAACTCGGGCTTGACGTCCAGGGTCACGGTGAAGGTGTAGTCCTGACCGGCCACCGGCAGGCCGAAGTCGAAGTCGGGCTGGGCCACCGGGTCCAGCTTGGTCTCCTCCAGGGCCTTGGTGTAGTTGTCGCTGATCAGCGCCTCGGCCGCCTCGGCCAGGATCTGGGGCGCGTAGTATTTTTCCAGGATGCTGCGGGGCACCTTGCCGGGACGGAAGCCGCGAATCTTGGCCTGGCGGGCCAAGCGCTTGTACAGACCATCCAGGGTGCGGTCCACGTCGGCCGCCGGCACCTCCACGGTGACGCGGCGCTGCACTGAGCTGAGCTCCTCGAAACTGGCTTTCATGACCCTAATCCTCGCAAAGGGGCGGTGAGCATCCATTACAGACTCGGGAAATCATAAGCATATATCATCTGCCCGAGCGCCCTGCAACATCACTTTCTCCGTCCCGTAACCCCTTTGCGGCCCCGCCCGCGCCCCAAAACCGGCGACGCTCGACGCCATCAGTAAAAAGGATGGGGCCTGAAATGGCGGTGTCAAGGACGGGGGGCGCTTTTCCGGCGGATTTGCCCCGGGGGTTGGTGCCGGATGGGGGGCGGGGCGCCCGGCCCCGGCCCGACCGGCACGGGCCGGCCGGGTGGATTCCCCTCTTGAAACTTATTCGTAAATTTATGAAGCCTGACACTGGTGCGCCAAGGCGTTCGCGCCTAGGTACGCAACGGTAGGTGAGAGGCCGTTTTTTTTGAGCCAAGCCAAGACTGGCGGGGATCAACCCCGCCGCCACATTGAGATACTGCAATGATGGACTTTTTTGATGCAGGGGCGGGGCTCATCCACGCCCGTGGATTGATGCGCAAAGAACCTGGCCGTCTGGAATGGGATGCCGCATCGCGGGGGAAGGCCCTGACATTGTCTAGTGACGCACAGGTTCTCAGTATTGAATCAGCTGCTGGCGCACCAGGGCGATGTCCTCGGCATTGAGGGCGAAGGGATAGTTGCGCAGGTCGTTGCCCGGTTTCTCGTTGCCAAAGGGGCGGTTGCAGGCCACCTGGCCGTCGGCCCCGGGGCAGCCGGAGGTCATGAAGGGCTGGCCGGAGGCGATGGCGGCCTCCACCACGACGGGTTTTGCGCCGAAATCAACGATCCGTCCCTGGTCGTCGAAGCTCATGTCGGCGGCCCGGGCCTGGTCGTGGTCGATCAACCAGCGGGCCAGTTGGATGCGGCGGTAGCCGCTGGCCGGGGGCTGGGGGGTGTCGGCCAGGGCGGAGAATTTCTCGGGGAAGAAGCAGAAAAGGTGGGTGCCGCCGCCCAGGGCCCGGGCGCGGTCGATCACCTCCACCAGTTCGCGTTCGCTCTCGCCCAGGCCGTGGATCAGATGCACCCCGACCATGTCCCGGCCGAAAACCGCCATGGCCTTTTCGTAGATGCGCCAGTAGTGGCCCCAGCGGTGGGGGCCGCCCACCGGCTTGCCGCGCAGATCCTGGAAAATCTCCGGAGTGGCGGCGTCGATGGCCACGCCGATGCGGTCGGCCCCGGCGGCCTTGAGCTCCAGCAGGTCCTCCTCGCGGAGCATGGTGGGGGCGATGAGCAGGCTCACCGGGAGGTTGGTGGCGGCGCGCACCCGGCGGCAGATCTCCAGGGTGTCGTCCTTGGCCCGGGGGTGGGTGATCATGCTGATGCAGACCCGCTGGACCCAGGCCGGGGCGGACTGGCAACGGGCGATGATCTGCTCCAGGGGCCAGGAGCGCCAGGTGACGCGGATGAACTTCTCGAAGCGTGGCTCGTAGGCCTCGGTGTGCTTCTCGCGGGCCAGGCCGCAGAAGGCGCAGTTGGCCTTGCAGCCGCCGGGATAGGTGAGCAGGAGGTTGATGCAGCCCAGGCGGGCGTTGCGGTAGAAGCGGCCCTCGGCCAGCCCCAGGGTCATGGCCGCGGCCAGGGACATGCGCACGTGTTGGGGGCTCTGGGGCTGGGGCTCGAGGCGCTCGGCGGCCTGGGACATGCTTGCCTCCCTGCGGTGATAACGAATCAGATTCAGCCAACTATAGCAGCTTTGGCCGGAGGGGGAAACCGGGCGGAGCCATGGCGGGCGGGGAGGCCGCCCAGGGGCCGGAATGATGCTCGACCGGCCGGGTATTGTCGCCTGCCTTGGCCCAGGACCTCTCGTGGCTGCGCCGCCGGGACAAGCGAGTTGTCCCGGCCACCCGGAGAAAGGCGGGAGCCAAAGCCAAAAGCAGGGCGGTGACATACACCATCGGTCGGCGAGGCGCTAACTGTCGCCCCGCCCTAGCCTCTTTTGGGCAGAACGCCCGGCCGCAGCCGACGGTCTCACCCCGCCAAGCCTCTCTCCCCACACCCTCGCCTTTTTAGGAGGGGGTGTGGGGCCGGGGTCTCCGGCCAGCTCCGCTGGCTGGGGTGACGAGAACCTTTTTTCGACACGAAAAAGGGGTTCCCCCCATTCTCTTCATCCTCTCCCCTCCCTCTTAAGCCAGGGAGCAGCAGGTCTCGGCCAGGGAGGTGGGGCGGGAGTATTGTTCGGCGGTTTGCAGGGCGCCGTCGCTGGGGATGGCCAGGACGTTGATGCCGGCGGCCACGGCCAGAGCGTCCAGTTCCTGGCGATAGCGCCCCCGGGGGCGGGCGCAGCCCAGGTGGTGGCGGGGCGCGGGCAGGCGCAGCCGGGCTTTTGACAGGAAGCGGGCCACCTCCTCGGGCGGGGGCGGCGCGGCATTGGCCAGGCCGGTGTGTTTGAGGGGCATCAACACGATGAAGACCACCCGCCGGGGTTCGAGGCTGGCCACGATGTCCAAGGCCTCATATTCCCCAAGCATTTGGCCATGGTGCAGACCGACGATGACGTGGGGGACGATCTCCAGGCCAGCGGCCAGACAGGCGTCCAGGGTCTCGGCCTGGGCGGCCAGGCCGTCGGGCAGATGCAGGATCTCGCGGGCGGTGGCGGGATCGCCCACCACGTCGTAAAGGGCCTGGCTGACCCCGGCGTCCTTGAGCGCCCGGGCGGTGGCGCGGTCGACGCGGCCCACGTGGGCGGTGAGCACCAGGCCGGTTTCGGCCTTGAGCTGGGCGATGGCCGGGATCAGCGGAGCCCAGGGCAGGCGGCCGGTCGGGTCGCTGCCGCCGGAGATGAGCAGGCCGGCCATGCCGGCGGCATTGAGGCGGCGGCCCAGGGCCAGGAGCTCCTCGGGGGTGGTGGCCGGGTGCATGGGGCTCAAAAGGCGTCCGCCGCAGTGCTCGCAGTTGAGTTGGCAGCGAGGACCGGTGATGGAGGCGGCGGGATAGCGGCCCCGGCGGCCGTAGGCCCGGAACATGCCAGGCAAATGGATGGCCAGCTCCGGTCCGTGCCGCTCCAGGGAGAGCCGGCGGGATTCCTCCAGCAGGGCGGCCAGCTCAGCGTCCACGGCGCGCCCCCGCGTTCCAGGCCGGCCAGGTGGCGGCCATCAGGTCGGCGAAACCGGGGGTGTCCCAGGCCGCCTCCTGCTGGCGGCGGGCGTCCAGGCCGGCGGCCAGGGTGCGGCCGTAGCGCTGGGCGATGGCCTGGGCGTAGGCGTCCGGCGCGGCGGCCTCCCCCCCGGCCAGGGCGGCGGCGGCGGTTCCGGCTTCGGCCCCGGAGAACACCGCCTGGGGGATGCCGGCCCCGCTGATGGCGTGGGTCAGGCCGGCGGCGTCGCCGGCCAGGATGACGTTGCCCCGGACCAGTTCGGGGTTGACTCCGCCGATGGGGATGGCCCCGCCGCCCAGGGCCAGGACCCCGGGGCCGATGACACCCCGGGCCTCCAGGTCCTGGCGCAGGGCTTCCAAAAGCCGCCGGGGATGGGCCTCCACCCGGCAGCCCAGGCCCAGGTTGGCCGAGGCCCCGCGCGGAAAAAGCCATGCGTATCCGTGGCGATAGGCCGGGTCCAGCCAGACCTGGGTGCGGGTCAGGGGCATGAGCAGGGGCACGGTGTACTGCATCCCGGCCAGGAGTCGAGGCCGGGGCCAGCCCATCAGCCGGGCCACGGCCGAGGCCGCGCCATCGGCGGCCACCACCACCCCGGCCAGGATTTCCTGCTGACGCCCGCCCCGGACCACCTGCCAGAGCTCGCCCCGACGGCCGGTCAGGCGCGCGCCCACCCAGACCTCGGCCCCGGCTTGGGCGGCCGCCTCCAGCAGGGCGTAGTCAAAGACCTGGCGGTCCAGCACCCAGCCCGGGCCGGGGCTGTAGACCGGCTGGCCCAGCAGGTGGGTCTCCATTCCCTCCACCGCCTGGGCCCGGGCCCGGGCCGGAATCGCGACCTCCAGGGCCAGGAGCCGGGGAACGAACTCCGCGCAATGAGGCAAGGCCCCGCCCCGACGCTTGCGCTCCACCACCAGCACCCGCGCCCCGGCCCGGGCCGCGGCCTGGGCGGCGCGGGCCCCGGCCGGCCCGCCGCCAGCCACCAGCACGTCCACCCGCAGCGGACTCTCAGCCAAGGCCGGCCTCCCCGGCCCCGCCCCGGCCGCCGCGCATGACCCGGGCCGCCTTGGCGATCAGGGCGGTGTTCATCTCGGTCTGGTGGTCGAATTTGCCGCGATAGGCGTCCATGCCCTTGCCCAGGTCGTAGCAGGTGGTGGAGTCCAGGTTGATCAGCAGGCCCGCGGCCCCGCTCTCCTCCATCTCCCGCTGGTGCTTGCAATAAAAGGCCTCGCAGCAGGAGCCCACGAAGGCCCCGCCTTGGGGGGCGATCTCCCGGAGCACCTCCATCAGGTGCTCGAAGCTCTGGATGGAGACCGGGGTCAGGCCCAGGTCGTGGGCCAGCTGGTACATGGGCTCGTACTGGCAGTCGCCGCAGCGGCCGCAGTCGGGCAGAAAGCGCCAGTCGCACTCCACCGGTTTGGCGCAATAGGGCAAGAGTAGCCACCGGGCCTGCAAGCGGCCCACCTGTTCCGGCCTCATGCCCACCAGGAACAGCTCGGCCGCCTCGGACTCGTCGAAGACCCCGGCCAGGGCCCGGCGGGCGGCGGCGGCCGCCACCGCGTCGGCGGCCTCTTGGGCGCCGATGCCGTCCAGCTCGCCCTGGCCTTTTTGCCAGAACTCCAGCACCGCGCGATGCAGCAGCTCGGGCTCGGCCTTCTGGCCCAGGAGATGGGCCTCCAGGTCGTAGACAAAGCGCTGGGGCCGGCTGAAAAAGTCGCCGGTGATCAGGGCCTTCTGCACCCGTTGGCCCCGGGCGTCCAGCCAGAGGTGGACCCGGAGGGTGCCGGAGTCGGTCTGCAGGATGTGGCGCAGCCAGGCCGGGCGGTCCTTGAGGGGCGCGCGCAGGTGGACCCACTCCGGGGACTGATAGTAGGGCAGGCGCGCGGCCACGGCCTCGGCCTCCTCGGGCGTCAGGCCGCCGGGAGCCAGTTCCAGACCGAAGCTGGCGGCGAACTCCTCGGCCAGGGCCTGTTTCAGCTCCGCCAGGTCCAGGGGCCGGCCCAGGAGGTCCTCCACGAAGGCCAGGCGTTGCATCAGGGACTCTATCTCGCGCTTCTTGAGCTTCTCCACCGGCACCCTGAGCGCCCGCAGAAAGCGCTCGATCTCGTTTCTGACCAGCACCGTGCCCTGGAAGAGCACCCCGCCGTCCAGCATGAAGCCGCCGGTGCCGCTGATCTTGCGGCCGGCCACCTCGATGTCGTTGCGGGGGCGGAAGCTGGCCTCCAGGCCCAGGCGGCCATAGGCCCGGGCGGCGGCCTCGCAGATGGCGCGCACCGCGAACTCGAAACGCCCCCCAAAGGGCGGCGCGCCCAGGGGGGCGATCAGCTCCCAGCCCAGGGCCGAGGATTGGAAGAGCAAGGCCCCGCCCCCGGTCAGGCGGCGGTTGACGTCGATGCCATTGGCCCGGCAGAAATCCAGGCGCAACTCGCGCTCGGCCTCCTGGTGGTGGCCCAAGAGGGCGGCGTCGGGCGAAAAACGCAGGAAGCGCAGGGTGGGGGGGCTCTGCCCCTGGCCAGCCCGGCTGGTGAGCACCTCGTCCAGGGCCATGTTCTCGGCCGCGCCGATGAGTCCGGTGTCCAGCAGGCGATACTTGGTCACGGCCGGTCGTCCTTGGCGTGAGGGTGGGACTCGGGCTGGCTGCTAAAGGGGAGGATACCGGCGGTTGGGTCCGGGGGCAAGGCCTGCTGGTGGGTGGGGTTTACTCGTCCCGGGGGCGGATCAGGAAGTGCTCGCGGTGCAGGTCGGCGTCGGCCACCACATGGATGGTCATGTCCAGGAACGACTCCAGCTCCTCCACCGCGTAACGCTCCTCCTGCAGCATCACCTCGGCCACCCGGGGGCTGACCCGCACATCCACCGCGCTGGACCGGGAGCCCTTGAGGTCGCGCTCCAGGGCGCGGAAAACCTCGTAGCAGACCGTGGTGGGCTCCTTGACCGATCCGCCGCCGTCGCAGTAGAGGCAGGCCTCGGTCAGGGTCTCGCCCAGGGATTCGCGCACCCGTTTGCGGGTCATCTCCACCAGGCCCAGGGCGCTCATGCCCAGGACGTTGGTCTTGGAGCGGTCGCGGGCCAGGGCCTCCTTCAGGGCCGCCACCACCTTCTGGCGGTTGGCCTCCTTCTCCATGTCGATAAAATCAATGACGATCAGGCCGCCAATGTCCCGCAGGCGCAACTGGTAGGCGATCTCCTTGACCGCCTCCAGGTTGGTCTTGAGGATGGTCTCCTCCAGGTTGTGCCCGCCCACGTAGCGGCCGGTGTTGACATCGATGGCGGTGAGCGCCTCGGTTTTCTCGATCACCACGTAGCCGCCGCTCTTGAGCCAGACCTTGCGCCCCAGGGCCCGGGCCAGCTCCGGCTCCACCCCGTAGGCGTCGAAGATGGCCTCGCTGCCGCTGTAGAGCTCCACGCAGGGCAAGAGGCGGGGCATGAAGGCGCTGACGAACTCCACCACCTGGTCATACTCGGCCCGGCAGTCGATGATCAGGTGGTCCACCTCGCGGGTGAACAGATCGCGCACCGCCCGCAGGCTGACCGAGAGGTCCTGGTGCAGCAGGCTGGGCACCCCGGCCCGCTGGCGGCGGCGGTTGACCGCGTCCCACAGCGAGCAGAGGAAGTCCATCTCGGCCTTGAGCTTGCCCGCGTCCTGGCCCTCACTGACGGTGCGGGCGATGAAGCCCTGGCTGGCCGGGCGCATCTCCTGGATCAGGGTGCGCAGGCGGGCGCGCTCCGGCTCCTCCTCGATGCGGCGGCTGATGCCCACGTGGTTGATGGTGGGCATGAAAACCAGGTTGCGTCCGGGCAGGGTGACATGGCTGGTGATGCGCGCGCCCTTGTTGCCCAGGGGCTCCTTGGAGATCTGGACCATGATCTCCTGGCCTTCGCGCAACAGATCCTCGATCCGGGGCGGCTCGCCCCGTCCCGGCTTGGCCAAGCCGGCCTCGCCGCCCTCCATGGCGTCCAGATCAGGGGTCTCGTAAACGTCGCTGACATAGAGAAAGGCGGCCTTGGCCAGGCCGATGTCCACGAAGGCGGCCTGCATGCCCGGCAGCACCCGGGCCACCCGGCCCAGGTAGATGTTGCCGGCCAGGGAGCCCTGCTTGTGGCGCTCCACGTAGACCTCCACCACCTGGCCGTTTTCCAACAAAGCCACGCGGGTCTCGTAGGAGCGCGCGTTGATGAGCAGGGTGTTGGCCAAGCTAGCCTTCCTCGCGCCGGGCCGCCATTTTCAGCGCCCGGGCCGCCTGGGCGGCATCGCGCCCCAGGCCGAAAACCGCCATCAGCACCTCGGACGGCTTGGGCCGCCCCCCGGCCTTGCCCACGGTCAGCATCAGGCCGCCATCCTCCAGGCGCATTTCGCGGATGGCCGCCTTGAGGTCGATGACCCGCCTGCCCTTGGGGGTGTCGCGCTCGAAAATGGCCTCGGGCGCGGCGGCGAAATCATAGAGGGCCTGGGGCTCCAAGCTGGTGTCGCAACGTACAAAATACGTCACCAGATCGGGTTCGCGCAAGTCCTCTCCCGGCAGCCCGGCCCGGCCCTGGTGCAGGGACAGGCCCTCGGGCAGGACCGGGTTCACCCGTCGGGCGATCTCCTCGGCCCCCGGCCCCCCCAGGAGCGTCACCTCCAGCACCTCGGCCAGGCTTTCCACCCCCAGGGGCAGGGCGGAATCGCTCTTGAGCAGGGGGTGGGGATGGAAGCCCAGGCTGTGGGCCAACTCCAGGCCGGAGCGGCGGAAGCCCCGCACCAGGTGGCTGATCATCTCCAGATGACCCAGGAAGCGGGCCGGCCCGGTCTTGTGCAGCACGAAGCGCCAGACCCGGCGATCGTCCTCCGGGGGCGACGGGGGCGGCGGCGGGGCGATCAGGCCACCTGTCGCCAGGCGGGGCTTGACGGCCTTGTGGTCGCAGGCCCCGCAGTCCAGACAGCGCCCCGTCCGGCAATCGCCACTGGCGATCCCCTGGCGGGCCTTGTCGCGTTCGGCCAGGAGGAAGGCCTTGTCCACCCCCGCGTCGATGTGGTCCCAGGGCAGAACCTCGCCCGGATCGCGGGCGCGCAGGTAGTCGGCCGGGTCCAGGCCGGCCTCGGCCAGGGCCTCCAGCCAGCGGTCGAAGCGCAACTGGTCGCTCCAGCCGTCGAAGCGGCAGCCCTTGGCCACCGCCAGCTCCAGGGCGCGGCCCACCCGGCGGTCGCCCCGGCTGAGCACCCCCTCCAGGATGCTCTGCTGGGGGCTGTTCCACTTGCTCTTGACCTTGGGGTCGATGATGCCGCGCTTGGCCTGGTCCAGGCGGGCCTTGGCCGCCTCCAGGTCCAGCTGGGCCTCCCACTGGAAGGGGGTGTGGGGCTTGGGCACGAACAACCCCAGGCTGGCGTGGACCAGGGGGCGCTTGCCCCGGGCCCGGCCCTGGCGGGCGGCGCGGGAGGACAGCTCGCCGATGGCGGCTACGTCCTCGTCGGTCTCGCCGGGCAGGCCCAGCATGAAATAGAGTTTGACCAGGTTCCAACCCAGGTCGAAGACCCGGCGGGTGGTGGCCAAAATCTGCTCCTCGCCCAGGTTCTTGTTGATGGTGTCGCGCAGGCGCTGGCTGCCGGCCTCCGGGGCCAGGGTGAAACCGGTCTTGCGCACCCGCCTGATCTGCTCGATCAACTCCGGGGTCAGCGAATCCAGGCGCAGGGAAGGCAGGGAAAGCGAGACCTTGCGCGCGGCCAGGGCGTCCATCAGGGCCTGGGCCAGGGGCTCGATGCAGGTGTAGTCGCCGGTGGACAGGGACAAGAGGGCCAGCTCCTCCTGGCCGGTGGCGGCGATGGCCTCCAAGGCCGCGTCCAACACCTGGCCCGGCTCGCGCTCGCGCACCGGCCGGTAGATGTAGCCCGCCTGGCAGAAACGGCAGCCCCGGGTGCAGCCCCGGGCCACCTCCAGGCCCACCCGGTCGTGCACCGGCGACACCACCGGGCAGACCCGGTTCAGGGGCGGCCGGTGGGCGCCGAGGTCAGCCACCACCCGGCGGCGCACCTTGGGGTGCTCCGGGTCCAGGGCCAAAACCCGCTGTAGGCGTCCGTCCTCGTAGACCGGCTCGAACAGGGCCGGGGCGTAGACCCCGGGAATGGCCATGGCCCGGCGATAGATGGTCGGACGGTCCCAGGCCTCCTCCTTGGCCCGAATGAGAAGGTCCACCAGTTCGTGAATCAGCTCCTCGGCCTCGCCCACCACCGCCAGGTCCAGGAAGTCGGCCAGGGGCTCGGGGTTGACCATGGCCGAGCCGCCGGCGATGACCAAGGGGTGCTCCGGGCCGCGCTCGCTTCGGCGCGGGGGGATGCCGGCCAGCTCGAGCATCAGCAAGGCGTTGGTGTAGGTCAGCTCGTAGCCCAGGGAGAAGCCCACCGCGTCGAACTGGCCCAGGGGGCGGCCGCTCTCCAGGGCCCAGGGCGGCTCGCCCTGGCTGGCCATGAGGTCCAGCAGGTCCACCCAGGGCATGAAGGCCCGCTCGGCCGCCACCTCGGGCCGGGGAGCCAGGGCCTCGTAGAGCACCTTGAGCCCCAGGTGGCTCATGCCGATCTCGTAGGTCTCGGGAAAGACCAGGGCCAGGGACAGACGGACCTGTTCGGGGTCCTTGACCACCGACCCGGCCTCCCCGCCCAGATAGCGGGCGGGTTTCATCACCCGATGCAAGAGCTCCTGACGGGACACGCGCTACTCCGTCTCCCCCGCCGCCAGGCGCTCCAACTGGGCGATGGCCTTCTCCAGGCCCTCGGGCGCGGACTGGCCCTGGGCCAGGCGCGCGGCCAGGTCCTCCAGGCGATGGGCCAGGTCCCGGGCGCGCTCCGGCAGTCCGCTGACCTTGGCCGGGGCGGCGGCCAGGGGACGCAGGTGGATGGTGTCGCCGATGCGGGGCAGGTGGAAATGCACCTGGGGCAGGCGTTCGCCGGCCAGCTTGCGGAAGGCCCCGGCCGAGGTCTCCTCGCCGTGCATCAGGTAGACGTTCAGGCCGGGGTGAGCCAGGGCGCCCAGCCACTCCAGCAGCTCGCCCTGGTCGGCGTGGGCGCTGAAACCGCCGATGGTGTGCACCTGGGCGTTGACCGCCACCTCCTCGCGGAAGATGCGCACCTTGTTGGCGCCGTCCACCAGGGCCCGGCCGGTGGTGCCGGCGGCCTGGAAGCCCACCAGGATCACGTGGCAGTCCTTGCGCCAGAGGTTGTGCTTCAGGTGATGCTTGATCCGTCCGGCGGTGGCCATGCCGTTGCCGGCGATGATCACCGCCGGCCCCTGGTGGTCGTTGATGGCCCGGCTTTCCTCGGTGGAGGCGGTGTAGCGCAGGCTGGGCAGGTCCAGGGGGTCGATGCCCTGGCGCAACAGCTCCCGGGCGTGGTCGTCATAGAACTCGTGGTGCTTGCGGAAGATCTCGGTGGCGGCGATGGCCAGGGGCGAATCCAGGAAGACCGGCATGTCATCCGGGAACTCGCCGTAACGGTGGGCGGTGGCCAGGGTGTAGAGCAGGTCCTGGGTGCGCTCCACCGCGAAGGCCGGGATCAACACCTTGCCGCCCTCGACATAGGCCTGCTTGATCACGGCCAGCAGCTCGTTCTGGCTCTCCTCCAGGGACTTGTGACTGCGGTTGCCGTAGGTGGTTTCCATGAACAGGGTGTCGGGCCGGGGCAGATGGTCGGCGTCGGGCACGATCAGGGCCCCGGGACGGCCCAGGTCGCCGGAGAAGCCCACCCGGTGGATGCCGCCGTCCACCTTCAGGGTCAGCAGGAGGCTGGCCGCGCCCAGGATGTGGCCGGCCTGCACGAACTGGGCCCGCACCCCAGGCAGGAACTCGCGCTCGGCGTCCAGCTCCACCGGGCGCAGCAGGGTGATGGCCGCCTCGGCGTCGGCGGTCTGGTACAGGGGCTCCACCGGGGTCCCGCCCGAGCGGCGGTTCTTCCTGGTCTGCCACTCGGCCTCCATCTCCTGGATGTGGGCCGAATCCAGCCACAGGATGCGCAAGAGCTCGCAGGTGGCCGCGGTGGCGTAGATCGGCCCCTTGTAGCCCAGGCGGACCAGGCGCGGGGTCAGGCCGCTGTGGTCGATATGGGCGTGGGTGATGAACAGGGCGTCCAGATCGCGGGGGCGATAGGTGGTGGCCATCCAGTTGCGCCGCTCCAGCTGGCGGCTGCCCTGGAACATCCCGCAATCCACCAGGAAGCAGGTGTCGCCGTCCTTTTCCACCAGATAGGACGAACCGGTGACCGTGCGGGCCGCGCCCAGGCAGGTGATTCTCATGCCGCCTCCCGGCTGGGGGTTTTTTGGCGAAAATGGCTTGGCTTGACATGCTTTCGCGTCGAACAATACTATAGATCGGCTGGGCGGCCCGCAAGCGCCGCCCCGGACCACCCACCCCAACCCGGCGGAGCGCGATGCGCGACATCCTGGACCAGCAGCAATACGTCATCGACAACCTCAGCGCCCGGGAATCCTGGCGCATGTTCCGCATCCTGAGCGAGTTCGTGGACGCCATCGACACCATGAGCAACGTGCCCAAGGGCGTCAGCATCTTCGGCTCGGCCCGGGTCAAGCCCGGCAGCGACGTCTACCGCCTGGCCGAGGACCTGGGCCGGCGGCTGGTGGAGGCCGGGTTCTCGGTCATCACCGGCGGCGGCGGCGGGGTGATGGAGGCCGGCAACAAGGGCGCGGCCGAGGCCGGCGGCCACTCGGTGGGACTGAACATCGAACTGCCCTTCGAGCAGCGGCCCAATCCCTACGCCAACGTGCGCCTGTCCTTCCGCTACTTCTTCGTGCGCAAGGTCATTTTCGTAAAATACTCGGTGGCCTACATCGTCATGCCCGGGGGCTACGGCACCCTGGACGAACTGGCCGAGGCCATCACCCTGATCCAGACCCAGCGCATCCGCCCCTTCCCGGTGATCCTGATCGGCAGCGACTACTGGAACGGCCTGATCGAATGGTTCCGCGACCAGTTGGCCCGCCACGAGATGATCAGCCCCGACGACCTGGACCTGATCCGGGTGATGGACGACCCGGCCGACGTGGTCCGCCTGATCCGCCAGATGGTGATCCTCTAGGACCGGCGAACGGTATGGCCGGGTCGCCGTCCGACGCCCTGGCCGGCGTCAGTTTCGACGAGCAGGACCGCGACCTGTTCAAGGTCGACGACGTGCGTCTGCGCGCCGACGCCCTGCGTTATTCCCTGCTGCCCAAGCTGCTAGTGGTGCTTAACGCGGCGATCCGGAAAATAGATCAAGTTTACGGCGTTGACACTTTAGCTGATTCCGGAATCCATAAAAGCCCCAGCTTCAGGGAAAAAAGGAAAGGTGGCCTACGTATTCCCTATGAATGGGTGCTCGCAGGCATCAGGGGAGCGGCTCAGAAGGGTAAGTGGACTCATTTCACGAGAACGGACGGGAAAGAAATCAAATTTCTTCCTTTCCTTTATTTATTCCAGTTGGATGCTGATGGGCTTTCGATCTACTTCAATCCTGAATGGCTGACAGGTCTGTCTCATAACTCACGTAAAGATATTTTTGATTTTCATAATGCGCACGAAGGCATCATTCATAGCCTAACTTATCTTTCAAGGTTAACCCCTTCTTATTATTATGGAAAGGAATGCGAACCCATCAGCGCTCCCCGCGATCATTACGAGTTCATGCTGGAAACCCAATGCTACGACACTGGTTTCGAGTCAGTTATTCCCAAGCCATATCCAATACCGTCCGAGCATTTGTCTCGCTTGGTTAGGCGATACGCCTTTTTCTTCCCTGTCTACGACTCCTACCTCCAGATCGCCATGGGCCGTCCACCGCGCATCATGGAGCTGGTGGGGCGGCTCAACGCCTGGATTCGCGCCCAGGACGCGACTGAAGCCCAGGCCGCCGAGCAGGCCCATCCAGACCCCAAGCCTGGGCCGGACCCAGCCCTCGACCTGGAGCAGGTTCGGTTCGCCGCCGCCCAGCGCCTGCCGGTGATGCCCAGCCTGCGCTGGCAGGTCTTCGCTCGCGACCACTGGCGTTGCGTGGCTTGCGGCCGTGACGGCTCCATGCCGGGCGTGATCCTGCATGTGGACCACATCGTGCCGCGCTCCCGGGGCGGGGCGGACGGGCTGGACAACTACCAAACCTTGTGCTGGGAGTGCAACCTGGGCAAGGGCAACCGTGACGCCACCGATTTGCGCCGGCGAAACAATCCCCGCCAGAGACGCGACAAGGCATGAAAGGCTGGCCTTCCCGTTGCTTTCTGGTAAATAATCCGGGGTTAAGGCCCCTTGACGGGCCAGCGCCGACCTTGCCCGACAAAGGAGTGCGAGCGTGAGAAACCGCAGCCGCGCGACGAAGATAATCATCGCTTCCCTAACGCTTTTCCTGGCCGCGACCCTCTGCCTGGCGGGCGCGGCCGCTGCCAAGAACGAAAGGAGCAATCCCGTGGTTCGCCTGACCACCAACCTGGGCGAGATCGACATCGAGCTCTTCGCCAACGAAGCCCCCAAATCCACCGCCAATTTCCTGGACTACGTCAAGTCCGGCCACTACGACGGCACCATCTTCCACCGGGTGATCAACGGCTTCATGATCCAGGGCGGCGGCATGACCCCGGACCTGCAGCAGAAACCCACCAGGAACCCGGTGGAGAACGAGGCCGACAACGGGCTGAAGAACGAGGCCTACACCGTGGCCATGGCCCGCACCCAGGACCCCCACAGCGCCACCGCCCAGTTCTTCATCAACGTGAAGAACAACGAGTTCCTGAACCACAAAGGCAAGAACATGCAGGGCTGGGGCTACTGCGTCTTCGGCAAGGTGGTCAAGGGCCACGGCGTGGTCAACAAGATCAAGGCCGTGCCCACCGGCAGCAAGGGCATGTTCGACGACGTGCCCACCGAGCCGGTGGTGATCGAGAAGGCCGAGGTGGTGGAGCCGTAGGCTTGGCCAAAGCCGGTCCAGCGGGTTTCGCCCCGCCCGATGCCGGGCGGGTGGCCGCCATCCTGGCGGTCCTGGACCGGCTCTACCCGGCCGCCGAGTGCGCGTTGCACTTCGATGGGCCCTTCCAGCTCCTGGCGGCCACCATCCTCTCGGCCCAGTGCACCGACGAGCAGGTGAACAAGGTCACCCCGGCCCTGTTCGCCCGCTATCCCGACCCGGCCTCCCTGGCCCTGGCCGACCCGGCCGAGCTGGAGGAGATCATCCGGCCCACCGGGTTTTTCCGCAACAAGGCCAAGTCGCTCCTGGGCATGGCCCGGGGCTTGGTGGAGCGCCACGCCGGCCAGGTGCCGGCCGACCTCGACCAGCTGGTGAAGCTGCCCGGGGTGGGGCGCAAGACCGCCAACGTGGTGCTGGGCAACGCCTTCGGCATCCCCGGCATCACGGTGGACACCCACCTGGGGCGGGTGGCCCGCCGCCTGGGCCTCAGCGACCAGGAGGACCCGGTCAAGGTGGAGCTGGCGCTGATGGAGGTCATCCCGAAAACGCGCTGGACGCTCTTCAGCCACCAGATGATCTGGCACGGCCGGCGGCTGTGCCAGGCCCGCAAGCCGCTCTGCGGCCAATGCGATCTCCTGCCCCACTGCCCCCACGGGCAGGGGCTGGGCGGATAAGGGGACGGACGAGCCATGGACAAGGAACGGGTCTTGGTGGTGGTGATCGGCGGAGACCAGAAGGGCATCATCGCCCGGGTCTCCACCCTGCTCTTCCAGCACGGGGCCAACATCGAGGACGTGCAGCAGAAGGTCATGGACGGCACCTTCGTCATGAACATGCTGGTGGACATCAGCGACTGCGACTCCGGACCGGCCGGCCTGCGCCGCGACCTGGACCACCTGGGCCAGACCATGGGGCTGACGGTGATGGTCCATTCCGAGTCCGTGGTCAAGGCCATGCATCGGGTCTAGGACCGGGAGCGAACCGCCATGAGCTTCAGCGTGGAAGAGGCCTTCGAGACCGCGGGAATGATCCTCTTCCACAATTTCGACATCCGCGCGGTCACCCTGGGCGTGAACCTCAAGGACCTGGTGCGCCCGGACGCGGCCGAGCTGGCCGGCCTGGCCCATGAGCGCCTGGCCGGCCTGGGCGCGCGCCTGAAGGCCGAGGCCGAGGCGGTCAGCCAGGACCTGGGCCTGCCCATCGTCAACAAGCGCCTGTCCATCACCCCGGCGGCCTGGCTGATCGAGCCCTGCCCGGAGCCCGACGCGCCCCTGATCCTGGCCCAGGCCCTGGACCAGGCCGCCACCGAGGCCGGGGTGGACTTCATCGGCGGCTTCGGGGCCCTGGTGCAGAAGGCCATGACCGCCGCCGACCGCCGCCTGATGGAGGCGCTGCCGGAGTGCCTCTCCCGGACCAACCGCATCTGCGGCTTCCTCAACCTGGCCAGCACCGCCGCCGGGATGAACCTGGACGCGGTGGCCCGCCTGGGCCATATCCTCAAGGCCATGGCCGCCACCAGCGACGACGCCCTGGCCTGCGCCAAGTTCGTGGCCTTCGCCAACGCGCCCGAGGACAACCCCTTCATGGCCGGGGCCTTCCACGGCGGCGGCGAGGGCGACGTGGCCTTGAACGTGGGCATCAGCGGCCCCGGGGTGGTGCGGGCGGTGGTGGAGAAATACCCCGACTGCGACCTGACCATGCTCAGCGAGGTGATCCGGCGCACGGTCTTCAAGATCACCCGGGCCGGCGAGCTGGTGGGGCGGGAGCTGGCCCGGCGGCTGGGGGTGGCCTTCGGGGTGGTGGACATCAGCCTGGCCCCCACCACCATGGTCGGCGACAGCGTGGGCCGCATCCTCCAGGCCATGGGCCTGGAGCAGGTGGGCGCGCCCGGCACCACCGCCGCCCTGGCGCTGCTCATCGACGCCGTGAAACGCGGCGGGGCCATGGCCTCGGGCCACGTGGGCGGGCTCTCGGGCACCTTCATCCCGGTCTCCGAGGATCTGGCCATGATCGAGGCGGTGGAGTGCGGGGCGCTCTCGCTGGAGAAGCTGGAGGCCATGACCGCGGTCTGCTCGGTGGGCCTGGACATGTTCGCGGTGCCCGGCGACACCCCGGCCCACGCCCTGGCCGCCATCATCGCCGACGAGCTGGCCATTGGCATGGTCAACCACAAGACCACCGGGGTGCGGGTCATCCCGGCCCCGGGGCGGGTTCCCGGCGATTCGGTGGACTTCGGCGGCCTGCTGGGCCGGGCCCCGATCATGCCGGTCAACCGCTACTCCGGCGAGCGCTTCATCGCCCGGGGCGGCCGCCTGCCGGCCCCGGCCGGCGCCCTGCGCAACTAAAGACATGGGAGCGAGCCGCGCCATGCGCTCCTCCTGGGCCAGGGCCAGGCTCCTGGCGGGCGGGTTGCTGGTCCTGGGCCTGGGGTTTCTGCTGGACCTGATCACGCCCAGCGGCGGCGGCGCGGTGCAGTTGCGCCTGCTCCACCAAACCGACAGCCTCTACCACCACGTGATGGTGATGGAGGACGCCCAGGGCCTGCGCTACCTGTCCTTCAACCGGACCATGGGCCACCAGAGCGTGGTCAAGCCCGGCCACCCCGAGCACCTCACCTTCGCCTACACCAAAAGCGGCTTCGCGGCCCTGGCCTTCCTGGACCGCCCGCCGGCCAAGGCGCTCTTCGTGGGCCTGGGCGGGGGCAGCATGCCCATGTACCTGCGCCTGGTGGAGCCCCAGTCGGCCATCGACATCGTGGAGATCGATCCCGAGGTGACGCGGGTGGCCGAAAAGTACCTGGGCTTCAGGCCCGACCCGGCCATGAAGGTCTTCACCCAGGACGGGCGCATCTTCCTGAAGCGCAACCCCCAGCGCTACGACCTGATCTTCCTGGACGCCTACAACGACCAGGCGGTGCCCTTCCACCTCACCACCCGCGAGTTCCTGGAGCTGGTCAAGAGCCGGCTCAACCCTGGCGGGGTGGTGGCCAGCAACATCTGGTCGGCCGACCTGAACCGCTTCTTCACCGCCCAGATCAAGACCTATCAGGCGGTGTTTCCCCAGCTCTACCTGCTGCGGGCCGGCGGCGGCGGCAATTACATCTTCCTGGCCCTGGCCGAGCCGGGCAAGGTGGAGGCCGGCGCGGCGGCGGCCCGGGCCCGGGCCCTGGCCCGGGAGAGGCCCTGGAGCTTCGACCTGGCCGAGCTGGTGGAGGCCGAGTACGACGACTACAGCCAACAACAGGTGGAGGCCCCGGTGCTCAGCGACGACTACGCGCCGGTGAACCTGATGCGCCACCAGAAGGAAAAGCCGCCCCAACCATGAACCGACGCAAGCTCCTGGGCCTGGCCGTGTACCTGATCGCCTTCGCCTCCGGAGCGGTGGTGATGGCGGTGGAGATCCTGGGCAGCCGGGTGCTGGCGCCGTTTTTCGGCAACAGCATCTTCGTCTGGGGCAGCCTGATCAGCGTGTTCATGCTGGGCCTGGCGGCGGGCTACTACCTGGGCGGGGTGCTGGCCGAGCGCGGGGCGTCCTTCGCCGGCCTGGCCCTGTTGCTCCTGGCCCCGGCGCTGCTGGTCTCGCTCTATCCCTTCGTGGCCTGGCCGTTGTGCGACTGGCTGTTCGAGCTGGACCTGGGCGAGCGCCTGGGGCCCCTGACCGCCAGCCTGGTGCTCTTCACCCTGCCCACCATCTTCCAGGGCGCGATCTCGCCTTATCTGGTGCAGCTGATGGTCAAGGACCTGGGGCGGGTGGGCCGGGGCGCGGGCAACCTCTACGCCGTCAGCACCCTGGGCAGCATCTTCGGCACCCTGGGCGCCAGCTTTTTCCTGATCCTCTGGCTGGGCACCAAGGCCAGCCTCTTGCTGATGGGCCTGATCCTGGGGCTCTTGGTGATCCTGGCCGGCCTCTGCCACCGCCTGGAGGCGGGGTTGGGGCCGGAAGACCCGCTCAAAACTTGAACATGATAGGGCGACTTTGATCTTCGTAGGGGCGGGGTTTATCCCCGCCCGTCTTGCATCACCCTGATTAATACAGGGCGGGGATAAACCCCGCCCCTACGAAAGCCAAGAAAGCAGCCCCCTGCCGGTCAGCAGGCTTCTTCGCGCCTCTCGCAGTTCGGCGGCTGACCGAGGCTCCTAGCCCGGGGTGGGTTCGCCCTCCTTGGCGAACTTGTGATAGGCGCTCAGGGCCTGGAGGGTGCGGGGCTCCAGCATCTGGCGCACCTCGATCTCGGCCTCCGGCCGCTCCAGGCTGCGCACCGTCACCACCCCCCGATCCATCAGCACCTGGAAGAGATCCTCCAGCTTGTGGCGGCCGGTCTCGGGCATCACCTTCAGGGTCTGGGCCATGATCTGGCCAAAGGTCTGGCGACCGTCCACCAGGGTCAGGACCTGGTGGGCCAGGGCCCGGGCCAGGTAGGTTTTGCCCCGGGCGGCATGCTCCAGCTTGTAGACCAGGCGGCCGTCCTTTTCCACCGGCTTGAGGCTGACCCCCGGGGCCAGGCTGGGCACCAGGCGGCCCCAGGGGTGCACGCCCTGGTCGTCGCTCTCGCGCGGCAGGCTCAGGCAGAGTTCGCGGCTGGCCCCCCGCCGGGTCAGGGTGATGGCCTTGGCGTAGCGCTTGACCAGGTGCAGACCCAGGCCGGCCGGTTCTTGCCCCTCCAGGACATCGGCCAGGCTGTAGGCCGGCTCGTTCTCCGGGTCCCAGCTCAGGTGGTCGGTGGTCAGGCACAGGTTCAGCCCGTCGGCGGTGAGCGTCGCCTCGAACCGGCAGGGGTCGCGGCGGCCCTGGTCCTGGCATTCCTGGGCCACCTGGTGGAACAGCTCCTCGGCGATCAGGCGGCAGCGCCGCGCGCCGTGGTCCCCGAAGCCGGCCAGGCGAGCGGCGTGCTCGCAGAAATCCAGCACCAGGGTCAGGTATTCCGGTGCGCCGGGCGCGGTCAGGCGCATAGTCTCGCCGGTCAGCACGGTGGGGCAGGCGTCCATGGTCAGTCTCCGGCGGGGGAGGTGCTGGCGGTCGGTGGTTGCAGGATCAGGGCCGCGCCCTCCACCAGGGCCCGGGTGACCTTGGCCCGGGCGCTCTTGACCGTGCGCTGCACCGTGGCCCGGCTGACGCCCATGCGCTCCCCGGCCTCGGCCTGGGTCAGACCCACCAGGTCGCACAGCCGCATGGCCTCCAACTCGTCGGCCGCCAGCACCAGCTGCTCCAACTCCATCAGCGGCCGACCGACGGGCTTGAAGGCTTGGCCGGGGATGGCTCCCTGGCAGTGGCGTGGTTTGCGGGGTCGCGGCAAGGCTGGCCTCCGTCGATCAAGGGCGATTGGGAGAGGCTAGCATTTCGCGGCCGCCCAGGGCAAGCGGGTGGCGGACGCTGGCGGGGCCAGGCCCGGATGGAGCCTGGCACCGCGCCGGAGGAGCCAAACACCGGGGCCGCGCCGGAATCGACCCGACGCGGCCCCGAAAATGACAGCGGGCGCGGCCTAGAGGAAGCTTCGCATCCGCTCCAGGCTGGCGCGCAGACGCTCCAGCTTGCTGTCGGCCTCCTCCACCTTGGCCTTCTCCTTCTCCACCACCTCGGCCGGCGCTTTGGCCAGGAAGCCCTCGTTCATCAGCTTCTTGCGGCTGGGTTCGGCCTCCTTGACCAGCTTGGCGATCTCCTTGTCCAGCCGGGCCGCCTCGGCCGCGAAGTCCACCAGGCCCTCCAGGGGCACGTAGAGGGTCAGGCCGCTGACCGCCGCGCTGGCGGTCTTGGCCGGGGCCTGTCCCTCGGCCGCCCAGGCGATGTCGCCCAGACGGGCCAGTCCCGCCACCCGGGGGGCCTCCTGCTTCAGCACCTGGCCGGCGTGCTCGTCGTGGGCGATGACCACCAGGGGCAGGGCCTGGCCGGGGTTTAGCCCCATCTCGCCCCGGATGTTGCGCACCGCGCCGATCACCTCCATCACCAGGCCCAGGTCGGCCTCGGCGGCCGGATCCAGGTCGCCGGGCTGGCCCTCGGGCCATTCGGCCCGCATGATCGAGCCCTGGGACCCGGGCAGGCGCTGCCAGAGCTCCTCGGTGACAAAGGGCATCAGGGGATGCAGCAGGCGCAGCAGGCGCGAGAAGACCTCGCGCAGGGTGCGCCGGGTGGCGGCCTGGCGGGCGGGGTCGGCGGCGTTGTAGAGCGGAGCCTTGATCAGCTCCAGGTACCAGTCGCAGAACTCGTGCCAGGTGAACTGGTAGAGCGCGCTGGCCGCGTCGTTGAAGCGATATTCCTCGATGGCCGCCGCCGCCTCGGCCGCGGCGCGGTTGACCCGGCTGATGATCCAGCGGTCCTCCAGCGAGGGCTCCAGGCCGGGGTCGGCCTCCAGGTCGCCCTCCAGGTTCATCAGGGTGAAGCGGGCCGCGTTCCAGAGCTTGTTGACGAAGTTGCGGTAACCGGCGATGCGCTCCTCGCTCATGCGGATGTCGCGGCCCTGGGCGGCGAAGGCGGCCAGGGTGTAACGGAAGGCGTCGGTGCCGAACTGGTCCATGATGATCAGCGGGTCCATGACGTTGCCCTTGGACTTGCTCATCTTCTGGCCCTGGGCGTCGCGCACCAGGGCGTGGATGCAGACGTCGTGGAAGGGCGGCCGGTCCATGAACTTGATGCCCAGCATCATCATGCGGGCCACCCAGAAGAACAGGATGTCGAAGCCGGTGACCAGGCAACTGGTGGGATAGAACTTGGCCAGCTCCGGGGTCTGGTCCGGCCAGCCCATGGTGGAGAACGGCCACAGACCGCTGCTGAACCAGGTGTCCAGCACGTCGGTCTCCTGGCGCAGCCCGCTCGCCCCGCACTTGGGGCAGGTCTCGGGCGTGGTGCGGCTGACGATCATCTCGCCGCAGTCGCAATACCAGGCCGGGATGCGGTGGCCCCACCAGATCTGGCGGCTGATGCACCAGTCCTTGATGTTGGTCATCCACTCGTAATAGGTCTTGGTCCACATGGCGGGCACGATGCGGGTGCGCCCCTCCTGCACGGCCTTCAGGGCCTCGGCCGCCAGGGGCTCCACCTTCACGAACCACTGCTGGCTCAGGATCGGCTCCACCATGGTCTTGCAGCGGTAGCAGTGACCCACGTTGTGGGCCAGGGGCTCCTGCTTCTCCAGCAGCCCCAGGGCCTCCAGGTCGGCCAGGACCTTCTGGCGGGCCTCGAAGCGGTCCAGGCCGGCGTAGGCCCCGCCCTGGGCGTTGATCCGCCCGCTGTCGTCCATCACCCGCAAGGCGGGCAGGCCGTGCTTCTTGCCCAACTCGAAGTCGTTGGGGTCGTGGGCCGGGGTGACCTTGAGCGCGCCGGTGCCGAAATCCAGGGAGACGTAGCCGTCCCGGATCACCGGGATCTCGCGGTTCATCAGGGGCAGGATCACGCTGTCGTCGGCCAGGTCCTGGTAGCGCGGATCCTCGGGGTTGATGGCCACCGCGGTGTCGCCCAGCATGGTCTCGGGCCGGGTGGTGGCCACGGTGAGGTGGCCCTTGCCGTTTTTGAAGGGATAGCGGATGTAGTACAGCCCGCCCTGGACCGGCTCGTGCTCGCTCTCCAGGTCGCTCAGGGCGGTGTGGCAGCGGGGGCACCAGTTGATGATGTAGTCGCCGCGATAGATCAGGCCTTCTTCGTAGAGGCGCACGAAGACCTCGCGCACCGCCTTGGACAGACCCTCGTCCATGGTGAAGCGGGTGCGGCTCCAGTCGCAGGAGGCCCCCAGGCGCTTGAGCTGGTTGATGATCTTGCCGCCGTACTCTTCTTTCCACTGCCAGACCCGCTCGATGAACTTCTCGCGGCCCAGGTCGTGGCGGCTGAGGCCCTCCTTGGCCAGCTCGCGCTCCACCACGTTCTGGGTGGCGATGCCAGCGTGGTCGGTGCCCGGCATCCAAAGCACCTCGTGGCCGCGCATGCGCTTGAAGCGGCAGAGGATGTCCTGCAGGGTGTTGTCCAAGGCGTGGCCCAGGTGAAGCTGCCCGGTGACGTTGGGCGGAGGGATGACGATGGAGTAGGGCGGTTTGGGCGAGGCGGGATCGGCCCGGAAGAGCTGGTTCTCCTCCCAGTAGCGGTACCAGCGTTCCTCCACCTCGCGCGGCTCGTAGGATTTTTCCAATTGGTTGGTCATCGCCCCATTCCTTGCTGGTTGAGGCCCTGGACGCGAACGCCGGGCCGAAAGTGCGGACAAAACAAGGGCGGGGCCGCCAGCCCCGCCACCCACCGGCCCGCCGGGCCGGTGATCAGTCTACTACGCTGCCGTTGTTGCCGGAGGGCTTGTCGCCAAAGGCCTGGGCCTTCAGGGCGGCGATCTCCCGCTCCACCGCCTCGGCCACCAGGCGCGGGACCAGTTCGCCCACCAGGCGCTGGATCTCCTCGCGGGCCACCCGCTCGAAGATGGCGCGCATCTCGGCCGGATCCAGGCCGGCCGCCGCCGCCGGAGACGCTGGAGCCGCCGGTGGCGCCACGGCGGCCGGCGCGGTGACGGTCTCGGCCGGACTCTCGGCCTCCAGTTCGGCCAACAGGGCGTCCAGATCGTCGGTGTCGCCGGCCTCGGCCGGGGCGGGCATGGCCGGGGCGGCGGCCGGGGTCGGGGCCTCGGCGGGAGGCGCGGCCGGAGCATCGCCCTCCAACTCGGCCAGGAGCGAGTCCAGGTCGTCCTGACCCAGGTCGCCGGCTGGGGCGGCGGGCGGGGCCGGAGCCTCGGCCGGAGCGTCGCCCTCCAGCTCGGCCAGGAGCGAGTCCAGGTCGTCCTGACCCAGGTCGCCGGCCGGGGCGGCGGGTGGGGCCGGAGCCTCGGCCGGAGCGTCGCCCTCCAGCTCGGCCAGAAGCGAGTCAAGGTCGTCCTGGCCCAACTCCCCGGCCGGGGCGGCCGGCGCTGGGGCCGGGGCGGCCGGGGCGGCGGTCGGGGCCTGGGCGGGAGCGCCGCCCTCCAACTCGGCCAGGAGCGAGTCCAGGTCGTCCTGGCCCAACTCCCCGGCCGGGGCGGCCGGCGCTGGGGCCGGGGCGGCCGGGGCGGCGGTCGGGGCCTGGGCGGGAGCGCCGCCCTCCAACTCGGCCAGGAGCGAGTCCAGGTCGTCCTGGCCCAACTCCCCGGCCGGGGCGGCCGGCGCTGGGGCCGGGGTGGCGGGAGCGGCGGTCGGGGCCTGGGCGGGAGCGCCACCCTCCAACTCGGCCAGGAGCGAGTCCAGGTCGTCCTGGCCCAACTCCCCGGCCGGGGCGGCCGGCGCTGGAGCCGGGGTGGCGGGAGCGGCCGGAGCCGTCGGTTCCGGAGCCGCGCCCTGGTCCAGGGACTTCAGCAAGGCGTCCAGGTCGTCGCCACCCGAGGCCTCCTCCGCCGGAGCGGCGGGGGCGGTCGGAGCGGCCGGAGCGGTCTGGCCGGCGGGCGCGCCGCCACTCAGCTCGGCCAACAGGGCGTCGAGATCATCCTTGGCCGGGGAGGTCTCGGCCGGCACGGCGGCCGGAGCCGGGCTGGGGGCCTGGGGGGCCGACGCGGCGGGGGTGGCGGGGGTGGCGGGCGCGGAGCCGCCGGTGATGCCCCCCAACTCGGCTAGCAGGGCGTCGAGGTCGTCGGCCTGCGGTCCGCTCTTGGCCGCGGCCTTGGGCGCCTCCTCGACCACATCCACCAGGTCGATGATATCAGCGCCGGGCGGCGGTGCGGTTTTGCCCAATCCGATCTCCTTCCCCAGGGTTGGCTGGCTGAAAATTAGCACACCCCATTTATGGTGTCAACCATTGGGGTAGATTGCAGATTTGGCGTTCCAGCCTCCGCAGCAGAGCCAGGTTTCGGCGGTCGGCCCAGGCCGAATCCTTGGGCGTCTCCATCACCCCGGCCGCCCCGGCCAGGCGGGGATCGGCCAGGAGCTCCCGAAAAAAACCGACCCCCAGCCAGCCCTTTCCGAGATGGGTGTGTTCGTCGCGGCGGCTGCCCCGGGGGTGCAGGGTGTCGTTGAGGTGCCACAGTCCCACCCGGTCCAGGCCCAGGACCTGGTCCACCCGGTCCAGAAAATGACCCAAACCACCCCGACCGGCCAGACGGTAGCCAGCGGCCAGGGCGTGGGCGGTGTCCAGGCAGGCCCCGGCCGAGGGCGCGGGCAGGCGCTCCAGCAGCAGGGCCAGTTGGGTCAGGGCTCCGCCCAGGTGTCCGCCTCCGCCGGCAGTGTTCTCCAGCCAGACCCGGGCCGGGCCGTCGGCCAATTCCAGGGCCCGACCCACCCCGGCCGCCACCCGCTCCAGGCCCCATTCCAGGGGCATCTGGCCCCGGCTGCCGGGGTGGACCACCACCGCCGCCGCGCCCAGGGCCGCCGCCCGGCCCAGCTGATCGGCCAGGCCGGCCACCGAGCGTTGCCACAGCTCCGGGTCCGGGCTGGCCAGGTTGATCAGGTAGGGGGCGTGCACCGTGACCGGGCGCAGGTCATGGACCTGGCAGGCCCGGGCAAAGGCCGCCGCCACGGCTGGGTCCAGGGGGCGCTGGGTCCAGGAGCGGGGGTTGCCGGCGAAGATCTGGAGGCACCCCGTGCCCAGGCGGGCGGCCTGCTCCGCCGCCGCCACCAGGCCTTTGGCCACCGGCAGGTGGAAGCCCAGGCGCACCCTAGAATCGTCCCCAGGGCCGGGGCAGAAAGGCCTGCTCATAAATGATCAGGGCGTAGCGGTCGGTCATGCCGGCGATGTAGTCGGCCACCGCCCGGGCCCGGTCGCGCGCCTCCGGCAAGGGGCCCACCTGGGCCGCGAAGAACTCGTCATCGGCCATCAGGCGCTCGAACAGCTCGGTTATGACCTTGGAAGCCTTGATGAAATCTCCGTGCACGTCCAGGTTGTCGTAGACTCGCTGATAGAGGAAGTCGCGCAGGGTCCACATGGCCTCCTGCACCTCGGGGCTCATCACCAGCCGCTCGCCGCCCGTGGCCTGGCTCTGGGTCAGGAGATCGCGCACCATGGTGTCGATCTGGCGGGAGAGGCGCGGCCCCAGCACCCGCCGCACCAGTTGGGGCAGGTCGCCCTCGGCGATGACCCCGCCCCGCACCGCGTCGTCGGTGTCGTGGGCGATGTAGGCCATCACGTCGGCCAGGCGCACCAGTTGGCCTTCCAGGCTGACCCCGCTCATCTCGCCGTTTTCCGGCAGGAAAGCCCCCCGCCCCTTGGAGTGGGAGTAGATGCCCAGGCGCACCTCCTGGGTCAGGTTGAGACCCTGGCCGTCCTTTTCCAGCACGTCCACCACCCGCAACGACTGCTCCCAGTGGCGGAAGCCGCCGGGCAGCAGGCGGTCCAGGACCTTCTCGCCGGCGTGGCCAAAGGGGGTGTGGCCCAAGTCGTGGCCCAGGGCGATGGCCTCGGTCAGGTCCTCGTTCAGGCGCAGGCCCCGGGCCAGGGTGCGGGCGATCTGGGACACCTCCAGGGTGTGGGTCAGCCGGGTGCGGTAGTGGTCGCCGGTGGGGGCCAGGAAGACCTGGGTCTTGTGCTTGAGCCGGCGGAAGGCCTTGCAGTACAGGATGCGGTCGCGATCGTGCTGGAAGGCGGGGCGCAGGCTGCATTCCGGCTCCGGACGCAGGCGTCCCCGGCTTTGGGCAGATCGCGCGGCGTGGGGCGAAAGCCACTGGTCCTCGCGCCGCTCCAGCGCCTGGCGCAGGCTCATGCCGGTCCTCCTTTACAAAAGCTTCCCCAGCCTTTAGACTCCCTGCCATGCTCGGAACCAGGATAATACATCGTTACCTCTTTCGGGAGATGCTGGGGCCTTTTTTCGTCAGCCTGGGCGTCTTCACCTTCGTGCTGCTCCTGGCCAAGATCATGGAGCTCACCGACCTGGTGGTGACCCGGGGGGTGGGCCTGGGGGTGGTGGGCCGTCTGTTGCTATACACCATGCCCTACCTGTTCGTCTTCACCCTGCCCATGGCCACCCTTTTGGGAGTCTTGCTGGCCTTCCTGCGCCTGTCCACCGACAACGAGATCACCGCCCTCAAGGCGGCCGGGGTGGGCCTGATGCAACTGGTGCCGCCGGTGGCCGCCCTGGCGATGCTGGCTTGGGCCATGACCAGCGGCCTGGCCATCTGGGCCCTGCCCTGGGGCAACCACCGCTTCGAGAACATGATCTTCACCGTGGCCCAGTCCAAGGCCGACCTGGCCCTGAAGGAGCGCACCTTCCTGGACAACTTCCCGGGCCTGGTGATCTACATCAACCGGCTGCCCGGGGCCGGCCAGATGCAGGACGTCTTCATCGTCGACGAACGCGACCCCACCCGCTCCTACACCGTGGTGGCCAAGCACGGCCGCATCTATCCGGTGAACGGCAACAAGGTGGTGGTGCGCCTTTTCGACGGCACCATCCACGGGGTGGGCGGCGGCCTGCGCACCGCCCAGACCGCCCACTTCGAGACCTACGACGTGACCATGGACGCCCCGGGCTATGGCGGAGGCCAGCGCACCAGCAAGCACGAGAAGGAGATGATGCTGGACGAGCTGCTGGCGGAGATGGCCAAGGAGCCCAGGGACAGCAAGCGCTATTACCTGCTGGACATGGAGTTGCAGAAGAAGTTCACCCTGCCCTTCTCCTGCCTGGTGATGGCCCTGATCGGCCTGCCCCTGGGCACCCATTCGCGCAGCGGCCGCTCCTGGGGCGTGGCGGTGGCCCTGGTGGTCTTCTTCTCCTACTACCTGATGCTCTCGGCCGCCTGGTCCTTCGGGGTCAGCGGCTCCTATCCCCCCCAGATCGGCATGTGGGTGCCCAACCTCGTCTTCGGCCTGTTGGGCCTGTTGATGTTCAACCGCGAACTCAAGGAGGCCCCCATCCCCTTCCTGGACAACCTGAACAAGCTGCCCGCCCTGATCGGCCGCCTGCGGGCCCGGCTGCGCGCGAGGTAGCCCATGCGCATCCTGGCGTTGTACATCTCGCGCGAGTTCCTGCGGCTGCTGGGCTTTCTGGTGGTGGGTTTCGTCTCGCTCTATTCCATCTTCGACTTCATCGAGAAGGTGGACAACTTCCAGGAGGCCGAGGTGCCCGGCTCGGCCATGCTCTCCTTCTTCATCCTCCAAGTGCCGGAGATCACCGCCCTGATGGTGCCGGTGGCGGTGCTGATGAGCACCGTGCTGACCCTGGGCATGATGGGCAAGCGCAACGAGATCGTGGCCATCAAGTCCAGCGGGATCAGCGTCTTCCGCTTCACCCTGCCCATTCTGCTTTTAAGCCTGTGCATGACCATCGCCGTGGCCCTGCTCAACGAGACCGTGATCCCCTACACCAAGTCCAAGACCAATTTCATCTGGGAAGTCCTGGTGGAGAAACGCCCCGGCCAGATGATCCACAAGGAGAAATTCTGGCTCAAGGGCCAGAACTCCATCTACCGGGTGGGGTTCTACGACCCCGAGAGCCAGTCCCTGTCCGACGTGGTCTACTACCGCTTCGACAAGGAGTTCAACCTGGCCATGCGGGTGGACGCCCGGCGGGCGCGGTTTTTGGGCGGCCGCTGGATCTTCTTCTCCGGCCTGCATCAGGAGCGCCTGCCCGGCGGCGGCTACGCGGCCACGGTCTTCGAGGAGAGGGACGTGGACCTGCCCGAGCGCCCGGGGGACTTCACCCGCCTGGCCAAGCCCAGCGAGGAGATGAGCCTGGCCGAGTTGATCCGCCACGTGAAGAAGATCGAGGACGAGGGCTACGACTCCCGGCGCTACCGGGTGGACATGCAGGGCAAGGTCAGCTTCCCCTTCGTCTGCCTGATCATGGCCCTGGTGGGCATCCCCTTGTCGTTGATGAAGGAAAAGGGCCAGTCATTGGCCCTGGGCGTGGTGTTGGGCCTGGGGGTGGCCCTGCTCTACTGGGTCAGCTTCTCCTACATCCGCTCCATCTTCGGCTACAGCGGGGTGCTGCCGCCCTTCGTGGCCGCCTGGCTGCCCAACGGCCTGTTCGGCCTGTTGGGCCTGGGGTTGTTCACCACCATCCGCCAATAGCCCGCCCAAATGCCACGCGCCCCGGCCAGGGGCCGAGGCGCGCGGTTGACGCTGGTCTGCGGGGCCTGGAGCCCGCCGGGGCTCACGCCTTCTGGGGCACGCTGGTCTCCAGGGCCATCTTGATCTTGTTCTTCAGCTCGGTCAGGTCGAAGGACTTGATGACATAGAAGTCCGCGGCGATGGACTTCATGTCCTCCTTGAAGGTGTCGTAGGCGGTGCAGAGGATCACCGGCAGGTCATAGTACTTGTTGCGGATGTCCTGCAACAGATCCAGACCGTTGTAATCCACCATCTTGATGTCCAGGATCACCAGGTCGGGCTTTTCCGCGGCGATGCGGTCCAGGAGCTGGAACCCGCTGTCGGCCGTCACCACCTCGTAACCCTCGTCGGTCAGCTCCTCGGAATAGAGGAAGCGGATATGCTCTTCGTCGTCCACGATCAGGATCTTGGCCATTACTGCACCTCGGTTGATCCTCAGGCCCCCCAGCGGTCCAGGAGGTAGGGCTTGGTCTCCTCGAAGACCATGCATTCGTTTTCGATGAACTCCTCGGCTTGCTGGACGCTCATGCGAGCGGTCTTGCGCACGTAGGACAGCGTCTTGCCAAAGTACAACGGGATGAGGGAGACCAGCAGCTGCTGACGGTCGACGCTCTGCTCCTTGTAGGCCGCGGCGAACTCGTAGAGGGTCTTGGCCCAAAGCTGGGTGGGAAAATCGAACTGGTCCGGGGGCAAGCCGCCGATCTCCGCTATCTTCCGGTGCAGGTCCTCGGGCAGGATCTGGCCCCAGAGGCCCTGCCACTGCTGGAAGCCGTCGCGGAAGTTGGCCGCCAGCTTGTCCTCGCTGACCTTCACCGGCGGCGGCATCTCCACCTCGCCCAGGCCGAAGCCATAGATGCTGGTGGGGCGCGACCACTTGACCCGCATCCAGTAGCCGGTGGTCTGGGTCATCAGGTCGAAGATGGTGCCCACCACCTGGCTGAACATCGGCCCCAGGTCCGAACCCGGGTCCTTGGGCTTGTGGATCTTGGGCCGCCCCATGTAGGCCTGGCAGATGGGCACGTTGTTGTTCATGGCCAGGGTGGTCATCCAGATGTCGATGCCGAAGTTGCGCACCGCCTCGGTCCAGGTGGGGCTGGCCAGGAACACCCGGGCCATCTCGCCCGAGAAGCCGAAATCACCGCCGATGGGCTGGCGCACCCGACGGCCGTACAGGGTCCGGGTCAGGGGATAGGCGATGGAGTTGGTGATGGTGCCGTCATACTTGTGGCGCACGTAGAGCGGGGCCACGTAGCCGAAATCGTTGAACAGGGGTTCGCCCAGGTGCTTGATCCACTGCGGGGTGATGGATTTGAGGTCGGCGTCCACCACCACCACCGCCTTGGCCTTTAGTTCCAGCACCTTGCGGAAAAGGTTTTGGAAGTTGTTGCCCTTGCCCCTGACCCCGGCCGGGGTGGACAGGTAGATGCGCGGCACCCCCTCGGTGTCGGCGGCGAAAAAGGCCTCCTTGGTGCCGTCGTCGGAGTCGTTGTCGCAATTGATCAGCACGCATTTGCGCTCGGCGAAGTAGCGCTTGAGACCGAGGGCCGCCTGGGTGGTGGGATAGCCGATGAGCTTGGCCTCCCGATAGGAGGGGATGGCCACCACCATCTCGGCTTCGCTGATGTTGGAGGGATTCTCCTCCAGGTAGTCCTGGACCATGCGGGTCTCCTTGCCGCAGCCGTGGGGCTCGGTTTTTAGCGGATACAAGTTAAGGAATACTGCATTGCCTCGGCAAAGTCAAACCCTTGGCGGCATGGCTTGACAGGGGCCGGCGATGGGTGCACATTGAGATCGTCAGTCTTTTGCGGAGGATAGCCCGAGTGAAAATTGAATGGCTGCCCCAGGGCTCCCCGGCCTCGCTGCCGGGTTTTACGGTGGGCCACGCGGTGCGCGCCGACGCCCCCACCGGGTGCAGCGTGGTGCTCTGTCCTCCGGAAACCGTGGGCGGGGTGGAGGCCCGGGGCTCGGCCACCGGCACCCGGGGCCTGGACGGGCTGCTGCCCGGCCATATGGTCAACCAAGTGCACGCGGTGGTCTTCACCGGGGGTTCGTCCTTTGGACTGGCCGCCTGCCAGGGGGTGCAGGAGCACCTGGAAGCCCAAGGCGTGGGCCTGGCCGCTGGCCCCTTCCGGGTGCCGGTGGCGCCCGGGGCGGTGATCTTCGACCTGCCGCTCAGCCTGGGCAAGGGCCGGCCGGACGCCGCCCTGGGCCGGGCCGCCTGCCTGGCCGCCAGCGACGGCCCCATGCCCCGGGGCAACGTCGGCGCCGGGGCCGGGGCCACGGTGGGCAAGCTCTTTGGCCCGCCCCAGGCCATGAAGGGCGGACTGGGCGGGGCGGCCTTGCGCCTGGGCGAGCTTCACCTGGCGGCCCTGGCGGTGGTCAACGCCTTTGGCGACGTGCTGGCCCCGGACGGAAGCATCCTGGCCGGGGCGCGCAAATCTCCGGAAAGCCTGGAGTTGGCCGACACCACGGCCTGGTTCATGGCCGGTCGCCGCCGCGAGGCCTTTCTGCCGCCCAGCAACACCACCCTGGGTCTGGTGGCCACCAACGCCCGCCTGGACAAGCTGGCCGCCTGCAAGCTGGCCGCCCTGGCCCACCATGGCCTGGTGCAGTGCATCCGGCCGGTGCACTCGGTCTTCGACGGCGACCTGGTGGTGACCCTGGCCAGCGGCCAGGTGGAGGCCGACCTCACCGGCCTGGGCCTGTTGGCGGCCGAAGCCCTGCGCCGGGCGGTGCTGGACGCGGTCTGGTCCGCCCGGGGCCTGCCCGGCCTGCCGGCGGCCCGGGATCTGGCCCCGGACCGGCTGACCGCCCCCTAGCCCTTTGCCCGACGGAGTTTCGCCATGAATCGGCTCCAGCGCCTCCTGCCCTGCCTGGCCTGCCTGATCCTCCTGGCCGCCCTTCCGGTCGGGGCCCAGTCCCCCCCGGCGGTCTGGGAAACCGGCTTCGACTACTTTTTTCACCAGAGCCTGGACATCGACCGCCGCCCCCTGCGCGGCGCCGGCCTGGTCAGCCATTGGGACCGCTCGCTCTGGACCCGGGACTGGTGCCGCCTGGACCTGCGCCTGGAGTTTATGGCCGGCGGCCTGAGCAACTATGCCTCGGGCTTGGAATTGGGTCTGGTGCCCGGCCTGCGGGCCTATTTCAACCCCGCCGGGGCCTGGCGACCCTTCCTGGAGGCTGGCGTCGGTCCCAGCTATAACACCATGGACATCAAGGAGTTGGGCACTGGCTTCAATTTCCTGTCCTATGGCGGCCTGGGCCTGCGCCTGCGGCTGACCGCCACCACCGGCCTGGAAATGGGCTATCGCCTGCGCCACCTCAGCAACGCCGGGCTGGACGACCGCAACCACGGGGTGACCAGCCACCAGTGCCAGGCCGGGGTCAGTTGGGAGTTTTAGGCCGAATTCCTAATCTGGGCCTTGCTTAGCGCCCAGGGCGCGGCTACCATGGGCCAACAGAGGTGACCCCCCATGTCCAAGCCGCGCAAGATCATGCTCCTTCTCACCCTCCTGGCGGGGCTCTGCGGCTGGACCGCGCCGGTGGTCCACGCCCTGGAGCGGGTCTCCTTCCGCCTGCATTGGGTCCACCAGGCCCAGTTCGCCGGCTACTACCTGGCCCAGGACCTGGGCCTGTACCAAGCCGCCGGCCTGGAGGTGGAATTGCGCCCCGGCGGCCCGGGGCAGCCCAGCCCCCTGGACGATCTGGCCCAGGGCAAGGTGGATCTCGCCACCAGCTGGCTCAGCGAGGCCCTGGTGCGCCGCTCCCAGGGCCTGCCGGTGGTCCACCTGGCCCAGATCGTCCAGCGCTCGGCCCTGCTGCTGGTCGCCTTCAACGAGACGGGCATCGAATCCGTGCGCGACCTGACCGGCCGCCGGGTGGGCCTTTGGCGCGACTATTTCGCCATTCCCGCCCGGGCCCTGTTCAGCCGCCTGAAGATCGAGGTGGAGGAGGTGGACCAGAACGTGTCCATGTCCCCCTTCCTCTCCCGGGCGGTGGTCGCGGCCACCGCCATGCGCTACAACGAGTACCACCAGCTTTATCAGGCCGGGGTGGACCCCGAGCAACTGATCATCTTCGATTTCGCGGAGATGGGCCTGAACTTCCCAGAGGATGGCATCTACGCCACGGCCCAGACCTGGCGGCAACGGCCGGATGTCTGCCGCCGCTTCGTGGACGCCACCCTGGAGGGCTGGCGGCGAGCCATGGCCGACCCCAAGGCCGCGCTGGAGGCGGTGATGCGTCGGGTGGAGCAGGCCAACCTGGCCACCAATCGTCGCCACCAGCAGTGGATGCTGGAATCCATGGGCATGCTGATCACCTATCGCACCGGGGAGGAGGGCATCGGCGTGCTCAACCCCGGCGACCTGGCCCTGGTCAACCGCATCCTGAAGGAGCAGCGGTTCCTGGACCAGGGCGTGGATTACGACGCGTTCGCCATGCCCGCCTGGAGAAGGCCGTGACTCCCCTCATCCGCAAACACTGGATGCGCCTGCGCACCCGCTTCACGGCGGTGGTGCTGGTGGGGGTGGGCCTGGTCTCCTTGGTCATGGCCGGGCTGACCTATCTGCGCAGCAGCGAGGCCCTGCTCGAAGCCCGCCAGGAGCAGCTCATGGCCCTGGCCGAGTCAATGTCCAACCGGGTCAGCCGCCAGCTGAACGAGGTCTCCTCCCCGGCCCGGGTGATGGCCACCACCCTGGAGGTGCTGCACCCGGCCAGCGAGGAGGAGGCGGCCAAGCTGTTGCGGCGCCAGATCATCGATTCGCGCCAGGTCTTCGGCATGGCCCTCGCCTACGCGCCCTTCGCCTTCAGGCCCGACAAGGAGCACGTCGCGCCCTATGTCCACCGCTCCGCGGACGGAATCCGGAGCCTGGACCTGGTCAACCCGGCCTATGCCTACACCCGGCAGGACTGGTATCTGATCCCCTCCCTGCTGATGAAGCCGTTCTGGGCCGAGCCCTATTTCGACGAGGGCGGCGGCGACGTCCTGATGACCACCTACTCCACCCCCATGGTGCGCGACGGCAAGCTGTTGGGCATCGCCACCGCCGACCTGGACCTCAAGGAGCTGGGCGAGCTGGTGCACGGCCTGCTGGTGGGCCAGGACGGCTACGCCTTTCTGCTGACCCACCAGGGCAGCTTCCTGGCCGCGCCCCAGCCGGAATGGGTGATGCGCGAGACGATCTTCTCCCTGGCCGAGGCCCAGGAGCGTCCGGCCCTGCGCGACCTGGGCCGGCGCATGGTGCGCGGCGGCAGCGGCATCCAGCGCATGAAGGACCTGGACGGCGAGGGCATGGTCTGGCTGGCCTTCGCCCCCATCAAGGGGCCGCGCTGGTCCCTGGGGGTGGTGGCCACCGAGGACGAGGTCCTGGCCCCCATCTACGCCCTGGCCCATCAGCAGACCATGTGGGGCGTGGGCGGCATGGTGGTGCTGATCCTGGTGGTCTACGGCCTGGTGGTGGGTCTGACCCGCCCCCTGGAGCGGGTGCTCAAGGCCTCGCGCCGCCTGGCCCAGGGCGACCTCAGCACCCAGGTCACCGACGTGCCCCCGGGCGACGAGATCGGCGACCTGGCCGCCACCTTCAACAACATGGTGCGCGAGCTCAACCGCTACGTGGTCGAGCTGACCGCCACCACCAAGGAGAAGGCCCGCATCCAGAGCGAGCTGGATCTGGCCCGCCAGATCCAGCAGTCGGTCCTGCCCCGCATCTACCCGCCCTTCCCGGACCGGATGGAGTTCGACCTCTTCGCCCGCACCCTGCCCGCCCGCGAGGTGGGCGGCGACTTCTACGATTTCTTCTTCGTGGACAAGGACCACCTGGGCCTGGTGGTGGCCGACGTCTCGGGCAAGGGGGTTCCGGCGGCCCTGTTCATGACCGTCAGCCGCACCCTGATCAAGAACTCCAGCACCCACCACGCCGATCCGGTGCGCTCCCTGGCCGAGGTCAACGCCGAGATCGTGCCCGACAACGAGATGTGCATGTTCGTGACGGTGTTCTACGGCGTCTACGAACTGAGCACCGGCATCCTGCGCTTCGTCAGCGCGGGCCATCCCGCGCCGCTCCTGCGCCGGGCCGACGGCTCCACCAGCCAGCTGCCCAAGCTGGGGGGCATGGCCCTGGGCATCATGGACGAGCTCAACCTGGAGGTGGGCGAGGTCCAGTTGGAGATCGGCGACAGCCTGCTGGCCTTCACCGACGGCCTGGACGAGGCGGTCAACGCCCAGGACGAGATGTTCGGCATCGAGCGGGCGGCCCAGTGGCTTTCCCACGCTCAACCGGTCAGCGCCCCGGTGCTCCTGGACGGGCTGATCGATTACTGGAAGCAGTTCACCGGAGACCTGGAGCAGTTCGACGACCTGACCCTGCTCACCTTCCGTCGTCGTCAATAATCATCAACATTTAGGTGGAAAGAGGACGTGCGCCATGACCGGCGTGCATGGGGGCGCCAAGGCGGTGTCCAAGGAAGAAGCGGCCAAATCGGGCGTCTACGCGGGCCTGTTGGACGTTTTGGTAGCGGGCTTGGCCCTGTTGCTGGCCGACTCGGTGGTGGTGCTGGCCGATTTCATGAAGACCAGCCTGGAATTCGCGGCGGTCTTCCTGTCCTGGCTGGCCCTGAAGCGGGTGGCCCGGGGCGGCATCCAGTATGAATACGGCCTGGACAAGCTGGAGAACCTCTCCGGCCTGGTGGTGGCCCTGCTGATGGTCTTCTGCCTGGTCAGCATCGGGGCGGGGGCCATCCTCAACATCCTGGAGCCGGAGCCGGTGACGGGGGTGGGGGTCTACATCTGCCTGGCGGCCCAGGTGGTCTTTGGCGTCATCAACTGGCGGGTCTATCGCCAGGCCCGGCAACAGGCCAAGGCCTCGCCCCTGGCCGCCAGCCAGGCCCGATTGTTCCTCGCCCGCCTTCTGGGCAACGCCTTCGTGCTGGTCGCGCTCAGCCTGAGCCTCTCCCTGCATGAATACGAATGGGCGCACTACATCGATCCGGGGGCCTCGCTCCTGATCGTGGTCTCGATCCTGCTGGCGGCGGTGGGGGTTTTGCGAAACTCGGTCTTCGACCTGCTGGACCGTTCCCTGGAGGAGGACGAACAACTGCGCATCCTGGCGGCCCTGGTGAAGCACTACCACGATTTCGACAACCTGCACGGCATCCGCACCCGCCGGGCCGGGGGGCGCACCTTCATCGAGGTCTTCCTGGAGTTCAACCCCGCCCTGACCATGGGGGTGGTCCAGGCCACGGTCAAGGACCTGCAAGCCCGCCTGGAGCAGGCGGTGCCCGGGGCGCGGGTGACCATCGGCCTGGCCGACCAGCGAGTGGCCTGAGCCGCCGGGGATCGGCCCGCCAGCGACCGGCCCTCGCCTCCGTCAGCCGGCGCGGGCCGCGGCCAGGGCCGGCCGGCCGTCGGATTCCAGCAGACCGTCGCGCATCCTCATTGTGCGCGAGGCATAGCCCGCGCATTCCGGGCTGTGGGTGACCATGATCACGGTCATGCCCTCCCGGGCCAGGGAGGCGATCAGGCCCATCACCTCGGCGCTGGTGGCGGCGTCCAGGTTGCCGGTGGGCTCGTCGGCCAACAGGATCGGCGGTCGGTTGACCAGGGCCCGGGCCACGGCCGCCCGCTCCTGCTCGCCGCCGGAGACCTGGCTGGGCAGGCGCAAGAGCTTGTCGCCCAGGCCCACCCGGCTCAAGGCCTCGGCGGCCTGGGCGCGCTTGGCCTTGGCGGCCAAGCGCTGGGTGGCCAGGGGCAGCATCACGTTCTCCTGGAGGCTCAGGTAGGGCACCAGGTTGAAGCTCTGGAAGACGAAGCCCAGGTACTCGCGGCGGAAGTCGGCTCGTTGATCGCTGGTCAGCTGGTAGATGTCGATGCCATCCACCAGGAAAGCGCCGTGGCTGGGGGTGTTCAGGGCTCCCAGGATGGAGAGCAGGGTGGACTTGCCCGAGCCGGAGGGGCCCATCACGGCCACGAACTCGCCCTTGTCGATGCTGAAATCCACGCCCTTCAAGGCGGTCATGGCCGCCTCGCCCGCGCCATAGGTCTTGGCCAGGTCCTGGCCGATGATGAAGCTCATGTCTTTCTCGCCTTTCCGGCTATGCCGCGGAGAGCGGTTTGTTCTCCCGCCCCCCATACGCCTTTCTTTTGGGAGGGGGGTCTGGGGGGAACCCTTTTCTTTGGGTGCCAAAGAAAAGGGTTCCCCCCAGTTTCCCATTCCCTCCCCTCTTCCCTACAACGTCCGCAGGGCCTCATGGGGGTCCAGGCGGGCGGCCAGGAGGGCGGGGTAGAGGCTGGCCAGGAGGCCCACGGCCAGGGAGAGCAGGATGGCTCCGCCGGCCAGCCAGGGGTCGAGGCCGACGGTCCCGCCGTGGGACTCGCTGAACAGCGGCAGGGCGGCCTGGGCCCCGGCCAGGCCCAGGCCCAGGCCGATCACCCCGGCGGCCAGGGAGATGATCCCGGCCTCCAGGAGCACCACCCGCATCACGTGGCCCCGGCGGAAGCCGATGGCCCGGAAGATGCCGATCTCGGCGGTGCGCTCCTTGACGCTGGCCATCATGGTCACCAGCACCACCAGGCTGCCCACCAGGGCCACCAGGGCCGAGATGCCCAGGCCGAAGCGCTGGAAGTGGCCGATGGTCTCCATGCGGCCCTTGACCACCGCCTGGATGGCCACCACCTTGGCCTCGGGCAGCTTCTCGGCGATCTGGGCGACCATGTCCTCCACCGGGCAGTCCTTGCACAGGGCGGCCACCTCGATCATGGAGACCAGGCCGACCTTGCCCAGGAGCTCCTGGGCGGTGGCCAGGCGGGAGAAGACCAGGCCGTCGTCCTGGCTGCCGGTGGGCTCCAGGACGGCGCGCACGTTGAGCCGGCGGTCCTTGACCACCAGGTCGTCGCCGGCCTGGAGGTTCAGGATCCGGGCCGCCTCGGAGCCCAGGAGGACCTGGTCCGTCCCGGGCTCGCCGCCCGCGTAGCTCCACCAGGGCTTGAGGATGGGCAGGGCGGCGAAGTCCACCCCGGCCAGGAGGGCCTCGCGACCGCCGACCGCGATCACGCCCAGGACCATGGGACCCACCGCCGCCAGGTTGCCGGCGTTCTCGATCTGGTGAATCAGGGCCAGCTCGGACTGCTTGATCTCGTTGGTCTGAAAGGAGAACCCGCCCAGGCTCAGGCCCTCGTAGGAGAGGGAGAGAGACTCGGTGCGGGGGGTGACCAGGATGTTGGCCCCGTATTTCTCCAGCTTGTGGTTGATCTCGTGGGTCAGGGCCTCGGTCAGGGACAGCATGGCCACCAGGGTGGCCACGCCGATGACCAGGCCGGCCAGCACGAAGCCGGCCTTGGCCTTGCGTCGCCGCAGGTTCAACAGAGCGATGTCCTTGAGGGTCATGGCCTCACGCCTCCCCGGGCTTAGGATTGCTTGAAATTGAAGTAGACGCGGCCCTCCAGGATGTCCTGGACCTTGATCACCAGGCGGTCGCCCTGGATGGTGCGAGCCAGGGGCGCGGGGTTGCAGCCGCCCTTGACCTCGTTGATTTTGGTGGAGGCGAAACGCCGGCCGCAGTTGTTGCAGATCATGACGTCGCCGTCCTGGGTGTAGCCCTTGTTGGCCCGCCAGCAGACGTCGCAGGCGTCGAAGGCGGCCCTGACCACGCCGTCGGAGCTCTTGACGACGAAGTAGCGCACCACGACGCCGTCGGGAGCCTGGTGCTTGAAATGCCGGGCCTTGCCGTCGGCGAAGTCGGCGAGCTGGTGGCTGACCTCGCCCTGGCTGGCGGCGGCCGGGGCCGGGTCGGCGGCGTGGCTGTCGGCCGCGCCGCCCCGGTTCAGGTGGAGGCCGCCCACCGCCAGCAGGGCGGCCAGGCCCAGGGCGGCGTAAAGCGGGGCGCGGGAGCGGCGGGCCGAGGCGGGGTTAATGACCACGGCCTTGGGGGCCGGTTTGACCTTGGGAGCGGAAACGGAGTCTTTGGCCACGGGAATCCTCCTGTATGGCTAACGGTGTTATCCTCGCGCCCGAGCCCGGGGGCCAAGGCGTGTTTTTGCATGGCGATTGGACAGGGAGCACCGAGCGGCCACAGCCGCCGAGCTTGGGCATGGTCCAGCGCGCACGCCGGGAAGCGGCGCGAAAGACCTACAGACTGGGCGTGATTAAATGCGCAGGACCGCCAGGCGCAGGTAACGGGCCTGGGGCGGGGGGTCGGGGTTGCGCCGGGGCGCGGTCAGGCGCGGGGTCGGCTGGGCGTCGGCCTGTTCCAGGGCGGCCAGGGTTATGACCGGGGCCTCGGGCCAGGCCGGGGCGGCCAGGGTCGCGCTCTGGCCGGGGCTGACCGGGGCGGCCTGCACCCGGCAGGGGGCGTTCTCCGGGCAGGCGCAGCCGGCGGCTTCCATGCCCTGGGCCATATCGGCCGCCATGCCCTTGGCCATGGCCCCGCAACAGCCGCCGGTCTTGACCGGCTGGGCCTTGGCCCTCGGGGCGGGGACCGGGGCCCAGTCCTGAACCAGCCCGGCCAAGGCCCCGCCCCCGCCGGCCAACAGGGGCAGCAGGAGCATCAGGCAGAGCAGGCGGCGCAGAACAGGTCCGGGCACGGGCGCATCCCAGCGATGGTTGATTATGGCTGAAGATAGCACCGCGCCCGGGGATCGTCAACCATGCCTATCGATTTTATCGGGAATATACTTCCTTCAGGTAATACTCCAGCCGCCGCAGGCCCTCGCTGATGTTCTCCAGGCTGTTGCAGTAGGAGAAGCGCAGGAAGCCATGCCCGCCGGGGCCGAAGTCCCGGCCTGGGGTGACCGCCACCCCGGCCTTCTCCAGGATGTCGAAGGCCAGGCGGTAGTCGTCCGGGTCCAGGTGGGCGCAACTGGTGAGCAGGTAGAAGGCCCCCTGGGGCGTCACCGGGATGGAGAAGCCCAGCTTGCGCAGGCCGTCGACGATGTGCATCCGGCGGGCGTTGTAGCGCCCCACCATGCGGTCGACCTCCTTCTGGCATTGGGTCAGGGCGGCGATGCCGGCCCACTGGGCCATGGAGGGCGCGCAGATGGCGAAGTTCTGGTGCATCTTCTGCAGCGGCCGCAGGTAGTGGGGCGGCACGATCAGATAGCCCAGCCGCCAGCCGGTCATGGCGTAGAGCTTGCTGAACCCGCCCAGCACGAAGGCGCTGTCGGTGTACTCCAGGATGGTGTGCTCCTCGCCCTCGTAGGTCAGGCCGTGGTAGATCTCGTCGCTGATCACATAGGGCGGGCCGGACTGGCCCGGGGCCAGGGCGGCGATGGCGGCCATGCGCTCGGCGGTCAGGAGCTGGCCGGTGGGGTTGGCCGGGCTGTTGATCACCACCGCCTTGGTCCGGGGACCGAGGCGTTTTTGGATCTCCTCGGGCCGGTACTGGAAGGCGTCGTCCTCGGCCACCGGCACGTAGACCGGCTTGCCGCCGCAAAAGCTGACGAAATTGGGGTAGCAGGCGTAACAGGGGTCGGAGAGGATGATCTCGTCGCCGGCCTCCAGCAGGGCCGCGAACATCAGCAGCATGCCCGGGCTGGTGCCGGAGGTGACCAGCACCCGCTCCGGATCCACCTCCACCCCATAGCGGGCGCGGTAGTGGTCGGCGATGGCCTGGCGCAGGGGCTTGATGCCCAGCGAGTGGGTGTAGTGGGTCTGGCCCTGGGACAGGGCCTGGGCGGCGGCCTGCTTGATGGGCTCGGGGGTGTCGAAATCCGGCTCGCCCACCTCCAGGTGGATGATGGAGCGCCCCTGAGCCTGGAGCTCCTGGGCCCGCTCCAGCACGTCCATCACGATGAAGGGGGGAATGTCTATCGCCCGTTTGCTGATGCCCATGACCACACCTCGTCGTTGGCGAATGGGTCCGGCCGCCCCGGCCATCCCCGGTCAAACGCCCGGTCGCGGCCGGGCTTTCCTATTTTGCCTCAACCCGGCCGCCGGGCGACCGGACAAAAAACAGGCGAAGCGGTCTTGCGCCCGCGCGCCGGCCCATTATGAAGCGCCTGGCGCGAAGGAGAAAGACCGCTTCGCCTTAAGCTCGAAGATGCATGTCGGCTAAACGCCTATCCTGCCTGGATTATGGTTCGACACCCGCCCGGTGGTCTAGATGACCTTGTTCAGCGCGAACTCGATGATGCCCTCGGCCCCCTTGCGCATCAGCTCGGGGATCAGGTCGCGCACCTGGCTCTCGTCCACCACCGTCTCCACCGCGAACCAGTCGCTGTTGTAGAGCGGGGCCACGGTGGGGGCGTTCAGGCTGGGCAGCACTTCCACCACGTCGGTGATGCGGATCTTGGGCACGTTCATCTTGAGCGCCACCAGCTTGTCGGCCCGGAGCGCGCCCTTGAGCAGAAGCGCGATCTGCTCGATCTTGCGGCGCTTCTCCGGGTCCTCCCAGGCCTTCTTGTTGGCGATGAGCTGGGTGGTGGACTGCATCAGCTCCTTGATGATCTTCAGGCCGTGGGCCGAGATGGTGCTGCCGGTCTCGGTGACCTCCACGATGGCGTCGGCCAGGCCATTGACCACCTTGGCCTCGGTGGCCCCCCAGGAGAAGTGGACCTGAACCTCCAGACCCTGCTCCTGGAAATAGCGCTTGGTGAAGTTGACCATCTCGGTGGCGATGCGCTTGCCGGCCAGGTCGGCGACATCATTGATGCCCGAGTCCTTGGCCACCGCCAGCACCCAGCGGGCGGGGCGGGTGGAGACCTTGGAGTAGACCAACTCCTCCACGTAGACCACCTCGGAGTCGTTCTCCAGGATCCAGTCGCGGCCGGTGATGCCAGCGTCCAGGGTGCCGCTCTCCACGTAGCGGCTCATCTCCTGGGCGCGGCAGATGGAGCAGTCGATCTGCTCGTCGTCGATCTCAGGGAAATAGGAGCGGCCGTTGACGTTGATCTTCCAGCCCGCGCGGGCGAAGAGCCGCACGGTGGCGTCCTGGAGGCTGCCCTTGGGCACGCCCAGTTTCAGCGGCGTTTTCATTTGCCGTAGACCTCCTTGGGGTCGAACACCGGCTGGCCCTCGGTCACCAGCGCGTCGCCCTCCACCCGGCGATAAAAGCAGCTCTTCATGCCGGTGTGGCAGGCCGCGCCGCCCACCTGCTCCACCTTGAACAACACGGTGTCGTCGTCGCAATCGACGTGGATGGCCTTGATTTTCTGCACGTTGCCGCTGGTGCCGCCCTTGTGCCACAGCTCTTGGCGGCTGCGCGACCAATAGTGCGCCTCGCCGGTGGCCAGGGTCTTTTCCCAGGACTCCTGGTTGATGAAGGCCAACATCAGCACCTCGCCGGTGGCCGCGTCCTGGGCGATGGCCGGTATGAGCCCGCCAGTCTTCTTGAAATCCAGTTGAATCATTGCCCGTCCCATGATGGGGGTTGAGGTGAAAACGATTTTTTACCCGCCCGGCAGGGGCTTGTCAAGCCCGCCGCCGGACGGGAGGCGCGGTCGTCAAATCGTCACATTTCAGGCGGTTGCCGGCCCCCAAACCGCCCCGTCCCCGCCAGGGGGCCAGGGCGGGGCGGATGGCGCCGACCGACTCCGCCCCCGGCCGGGCTAGAAGCTCAGCTCGGTGGTGCGCAGCTGGTTGTCCACCTGGACCACGCCCGGATATTTGGCCGCCACCGCCTCGGCCCGCCGCCGGGTGGCCCGGTCCTGGGCGAAACCCTCCAGCACCACCTGGCCCTCCAGGGGGCACAGCACCCGGATGTCGTGGTAGGGGCTGGTGAGGACCCGCTTCTTGATCGCGCTTTCCACCTTTTTGGCAAAGGCCCGGCGGGCCAGCTCCTGGCTGACCGCCTGGGGATCGCTGACCGGCGGCAGGCTTTGCACCGCCAGGCTGATCAGCTCGGCCCCGGCCTCGGCCGAGAGGCTGGCGGTGTTGATGACCATGTTGTAGAGGCTCCAGTCGGCCAGATCCTTGTGGTAGACGCTCTCGATCAGCGAGCGGCGCTGCTGGTCGTAGTGACGCACGAACTCCCGGGCCTCGTCCAGACCCAGGCCCATGCGCTGGGCGATGCGCTCCACCCGCAGGCCGCTGGGGGCCACCACCCGGGCGTGGAACACCCCCGGCACCTCGGCCAGGGCGATCTGGGCCCCCCGGCCCAGGATGACCACGTCGCCCCGGCTGGCCAGCTCCAGGTTCAGGGCCTCGAACAGGCTGGTGTAGGCCGGGTCGCGGAAAAACATCCGCTCCCAGACCCCGCCCGGGGCGGTCTCGGCCTCGAAGGCCGCGCAGGCGTCCTGGAACTCCAGGTCGCACTCGCGCGCGATGCGGTGAACGCCCTCGCGGCTGACCAACTCGTAACCCAGTTTGCGGGCCACCAGGGCCCCGATCTCGTCGCCCAGGCTTCCCACCTTGCGCGAAATGGTGACAACTGCCATGGATTTATCCCCTTTGCTCCGTCATGGCGCGGCCTTGGCCGCCACGGGCCGGGTGGCTCCCGGTCATGTTCCAAATTATAGGCGCATCGCGGCATGCCCGCCAGGGGCGCATTCCCCAGCGCGCGTGGGGTCATTACCCCGTTCCGCTGGTCGCTGGTCTCCCCTCCGTCCCGACCCGCCCGCCGTCCGGATTTGTGAACCAGCCCCCGGGACCGCCGCCCGCCCGCCCGTCAGGCTTGAGCGGCAAGCCCGGTCGCACCTGACGCGGACGGGCGCAACCCCATGCCGGGAGGTTGGTGATGCGCTTTGACCTGGTTCCATGGTTGTTGATGGCCGCTCTGCTGACGGCGGGCTGCGCCAGCGGCGAGGAAAAGGCCGCCTATCTCAACGCCCAGTTGGAGGCCCTGAAGCTGCAGAAACCCATCCTGGAGTTGCGGGCCCAACCTGGCCAGCAGATCGAGTTGAAGGGGGTCGAGGCCCTGCTGGTCCACGCCCCTCTGGGCGGCGGCAACGGCAATGGCCTGGTCCGCCAGCACCAGAACGAGTGGGCCCCGGTGGCCCGCGAGGGCCTGGGCATCCTGGGGGTGGTGGGCGGCATCTACTTCGCGGGCGAAAAGGCCGTGCAACTGGCGGAAACCGTGGGCAAAAGCGCCGGAACCCAAATCAGCGGCAGCTTCAACAACTCCGGCGGCCAGAGTCCCGTCAGCTTTTACGCGGGCCAGGGCGGCGCGCCCAGCCAGGTGATCAGCGATCGCCATGACAGCACCGACGACCACTCACCGGCCGAGAGCGGCCAACCCTGAGATCCTGTTCCACGAGCCAATGGCTGGCCGGCTCGGCCCATCTTGTCCGCTCAAGGTTCCGGAGCGGCGATGTCGGGAGAAAAGAGATCGCCACGTCGCCTGACGGCTCCTCGCGATGACGGAAAAGACCCGAATTTGTCAATGCGTGCACAGCGAAGCAATCTCCGCGAATCCATCGCGGTGTTCACCCAGATCCGTTCAAAAAGGCGGGGCGGGGTTGATCCCCGCCCCGCCTTTGTTACAAAGTATCGCGCCCGGCCCCGCTCAGGCGTCCAGGTTCATCTTGCCGGGATTGAGGATGTTGTTGGGGTCCAGCAGGCGCTTGATGGAGCGCATCAGCTCCAGGGCGTTGGCGTCGTGCTCCAGGTGCATGTAGGGGGCCTTGGCCAGGCCCACCCCGTGCTCGCCGGTCAGGGTCCCGCCCAGGGAGCAGGTCAGGGCGAAGATCTCGTCGGCGGCCTTGTGCACGTTGGTCACCTGCTCCGGGTCGCGGCGGTCATACATGATCTTGGGGTGCAGGTTGCCGTCGCCGGCGTGGCCAAAGACCACGAAGGGCAGGCCGTAACCCTCCACGATGGACGCGATGCCGGTCAACAGCGCCGGCAGCTGGCTCATGGGCACGGTGACGTCCTCGCTCAGGTTGTAGGGCCTGAGCTGGCCGGCGGTGCTGCCGGCCTTGCGCCGGGCCGCCCACAGGGCCTCCACCTGGTCGGCGGACTGGGCCATGTCGATGGTCTGGGCCCCGCCCTGGCGGAAGATCTCCAGCACCCGGTCCATCTGGTAGTCGGCCTCGCCCGCGGTGTAGCCGTCGGTCTCCACCAGGAGCATGGCGTTGACCGGGGGCAGGTCCATGCCGCCCTTTTCGCGCAGCACCCGGATGGTGTTCTGGTCCATGATCTCCAGCACGCTGGGCACCACCCCCGAGTGCATGATGGCGGTCACCGCCCGGCCGGCGTCGTCCAGGGCGGCGAAGCTGGCCTGGCAGGTGCGCGAGGCCAGGGGCTTGGGGCTGATCTTCAGCGTGATCTCGGTGATCACCCCCAGCACGCCCTCGCTGCCCACGAACAGCCGGGTCAGGTCGAAGCCGGAGACGCTCTTCATGCAGCGGCTGCCGGTGCGGGTCACCCGGCCGTCGGGCAGCACCACCTCCAGGGCCAGGACGTAGTCGCGGGTCACGCCGTATTTGGCGCCCCGGATGCCGCCGGCGTTGGTGGCCACGTTGCCGCCGATGGTGCAGACCTTGCCGCTGGCCGGATCGGGCGGGAAACAGAAGCCCTGGGGGGCCAGGAGCTTTTGCAGGTCGGCGTAGACCACCCCCGGCTCCACCACCACCTGGCGGTCCACGATGTTCACCGCCAGGATGCGGTTCATGCGCACCAGGTCCAGCACCAGGCCCCCCTGGGCGGGCACCACCCCGCCGGCCAGGCTGGTGCCGGCCCCGCGCGGGGTCACCGGGAAGCGGCTGGCGTTGGCCAGCTTGAGGATGGCCGCGACCTGCTGGGTGGTGGTGGGCCAGGCGGCGGCGTCGGGCCGGTGGTCGTGGTCCGAGGCGTCGTAGGAATAGGTGACCAGATCGATCAGGGAGTCGCTGAAATTCTCCGCCCCCACGATCTCCTTGACGGCCTGCTTGTCATTGGCGTTCATGCTCGGGCTGCTCCAGGCTGATGTCGCTCGCTCCCCCCGCCGGGCGGCCGGCGGCCGCGTTTAATAAATATCATACAATTGACCCGCCTGCCGCATAACTGCGGCTCCATCGCCCCGGCGGCCGGGAAGGCAAACCCCGCAATGTCCGTGGGTTTAGAACCTGCACCCAAACAGACCATGTCCGGGCTTCCCCCCGCGATGCGCCATCCTCGTCCCTGGTGGCCAGGTTCTTTCCGCGAAAAAAATACACGGGCGGGGATAAACCCCGCCCCTTTTATGTCTTGAGAGAGGGCGTATACGGGAGCGGGCAAGGTTGGTCCAGGGCCGAACGCGACCCGACCCGACTTGGCAGTCGAGGCACTCGACCCCGCCCCTACACCAAGAAAAGTCTATTATTGCAGCATCTTAATGTAGGGGCGGGGTTTTTCCCCGCCCGCCTTGATTTGACCCCGGAAAACCGCCCTTCTCTCGCCGCCGCCAGGCCAGGCGCGAACACCTTGGCGCACCAGTTTTTGTTCCATACCTTTTCGGATAAGACCCTGATCATCCCAGGCTTGAACTCCGGAGAACGGGTCAGCAGGCCAGCCAGTATTCCTCGGGCCGCTCCAGCAGGTGCTGGCGGAATTCCTCGCGGGTCTTGATCCCGGCCACCCGGCCGGCCTCGATCATGACCACGCCATCGGCCAGCTCCAGGATCTCGCGGGGCTGGTGGCTGACGTAGACGATGGGGATGGCCAGGCTTGCGGCCAGGCGGGCCAGGTAGGGCAGCAGTTCGGCCTTGCGCGGGGCGTCCAGGGAGGCCAGGGGCTCGTCCATGAGCAGCAGCTTGGGGCTGGTCAACAGCGCCCGTCCGATGGCCACCCGCTGTTTCTCCCCGCCAGAGAGGTTGTGGGGCCGCCGGTCCAACAGATGCTCGATGCCCAGCAATTCCACTACCGGACCGAACTCGGCCCAGGCCTCGGCCCGGGGGGCCAGGTGCAGGCCGTAGCGCAGGTTGCCCCGCACCGAGAAGTGGGGGAACAATCGGGCGTCCTGGAAGACATAGCCCACCCGCCGTCGCTCGGGCGGCAGGTCGACGCCCTGGCGATGGTCGTAAAGCACCCAGTCGTCCAGCGCCACCCGGCCGTCGTCGGGCTTGAGCAGGCCGGCCAGGAGATTGACCAGGCTGGTCTTGCCCGCCCCGGACTGGCCGAAGAGGGCCGTGACCCCGGAGCCGGGCCGGGTGAAGTGAACCCGCAGGTCCAGATCGCCCAGGCGCTTGCGCAGACTCACCTCCAGCACGGCCTCAACCCCGCATCCGAGCCGCCAGACGGCGGGAGAGCAGCTCCGAGGCCAGCAGCGCCGCCAGGGCCAGGACCATGGAGATGACGCACAGGCGCATGGCCGCGTCCTCGCCGCCGGGAACCTGCAACACGCTGTACAGGGCCAGGGGCAGGGTGCGGGTCTGACCGGGGATGTTGGAGACGAAGGTGATGGTGGCCCCGAACTCGCCCAGGCCCCGGGCAAAGGCCACCACCATGCCCGAGAGCACCCCGGGCAGGGTCAGGGGCAGGGTGATGGTCAAAAAGACCCGCAGGCGGCCGGCCCCCAGGGTGCGGGCGGCCTGTTCCAGGCCCTGGTCCACCGCCTCCAGGGAGAGCCGGATGGCCCGCACCAGGAGCGGGAAGGCCAGCACCGCCGAGGCCACCGCCGCGCCCTTCCAGGTGAAGGCCAGGGTGACGCCCAGGTGGTCGTGCAGCCAGGCCCCCACCACCCCCCGCCGGCCCAGGACCACCAGCAGCAGATAGCCGGTGACGACGGGCGGCAGCACCAGGGGCAGGTGGACCAGGCCGTCCACCAGGGTCTTGCCGGGAAAGCGCCGCCGAGCCAGGAGCCAGGCCACGGCCACCGCCGGCGGCAGGCTGCCCAGCATGGCCCAGAACGAGACCCACAGGCTCAGGCCCAGGGCCTCGCCCTCCAATGCCGTCAATCCCAAAGCCGCCCACCAGGGTTCCACCGCCGCTCCGCATGAGTAGAGGACCCACGCCGATCCGGCGACGCGAGCCCCGAACAGGATCAACTCCGAGGCTATCTCACCGCGAACCCGTACCTGGTGAATATGGCCTTGGCCTCCGGCCCGCGCAAGAAAACATAGAAGGCCCGGGCGGTGGGGCTCGTCTTTTCGCCCACCAGGGCCAGGGGATAGACGATGGCCGGATGGCTGTCCTCGGGGAACACGCCCGCCACCTGCAGCTGGGGGGCGATGGCCGCGTCGGTGGCGTAGACGATGCCCAGGGGGGCCTCGCCGCGCTCCACCAGGGCCAGGGCCCCGCGCACGTCGGCGGCCCGGGCCAGGCGAGGCTCCACCGGCTCCCAGACCCCCAGCTTGGTCAGGGCGGCCTTGGCGTAGATGCCGGCCGGCACGTGGTCGGGGTCGCCCACCGAGAGCCGGCCCTGACCCAGCCATTCCAGGAGCGGGAAGCCGGGCTTGATCTCGGCCTGGAGCCGGCTGTCGGCCGGGGCCACCAGCACCAGACGGTTGCCCAGATAGTCCACGCGGCTGCCGGGCTGGACCAGGTTATTCCGTTCCAGGTAGTCCATCCACTTCTCGTTGGCCGAAAGGAAAATCTCGGCCGGGGCCCCATTCTCGATCTGCTTGGCCAGGGTGGAGCTGGAGGCGAAGGAGGCCAGCATCCGGCCCTGACCCTGGCGCTCGAAGAGCTGGCCGATCTCGGTCAGGGCGTTGGTGGTGGAGGCCGCGGCGAAGACCGTCACCGTGGCCGGTTGGGCCCCGGCCAGGCCGGCGATGGCCAGGGTGGTCACCATCAAAAGAGCGGCCGCCAGGCGAAAATGTTTTCGGCTCATGGCTGATACTCCAGTTTCAAGATCAATCCTTGATGGCCGCCGCCGCGCCGTTGTTGACCGGCGTCCGCCAGGTCAGGGCGGCCAGAAAGGCATAGAGCACCACCCACAGGGCATAGGCCACGAAGAACAGGGTGGTCAGGGGGTTGGCGGTGATGGCCAGCATCACCCCCACCTGGGCCTGGTCGCCCTCGCCCTGGCGGTGATACTCCATCAGGGTGTAGCGCACGCCGTCGCGCACCACCGGCCGCAGCATCCGGATCTCCTCCCGGGCCGCCGCTTGGCCATCCTTTGCAAAGTATAACGCAGCCGAGTTCTCCCAGGCGCGGAATTTTCCCCGCACCAAAACCCAGCGCGCCTGGACGTAGGGCAGGTTGAGGATGGCGGGATCGTCCTTGAAGTCCACCCGCTCCAGGGTCAGGCTGCCGCCGTCGGGCAGTTGGTGGGACTGGCCCGGCAACAGGACCAGGTTCTCCCGCTTGTACCCCAGCCCCATCTCCGCCCCATGGCCCAAGAGCACCGCCAGCATCACCAGGTGGACCAGGGTCAGCACCCAGCCCTTGACCTTGTTGGCGCCGCGCAGGCGGGGCAACAGGCGGGTGAAGGTGCAGGCTCCCAGGTTCAGGAGCATCACCCCCACCCCCAGACAGAGGACCACGAACCAGATCGCCACCGTGGGCGCGCTCCAGGCCGGGCCTTGCAACCACTCCAGGAGCAGGGTGCGGTTCATGGCGTCGAATTGGAGCGCGAAGGCATTGATCCGGCTCAGGACCATGCCCAGGGCCAGCAGCAGCATCAGGCCGCCCAGGCTGGCCAGGGTGAACTTCAACGACGAAAGTTTTTCCCACATGATCTAGTTCCCCACCCCGAGATGGATCAAGGTCAGGCCGGCGGTGATGACCCCCGGCGCGGCCAGGGCCAGGGTGCGCGCCCCGGGCCTGGCCGCCCAGCGCGGCGGCAGGTGTAGGGCGGCGGTGACCAGCAGAAAGACCAGGGTGGCCTCCAGGAAGTTGCGGCTCCAGCTCCAGTAGTCGCCCAGCCACTGCAGACGCCAGGTGAAACCGCAGAACTCCCCGGCCAGGAAGACCGCCGTGCCCAGAAGCAGGAAGTTGCGCGCCCAGAGTAGGAGCAGGTTGCGCCCGGCCGGGGTGATGCCGCGCCGCGTCCCGGCCAGGGCCGCGCAGGCGGCGAAGACGAAAAAGGACAAGCTGGCGTTGCGCAGCAGGAAAAAGGCCCGCGCCCAGAAGTACTCGTAGTTGAACCAATCCGGATAGAGCTTGCGCTCCAGCGCCAGGAAAACCGCCAGGAACAGGCCGGCCGCGGCCCAGGTCCAGGCCCCCAGGCTCCGGTCCGCCTCGCGGTTGCCGGTGGGCCACAGGGCCATCAGGTCCAGCAGCAGGGCTTGCGTGGCGAAGGCCTCCCAGGCCCCGCTCAGCGGCGGCCGGCCCAGGTGCAGACCCAGGGCCAGGGCCTGGAGGGCGCAGACCGCGCCAGCCAGCCAACCAGCCAGTCGCCAGGGGCCGACCCCGCGCCAGGCCAGGGCGGCCGCGCCCAGGTTCAGCCCCAGGCTGGCGTAATACAGCACGTCGAACCAGATGTTTGGCATGATGCTAGCCTTGGTCGGGCGGCCCCGGGGAGGCCTCCCGTGGGAGGTTCTAGAAGCGGGTGGTGATGCCCACCCACCAGTTGCGGCCCGGCCCGGGGAAGTTGACCTCGGAATCGTAGTCCTCGTCGAAAAGGTTGTTCACCGCGAAATAGACCTCGTAGTGATTCCAGAAGACCTTGGAGATCCGGGTGTTGAGCAGGAGGTAGGCCTCGGTCAGCAGTTCGGCCTGGGTGGGGCTGGCCGCGGTGGGCAGTTGCTCGTAGCGCTTGCCCACCAGGGTGCCGCGCAGGTCCAGCTTGGTCAGCACCACCGGGAACAGGTAGCTGACCCCGGCGTCCAACTTGTGCTCGGGCACCCCGATCACCTTGTCGGTCACCGCGCCCTGGCTCTCGTCCCTGGCCTGGGCGAAGGTGTAGTCCGCCCGCAGCTCCAGGTTTTTCAGCGGTTTCCAGCCCGCGCCGAACTCGAAGCCATAGATCCGCACGTTGGCGTAGTTGCGGTAGAGGTTGGTGGTGTAGGGGCCGTCGCGGCTGATCCAGTCCTGCACTTCCATATAGAATCCGGCCAGTTGCATGGTCACGTCCTGGCCGAACCCGCGCGCCACGCCCAGGGTGTAGTTGATGCTGCGCTCGGCCTGAAGGTCGCGGTTGCCGCCCTTGCTGGAATACAGCTCGGTCAGGGTGGGGAAGCGGATCTTGCGCGCCAGCGAGCCGAAGACCCGGGTGGTGTCGGCGAAGGTGTAGGAAGCGCCGACCATGGGGTCGAACTCACTCATCACCCCGGGGGTGTCCAGGTCGGACTGGCTGGTCAGGTTGCCGTTCTTGTCGGTGTTGTTGGTCTGGGCCTTGTCCACCAGGAACCAGTCGTAGGCGGCCCCGGCGGTGACCAGGAGACCCGGCAGGCCGGTGTAGCGGTACTCGCCGCCCAGGGAGCCGGTGTAGGAGAAGTTCTCGGCGTAGGGCAGGTAGGCGTCGTCGCGCTCCTTGTGGGAGTCGCCCTTGTAGTGGAAGGCCGCGCCCAGGTTGTGGCCCTTGGTCAACTCGTAGTCCGCCCCCAGGTTGCCGCCCACGAAATAGTCCTGATAGGTGCTCAAGGCCACCTGGTTGCTGTACTGCGGGTCGGAGTACGAAACGTAGTCGTCCTTGTGGTCATGGTAGAAGAGCTTGCCCATCAGGGTCAGCTTCTCGCCCAGCTTTTGGCGGCCGCTGAGATCGAAGCCCAGGTCATTGTACTTGCCCCAGCGCGAGAGGGTGGAGAACTGGGGCTTGGTGGTGAATACCTGCTCGCTGGTGATGTTGGGCGGCATGCCCCGCTCGGCGTTCAACCAGTGGAAGTTGAGGTAGTACTCGCCGTTCTGGGTGGGCTCCCAGCCGAACCGGGCCCAGATGGTGTCCACCTTGTAGTCGGAGTTGTTGCGCCAGCCGCCGTCCTCCAACTGCGCGGGTACGGTCTGGCCCGGCTTGTTGACGATGGCGCCGGTCTGGGGCTGGAAGTCGTCGGACATCCGCCAGCCGGCGCTCTCGCGGTGGGTGTAGTTCAGCCAATAGTTGACCTGGTCCACCTTCATGCCCTGGGAGAGGCTGAAGCGGTAGGTGTCGTGCTCGCCCACCTCGGCTGTGGCGTTGAAGGCCGGCTTGTCGGTGGCCTTCTTGGTGATGACGTTGATCACGCCGGCCAGGGCGTTGGCTCCGTAGAGCACCGAGGGCGCGCCCTTGATGATCTCGATCTTGGCGATGATGTCGGCAGGGATCTGGTCCAGGTTCAGACGGCGGTACCTGGTCTCGTAGTAGGGCACGCCGTCGATCAGGATCAGGGCCTTTTCCTGGTCCAGGCCATAGATCTGCACCGTGGGCTCGTTCTTGCGGTTGGTGGTGACGATCACGCCCGGGGCGTGGGACAGGGCCTCGGCCACGGTCCTGCTGTTGGTGGCCTCGATCTCGGCCTCGCTCAACTCCTGGCTGATGGAGACCTCGCTGGCCCGCCCCCTTTGGCCGGCCACCACCAGGTCGCCCAGGTTATAGGGTTCGAAACGCCCCGAGGCCGCTTCCTCGGCCGCCAACGCGCGCGGCGCGCCCAGGGCCAGCAGCAGACATAGCGCCAGCCCCCTCGCTCCACGTCTGGTCATGATCTCTCCGCACCCTGATTCCGCAGTCTGATTCGCCCTGCGCTATTCTTTTATTAATATAACGCCAGGCGTGCCTATAGCCCTGATAGAGGCCGGTGGCGATCGCCGCCGCCTGGCCGGCAGGCGGTCGGGCAAGCACCCCAGAGGCCTTATAGCATAAAAAGTATAACGCCCCAAGCAAAATTGTCAGGAATCTAACTCAGCTCGCGGCGGGTGATCCAATCGCGGAAGTCATCGACAAGACGCCAGAAATCAGCCACCAGCTTCTCGCCGGCCGGGGTCAGGCGCGCCCCTCCCCCACCGGGTCCGCCGGTCTGCTTGGACACCAGTTCCTCGCCGGCCAGGCAGTTCATCTCCTCCACCAACCCCCAGGCATGGCTGTAGCTCATGCCCATGGAACGGGCCGCGGCCGAGAGGCTGCCGTGCTCCACGATGCGCTCCAACAGGACCACCCGGCCCCAGGACAGGAAGGTCTTGCCGTTTTTCTCCAGCCAGAGGCGGCCCTTGAGTTGCAGGCCGTCCCGACCCTGGCTGGGTCCGGCAGCCAGGGCGTTCTGGTCGATGGGCGCTTTGGCCTTGGGCATGGACATCCCTCGTGCAGGTTTGGCCGGAAAATCGTCTCCGACGCTGGGACGATTATAATGGCAAGCCTGGTCGGGGGCAATCGGGGCCGGGCGCGCCGGGCGGCCCGGGTCTCCGCCTTTGGCAACCGCAACGCCCTGCCCTATAATGAGATTCGCCCTTATCGCACCAAGGGGGAGAATCCATGCCCTGGCTTCCCGCGCTGGGTCTGGCCCTGGCGTCCTGGCTGGCCTTATCCGGCGCGGCCCTGGCCGGGACCATCAGCCTCGCCACCACGGTCAACGCCCTCGTGACCGGACCCAACCTCCGGGTGGAGATCGAATTGCTCAACCAGGGCGACGAGGCCGCCCACGACCTCTCCCTGAGCCTGGAGGCGGCCGGGGAGCGGGTCGCGGCCCCGGGGCCGGAGAACCTGCCACCCCATCAGCCCTGGCGAACGGTTCTGGAGCTGCCCCTTCGCCTCGCGCTAACCGGCAGCTATCCCGCCCTGGTCAGGGTGTTCTTCCACGACCGCAACGGCTATGCCTTCAGCAGCCTGGCCCACGGCCTGTTCAGCCTCCAGACCGCCACCCACTCCCAGGTCACCGCCCGGGGGCTGCCCGGCCGGGTGACCGGCGACGGGGAGCTGCGCTTCGAGCTGACCAACGCCGACCAGATGTCCCACCAGGTCAGTCTGCGCATCGCCGCGCCCCGGGAATTGGCCCTGGAGGAGCCCCCATCCCGCCTGGAGCTGGCCCCGGGCGCCAGCCGCGGCCTGGACCTGACCGCGCGCAACCTGGCGGCCCTGGCCGGGGCCAGCTATCCGGTGCTGCTGCTCCTGGAGTATGACCATGACGGCCGACGCCACAGCGCGGTGGCCGTGGCCCCGGTCACGGTGGAGGCCCCGCCGGACTTGGTGCGCGAAGCGGTCCCCTTTCTCTACGCCCTGGCCGGGCTGCTCCTGGTCGCCATGATCGGGCTGCAACTGCGGGCGCGCTGCGCCCCGGGTCGGGCCGCGTGACCCTTCCCCGCGCCACCAGCTGGACCCAGGCCGCCGTGGACCTGACGGTGCTGCTGGGCTGCTGGGGACTGCTGTTGTGCTATTTCCCGCCCAGCCTGCTCCTGCTGGACACCATCACCACCGGCGGCGACACCGGCAGCCACTTCATCACCGCCGACCACCTCGCCCGCCACCTGCTGCCCCAGGGCCGGGTGGTGGGCTGGTTCCCCGGCAACCTGGCCGGCTTCCCCCTGTTCCAGTTCTATTTCCCCCTGCCCTTCCTGGTCATGGCCGGCCTGTCTTATCTGGGCCTGCCGCTGACCATCGCCTTCAAGCTGGTCTCCGCCGCTGGGGCCTTCATCATCCCCCCGGCCGCCTACCTGGGCCTGCGCCTGGCCGGCCGGCCCTTCCCCGCCCCGGCCCTGGCCGCCGCCTTCAGCCTGCTGTTCCTCTGCAACGAGACCAACTCCATGTGGGGCGGCAACCTGCCCAGCCTGTTGGCCGGTGAGATCGGCTACTCCCTCGGCCTGGGCCTGCTCATGGTCTACCTGGGGGCTGTCCAGGGCGACATCGACCAACGCCGCCACCCGGTCCGCGCCGCCCTGCTCCTGGCCCTGGCGGGCCTGGCCCACGGCTGCACCCTGCTCTTCGCGGTGCTGGCCGGGGTGGTCTGGCTTTTCCATCGCGACCTGGTCCGGCGCGGGGTGCATCTGCTGAAAATCTACGCCCTGGCCTTCTGCCTGCTGGGCTTCTGGATCGTGCCCCTGATCCTTTTCGCCGGCTACAACACCACCCACAACATGGTCTGGATCATCGATAAGTGGCAGGAGGCGCTGCCCCCGCTCCTGATCCCACTCATGGTCATCTGCCTGGCCCACCTGGTCTGGGGCGTGACGCGCTGGCGGCGGGGGCGGCCGGGTCTGGGCGCGGCCGCCCAGCACCTGGGCTGGATCGTCCTGAGCCTGGTGCTGTTCCTGGTGGCCTTCCACCTCAACGTCATCGACATCCGCTTCCTGCCCCTGGCCTGGCTGGCCCTGGTCCCCTGGGCGGCCTTGGCCGGGGCCGACCTGTCCCGCGCCCTGGCCGGCCGGGTCCTGCTGCCGCTTTTAGGCCTGGCGCTCTGCCTGCTCTGGGTGGCCCACGGGGTGGAATACATCCCCAAATGGGTGGAGTGGAACTATCGCGGCTATGAGCTGGCCCGGGGCTGGCCGGATTTCCAGCGCCTCAACGCCTATCTCCGGGGCGGGGTTGGCGATCCCCGGGTGCTGCACGAGCACGCCGACAGCCTGCAAAGCCTGGGCACCACCCGGGCCTTCGAGAACCTGATGCTGTTCAGCGGCCGGGCCGGCATGGAGGGGCTCTACATCCAATCCTCGCTCAACTCGCCGTTCATCTATTACCTCCAGTCCCAGACCAGCCAGACCCCCACCACCCCGCTGCCAGGCATCAACTACTCCCGCTTCGACCTGGCCGCGGCCCATTCCCGGATGGTGCTCTACAACGTCGGCCAGTTCGTGGCCGTGACCGAGGCCACCCGCCAGGCGGCCGAGGCCACCCCGGGCTACCGCCTGGAGACCCGCATCGGCCCCTTCGCCGTCTTCCGGGTGGAGGGCAATCCCGACCGCTACGTGACGCCGGTGGCTTATCAACCGGTGCTGGTGCTGGGTGAGGATTGGAAGCAAAAGGCCTTCCAGTGGTTCCGGCGGACCGATTTGGCGGTGCCCCTGGTCTTCCAGGACCGCGAGCGGCCCGGCGACCGCCAACGCTTCGCGGCGGTGGTGCGCGAATTGCCGGACGAGTTGCCCCGGGTGGCCCTGCCCCCCGCGCCGGAGGTGCGGGAGACCATCGGCCCGGACCGGATCGAGATCCAGACCCCGGGTCGGGGGCCGCTCTTGATCAAGGTCAGCTATCACCCCAACTGGCGGGTGGAGGGGGCCGAACGGGTCCACCTGGCCGCCCCGGCCTTGATGCTGGTCTATCCCAGCGCGGACCGGGTGGTGCTGACCTATGGCCAGACCTGGCCCAACTACCTGGGCCAGGCCTTGACCGCGCTGGCCGGCCTGGGCCTGCTGCTCTGCCTGTCCGGCCTGGCCGGCCTGCCCCTGGCCGGTCGGTTGCGGGGCCTGGTCCTGCGCCCCCTGGAGGCCGCGACCGCCGGCCTGGAAGCCGCCCTGGCCCGGCCCCTGGCCTGGCTGGGCCGCCACGCCCTGGCCGCCGCCCTGACCGGGTGCCTGGTCCTGGCCGGGTTGCTGGGGCTGTATCTGCACCTGGGCGGCAAGGTGGACGCGGGCATCGCCCTGCAACGCGGCCTGGAGCGCTTCCACGCCCAGGACTACGCCGGGGCCGAGCCCTGGTTCCGCCATGCGGCCACCCGCTGGCCCTATTCGCCGGTGGTGGACCAGGCCTTGCACCACTGGGCCTTGTGCTATTACCTGCGTCAGCAATACCCCGAGGCCCTGGCCATCCACCGCCACCTGTTGGACGCCTACCCCGAGGCCCCGGCCGCGCCCGAGGCCTCCTACCACATCGGACATGGCCAGCGCGCCCTGGGGCGGCTGGACCAGGCCCGACGGACCTATCGACAGGTGGTGGAGAAATTCCCGGCCAGCGCCTGGGCCGGGCACGCCCGGGAGCGCCTGCGAGAGCTGGCCCGCGAAGACCAATAGGGGGAGGTCAGGGTCTGTCCCCACCAACGTAATTAGCGGATTGGCAATCCGAATCGAGGCGGGAGCCGAGCCCGCTACCTGGGGGCAGCCAAGGTAAGGATGCAGTTCCTGCTCTCTGCCATAATCTTATATTGTCAGATTGTTTAAGTGCACTCCCGATCAGCATGCCGTGCAATGGTCTCAGATTCTAAATGCCGATCTAAAGTCTGCCTTGGCATCGAGAAAACTTAGAACAAAAGGCGAGGATGGCAAGCGCCAAAATGGCAAGTCAAAGCAGGTGACATCTGCGGCTCACAAGCAGACAATTTCTTCACAACACATCAATAAGATGACAATTTACGTCGCGGAATCGCCAACCTATCGCATTGGCATCACTTAACAGCCCGTCACAATACAATTGCAATTACCTATTTGACGGCTTTCAGTTTATCCACTTAAATGGCAGCACCCTCAACCATGTTATCAAATTGATTGGCGTAGGGTTTTTTATCGGCATCCATGTTGGCTTCATCTGGGGCCATTCGGAGGGAAACGCCCGGGCGGGGCAGGTTGGGTTGACCGGACCCGTGTTGGTGTCAACCCCGGTTGGGCCGGGGAACCGCGCCAGCGCCCTGTGTCATCTCCCGGGTCGAACTCCACCTAGGGCGGTGGCGCGCGATTGGACCCCCCCAACCCGGGAGGCAAACTCATGTCCGAGGTGTTTGAGCCCAAGATTCTGGCCATTTGCTGCCAGTGGTGTTCCTATGCCGCCGCCGACCTGGCCGGGGCCATGCGCCTGCAATATCCCTCGGCGGTGCGCATCCTGCGGGTTCCCTGCACCGGGCGGGTGGATGTGCTGCACATGCTCAAGCCCTTCGAGGAAGGGGCGGACGGGGTGTTCCTGTCCGGATGCCTTCTGGACGACTGCCATTACCGCACCGGCAACTACAAGGCCACCAAGCGGGTGACCTACGTCAAGACCATCCTCCAGCAACTGGGCATCGATCCCCAGCGCCTGGAGATGTTTTACAACTCATCGGCCATGGGTCCCCAGTTCGCCCAGACCTGCCGCGACTTCACGGCGCGGATCCAGGCCTTGGGGCCACTGTGGGAAACGGCCGCCGACAGCGCCGCCGCCTGAAGCGCGACGGGCTGGGAGTCATCAGGAGAATAGGAGCGCAAGGCATGGCCAAGATTGAGGCTGGCGGACCCATCGGCGCGGTGATGGTGGTTGGCGGCGGTATTGCCGCCATCCAGGCGTCGCTGGATCTGGCCGACTCGGGTTATTACGTCTACCTGGTGGAGAAAAGCTCGGCCATCGGCGGAGTCATGGCCCAGTTGGACAAGACCTTCCCCACCAACGACTGTTCGATGTGCATCCTCTCCCCCAAGCTGGTGGAGGCGGGGCGGCACCCCAACATCGAGCTGATCACCCTGGCCGAGCTGCGGGAGGTGACCGGCGAGATGGGCGACTTCACGGCCAAGGTCTTGCAGAAGGCCCGCTACGTGGACCTGGGCAAGTGCATCGCCTGCGGAGCCTGCGCCAGCAAGTGCCCCAAGAAGGTGGCCGACGAATTCAACCGGGGTTTGAACACCCGCAAGGCGGCGCATGTCAAGTATCCCCAGGCGGTGCCGCTGAAGTACGCCATCGACAAGGAGAACTGCCTCTACTTCAAGAAGGGCAAGTGCCGCGCCTGCGAGAAGTTCTGTCCGGCCAACGCGGTGGACTTCAACCAGGTGGACATCGAGCGCCAGCTCAAGGTGGGCGCGGTGGTGGTGGCGGCCGGCTTCAGGCCCTTTGATCCCTCGCAATTCGTGCAGTACGCCTACTCGGCCTATCCCAACGTGGTCACCGCCCTGGAGTTCGAGCGCATCCTGAGCGCCAGCGGACCCTGGATGGGCCATCTGGTGCGGCCGGGCGACGAAATGGAGCCCAAGAAGATCGCCTGGTTGCAGTGCGTGGGCAGCCGCGACATCAACAACTGCGACCACGGCTATTGCTCGGCGGTCTGCTGCATGTACGCCATCAAGGAAGCCGTCATCGCCAGAGAGCACAGCCACCACGGGCTGGACACGGCGATCTTCTACATGGACATGCGCACCTACGGCAAGGACTTCGAGCGCACCTACGTGGAGGCCGAGAACAAGGGCGTGCGCTTCGTGCGCAGCCGCATCCACTCCATCAGCCAGTTGCCGGACCAGGGCCTGCTGCTGGAATACGTGGATGACCAGGGCCAACTCCAGAGCGAGGAGTTCGACCTGGTGGTCCTTTCCCAGGGCCTGGAGATGGAGCCGGAGACGGCCGCCCTCTGCCGCCGCCTGGGCATGGAGTTGGGTCAGACCGGCTTCGTCGCCACCGGCTCCTTCGCCCCGGTGGCCAGCAGCCGCCCCGGCATCTTCGTCTGCGGCGCCCTGGCCGGTCCCAAGGACATCCCGCTCTCGGTCATGGAGGCCTCGGCGGCCGCCTGCGCCGCCGGTGGCGGCCTGGCCGCCGCCCGGGGCAGCCAGGTGACCACCCCGCCGGTGATCCCCGAACGCGAGGTCAAGGGAGATTCCCCCCGGGTGGGCGTCTTTGTCTGCTCCTGCGGCATCAACATCGCCGGGGTGGTGGATGTGAAGGCGGTCATGGACTACGCGGCCACCCTGCCCAACGTGACCTATGTCGAGAACAACCTGTTCACCTGCTCCCAGGACACCCAGGACAAGATGGCCAAGGTCATCGCGGAGCAGGGTCTGAACCGCATCGTGGTGGCAGCCTGCTCGCCACGCACCCACGAGCCCCTGTTCCAGGAGACCTTGAAGGCCGCCGGGCTGAACAAGTATCTCTTCGATCTGGCCAACATCCGCAACCAGGGCTCCTGGGTCCACGCCAACGAGCCGGAGAAGGCCACCGATCGGGCCAAGGACCAGGTGCGCATGGCGGTGGCCAAGGCCAGCCTGCTGGAGCCGCTCACCGAGGCCAAGCTCTCCATCCTGCCCAAGGCCATGGTCATCGGCGGTGGCATCGCCGGCATGAACGCGGCCCTGGAACTGGCCCGCCAGGGCTATCCCACTCATCTGGTGGAGCGCGACAACGCCCTGGGCGGCAACGCCCGCATGCTGCGGGCCACGGCCAAGGGCGAGTCGGTGGCCGACTACCTGACCGAGCTGGACCAGAAGGTGCAGGGCGACCCCAACATCACCGTGCACCTGGGTTCGACCATCAAGACTGTGGACGGCTTCGTGGGCAACTTCAAGACCACCCTGACCGGGGACCAGGGCGAGGAGGTGGTGGAGCACGGCGTCACCATCATCGCCACCGGCGCGGCCGAATACCAACCCACCGAATACCTGCACGGCCAGCACAAGGCGGTGATGACCCATTTGGAGCTGGACGCGGCCATCAACAGCGGCGAGCTGGACGCCAAGAAGATCAACACCGCGGTCTTCATCCAGTGCGTGGGCAGCCGCGAACCCGAACGGCCCTATTGCTCCAAGGTCTGTTGCACCCACTCGGTGGAAAGCGCCCTCTGGCTCAAGGAGCACAACCCCGCCTGCCGGGTGGTGATCCTCTACCGCGACATGCGCACCTTTGGCGAGCGTGAGTTGCTCTACAAGGAAGCCCGCGAGAAGGGCGTGCTCTTCGTGCGCTACGACCTGGAGAGGAAGCCGGTGCTCGAGGCCGCCGGCGACCAGGTCCTGGTGCGGACCTTCGATCCCATCCTGGGGCGAGCGGTGGAGCTGAAGGCCGACCTGGTGGGTCTGGCCAGCGCCATCGTCAGCCACCGCGACGAGTCCCTGGCCCAGATGTTCAAGATTCCGCTGGACCAGGACGGCTGGCTCCTGGAGGCCCACGTCAAGCTGCGACCGGTGGATTTCGCCACCGATGGCGTGTTCATGGCCGGTCTGGCCCATTATCCCAAGCCCATCGAGGAGGCGGTGGCCCAGGCCCAGGCCGCGGTCAGCCGCGCGGTGACGGTGCTCTCCCGCCAGGAGATGTACCTGCCGGGCACGGTGGCCTTCATTGACCAGAAGAAGTGCGTGGGCTGCGGCGTTTGCTGGGAGGTCTGCCCCTACAACGCCATCTCCCAAGACGACAAGGGCCTGGCGGTGGTCAACGAGGCGCTGTGCAAGGGCTGCGGCACCTGCGTGGCCTCCTGCCGTTCCGGGGCCCCCAACCTGCGCGGCTTCACCAACCAGGACGTCATGGCCCAGATCACCACCATGCTGCAAGGCTAGCCGGGCCTTAGGCCTGGAGCGGAGGATTTGCGTCCATGTCCCGTTACGCTGTTTTCCGGCCGCGCCGCGCGGCCTTCACTGGCAGGAGGAGCTGAAGCGATGCCGCCATCCGAGACTTTCGAACCGCGCATAGCGGCCTTTTTCTGCAACTGGTGCACCTACGGCGGGGCGGACCTGGCCGGGGTGAGCCGGTTGCAGTATCCACCCAACATCCGCGCCGTGCGCATTCCCTGCACCGGGCGCATGAACCCCAACTTCATCCTCCAGGCCTTCCGCTTGGGCGCGGACGGGGTTTGGGTCTCCGGCTGCCACCCGGGCGACTGCCACTACATCGCCGGCAACATGTTCGCCCGGCGGCGGTTCGCGGTGATGAAGCGCCTATTGGAGTACGTGGGGTTGGAGCCCGACCGCCTCCAGTTTTCCTGGATCAGTTCGGCCGAGGCCAGCAAGTTCCAGCAGACCGTGACCGAGGTCACGGCCGCGGTCAAGGCCCTGGGGCCAGCGCGGTTTCTGCGCAAGGACCTGGCGGAGGTGGCCTGATGGATAATCAAGCCATAGCCCAGAAGATCCGCGAGGTGGCGAAGAAGCTCCTGTCCGAGGGCAAGGTGGACGTGGTGATCGGCTACGCCCAGGGCAGCGTGCCAATGCGCGACTAT